>Ga0265303_10003345_pt1 | contig 10068 bp, 7 predicted proteins | sample Helome_2_FD_192494 | JGI IMG/M metagenome (GOLD analysis project Ga0265303, IMG submission 192494) | Marine sediment microbial communities from subtidal zone of North Sea - Hel_20160317 (Illumina Assembly) | ecosystem: Environmental > Aquatic > Marine > Subtidal zone > Sediment ... | reverse complement strand
GACTGATGTACGAAGTCGAGGTTGACGAGTACATTCGAGACCGTCGAGACCGAATCGCCGAGCAGGTGCAGCGGCAGTGCGGCGTCTTGATCGGTGTCGTCCCCGAAGAGGAAGCCGACGACATCGACCGGGCCAAGCTCGACGAGATTCGACAGCGATGCAAAGTCGAGCGCGTCGACAAGGACGGTGGCGCGGTGCGTGCGATTCGAATCACGTTTTCGAACCAAGAAGACGCAAACAAGCTATCGAAGACCTGGGTGAAAGACTATTTCCGCGACCTTCGCGTGGCGAGCGGGGTCGGGGACCTCGTGGTGGACCTTCACATGCGGGAAGAGCAGCTCGCCAACATGCGAGAGACAGCGGTCCGCCAGTCGGAACGGACGATCACCAACCGTATCGACAGCATGGGCGTACTCGAGCCGACCGTCATCGCGCGGCCCAACGATGGCGACATCATCATCGAGATCCCCGGTGCGCAGGAGAGCTCGTTCGAGCGCATTAAGTCGATCATCAGCCGAACCGCCCAGCTGAGCTTCAAGATCGTCGATGACGAATCGGACTCGCGGTCTGTTTTCACGGCACCCCCCGAAGGCATTGACCTCAACCAGGGCGCTCAGACCTTTGCCGAGGCTTTCGGCGAGGATGCCCGCGATCGTCTTCGCGCTTATATCGCGACGCTGTCAGTGCCCGATGATCACGAGCTTTCCATCGGCCGGCAAGAGCCCGACCCCGAGCGGGGCGGCGAAGGCTGGCGCACCTATTACATGTACCGCGTTGCCGATGCGACCGGCGAGGACCTCGACGACGCGTCCGTGGGCTTCGACCCCCAGAGCGGAAGCCCGGAGGTCGATTTCACGATGAACACGCGCGGCGCATCGCGCATGGCCGACCTCACCGGCCGCAGCATCGGTAAGCGGATGGCGATCGTTCTCGACGACCGCGTGGAGTCCGCGCCCGTCATCCAGGGTCAGATTGGCGCGCGAGGCCGCATCACCCTCGGCGCATACCTCGACCGCAACGAGCTTCTGCAAGAGGCCAAAGACCTCGTCGTCGTACTTCAGGCCGGCGCGCTTCCTGCACCGCTTCGGCCCGCCAATGAGCAGCTCATCGGCCCGACGCTCGGTCAGGACTCCGTCCGAAGGGGCGCGCTCGCGGCGCTTGTCGGGATCCTGGCCGTCTTGGTGTTCATGGCTCTCTATTATCAGGTCGCCGGCCTGGTCGCGGACGCCATGGTTCTGCTGAACTTACAGCTCCTGCTGGGCGTCATGTCGGGGATTGGGGCTACACTCACGCTACCGGGCGTTGCCGCCATCGCGCTTACTGTCGGTATGGCCGTCGACGCGAACGTGCTCATCACCGAGCGAATCCGCGAGGAGCTGAGGCTCGGAAAATCGCCGCGCTCCGCCGTGGAACAAGGCTACGCTCGGGCGTACTCGTCGGTCTTCGACAGTCAGCTCACGACAGCGATTGCCGGCATCGTCCTTTGGCAGTTTGGCACCGGGCCGATCAAGGGCTTCGCCACGATGCTGCTGATAGGCATCGGCACGTCGCTCTTTACCGGCACGTTCTGCTCGAAGGTGCTCTTCGATTGGCTCGTGCGCGGTTTCCGCGTGCAGCGACTGCGGGTGGGCTGACATGGAGTTCATTAAACCTGGCACCTATATCGACTTCATGAAGTACCGCGGGCCGGTCATGACCGTCCTCGGCATCATGGCGACCCTGAGCTTGATTTCACTGTTCTATCCTGGCCCCAACTACGGCATCGACTTTGCCGGCGGCACCGAGGTTCAGCTCGTCTTCACTGGCGATACGAGCCCCGCCGAGGTCCGGACGGCCCTCCAGGATTCCGGGTACGCCCGCCCGGATGTGATCAGCGTCGAAGACCAGCCCAACGAGTACATCATTCGTGTGCAAGAGGTATCGTCTCTGCCGGACGCGCAGGTCGAGAGAATTCGGGAGTCCGTAGCGGCGGAGCTTGGAGACGGCGTCCTGCAGGAGATGAAAGTCTCGCCGGGGGGCGACAAGATCACGCTTCGCGTTTCGGGTCCGGTCAACGAGCAGCAGCTCCAAGAGGCGCTCATGGCTGGCGGTGCAAACGTGCGCTCGATCAACGCGCTGACGGGTAGCCGCGATCCGCGTTACGAGGCCCAACTGGTCGGTGTCGCGGACGAGCTCATGACCCAGCTTCAGGAGCAGTTCGGGGAGCGCGCGCCCGCCGGTGCGCTTCGTGTCGAGTGGGTCGGGCCAAAGGCTGGTGAGCAGCTTCGCGACGCTGCCATTCAGTCTCTCTTGTACGCTATCGCGTTCATCATGTTGTACGTGGCGTTTCGTTTTGACCTGCGCTTTGCGCCTGGTGGCGTCATCGCGATGCTTCATGATGCGCTCATCACGCTCGGCATCTACGTCCTTCTCCAAAAGGAAGTGAACCTCACCACGGTCGCCGCACTGCTGACCATCATGGGCTACTCGATCAACGATACCATCGTCGTGTTCGACCGAATCCGTGAGAACATGGTGCGCGTTCGCGACAAGAGCCTCCGCGAGCTCATCAACATAAGCACCTCGCAAATGTTGTCGCGAACGATCGTCACCTCGCTCACGACGCTCTTGTCGGTGTCCGCGTTCTTCTTCTTCGGCACTGGCGTCATTCAGGACATCGCTTTCGCGCTGGGAATCGGCATTCTCGTTGGCACGCTCTCTTCGATCTTCATTGCGGCACCGATCACGGAGTTCATGGATCGGCGTCTCTTCAGTCGTTCGCGGAGCTAGCTTCGTGGATCGGTACCGCGTGCGGCCTCCCGACGAAGTGGCGGCCGGCATGCTAGCCGGCGCCTCTGGATTGGGACTGACCGCGGCCCAGGTGCTTGTCCATCGGGGCATCCGCACCGCGGAGGAAGCTTCGCCCTTCCTCGACGCCACCTTGCGCAGCCTGAGCCCCCCCGGGGAGATGGCCGACCGGGCGCTGGCGTCACAGCGGATCGCTCGTGCGATCCGGGCGGGCGAGCGAATTGTCGTGTTTGGAGACTACGACGTGGACGGCACCACGTCGGCGGTGATTCTCAGCGAGGTGATCGCAGCGCTTGGGGGAGAAGTCCGGACGCTCATCGCCGACCGATTCAAGGGCGGATACGGACTCAGCGAGCAAGCCGTCGATCGCTGCCTCTCCGAGCGGCCAGGCCTGCTGATCACCTGCGATTGCGGCTCCAGCGATCACGAGCGCATCGCCGTGGCCAACGCCGCCGGGGTCGACGTCATCGTGGTCGACCACCACCTCGTCCCCGAAGAAGCCCTGCCTGCATTCGCATTTCTCAACCCCCATCGGCCCGAATGCGGGTTTCCGTACAAAGGACTCTGCAGCGCCGGTCTCGCTTTCTCGTTGGGCGCCGCGCTTCGTACCGAGCTCGGCGCCACGCTCGATCTCCGCGCGTGGCTCGACCTCGTCGCGATTGGAACCATCGCCGACGTCGCACCGCTGACCGGGGACAACCGGCGGCTCGTTCGCGCGGGCTTGAAGGCGATCGGCACCGCCAAGGGTAGGCCGGCGCTCGCTGCGCTTCGGCAAGCGGCGAAGATTCCAGAGTCCGCACAGCTCACCGCTCGCGACGTGGCGTTCCGCTTCGCGCCCAGGCTCAATGCCCCCGGCAGGCTCGGCGCCGCAGACCTGACCCTCCGATTCTTGACCGCGAAGAGCGCCAAAGAGGCCTGGCGCGCCCTCGAGGAGGTCGAGGCTCTGAACGACGAGCGTAAATTGCTCACTCAGCATGCGACCGAGGAGGCCTGCGCGCAGGTCGTCGAGCTCTACGGCGAGGCGCCGGAGGAAGGCGTGGTCGTCGCAAGCGAGTCCTGGCATCGCGGGGTTGTCGGTATCGTGGCTGCCCGACTGGTGGATGCCTTCGGGGTCCCGGCGGTGGCCATCGCCTTGGATGGCGACCACGGTCACGGGAGCGTCCGGACGATCCGCAATGTCGACGTGTATAGCGCGCTCGCCAACTGTGCCTCGCATCTGAGCGGCTGGGGCGGGCATCGAGCCGCTGCCGGGCTCTCGCTCTTGAAGGGGGACCTCGACGCCTTTCGTGCTGCTTTTCTGCACGCGACGCAGGGCGCGGCAGGCGCTGAAGCGCGAGAGCTGCCTGTCGACGTAGCCCTCGGAGGAGCGTTTCGAGTCCCGACGGTCGAAGACCTGCAGCGCCTCGGGCCATTTGGCGAGGGGCACCCGGTGCCTACGTTCATGCTCGACGCGCAGGTCATAGAAGCGACCGGCGTAGGGGAAGGCCGCGTACACGGGAAACTCAAGCTGCGCGTGGGCGAGGATTCAATTCGCGCGTTCGCGCCCGGGATGTTCGCCCGGTTCGAAGGGCGTCAAGAGCTCAAGCTCGTCGGCGAGTTTCAGCCCGACCATTGGATGGGCGGGCGCTCGGTCGAGCTCCTGGTGAAGGACGTGCTCGACTAGCGTCCCGACCACTGCGGTTCGCGCTTCTGAAAAAACGCTGCGAGTCCCTCCTTGGCGTCTTCGCTCCCAAGAACCGCATACAGTTGTTCGCGAAGATAAGGAAGGGCGTCTTCGACGGACATCTTGCGTTGCTCGTTGTACGCGTTGAGGCCCATTCGCATCGCGGTCGGTGACTGCCTGGCCAGCTGGCCTGTGAGCTCCGCGACTCGAGCGTCGAGCTGTTCGTCGGGCACGACCTCGGTAAGCAAGCCGATCTCTTTGGCCTTGGTTGCCGTGATCTTGTCGCCTAGCAGCATGAGCTTGAGCAACTCGCGTGGGTGGACGACGCGCTGAAGCACCGCCATGATCATCATCGGGAACAGTCCGCGCTTGATCTCCGGTGTGCCCAGAATGGCGCTCTCGCAGGCGATGGCGAAGTGGCAGCAGGCGACGATACCCATCGCACCGCCCATGACGTATCCCGGAATTCGCGCGACGATCGGCTTCTTCATCGTATCGAAGCGCAGCAGCAGGTCATCGAACTCGCCCTTCTTTTCGAGCTTGCCACGCTCCGCGGTCATGCCCTTCAGATCAGCTCCTGCGCTAAACGCATTCCCGGCGCCCGTCAGGATGATGACACGCACCTCGTCGGCGGCTTCCGCATCGTCTAGAGCCCAGAGCAGCTCGTTGACCAGCTCCTGGCTCAACGGGTTCTTTTTCTCGGGCTTGTTGAAGGTCAGGGTGACGATGTGGCCGTCCTGCTCGACGAGCAGAGATTGAAAGTCTCGTTCCTCCATCGCGGGATTCTTGGGCGGCGATCCCGCGAATTCAAGGCAAATGATTCCCCGCGTAATGTCGCGTGGTTGCAGCAGTTTCGGCCTGCGTGTAACCTAGGCGGTGGAACAGGCGGAGGGGGAATTGAACGTGCAACGAATCGGATGTGCCTTGGCACTGCTGGCGGCCATTTCGCTGTCGGCTGTGCCCCGCGCAGTCGAAGCCCAGGACTCCGCCGTGGTCTTCGAGGACCTTCGGTCCACGCCCAAGGGCACCATCGGCTTGGGTCTGGTCGGCGCCGAGCTCGGGCTCATCATCCCGTCGTTGTCGGGCCTCAACAACGCGTGGGCCCTTTCGGTGTTTCCGATCGTCGGTGCCACCGGTGGCGCACTGGCCGGGTACTTCGCCCTCGACAAGCCCGGCCGCTCGAAGGGTTCGGTTGCGGCGCTCGTCGTCGGCCTAGCCGGCGTGATGCCGGCCATCCTGGTTACCGTCAAAGGCGTCCGAAAAGAGCGCCAAGATAGCTGGGAGCCCACGCAGCAGATTCAGCTGCGAAGCGAGAAAGAGAAGCGAGCCCTCGAGACCGCCGAAGCGGGGCCCGGGCTTCTTCGGCGTTCCCGCTCCGGCCTGCGCGTCGCGGCGCCTGCTTTTTCTTTTTCTAGACGGGCCGTGCAAGACGCCGAAACCTTGCGAATGGGTGGCCTTCGCGACCGAACGGAGATGCGGCTTTCCCTCGCGTCGGGCGTGTTTTAGCGTCCCTTCATGATCACCTCGACGGTGCGGCGTACCGTTCGCGAGCGCGGCCTGGTTTCCCCCGGAGATCACGTACTGGTGGCCTGTTCCGGCGGGCCGGATTCGACGGCTCTGCTGCACGTGCTCCATCGCCTCCGCGGCGAGCTGGGCATCACGATCTGCGTTGCATCGATCGATCACGGCCTCCGGCCTGAATCGGCGTCCGAGGTCGAGCAGGTGTCGGCGCTTGCCGGTGAGCTTGGCATTCCCTTCTACGGCGCACGGGTCGAGCTGCCGAAGCAAGGGGCGTCGATTCAGGGCCGCGCCCGCGAGCTCCGGTATGACGCGCTTCTTGAAATCGCCCGGACTCGTGGAGCGACGCGGATTGCGGTGGGTCACAGCCAAGACGATCAGGCTGAAACGGTGCTCGCTCGGATTCTGCGAGGAACCGGGATCCGCGGTCTCAGGGCGATCGAAGCGCGGCGGGCGGACGGGGTGATCCGGCCGCTCCTCGACTGCCGCCGCGCCGACCTTCGCGCCTATGTTCTCGATCGCGGTCTTCCGTTCATCGACGACCCATCGAATCATCAGCGGGACTTCGAGCGGGTTCGGATTCGCCACGAAGTCTTGCCCGTGCTGCTCGCCGAAGATCTTCGTTTGGTCGAACACCTCAGTGCACTCGGCGACGAGGGCGCCGAGCTCAATGCCTACCTCGACGCACAGCTTCCCCAACTCCCCCCGCAGGGTGAGCGCAGCATTGCCATCAAGACCCTGACGCAGATCGCGCCGCCGATTCGGATTCGGTGGCTACGGCTCTGGATTGCGCAGGAAACTGGATTAACCCCGAACCGCAGCCACCTGGTCGACATAGGCCGACTTCTTACGGGTCAGGGGGAGGTCCTGCTAGGATCGGGTTGGTCAGCCCGTCGTCAGAGCGGCGGTCTTTCGTTGGAATATCGTGAGCATCGAAGAACACGCAGCAATCGCTCTTGAGCCACCCTCTGGTCGCCAAAGGGCGCGAAGGTTGCCAAGTGGGCTTTGCGGCCTCACAAAGATACCTAGGGGTTGTGGCTCCCGGCTACTTCGACAGCTCGGCCTCCCGTCCCGCCTTACCATATGAAGCAAAGTCAAAAAACACTGCTCTTCTGGGTCCTCGTGATCCTGATGTGCATCGTCATCTTCAACTTCGTCGCGCGCGAGGAGCAACCTCGGAGCGTTCCGTTCAGCGAGTTCGTCACCGACGTCTCGGCGGGCAAAGTTCAGAAGGTCAAAATCCGTCCACAAGACAACAGCGGCGAGTACACGTACTGGCTCAAGTCTGCAGACGAAAGCGCGCAGGGTCAGCGCGGCGTCCGCAACGAGAAGGTCACCGTTGGGATCATGGGCGAACAGATCAACCAGCAGCTGCTCGATAACGAAGTGAGCGTCGAGTACCTGCCCGAAGATCAAAACAGCCTCTGGACGAGCATACTCGTGACCTGGCTTCCCATGATCTTCCTGGTTGGCATCCTTCTCTTCTTCATGCGGCAGCTTCAAGCGTCCGGCGGCAAGGCGATGAGCTTCGGCAAGTCGCGCGCGCGCTTGCTCAACGAGTCCCAGAACAAGGTCACCTTCAAAGACGTTGCAGGCATCGACGAGGCCAAGGACGACTGCGAAGAGATCATCGCATTCCTGAAAGACCCGAAGAAATTTCAGCGGCTCGGGGGCCGCATCCCGAAGGGCGTGCTGCTCATGGGTGCACCAGGCACCGGCAAAACGCTACTCGCGCGCGCCATCGCCGGTGAGGCGGGGGTTCCATTCTTCAGCATTTCTGGCTCGGACTTCGTCGAGATGTTCGTCGGAGTAGGTGCTTCACGGGTCCGTGATCTATTCGAGCAAGGCAAAAAGCATGCGCCCTGCATCATCTTCATCGACGAGATCGACGCCGTCGGCCGTCACCGCGGCTCTGGCCTCGGCGGAGGTCACGACGAGCGCGAGCAGACTTTGAACCAGCTCCTCGTCGAGATGGATGGGTTCGAATCGAGTGAGGGCGTCATCATCATCGCGGCGACCAACCGGCCTGACGTCCTCGACCCGGCAATCCTTCGTCCCGGCCGCTTCGACCGCCGCATCATCGTGCCCCGGCCCGACTTGAACGGCCGTCAGGGCATTCTCGCGGTCCATACCCGGAAGGTGCCTCTCGGTGACGACGTTCAGCTCGACATCATCTCACGCGGTTCGCCTGGTTTCTCCGGTGCTGACCTCGAGAACCTCGTCAACGAGGCTGCGCTCCTGGCCGCGCGTCAGGACAAAGACATCGTCTCCATGTCTGACTTCGAGATGGCCAAAGACAAGGTCATGATGGGCTCTGAGCGCCGCTCCCTGGTCATCAGCGAACACGAGCGCAAGACGACGGCGTACCACGAAGCCGGTCACACTTTGGTGGCCTGGAAGCTGCCGAACCACGACCCCATTCACAAGGTTACGATCATCCCACGGGGCCCCGCGCTTGGCCTCACCATGGCGCTCCCCGAGGAGGACCGCCTGAGCTACAGCGCCGACTGGGTGCTCGACCGAATCGCGATGGCGCTCGGCGGGCGTTTGGCCGAGGAGGTGGTGTTCAGCCAGCTCACGACCGGCGCCGCCGACGATTTCAAGAAGGCCACCCAGCTTGCCCGGTCCATGGTGACCGAGTGGGGCATGAGCGTGTCTCTCGGCCCGCTTTCGTACGTCGAGAAAGAAGAGACCGGGTTTCTCGGTCAGTCGTACCACAAGGACTACTCCGAAGAGACGGCGAAGGAAATCGACGACGAGGTTCGGAGCATCATCAGCACCCAGTACGACCGCGCCAAGGCCATCGTCGAAGCGCACCGCACGGAGCTCGACGCGATTGCCGCAGCCTTGCTCGAGCGTGAGACCCTCGGTCGCGAAGAGATCGAGGCGATCATGACTGGCAAGGATTTGCCGCCGTCGGTCACCGTGAGCGTGCCGACCTACGCCGAGAAGCGCCGCGAAAACGAAGAAAAGCGAAAGGGCGCCATCTTTCAGCCCCGTCCGCGCGAGGTTCCCAGCGCAGGTTAGACGACGGAGGTCCTGATGCCCGAGCTGTGGGGCGTCCTCAACGTGACGCCGGATTCGTTCAGCGACGGCGGCAAGTACCTGGAGCCTGCAGAGGCGGTCAAACACGGCCGAAGATTGCTGCAGGAGGGCGCCGATCTGCTCGATATCGGCGGCGAATCGTCGAGGCCCGCCGGCCGAACCTACGGTTCCGGCTTCGAGCAGGTGTCGGCCGCCGAGGAGATTCGGCGGGTCGTGCCGGTCATCGAGGTTTTGGCAGGTCGGCTCGGGGCGCGCGTTTCCATAGACACCGTGAAGCCTGAGGTCGCCGCGGCGGCGCTCGCGGCGGGAGCCGGAGTCGTCAACGACGTGCGTTGCGCCGAAGATCCTGCGCTCGCCGAGGCGGCTGCGGCAAAGGGTGCCGACTACGTCATCATGCACAATCGCGGCCGAGGGGAACGGCGCTCGCCGAACACCGACTATGGTGACGTCGTCGAGGACGTTCTCGCCGAGCTCTTGGCGGCCGCTGAACGCGTGGAACGTGCCGGGGTGCCACGGGCCTCGGTCTGGCTCGATCCGGGCCTCGGATTCGCCAAGACAGCGGCCCAGTCGACGGCGCTGTTAAGTTCTCTTGGGCGTTTCCGAAAGACCGGATACCGTGTAGTAGTGGGGCCTTCGCGGAAATCCTTCATCGCCGAGCTTGCGCCCAATCCGGGCGGAGAGCCGCCGCCTGCCGACGATCGACTCGGCGGCACAGCAGCCGCGGTTGCCATCTGTGTGGCTGCACAAGTCGACGCGGTACGCGTCCACGACGTCTTTGTGATGCGCCAACTGATACGCGTGACCCAGGCCCTTCATGAAGCGGGTGGAGGCGCACGGTGATCGAAGTGCTCACCAGCGTCTTGAGCGAGCTCAGCTCCGGCTTCGCAAGCTTCTTTCAGCGGAGCCCTTGGGACGTGCTTCACGACGTCCTGGACATCGGACTCGTTGCGGTCCTCATCTACTGGGCCTTGGTCATCTTGCGTGGGACCCGCGCAATGCAGGTGGCCATCGGACTGTGTCTCGTTTTCGTCGGCTACCTCTTTGCGCGCCGCGTC
>Ga0265303_10003344_pt1 | contig 10069 bp, 10 predicted proteins | sample Helome_2_FD_192494 | JGI IMG/M metagenome (GOLD analysis project Ga0265303, IMG submission 192494) | Marine sediment microbial communities from subtidal zone of North Sea - Hel_20160317 (Illumina Assembly) | ecosystem: Environmental > Aquatic > Marine > Subtidal zone > Sediment ... | reverse complement strand
GCGATGATTACGACGACCGCGAGCGGCAATGTGCCGATAGCGTGCAGGCTTGTGCCCAGCCACTCGGCAAGGCCCGTGCGGGTGACGGCGCTGGCGAGCGTGAGGCCGCCGCCGAACAGTATCAGGACGCTCCAGGGGAGTCGTTCCGCATAGGTCCAGCGCAGCAGCAGTGGGTCGCTCTTGTCCCCGCTCGGAATCAGGAACAATGCGATGCCGCCGGCCATGGCGATGCCCGAGTCATCGAGCGCTGACAGGCCCGGTAGCGTTACGAGCAGTGGCCGGCAGATCCAGGTCATGGCCATGAGTACGAACACGATCGCAACGCGTTTCTCGGGAACCTGTATCGGGCCGAGGTCCTCTTTCAGGCGACGCAGCGTCGCGCGCCCTTGCCCCGAGGTCTTGAAATCGACTTTGAAAGCGACGCGCGTCAGTACAAGCCAGGCAAGTGGCAGCATCATTGCGCTCAGTGGCAGGCCAACCAGCATCCATCGCGAGAAGTCGATCTCGATCCCGTAGGTCTCCTGCATGAACGCAGCCAGCATGGCATTCGGTGCCGTACCGACCAGTGTCGCCATACCGCCAATCGTAGCTCCGTATGCAACACCGAGAAGCAGCGAATACTGGAAATCGTCCTTGCGCGTTTCATCCAGTCCGTCGACCGTCTTGTGAATAACGGCGATGATGGAGACTGCGATGGGCAACAGCATCATCGTTGTCGATGTATTCATGACCCACATGCTGATGACAGCGCTTGCGAGCATAAACCCGCCGACCAGCGATCTGCCGTTGCCGCCGACGTGTTGCAGGACCGTGAGCGCGATTCGGCGATGCAGATTCCAGCGTTGCATGGCGAACGCGACGATGAAGCCACCGAGGAACAGGTAGATCACCTTGTTTGCATACGGTGCTGTGGTGTCCTGGATACTTGCGATTCCCAGCAGTGGGAAAAGGACGATTGGAAGCAGCGCGGTTACCGCGATCGGTACAGCCTCGGTTGCCCACCACACAGCCATGAGAACGCCCGCACAGGCTGTGAGCCAACCGGCCTCTGACAGTCCCGAGGGAGCTCCCGAAAAATACATCGCCAGTGCGATGAGCGGACCCAGGAATAGGCCGGTCACCTGGTGCGTTGAACGGCCAGCGTGTTGCGTGTCAGTCAAAAGATCAGCCCCCGCAGAATCGGTACAGCGGCAAGCCTACCTGTTTCAATCGGAATCGTCGTCGTTTTTCAATTTTCAGCCTAGATATAGTGCATTACTCGCCTTCTAATACAAGATGTAGTAGCATCCCGTCCGTACCAATCCGGTACGCACGGAGATGAGATGTTAGAAGGCAATGCGGGCTGACCGCCATGCCGGATGCGTGAATCAAAGGCAGGTCTTGCGTGAAACCTCTCAACACGCCACCTGAATGACCGGAATCCTGCAACCGGTCTTGCCGATGATGAAGCGGATTGCCAACCGGGGGACGGACAACGCCGAATGTCTGCGACAGTGATGTTTCGATCATTCGAATGCGACCTGAACCCAGCCGGAAACATCTTCTGCTTACTGTGCCGCCCAGTTTCTGGGCGGCCTTTTTTATATATGGATGTATTTATGCCGCGACAGAAGCAAACGGCCTTAACACTGTGCTTGTGTGTACTATTACTGACCGCGTGTGCGAGTAGCCCACCCCAGCTTCCATACCCTGCCTATATCCAGGTGGATGAGCTCGAAGATATTTTCATGGCGAGCCTGCCCGGCGTGCGGGCCAAACAACTTGCCGGCGACCCACAAACACGGCGCACGAGTAACCGCATCGACCTGCCAGTGGAGTGGCAGGGCACCAGCGGCGGAGTGCCGGGCCGATCGATGGAAATCTTCGTGGTTGAAGGGCAACTGAACATAGCGGACATTGAGTTGCCGCCTGGAGGCTATGCGTTTCTGCCGGCCGGTTCGTTGGGCTTCAACCTGGAAGCACCTGAAGGTGCGCGCATCCTGTACTTCGTTAACGATTCTGACCCCGAGTCGGTGATTCGTTCACCGATCATTATTGATGCGGATTTGCTTGATTGGCAGGACTCCGTCACGACCGGCGTTAGCACGAAGGAACTGCGCGACGATCCGGGCAATGGTGCACGAACCTGGCTGTTGCGCATCGAGGCCGGCGCGGTGCTGCCGTGGGAGACGTCGACTGCGCAGCGTGAAGGCTACCTCCTGGCCGGAGACTACCAGCACAGCGAGTGCGTTCTGGGTAAGGTGCACACGGGACAGTATGTTCCCGGTGGGTATTTCTATCGGCCGCCCGGCACAGTTAACGGCGGTCCGTTGTCCGGCGGACCGGCCAGCGCAATCTGGTTCCTGCGCGAGACCTCGGAGGGCACAGAGACTGTCGTTGCAGAGTGCGTTCCTATTTCCTGACGAGCTTTGTGATCTTTTTGCCGAGCCCCATGAGCTTGGTCAGTGTGCTGGTAGGAATGCCACTAATTTCCCCGTACCAGTTACTGGTTGTTTCAACGAACTCCAGCATGTTGCGGATCCGTTCCTTGGTGATCGGGTCGGTTTCCCTCTCACCGTCGACTTCATCCGCGCAACCACGCAACATCGTCAGCGTTGGATTCAGTTCTCGCTGCTTGCGCTGTTCGATGATGACGCGGAACAACTCCCACACATCGTGTAAAGACTCGAAGTAGTCCCGCCGATCACCCAGTACGTGCGTCATACGGACGAGGCGATAGCTCTGTAACTCACGAATACTGGTGCTGACATTCGAGCGTGCTACGGACAGGAGGTCCACGATTTCATCGGCGCGCAATGGCTTCGGAGACAGGTAGAGCAGTGCCTGGATCTGGGCGACGGTACGGTTGGTCCCCCACCGCGTTCCCATTTCTCCCCAGTGAAGGACGTACTTTTCGACGGCAGGAGTCATGCGCATAGTGATGTTTCCGTAATTTCTGTCTTAACAGAAATTACTACGGAGAGGTGGCGGTAACAACTACGCGGTGCGGGGCGGGCCATCCCTCGACGGTCTTCGAGAGATCGCCGGGATCCAGCGCCTGCTCGAGCGACTCAAACGACATCCACTCTGTGCTGCGCTGTTCTTCGATCGTGGTGGCGGACCTATCGACGACGCAGACCTCCTCGTAGCCGGCCTCGCGCAGCCACTCCACGAGTTTTGGTACCGTCGGCAATGACCATACGTTGCGCATACGTGCATATCTGTCTTCGGGCGTTTCGGCGCGCAGATCGTCTCCCGGCAGAAACAGCGTCTCGAGAACGAGTTGGCCGCCCGGGCGCAGGGTGGTTCGAAGCTGCGCCAGGTGTTCGAGTGGCTGGCGCTGGTGGTACAGCACACCCATTGAGAATGTCGTGTCGAACGCGCCGTTGGCGGGCGGCGTTTCCTCGAGTCGACAGGGCAGAATGAAGATCCCGGTGTCCTGCTCGAAGACATTGATGGCCAGGAACTGCATGGCAAACAACAGCGTGGGGTCGACGCCGACGACCGTTGCCGCCCCGGCTTTGCGCATCTCCAGTGCGTAGTAGCCGTTGCCCGAGCCGACGTCGAGGATATTGCGGCCATCCAGTGCAGAGATTCCATCCCTGACGCGGGCCCACTTCCAGTCGCTGCGCCACTCGGTGTCTATGTGCACATCATCGAGCTGCAAAGGTCCCTTGCGCCATGGGTGCAGGCCCATCAGCAGTTCGCGTAGTTGTTCGGAATCACCACGGGCCGCTGGCAAAGCCTCGATGACCTTGTTCCAGCGAGCCCAGTCACCGTGCGTCTGACCGGTCAGGCGGGGACGCAGCAGAGGGACCAGTTCGTCATTCCAGTGCTCGAGGCTCAGCGAGTCGAGGCAGCGGGCAAGGGCGGCGAAATCAAACACGATCAGCGGAAGGCGATCATCGACACAAAGTTGAAATAGCGCAGCCATACAGCCGAACGCGAAAAGCCTGCGCGTCTCAATCGCTCGTGGTGAGTCTGGACCGTTTCCGGCACGAGCACGTTCTCCAGTGCGGCGCGCTTGCGTGCCACCTCAAGTGCGCTGTAGTGGTTGCGTCGCTTGTGCTCATGATGCAGGTCGACAAGTAGGCCTTCCATATGGGCGTCCTCGTCAACGACTTTTTCCGACAGGACGAGCAGGCCTCCTTCATTGAGGCCCGCATGGATCCGCGCCATCAGGTCGTCGCGCTCGCGAGGATCGACGAACTGCAGCGTGTAGTTGAGAACGATCATCGATGCGTTGGTGAATTCGATGTCGCGGATATCACCTTCGACTATGTCGACCTGGGTTTCAGGCCCGTTGAGTTGGTCGTCCTCGGCGACAATATTCCTGCATCGCTCGACCATCGCCGGTGCAGAGTCGACCGCGACGACTCGACAGCATGGTTCCGCAATTCCCTGGCGCATGGCCAGCGTAGCGGCCCCCAGGGAGCAGCCGAGGTCATAGCAGTTGGTCCCCGGGCGCACATAGCGCGCGGCCAGCGCCCCGATAGCGTCAATCGAAGCCGCATAACCCGGTATTGAGCGCTGCAGCATATCGGGGAACACCCGCGCAACATTCTCGTTGAAGCGAAATGGCTCCGAGCCTTCCTCGGCTTTGTAGATATCGTCGTCTGTCATTTGGCCAATACTATGGGACAATCGCGCATATGCTACGCGAACTTCACTCAGAACTCGGCATTCCGGAAGGTTATGGGCGGGACGGGAGCCGGCCCGTCTTCGAAGAAGCCGTCGATCTTGTAGAGGTCGGCCCTAACCTCGTCGGCCGAATGCAGAGGCTGACACCGGCTACGGCCAGACGATGGGCCGACATGCAGGCCGCTGCGGCCGAGGAAGGAGTGATCCTGCTAATCGTCTCCGGATTCCGCAGCGTTGACTACCAGGCGCGGCTGATCCGAAAAAAAATCAATGCAGGTCAATCAGTTACAGAGATCCTGACTGTGAATGCGGCGCCGGGATTCAGCGAGCACCACACGGGTCGGGCCATCGACATAGCCTCTCCGGGATCCCGCCCTCTGACCGAGGAGTTCGAGGATTCGGCGGCATTTCGCTGGCTGGAGAACCGTGCGGCCGAGTTTGGATTCTCGATGTCTTACCCGCGGGACAACGCGGGTGGCTTTATTTATGAGCCGTGGCATTGGGCCCAATCCCCCTGATTCTCCTGTAAAGCCCCATACGGCAAAGGATTCAGGTACAATCCTCGCCCGGTCAAAACATAAAAAACAGTCGTTTAGCTGTTGACACTACGGCGGCGTAGATAGAGAATGCCCGGCTTGCGTACCGGAGGGGTACTCAAGCGGTCAACGAGGGCAGACTGTAAATCTGCTGGCTATGCCTACGTAGGTTCGAATCCTACCCCCTCCACCAGATGGTGGTCCGGCTGAAGGGTTCAGACGGTCCGGCAGCGCGACGACACAGTATGAAGTATGGAATCCGGACGGTTAATGCAAACAGACTGTCAGGATTTTTGCATGCCCGCTAAAAGGGAAAACCGTGCGTTTCATAGAGATGTTCGGCGCGAGGCGAAAGTATAGAGAGTCGTTACTCCTTATATAGGGAGCGATTTAGGAAAAGGCGGGTGTAGTTCAACGGTAGAACCTCAGCCTTCCAAGCTGATGATGTGGGTTCGATTCCCATCACCCGCTCCATATTGGAAGGATGTGCACTCGGCAATGAGTATGCCCACATAGCTCAGGGGCAGAGCACTTCCTTGGTAAGGAAGAGGTCCCCGGTTCAAATCCGGGTGTGGGCTCCAGTTTAGTAGCAGGAACAATTCGTAAACCTTCAATCTAGAGATTAGGGACATGTCTAAAGAGAAATTTGAGAGAACAAAACCCCACGTTAACGTTGGCACGATTGGTCACGTTGACCATGGCAAGACGACGCTGACGGCGGCACTGACGAAGGTGATGGCGGAGCAGCACGGTGGTGAGGTCAAGGAGTTCGACCAGATCGATAACGCTCCTGAAGAGCGCGAGCGTGGTATCACGATTGCGACGGCTCACGTTGAGTACGAGAGTGTCAACCGTCACTACGCACACGTTGACTGCCCGGGCCATGCTGACTACGTGAAGAACATGATCACGGGTGCGGCGCAGATGGACGGTGCAGTACTGGTGGTATCGGCCGCTGACGGTCCCATGCCGCAGACGCGCGAGCACATCCTGCTGGCACGCCAGGTTGGTGTACCGTACATCGTGGTGTACATGAACAAGGCCGATCAGGTCGACGATGACGAGCTGCTGGAGCTGGTAGAGATGGAGATCCGTGATCTTCTGTCGATCTACGAGTTCCCGGGTGATGACACGCCGATCATAACGGGTTCGGCGCTGAAGGCTTGTGAAGGCGATACCTCGGACATTGGTGTTCCGTCGATTCTGAAGCTGGTTGAAGAGATGGACAGCTACATTCCGCAGCCGGAACGTGCCATTGAAGGTGCTTTCCTGATGCCGGTCGAGGATGTCTTCTCTATCTCCGGTCGAGGCACGGTAGTCACCGGTCGTATCGAGCGTGGCATCGTTACAGTGGGCGACGAGATCGAGATCGTGGGCATCAAGGAAACGGCGAAGACGACCTGCACGGGCGTTGAGATGTTCAGGAAGCTGCTGGACCGTGGTGAGGCTGGCGATAACGTTGGCGTTCTGCTGCGTGGCACGAAGCGTGAAGAAGTCGAGCGTGGCCAGGTACTGGCGAAGCCGGGATCGATCACGCCGCACACGAAGTTCGAGGCCGAGGTCTACATCCTGACCAAGGATGAGGGTGGCCGTCACACGCCGTTCTTCAAGGGCTATCGTCCGCAGTTCTACTTCCGTACGACGGACGTCACGGGTGCTGTTGAGTTGCCGGAAGGCACGGAGATGGTGATGCCGGGCGACAACGTACAGATGGTCGTCGACCTGATTGCCCCGATCGCCATGGAAGACGGTCTGCGCTTCGCTATTCGTGAAGGTGGCCGTACTGTAGGGGCAGGCGTCGTCGCCAAGATCATTGAGTAAGACACACTGTGGGGACGGAGCAAGCTCCGTCCCCATAACTCCAAAGCCAAATAGTCATGGGGACTGAGCTTGCTCCGTCCCCACGGCGCGACAGGCCAGTAGCTCAATTGGCAGAGCGGCGGTCTCCAAAACCGCAGGTTGGGGGTTCGATTCCCTCCTGGCCTGCCACTTACGCAGGAGCGGCGACAGCCGCGACACATCATGAATGCACAGGCAGAAACAAGTCAGAGTGGTGTCCTGGACACCATAAAGTTGGTGATCGCGGCAGTTGCCCTGGTCGGCGGCTTATACGCCTATTACTACTACGAGCCGACGATCGCTCAGGCGATTCGCGTTCTCATGGTTCTGGGTGGCACGGCTGCAGGTATCGGTATTGCGATGACGAGTACGCAGGGACAGCGTCTCTGGCACTTCGTGCAGGGATCGCGCGTTGAGATTCGCAAGGTTGTCTGGCCGACGAAGCAGGAAACCACGCAGACCGCGATTGCGGTGTTCGTCTTTACGCTCGTCATGATGCTGTTTTTCTGGGCGCTTGATTCGGGCCTGCTGTGGCTGACCCGCAAGCTGGTCGGTTAAGACTTAAGGGACATAGATAAGTGGCCTTACGTTGGTACATTGTGCACGCCTACTCGAATTTCGAGCATCGCGTAAAAAGCGCGCTCGAAGAGCGCATCGAGCGCATGGGTTTGCAGGACAAGTTCGGGGAAATCCTCGTCCCGACCGAAGAAGTGGTCGAGATGCGGGAAGGGCAGAAGCGCCGCAGTGAGCGCAAGTTTTTCCCAGGTTATGTCCTCGTACAAATGGAAATGGATGACGAGACCTGGCACCTCGTGAAAGAAGTGCCGAAGGTGCTTGGCTTTATCGGCGGTTCGAGCGATCGTCCGGCGCCGATTACCGAAAAGGAAGCGGATCGCATTTTGCAACGCGTCCAGGAAGGCGTCGACAAGCCACGGCCGAAAGTGCTGTTCGAGCCTGGCGAAGTGGTACGCGTTACCGACGGACCGTTCAATGACTTCTCGGGAGTCGTGGAACAGGTCAACTACGAGAAAAACCGGCTGCAGGTTGCCGTACAGATTCTGGGTCGCTCGACGCCCGTCGAACTTGATTTCGGTCAAGTTGAGAAGTCGTAACAAGTACGAGGAGCTCGCAGGAGCGTTCGAACTCGAAGAGGTAATACAAAATGGCTAAGAAAGTTGCCAGCTATATCAAGCTGCAGGTACCGGCCGGCCAGGCAAACCCGTCTCCGCCCGTTGGTCCCGCCCTCGGTCAGCACGGTGTCAATATCATGGAGTTCTGCAAGGCGTTCAACGCACAGACCCAGGGTACTGAGCCCGGACTGCCTATCCCCGTGATCATTACGGTCTATGCGGACCGCAGTTTCACGTTTATCTCCAAGACGCCGCCTGCGGCAGTCCTGTTGCGCAAAGCCGCCGGTATCCCGAAGGGTTCCGGTACGCCGAACACGGACAAAGTTGGCAGGGTTAATCGTGCGCAGCTCGAAGAGATCGCCACGACAAAAATGCCTGACCTGACCGCAGCTGACATGGATGCAGCCGTACGCACGGTTGCCGGTACGGCTCGCAGCATGGGTATCGAGACAGAGGGAGTGAAGTAATGGCACGCTTGAGCAAGAAGAAGCAGGCGGCTCGCGAGAAGGTTGATGCGACCAAGGCCTACATTATTGACGATGCCCTCAGCCTCGTGAAAGAACTGGCTACGGCCAAATTCCCGGAGAGCATTGATGTCTCTGTGAACCTCGGCGTGGATCCACGTAAGTCGGACCAGGTAGTTCGCGGTTCAACGGTCCTGCCGAACGGTACGGGCAAAACGGTACGCGTCGCTGTATTCGCACAGGGCGAGAACGCCGAAAAGGCGACGGCCGCTGGTGCTGACATCGTCGGTTTCGAAGATCTCGCCGAGAGCGTCAAAGGTGGCGAGATGAACTTCGATGTCGTTATCGCGACGCCGGATGCGATGCGCGTTGTTGGTCAGCTGGGCCAGATTCTCGGACCTCGCGGACTGATGCCGAACCCGAAGGTTGGCACCGTCACCGCAGATGTCGAAGTTGCAGTCAAGAATGCAAAGGCAGGTCAGGTGCGTTACCGCACGGACAAGGCCGGCATTATCCACTGCCCTATTGGTCGTGCCGACTTTGAAGTTGACGCGCTGAAAGAAAACCTGAACGCACTGCTGGCGGACCTGAAAAAGGCCAAGCCTGCGGCGGCAAAGGGTTCGTTCTTCAAGAAGATGACCGTCTCCTCGACCATGGGGCCGGGAGTGTCGGTTGATCGGTCGACAGTAGATTCTTAATAGACATGGGGACGGAGCGTCGCTCCGTCCCCACAGAAATTCGCGATTGAGCCTTTATGGTCAGTTGCGAACAGCCACACGGACGTGGCGATCGTCGAAGACCACAGGCGATCGGGTTGAATCCTGGTCTTAATAGCCGCCTGTGCAGATGGTGTTACCTGAGTCAGTTTGGTCTGGCGACGGTTACCCATCCGACAAGGGATGGAATCCCTTTGGGTGTAGGAGGGCGTAAGCCACTCTTACAGTGTTTGTAACCGTTAGTTAAGCCAGGAGTAGTCATGGCACTGAGACTCGAAGACAAGAAAGCTCTTGTCAAAGAGGTAAACGCGGTTGCGGGAGATTCTGTAACAGCCGTTGCGGCTGAATACAGGGGTCTGTCTGTTTCGCAGATGACGGAGTTGCGCAAAGAAGCGCGCGACGCCGGCGTGTACATGCGTGTCGTCAAGAACACGCTCGCTCGCCGTGCCGTCAAGGGAACAGAATTTGAGTGTATGGAAGAAACGCTCAAGGGACCGATTCTGCTCGCGTTTGCAAAAGAGGATCCAGGTGCTGCTGCCAGGGTTATCAAGAACTTCGCCAAGGAGCACGATGCTCTGCAGGCGGTGTCGCTATCGGCCGGTGGGCAACTTATGCCCGGGTCTGATCTCGCCAAGTTGGCTGATTTGCCAACGCTGGATCAGGCGCGCGCAATGTTGCTTGGCGTGTTCGTAGCACCGATGAGCCAATTGGTACGCACACTTGCAGAACCTCCTGCGATGCTCGCTCGGACGATGTCCGCGCGT
>Ga0265303_10003343_pt1 | contig 10070 bp, 11 predicted proteins | sample Helome_2_FD_192494 | JGI IMG/M metagenome (GOLD analysis project Ga0265303, IMG submission 192494) | Marine sediment microbial communities from subtidal zone of North Sea - Hel_20160317 (Illumina Assembly) | ecosystem: Environmental > Aquatic > Marine > Subtidal zone > Sediment ... | reverse complement strand
CACCCTCGTCCATGAGCTGATCGAGCTCGGCCGCATCACGCCCGAAGAGGCCGACAATCATCCACATCGACATCTGATCACAAGGGTTCTCGGGCTTGGACCAATCAAGGTCGACACCTTTGCCCTCGACCTGCGTGACGGGGACCGGATCCTGTTGTGCTCGGACGGGCTCAACACCATGATCTCCGACTTCACCATCAGCCAGCTGCTCAATACCGATCAGGGTGTTGAGCCAACTGCCTGGGCGCTCATCGAGCATGCGAACACTGCAGGGGGACTCGACAACACGACCGTGGTCGTGATCGACGTTCGGGCATGACGAGGACGGCCGAAGCTGGGCTCATTGTCGCCGCATCCCTTCTGGCAGCCGTTGGAGTTGCGATCGTGGAGTTCACCAGAGGCAACTGGCTGGATGCGCAGGTAGCGATCACCTTCATCGTGTTCCTCGCATCGTTCGGTGGCCTCCACCTTGCCGTAAGGACGTGGGCCGCTGGCGCCTCGAGCCTCTTGATTCCCACCGCAGCGTTCCTCACTGCCGTTGGGTTCATCGAGATCTACCGAATCGACGGGGAAGCAGCCGCAATCCAGCGGTGGTCACTCCTCGTCGCAGGCGGAATCGGGGCAGCCGTGTTGTGGATGCTGCGCTCGTCTGGTGTGGCCGTCCTCAAGCGGTACCGATACGTGCTGCTGGCGGTTGGCATGGGATTGCTCCTCCTTCCCCTCCTTCCGGACAGTTGGCCCATCCATGGAGCGACCGTGAACGGCTCACGGCTGTGGGTTCGGCTCGAGGTGCCCGGAATCGACAGGGTGCTCAGTTTCCAACCAGGCGAGATTGCAAAGATCCTCATCGTCATCTTCCTTGCTTCGTACCTCGCCGAGCGAGCTGACTCCATGGCTGTAGTCGACCGCAAGATCGGGCCCTTCAAGGTGCCGGAGCCCCGCAACCTCGGACCTGTCCTGGTTGCAGCGGGTATCGCCTTCGTGATTCTGATCTACCAACGTGACCTGGGTGCTTCGCTCCTCCTCTTCGCCCTGTTCGTCACCATGCTGTACATGGCGACGGGAAGATCGTTCTACGTGCTCACTGGTGGCTTGTTGGCAGTCGTCGCCGGAGTTGTCGCTTATGCGGCGTTTGGACACGTCGCCAGACGCATCGAGGCCTGGATTGACCCGTTTGCGAACTACACCGATGCGGGGTACCAAACGGTGCAGGGCTTGTTTGCGATGGGTTCAGGAAGCCTGACCGGCTCCGGGATTGGTCTGGGGCGACCCGACCTCATCCCTGCAGCGACGACCGATTTCATCTTTGCAGCAGTTGCGGAAGAAATGGGTCTCGCGGGCTCGATCGCCGTGCTTGCCGGGTATGCGCTCTTCGTGGCTGCGGGATTCGGGATCGCGATCCGGTCCAAGGACCGATTCCGCAAATACCTGGCGGGTGGCCTCACTGCGGTCGTGGCCCTCCAGGCACTCATCATCCTCGCTGGCGTCCTGCGACTGTTTCCCATCACCGGACTCACCCTTCCGTTCATGTCCTACGGCGGTTCCTCGCTGATCGCGAGCTTCATCATCGTTGCGCTGCTCCTACGGGTCTCCCACGAGGGGCGTGCATGAATCGATCAGTGCGCACCGCTGCCTATGCGCTTCTCTTGGGCTTCGGCGTTCTGATCATTGCCGCCACCTGGACCCAGGCAGTAGCTGGGCCTGACTACAGGGATGACCCCAGGAACCCCCGGTTGACGGCCTGGCGAACAGGTCGCGAGCGGGGGCCCATCGTTACGGCCGATGACGTCCTGGTTGCGGTGTCGAACCCATCCGATACCGAATCGAACCTCTACGTACGCTCCTATCCAGAAGGCGACCTCTACGCACACACGGTGGGCTACACATCCGTGCTGTTCGGAACCACCGGCATAGAGCGTGCCAGGACAATCGACCTCCAGTCCGATCGCGACTCAACAATCTCCGGCGTCCTGAACGGTCTACTCGGTGGCGACCCCCGCCCTCGGGGCCTCCGCCTGACCATCGACCACGCCCTCCAGAGGGTCGCCGCTGAAGCCCTCGGTGACCAGAAGGGGGCGGTTGTGGCTATCGACCCAACCACCGGCGAGGTGCTCGCGATGGTCAGCACGCCGGGATTCGATCCGAACACGCTGGTCGGTGCCACCGCAGGACCCACGGGCGATGCGTTGACCCAGGATCCGGACGAGCCACTCAGGAACCGTGCAACCGATGAGAGCTACGCACCAGGGTCCATATTCAAGGTGATCACAGCCGCATCGGGACTCGACGTGGGGCTGGTGAGTCCGTCGAGCGTGTTCGATGACCCGGTAGAGCTCAAGCTCCCCGGATCAAGCGCCACCATTTCGAACTTCGATGGTGAAGTATGCAATGACGGGCGGGGTGTCACGCTCGAGATGGCATTCGTGCGGTCGTGCAACACGGTTTTCGGACAACTCGGCATGGACGTGGGTGGGTTCGACCTCGCCATGCGTTCTGAGCAGTTCGGGTTCAACGAAAGCGTCCCGTTCGACCTCTTCGTGCTCACATCCCTCTTTCCGAGCGGCGCAGAGCTGGCCACCGACCCTGCCGCAACGGCGCAGAATGCGATCGGGCAACGGGACGTCCAGACGACCCCGCTACTGATGGCTCTATCGGCTGCTGCGGTGGCGAACGACGGAACAGTGATGGTTCCGTACCTCGTCAAGGACGTATTCACCTCCGACGGTACGGTTGAGTCATCCACCGAGCCGAGGATCTGGCGTCGGGCCACGAGTCCAGCCACAGCGAGCGTCCTTGCAGACATGATGGAGCAAGTGGTCAGCTCCGGGACGGGCCGCAAGGCAGCAGTGCCAGGGATGCGGATCGCTGGAAAGACAGGCACAGCAGAGGTCACGGGCCAGGCACCCCATGCGTGGTTCATCGGTTTCGGCCCTGTAACGCCGGCCGAGGGTGAGCGGTCCATCGCTATTGCCGTGATCGTCGAATCCGGCGGTGACTTCGGGGAATCCGCCACAGGTGGGTCCGTCGCCGCTCCAATTGCGCGCACGGTGTTCTCGGAATTCTTCGGAGTTTCGCCTGGCTGAGGAAAGGTCACGGTGAAGGGTCACCCCGTGTTATTGCACTTCGGAAGTACCCTCACGCGTCGTGGAAGAACGCGTCCTTACCGATCGATACCGCATCGTCAAGCACCTCGCCCGTGGAGGTATGGCTGACGTATACGAGGCAGAAGACACCCTGTTGCACAGGCCGGTCGCTGTCAAAGTCCTGCACGCCAACTTTGCATCCGATGATGCGTTCGTTGCACGGTTCCGTCGCGAGGCCCAAGCTGCGGCAAACCTCTCCCATCCAAACATCGTCGCCATCTACGACTGGGGTCAGGACGAGGGCACCTACTACATGGTGATGGAGCTGATTCGCGGACGAACGCTGCGCGAAATGCTTCGGACGGAGGGGGCGATCCTGCCGCGTCGGGCTGCAGAAATAGCCGCGGAAGCAGCAGCGGCGCTGAGCATCGCCCACCAACACGGCGTGTTCCACAGGGACATCAAGCCTGGCAACATCATGATCACCGACGAGGGCACCGTGAAGGTGACGGACTTCGGGATCGCCCGTGCGCTGGACGATTCCGAGGAACTCACCAGAACCGGCGCCGTCATCGGCACGGCAACGTACTTCTCCCCGGAACAGGCGCAGGGCCTGCCGGCAGACGAACGATCTGACGTCTACTCCCTCGGCATCGTTCTGTACGAGATGCTCGCGGGCAAGCCACCGTTCACGGGCGAGAGCCCTGTTGCAGTCGCCTACCAGCACGTCTCGGAGCCAGCAACTCCACCTGATGTGGTCAATCCTGAGGTCCCGCGGGAGCTCGCCGCAATTGACGAGCATGCAATCCAGAAGAACCCAGACCAGCGGTACCAGTCAGCGGATGAGTTCCGGTCGGATCTCGACCGCTACCTCGCAGGCAGCGAGCCAATCGCCGCGGCAGCTGTCCTGGCCGCTGCGCCAACCGCAGTCATCGCTGCTTCAGCGGCCGGTGGAGCGGCATATGCAACGACTGACGGGCAGGCGGCGGCACCACCGCCCGAAGCCCGGAGCCAGGCCTCCTATTGGGTGGTGGTCGGCGCCCTTGCTGCCGTCCTGCTCGTTGGCCTGTTCCTCATGTTCCAGCTGCTCTCAGGAGGAGAAGAGGCTGCTTCCACAGTCGAGATTCCCAACCTGACCGGTCTTCCGGCGCAGGAAGCGTTCGCCGTCCTCCAGGAGCTTGATCTCAAGGTCAGGGCGCTCGAGGAGACCAGCGAAGAAGTCGCCATTGGAGCAGTGATCCGCACCGACCCGTCCGCTGGCATGCAGGCACCGGTCGGCAGCTTCGTGGACGTCTTCGTGTCGGCAGGCGAAGAGGAGTTCGGCATACCAAATCTCATCGGAGAGCAGGTCGACGTCGCTCGCACGCGTATCGAGGCGCAGGGGTTCACTGTTGGAGCCATTGAATACCAATTCACCGAGAGCGTCGATGAAAACATCGTGATCGATCAGAATCCGGATGGCGGGACAACGGCGCCGCCAGGAACACCTGTCAACCTGATCGTGTCGAGCGGTCCTTCATCGATCGAAGTTCCCGATGTCTCAGGCAAGACAGCCGACACCGCTGTGCTCGAGCTCACGAGGTCCGGATTCGAGAACATCGAAACGCAGGAGGAGTTCTCCCAGGATGTGTTGGAGGGCTTCGTCATCGAGACGAATCCAACAGCAGGACAGACGGTGCCACGGGAGGCAACGATCATCGTCATGGTGTCACAGGGTCCTGAACCTGTTGACGTTCCCGATCTCGTCGGACAGTCCATTTCTCAGGCCCAGCAGACCCTCAGCGACCTCGATCTCCTCCTCGTTGTCAGCAACACAACCATCGAGGTTCCGCTCGATTCAGGTCTTCTCGGCAATGTTGCGGATCAGTCACCTGTCCGTGGGACGACGGTCGACGTGGGTTCCGAGGTGACGGTCCAGCTCGGATCAGCAATCCAGGTCACGGTTCCGGACTTCTCCGGCATGACCGGATCCGAGGCACAGGAGGCAGCGAATGCGGTTGGACTCAATGTTGACATCGTTGGGACGACGGTGACCAACGATGAGGCTCGTGCAGACACGGTCGCAGACCAGGATCCGGACGCGGGAACGGTGGTGGACGAGGGCAGCTTTGTCGACCTCACGGTCTACACCTACGAACCACTGGTGCCTGATTTCACGGGCTCAACCGTCGCGGAAGCCCAGACGACGGCAGCGGGAATTGGGCTTGGCACGGTGACCGTCCGGAATGAGGTTCCAACGGCAGATGGTGCACTCATTGGCACGATCCTCGATCAGGACCCACCTTCAGGCACATCCGTACCCGTGGGTACCGACATCCTTGTAGACGTGTACATCGCGCAAACTCCGTGACGCCCGAGGGCAATGTCGCAGCACGCAATGATGCCCTCCTTCGCTGGTACGGCGAGGAGCGGCGTCAGCTTCCTTGGCGATCGGACGGGGATCCCTATGTGACGTTGGTATCCGAGGCCATGCTCCAACAGACCCAGGTGGAACGTGTGATCCCGAAGTACCTGGAGTTCATGGAACGCTGGCCGACAGCTGAGGACCTGGCGAGTTCCGATCCCTCAGAGCTGCTCGCCGTGTGGTCCGGCCTGGGATACAACGCCAGGGCGCTCCGACTGAGGGAATCGGCTGTGAAGGTGGCCGAGATCGGGTGGCCGCGGTCGCCAGGGGAGCTCCAGACCCTCCCTGGTGTTGGCCCCTACACAGCTGCGGCCATCTCAGCCATCGCGTTCGGCGACCTGGTTGCGGCGGTCGACACCAACCTGCGCAGGGTGATCAGTCGGTGGGAGGGCCTTCCCCTTTCCGGCCGCGACCTCGACGAGGCCGCCGATGCCCTCGTTACGGACCCAGCTGGTGACTGGAATCAGGCGCTCATGGACCTCGGGGCAATGGTCTGCCGGCCAAGGAATCCGAAGTGCACCGAATGTCCGGTGAGCGACTGGTGTGCAAACCCCGGGGTGTACGAGCCTCCACCTCGCCAATCATCGTTCGAAGGGAGCGCCCGCCAACTCCGAGGAGCCCTGGTCCGAGCCAACCTCGCGGGCGAGAACCTCCTTGATACCGGAGTGTCGCTGGGTCGACGCCAACCAGAGGTCGAGGAGGCCATCTCTGCGCTCACCGCCGAGGGGCTCCTCCCAGCGAGCTCCCCTCGCAGTAGCACGTAGTAGGTAGAACGATCTACGAGCCACGTGCGAGTTCGCTTCGCTCGCTCAGTCCTTCTCTCCCCTCTCCGCTGGCGAGGCCCAAGCGCATCGAGCAGACAGGGGCCGCTGACGGCTGGAAGCTACTGCTCGAGAAAGTTCGCCAGCAGGGCCTTGCCCTGGGTGGTCATGACTGACTCCGGGTGGAACTGCACGGCTTCGATGGGAAGGCTGACGTGACGGACCCCCTGGACGACTCCGTCCTCGGAGTGGGCAGTCGGAACGAGGACGTCCGGCAACGATACCGCCGCAAGTGAGTGATAGCGGGTCGCCCGAAACGGATTGGTGAGTCCGGAGAAGACACCCTCGCCGTCGTGCGTGATCTGCGAGGTCTTCCCGTGACGTGGTTCGGGTGCGAGGTCGACCACGCCTCCGAATGCAACGACTGCAGCCTGGAGCCCAAGACATACTCCAAGTGTTGGAACGGTCGGACCGAGGCGGTTGATGTAATCGATCGAGTAGCCAGCACCCTCTGGTCGCCCCGGGCCTGGCGAGATGACGAGTCGATCGGGTTTCGTCGCTGCGGCCTCATCCGGATCCATCACATCGTTTCGAACGACATGCGGGTCAGCGCCCAGCTCCCCGATGTACTGGGCGAGGTTGTACGTGAATGAGTCGTAGTTGTCGAGGATCAGGACGTTCATCCAACTCCGCCTCCCGTGTCGAGGAAGGTGTTTCCCATCCATTCGTAGGTGAAGTGGAGCGTCACGAGCAGAATGAGCACGGCGATCACAGCAACAACCACCTTGACGGGCATGGGGCCCGGAATGCTGAGGAAGAGACGCTTCATCAGCCGACGATAACCTCAGCGTTGGGACCATCCACGAGTTCAGCGAACACGACCAATCGCTGACGGGAGCTGAATTTCGGATGGCACGTCGTGAGGGTGAGCCAGGCGCCGTCGCGGTGCTGCGCCACCCAGATGGCAGTTGGTTTCACGATGAGGGTTTCGTCCACCGCGTAGATGTGGACTCCCAAAGCGGTCTCAACCTCAATCAGGTCGCCAGGCACGAGCTGGTCCAACTCGTGGAAGGGTGCGCCATAGGTTGTCCGGTGTCCGGAAATGACAGCGTTGCCCGGCTGTCCCGGCAGCGGAGTCGTAGGCATGTGCCCGGCGCCAGCCTTGAGGTTGCCACGGGTCACGCCCTCAACAACCGTCCAACCATCCTGGAGGCGTTCGATTGTGGGAATGCGGATAATGGCGAACGGCTGGCCATCAGGCGGTGTCTGCTCGACAAGCAACGTTTGGGGTTCGTCGGTTGTCGGTGCGGTGGAGGTTGCCGGATCCTCAGGGTCGATGACTTCTGGTGAGCCCGGAGCCACGTACACAATCTCAGCGATCCCGGCCTCAGAGAAGTACTCCGTCGCTTCAGATTCGAGCTGTACGTTGTGCTGCTGGGCGAACCATGTCGTCACGAAGAGCTGGTGGCCGACAAACCCGAGGAGGAACAACCCGAAACCGATCAACACCCATCCGGAGCCGCGAACAGCCCGTCTGGCCATCGAGTCCCGAGGGGCAGCGCTTGCCGGTGCGGCTGGCTTCGTCTCGGTCGCGTCACTCATGCGGCGGAAGGCTACTCGCCGGGCCGGATAGGGATCAGCGGGTGCTCATCCTTGGCCAAACCACTACCCTTGAACCCATGCCAGTCTCAAAGGGCCGCAAAAAGGCCAAGAAGCGGCCCACTCCACCGTCACACAAGCCGACAGCGGTTGACACCAAGGGCCCGTCACCGATGTGGTACGTCGTGCTGATGTTCGGCCTCATGACCGTTGGCATCATTGTCATCCTTCTCAACTACGTCCAGGTGCTCCCTGGTTCGACGTCGAACTCCTACCTGTACGCTGGCCTTGCCATGATTGGCGTCGGCTTTGCGATGACGATGAACTATCGATGACTCCCTCATCGATAGTCGTAATACGACGTACGTAGTACGTAGTACGACATCCAGAGACCCTCAGCAGTCGACCAGGACGAGCAGATCTTCCCGCGGGTTCGTATACCTCATACGTAGCACTGCGGGCCGCAAGGCTCGCTAGGCCCGCACCATGTCCTCTCGGCAATGGCGGGGCGCTGTGATCTCACCGTCGTGGGCCTGGGTCACGGTGAGACTCATTCCACAGACAGTGCACACGAATGGCACGTCGACTTCTCGGACATCGTCCATCTCCGGGTCTGGTGGCGGTCCCGAGGCGATGAACCGGATGGCCCAGATTGTCACCGCCACGATCAGGACGGCCAGGATGGTTGCGATCCCGACGGTCAGCGTCACGCCATCGACTCGATGATGGTCCCGTTGGCGAGGCCACCACCTTCACACATGGTCTGGAGTCCGTATCGTCCACCTGAACGCTCGAGCTCATTGACAAGGGTGGTCATCAACCTGGCGCCGCTCGCACCCAGTGGATGCCCAAGAGCGATGGCTCCGCCGTTCACGTTCACTTTGTCCCAGTCTGCGCCGGTCTCCTTCAACCAGGCTGCAACCACCGCGGCAAACGCCTCATTCACCTCGAACAGGTCGATGTCGTCGATGGTCAACCCCGCCTTGGCGAGTGCCTTTGAGGTCGCGGGAATCGGTCCGGTCAGCATCGAGATCGGGTCCGTGCCAGCAAGCGAGAAGGACACGAATCGAGCGCGTGGTGTGAGGCCGAGCTCGTCTGCCTTGTCCTTTGACATGATCAGGATGGCAGCCGATCCATCGGTAATCTGGGAGGAGTTGCCAGCCGTGACAACGCCGTCTTCCTTGAACGCAGGCCGCAGGGTGCCGAGGCTCTCGACCGTGGTCGTCGGGCGAAGACCTTCGTCCGTGTCAAACGTTGCGACGACCCCGCCCGCCTTGATCTCGATTGGCAGGATCTCGTTCTCAAATCGACCCTCCTCGGTCGCCCGGACTGCCCGCATCTGCGAGTCGTAGCCGATGGTGTCGAGGTCCTCCCTGGTGAGCTCCCACTGTTCTGAAATGATCTCTGCGGAGAGGCCCTGGGGAATGAGGCCGTTGTGGTAGCGCAGGTTCATCCGCTCGCCGAACGGATTGGCACCACCCATCGACGAACCCATCGGGACCCTGGTCATGGATTCGACCCCGGAGGCCACAACAACGTCGTACGCGCCTGCCATCACGCCCTGTGCGGCGAAGTGCACCGACTGTTGGGATGATCCACACTGCCGGTCGATGGTGACGCCGGGTACGGACTCTGGCCATCCCGCCCCGAGCACCGCGTTACGACCGATGTTGTACGTCTGTTCGCCAGCCTGGGAAACACAACCCATGATCACATCGTCAACGAGGACAGGATCAAGGCTGTTGCGTTCGGCGAGTGCCCTGAGGGCTTCTGCGGCGAGGTCCGCCGGTTGCCAATCGGCAAGGGCACCGTTGCGTTTCCCGAGTGGGGTCCTGACTGCGTCGATGATCACAGCTTCAGGCACTGTCCACTCCTCTATGGGCGGTGGAGACGATCGGACTCGAACCGACGACCCCCTGGTTGCAAACCAGGTGCTCTCCCAACTGAGCTACGTCCCCGCGGACTGGGAGTGTAGGACGTCCACAATCACACCAATCGGGGATCTCTGCAGTGTCTACGGCTTGATGACCATCACGACGAAGGCAATGGCGACGAGCAGTGTCTGGACGTGAACCAGGCTACCGAGCGACTTCATGTTCGCAAGAGCCCCCTCGTCAGTTGGGCCGCTCTCTTCGACAGCCTCCTCGATGTCCTTCAGCTTGGGATTCATGAGGAAGAGGCTCACGGTGATCGCAGCGATGATCACAACGAACCCGATCACAA
>Ga0265303_10003342_pt1 | contig 10071 bp, 11 predicted proteins | sample Helome_2_FD_192494 | JGI IMG/M metagenome (GOLD analysis project Ga0265303, IMG submission 192494) | Marine sediment microbial communities from subtidal zone of North Sea - Hel_20160317 (Illumina Assembly) | ecosystem: Environmental > Aquatic > Marine > Subtidal zone > Sediment ... | reverse complement strand
CTTCAGAATGCAAGCCTACATTAACCTTGGTAACATAGCCATTTACCATCGGAGCAACGGACAAGACTAACCCTTTAACTCTCGCCTGGTCTGTATTGGGCGTAGCCCTATCAGAAGCGATATACCATATAAATAGTAAAAAAGTAAAAATCAGAGTCAGTAAACTCAACTTCTTCACAGAATTATCTTTCTTATTTTTTGATTTACTCATTTAGTAATATTAATTCTTTTATAGATATTTTGAATTAAAGAAAACATCATTGCAGTAGACCATCCAATTAACATAATACCGTTGATCGCCTCTAAGCCAGAGAGTAATCGCCAATCTGAGCTCAAGGAAATATCGCCATATCCTAATGTAGTAAAAGTTACCATTGAGAAATAAGCAGCCTCGGAAAAGCTAGAAAATTCACCAGCTGTCTGTGGAATTAAATAATAGCAAAATGCCCAAACTAGTGAATGTATAACATGAATTACCGTAAAGAATAGGATTGAGAATAATAATACTTTTAAGATCTTATAGTTAGAAATAATACTTTCATTTTTAGCTGACAGTGTAATTCTTCTGAACCAAAACACATTACCAAGGCCTTGTATTACCAAATTAAAGGCAATGATCAGAAATCCTATGAACATGATTTTTACTATCATTTTTTCAATTCAATTTACATATTCGAATTTTTCTCACTTTTCATCCAAGATAAATTGAATAACCGAGTAACAAAAAACTCTACTAAAACTATAGTAATTACAACAACAATAAAAACGATAACATTGCTAAATTCTACCCGAGATCCAAAAACAATATCAATAATAAATAGTATTAAGAATTTTGAACCAAAAAGAATTAACCATGCAGTGAACCAACGTAAAAACACATTGAGTTTGCCTGGTTTAGCCTTGAAATAGTTAGCAACTTTATGCTCTACCATCATGGTAGCGCGTAAAAGGATTTGCAAAATAAACGCTGCCAATATTGAAATAGTAAATGAATCAATTACTACAGCATCCCAGTATTCTGTAAAAAGATTCAAGACTACCAGATCAATAAGAATAGCCAGTAAATACCGCACAAAAATCCTCTGACGGAAAGTCATTGTCACACCTTCAGGTTTCTCTAGTTCGAACATATCTTCAATGTTAAATTGTTTAAAGCTGTCTTGATCTAAAACTCAAATCCAAAACCCAGTGCAAATCCGGCACTAGTTACGTTTAAGCTAAAGTCTTCTTTTTCATAATCAAGGCCATATACCTGATACCCTCCATAGAGGGTAAAAAGCTCTGAAAAACGGTATCCGACCAGGAGATTTGATTTCCATGATAGTTCGGACCCGATGCCAAAGCCGCCAATATCTGCCCGCAGACTGCCATGCCATTTTTCTGATTTGGTGCGAAGTCGTAGTCCCAGTATTGGGTCTGTGGTATTGATCGTTCTATCTAATAGTTCCCGGTTGGTGGTATTGATGACATTGTCGACTTCAAAATAACGGATCCCGGCAAAGCCATCTATAAAGAATCGATCATTGGAATTCAATAAGGTGTATCCGCCTGCCAATTCCCCAATGGTTTGTTTTAGGGTCAGTTCAGGCGACAAAGAAGGGAGATCAATACTTCCTTCCTTCACAATTTTCATATAGACGATATCCCCCATCACGATCCACTGACCATTAGTCGCTTCTGCATGCATCAAAAAACCCATTTTTAGATTCTCCAATACGTCTTTGAATTCCGCCTCGACCGGGATGGTCTGATCCCTAAACCCAATATCTGCCGATGCCCCTGCAAACCAGAGATAAGGAGTAAGGGCTACTTTCCATTTAGAATCGGGTGCTGGATCAGAATTCTGTGCTAGCAAAGAGCTTGTCAAGCTCAGGAGCATAATTAGTACAATTGTTCTTTTCATATCAATGATTTTCATATCCTAAAATGATTCTTCAATGCCAAAATAAATACCGGTATTGCCATCTTGCCCGATGCCTATATCCATACGGAGGTTTACGTTCTCCTTTTCGTTAAATAAATATCGCAAGCCGCCACCAAAACTGTATTTCAATTGCTTGAGGCTGAGATCGGTTAGTTCTGAACCTACATCACCAAAGCCCCCAAAAGCTACAAAACCCAGGCGTTTCCAGAAGTACTGTCGGTATTCCATCTGCATGGTAAAATAATTACTGTCACGATAGCGGCCGTGAAAGTAACCACGCATCCGGTTCTGTCCGCCCAGGGCGGGTAGTCGGTAAAATGGCGCATTGCTGCTCACACTGTGCAGATATAAATTGGTAGCCAGCACCTGGCCTTTAAATAATTTCTTGAAATAGCGAACGTCTAATTCAAAACTGGTGTAGACAAAATCACTCGGTTCTGGATAGACCAGGAATTTGATGTATTGAAAGTGTCCTTCGGTAGGATAGAACAGATTATCACGCCTGTCCCATATCAGGTTTATGCCTACCCCGAACAGATCTCCCCCGTCAAAGCCCAATACTTCCTCGTTATTCAAAAAGCTGTTCTGCTGAGGATCTACAATGTCTGTATTGTGATATGACAAAATGAATCCTGTTCGATCGGCAAAGAAAAGGAGCGGAGGTACCTGCACTTCCAACTCGATATTCAGGTCTTCCCTGAAATAACTTTCATTCCCAACCTCAACGGTATTGTTCCCGATCCCCCAGAATTTATCCAGGGTATAGCCAAATGAAACCGGGGTTTGGATCACCAGGTTGTTGTCGTTAAAATAGACACTGGTGTTCATGGAGAACTTATACTGCTTGTTCGTCGTATAATGGGCTCCGACCCCGATCTTAGAAGGCCTTAGTTTTTCATTTCTTTTTGTATAAAACAAAAAGATCCCACCACCACCAAAGGCGAGCTGGGTCTCCGGAGTATAGAATAGATAGGGATAGCCATTAAAGCTGACTTTTTTGTTGACAGTAGTATCTTGTTGGCGGACCCAGATACTATCCAGGACTTTTTGTCCGTCCTGAGCCAATGCTGAAGTAGAGCCTATGATTAATAAACAAAAAAAGTGTCGTTTTAGAAGTCTCAAACTATCTTTTCAATAACCAGGTTTTAATAATAATAAAATAGCCAGAATAAGGATGTTTAATCTATGTATTAATTAGAATTGAACGGTTTCAAATTTTTCCTCAAGCGGTGTTCCTTTATAGACAATATCTTTTGCCGTATTGCCATTTAGTCTTTCTGAAGGACCATAATAACGCCAGATCATATAATAACCGCCTTCGGTGACTGGCATCCAATAGCTGCCATCATTCGGGTCTTCTGTACTAAAGGTAATTGTCACATTCCCGTTTTCATCCGGTTTGGTATTAAATGCATTGTAGGCCTGAATATTGTTTCCACCGATGGTCGCCGGATCGAGGGGCAAGAATGTATCAGAACCATATCGGGTAACCGACCAAAACAAATCCACCCCAGGATCAAAGGGCACAGTGACTGTAAATGGGCCCATTGCTCCTGTATGTGGGATTCCTTCTACATTCACAGGCGTGTTTTGGTAATAGGCATGATATACAGGAAAACCCAAGTGACCCAAGAGGGTTCCTGAGGCTCTGATCTTATGACTTCCTCCGTCGGGATCATCTACAGCTTCGAACATTCCCACATTCCCACTCACACCACCGGCTGCCATAAATGCTTTAATGCTTTCAAAAGTTTCTTTGTGTACTTCGGGGCTGTACTTTTCTGCCGCTTCTTTCATTAACGCTTCTGTTTGTGGATAGGGATTATTATTATCAATTACATATTGAATTATCGCTCGGGTATCACTTAGATCTACCACATCCTTTTCTCCTACCGTTCCTTCAATTCGGGCTTGTCTTCTTATTTTATCTGCTTTTTCTTCCCCTGTTATTTCAAAGGATTGCGTGCGCAAGAAGACAAATGGGAATTTGGCATGGGTTCTGATCACAGCCTTGCCTTCTGGCAGTTCCCCCTCATAATCCATATGTGCAATAACATATTTCTGTGCTTCAGGTCCGGTTACTTCAGCAAAAATGGCGTGGTGTTCCATATCGAATATTTCCAGGCTTGAATACCGATCATCTTTTGCCGGAGTATTGACGACTACATATCCATTTCTAAGATCGGCAACCGCTTTTGAATAAAAATGATCGAGTGCAGGTGTAATAACAAATGATGTGTAATCTGACATTCTTGGGTGATCAAATTCGTTAAATCCAAACTGATCTATATGCTCTAATTGAGCAGTCATGTGGTGTACGATCTTATACCCTACATATTGCCAATCCGGCAGATCGGCCATGGGATCTATTTCTGCCGACGCTGTCTCTTCTGCAGCCGGACTTGTTTTTTCTTCTTTTTGTTTGCACTGTACAAAAAGTGCTAAAACGGTTAATACGATTAAAATGCTGCTAATTCGTTTCATAGAGTAAATAATTGTGTGCCAAATTTGATATAAAAGCTATTCGCGTTTTTGTATTGAAATTTTAATGACTACTGATCTAGCCTCGTCTCCCGGGTCGGCGTGTCATTCCCCCGGTTCGGGAACGATTGCTGTTATAATTTCTGCTGTTCATATTTCCGCGACTTCGGCTGTTATATTGTCTTTCCAGGTTAGATCGGGTTGCCGGGCTATTGATACTGGATCGATTCTGACTTGGTCTTTTGGTATTCGTTCTCGGCGATGCCTGCCGATTGCTCTTTTCGCTCCATTTACCCCCGGAGTCTCGCTGATAAATGTTCCCTTCCCTGTCCGAATAAATATTGTTATTCCTATTTGTGGATCTTGTAGGACGACTTGCGGCTGTTCGGTTATTTGCATTCGTACGCTGGTTATTTGCTATTCGCGATCGGTCGAGGTCTCTGGTCGTCACCCCACTTCGATTAGTTCTTGACAAGTTTCCGTTTTGGTAAGATCTTCTTCCGCGATAGATATTTCCTGAATCATATCTGCCTCGGGCATATCCTGCTGCATAGCCATTGTGGTAGCCACGATGATAGCCATGATGATAGCCGTGCCGGTATCCATGTGAATAGCCTCCGGGACCCCAATAATGATGGTTTGAGTAGGAGAGGGTTAGCCATCCATAACTAACGCCTACCGAAAAACCCCATCCGGTATACGGATTATAGTGCACCCCAAATCCATAGGTCACAGGCCTGGGATAATAGTAGTATCCATACCAGGGTTGGTAGTAATACCCGGTTCCATAGACTACGACACCTCCATACATATAAGAATGGTAATAGCCCGGAGTATAGCCCACATAAACCACATTCGGGGTGGAATCATAGATGTAGACATATTTGACATTGTATACCGGCGAAGTTGCAGGTATGTTTTCTACCTCATCCGGCCTTTCGTCTGCCACTGCCCACGGCCCCTTTGCAGTTGACGATTCAAACCATATACCATCATCTACGACATAATACGTACTGCCATACTGTAAGACTGTACTTTGTGTATTCACGGCATGGGACATTTCTGTTCCATCGATGGCTTCAAATTTTGGTTCCCCATCGTAAGTCACCTCAGTTGTTGCCGTTTTTCGATCTACTTTAGCCGTTTGAGGAATGTATTGATCTAATCGGGCCTCTTCGGCCTCTTCTGTTCCGGGAACACTCACTCGTACGGATGATATTGAAGTTCCTTCTGCAGGGATCTTTACAAATTCAATAGGGAGATCTGCGGGTTCGACAAATGCCCAGTCGGAATCTTTCAACGACTTGGAGGCATACCACCTTCCGTTAATGAGCACATATAAGAGCTGTGAATTTATATCGAGAATCAGGTCGCTTTCCGTATTAGTAATATACAGCAACTGTGTTCCTTTTATAGGCTCATATTCCATTTCCCCGTCGGTGACGATCATTTCGGAAGGTTTTGTCACAACGATCACCTGGGGAGGGTTTTCGGAGAATTCCTCTTTGTTCTCCTGTTCTTTTGGAAATTTCTCCTCGGCTAGTTTACTTACGTCCTTCGGAACATCCGAAGTGCTCTGCCAGCTTTCTGAAGCTATTTGATCATTTGTATACCAGTGATTTTCACCTTTGAGGTAGTATGTATTATTCTTTTTTACGAGGAAGAAAGGTGTATTCACTACATATTCGATGGTCGACTTTTCTACTTTTTTCAAAATAGGTTCTCCATCGATCACCACCAAAACTGTCGCTGTTCTTCTGAAATAGATCTGGGGCGCATCATTTTTAACCAAGTCTTGAGTACCGGTCTCTTCGCCTACATTTTCAAGTCCGGCTATAATGTTATCCAGTGACATCGTAATTTCAACGGACTCAATATCCTGTTCGATGACCGCTTCCAGACGGGCCAATTTTTCGGCATTGTCGAGTTCTGGAAATTTGATCCTGTTAATATCAATACTTTCCAAAACCGCCGTCCGGGACGACTTGTCAGTATCGAGGCGTACTGTAAACCACGAGGCTCCAAATACCGGATCTTCAGCGTTGTGTTTTACAGATAAGGCCATACGACCTTTCAAAATATTCCCTTCCAGCATTTCAAGCTGAGGTTGGTAAAGCATGATGGTATAGGCATTCTTTTGAATTTCACGTGGCCATTCAAAACCAAGTTCTTCGCCCTGGGCAGATAGTACGGCCCCTGATAATATTGCTAATAGTATAAAGATCTTTTTCATGTCAATACTTCATTAATCATTCATTATTCAAATTATTTGTATTTCTGCAAGGCATAGCCATTCGGTTACAGGAACCGACCCCAAAATCGGTAATGTTTTGAAAGGGTACACTGCTCAGGCGGGCAACCGGGCTCTGCATCTGTATTTCGAGTTCAGGAGCTGGTGCAGGATCATGCTGTGCTGTTAGCGAAATTGTTTTAAGAAATAGGGTAATAAAACCGAGACCCATTTTCATAGATTACTCTATTGAACAGGATCAAAGGTGAAATGTTGGCCACCGATAGAAGCCTCAACCATAAGCCCCCCTATAATTTGAGTAAATACGGCCACACCCTCATTATATGCTGCATCTATAGAAGCGCCTTCATCCAGGGCTACTGCTGAGGCCTGGGCATCGAATTTTAAGTTGCCATTGGTAAAGTTTTCAAAGGCTTCCTGATCTTTAAAGAAGATCACCTCGCTGTATTGTTGCCCGCCTATTTGGAGTCCTATGGACCCCTGCTTTAATTTGGAGGCGCCAACTATTCCGCCTGCTTTGTATACCACACCTTTTCCTGCCGCCCCGCCGATACCGACACCGGCTTTGGTGACTTTTGGGTAAACGGCATAGCCATAGGCCTTGTCTTTAAATACTTGTAATTTGGAAGTGTTTTCAATCATGGATGCCAGGGCTGCCTCAGCATCTTTTTCCATTTCGGGGTTCCATCCGCCAACTTGGGCCTGGAGGTAAAGGCCACATGTCAGAAATAAGAGCAATAAAGATTTTTTCATGGTTGTAGTTTTAAGATAAATTTAATAAGGGGGTCGCGGATTACACAGACATAGTTGCTTGATGATAAATCGTATATGCAAGGTAAGGATTTGAACAAATAATATAAGCTACGAATGTTACTTAAATGTAAAATATTATTATTACAATTCAACGCCCAGTTGACGCCACGAGTAAGAAACCTCGCTGAGTTTGGAAAAGACTAAAAACCCTCTAAATGCAAGGGTTTTTATTAAAAAAGAACTGATTTTGGGCCAATTTGACCCTTTTTTATGTGAAAAAGTGAGTTTTCCCATAAAAATGCTATTGTTTTTCTAAGGTTGGTTACGGGTTATCCTTTCTATTTTTACCTCAGGTTAGTGCGTATTCTTTCCCTGAGTAACCAACCATAGATTTTACACCACTTGCTTACCCTATTTATTGAAGTGTTATAAGACACCTTTGGCATTGTCTTTCTTACTTTGATAAGTAATAAAAAGGGTCATCATAATTTACAGGTTCCCCCTCATTGCCTGATTATGATGATCTTTTTTTATTTATCGAATTTGATAGGGATGGTATAAAGATTTCTTCCCCCGCCTGGCCCTTGCTCATCAGCCAGTAGCAAGGTTTTATTATCTAAGAAACATGCAGCTTCTAACTGCGAGCTCGCTCCATGATCAATGCTTTCCATCTTACCGCTGAGCACTTTTCCATTTTGGAGATCGGTCTGGATCAACCAAATATTCCCATATCCGAGTAGCGCTAATATCTTCCCATCAGGCGACATCTCTGCACCGGTCACCTGGCACCAGTAGCGGTCATCACATGTTTTGATATTTCCGATCTTTTCCGCCTCATACTCTCCTTTTTTAGCGGGCACACGGTAGACATCTACATTTTCCTTAAAGGGAGTGGATCTGTTCTTATTCACGATATACAGATAGCCGGAAGCATAAAACAAGGCCTCTGCATCATAATTAAAATCCCTGGCTTTAGGCGGGAAACGTTTTTGCTCCGGATAGCGGAACTTAATCTTTTCGGCTCTGACCTCTTCCTGGGTATTAGTAGGTTCAGGGACTTTGTAGATTACCAAATCGTCACGCTTGTTGCTGTTGTTACCAAAATCGGCAATGTAGATATTTCCCAGTGTATCCCTGGACAGCGCTTCCCAGTCTCTGTTTTTGGCATTCTTTATATTCACTTTTTGGAGCAGCTCGCCTTCCAGGTTTATGCGATAGAGATTGTCTGCATTCCCACTGTCTTCTATAACCCAATAGGTGGCATTTGTGGCGGGAACAATCCCAGAGACTTCATTTAACTTTTTAGGGAGTTTGGTCACAAAGGTGAGCTGACCATAATTCGTGCATCCTGTGAGGATCAATACCCCAAAAATTAAAATTCGTCTCATTCGTATTCTTTAAGAGGCATATAGATCTCGGCAAGCCATTCGGTATCTCCGGCTCCTATTGTCGGGTTATTAAAGAACACTTCGATAGGTAATTCTGTAACTTCAATGCCCCCTGATTCTGCATACTTCAATATTGCGTACCAAGCCCGGTCGCTTGTGATATAATTCCCATTATAGGTTGCCTTTATAGCGGGTTTACTAAAAACTCTTTTGTATGCAATATTTTTTATACGTGGTAATTTTTCGGAACGGATTATGGGATAACAGAAGTCATACTTCAAGGAATCTGAATCCTGGTTCCATTCCAGAACGCGTATTAATGGAAGGCCATTGAGCTGGATGTTATTTCCTACAATGACAGAGTTTAAAATGCCATAGTTTGCCATCATACCATTGGCTTTGCCATATTGCGTGGTTTCGACTTCCATACATGCACAGAAAGATTCAGGGGATTCTGCTTCCCCCACCACTTCCACCTTAATATTTTTTAAGTGATCGAGCAGGCTTTGACCCAGGTCTTGTACGGTTTTCCTGGAACGTTTTTGAAAGTCGGTATCCGAAAAAAGAAGATTCCATTTATTTTGAAAACTGTTCTCATTATTCGCGATATAGGCCGTTACAGTCGAAAGGGAATCATGTTCAGATCTGATACGCCAGGTATAGGTATAGGCAGAATCCCCATATACCAAGCGTTGGGTGACTTCTTCCAGGCCGTCCCATCCCAGAATGCGACCTCCTTCCTGAGTCTCGCTCCAGGTCTTGATGATCTGACTTGTTGTACCAGGCGTAGTTTTGGTTTGGAAGCGGACCTGATAATCATGCTGCTTTAAAAAGAAATACCAAATGAAAAGGCCGGCCAAGAGTACACTGAGAATTACCAGAACACGTTTCATGCTATTTATTCGAAGCTAGTTTTGTTTCGTTTTTCATGTCAAGGTTCCGGATAACAAACCGACCCAGATCACGCCCCTGATTGACACCAATTTCTACAGCCGTCCGGTAATGGATGCCGCCATACATTCTGCTGATAGCAGCTTCATCTGCAGCCTCATTGAAGGAATTAAAGCTTCTGACAGGAAGCCCATAAGGTAATTCGGTATCGTCGTCAAAAGAAAAATTATCCCCAAAAATATCGGTTAGAGCGATGGCAGCAGCACCTGAAACCACACTATGACCACTGGTATATTCCGGGAAAGGAGGCGTTTGTAATACAGGCTGCCAGCTATCATCAAAATGCTCGTTGATCAATGTTTCGGGCCGAATAAGATTGGAAC
>Ga0265303_10003341_pt1 | contig 10072 bp, 13 predicted proteins | sample Helome_2_FD_192494 | JGI IMG/M metagenome (GOLD analysis project Ga0265303, IMG submission 192494) | Marine sediment microbial communities from subtidal zone of North Sea - Hel_20160317 (Illumina Assembly) | ecosystem: Environmental > Aquatic > Marine > Subtidal zone > Sediment ... | reverse complement strand
AGTAGTGAATTACCCGGTGCGGAGGCGCTGCCCTATGGTGTTGGCGTTAAATATTTCGAAACGCCCTATTAGCTGTCTGAAATTTCCCCGGCATGCCTGGGCGATAGACAATCGGCCTGCAAAACACTGCGAGTTGGTAGATCACAAGGACCCGGGTGAGCGATATGAATAACCTTTATGTTATCAGCAAGGAAGATCCGATCCATCCGGCTGATGAAGTTGGACTGATTGAAGGCGGGCAGGACCTAAAGAGAATTGATGGTTCACTACCACTGGATTTGGATGACTCAGATGGGAAAAAAAGGGTCGAGCATCGACACCACAGACGATTTCAACTTAATGAAGATGCATTTGCTTTGATCAGGCACGTTTCTGCCGGACCACTGAAAATTTACGGTAAAAGCATGGGCTGCGTCGCCTGTGCCGTGTTCGACGCAAGGCCGGCCAGGCTTGGCAAAATCGATAACATCAGCATGGGCGGACTGATGTTTCACCATGTTAATAGTAAGACCCAATTAAGCGAGGCGCTTGTGCTGGATATCTTATTGGCCGATTGTGGATTTTATTTACCTAATCTGGCCTATAAAACCATCACCGATGTTGTGATAGCTGAAGATGTTCCCGACGATTCTATTGAAATGCGTCAGGTAGGTCTGCAATTTAGAGCACTGAATTATATTCAAAAAATGAAGTTGCATGATTTTATTCTTAGCCACGGCGCATAAACCGGTGAGATCGACGTCAATGAATAGGCTGGTTTTACACAAATAGCCAATACCCAGTACCCAATACCTAATACCCAATATGCCATACCTCCCAAATGGAGGATTCGACAATGTCCGATTATATAACCCATCCCCGGATTCTTTTTGTTACTCCCGAAGCGGCATTTATACCCGAAGGAGAAGGAAGCCGAACAAGTTACATTGGCGCAAATGCAGACGATTTCCCCGGGTTTCTGGCAGAATTGATAAGCAATTTGGTTGAGCTGGGCGCCGATGTTCATGTGGCTCAACCGGATTTTCGTATGATATTTGCAAATAGGTCCCGGAAAGAAAAAGCCGGTGTAAGCGTCAAGCTGCCTAGTGAGCGGGTTCACCTGGCAGAAGATAGAGCAATTTTTTATTCAAAGCCCATCACCTCAAATTCTGAGTGGGAAAACATCAAGATATCCCTTGCTTTCCAACGGGAGGTTATCAATCAGATCATTCCGTGGGTTCAACCGGATTTAATTCACTGCTCCGGCTGGATGACCGGTTTGATTCCGGCGGTTGCCAAAAAAAATGAGGTCCCCTGCCTTTTTACAGTCCAAAAAATTGATAGCGCCAGAAGCCTTCTTTCCTGGGTCGAGGACATCGGAATCGATGCCGCAGGGTTCTGGCAAAATCTGTTTTATGACAGATTTCCCGGCAGTTATGAGCAAACACGCGACACCAATCCCCTGGATCTGCTTTTAAGCGGGATCCTGGCGGCCCGCCATGTCAACACGACAGATTCCGTTCTATTGCCAGGCAATGCTGAAGGCCGGAGTGATTCTATGTGTTCGTCCCTGGGACAGTTGCTGGCCCAGAAGTGGAAGGCCGGGTGTGCCTGCGAAATCCCCGGCCCACTCCATAAAGGACTGAACCCCACCCATAACAAAAAACTGGATTGCAGTTACCCGTCCAAAGTTCAAGATGCTGGAACCCAAAAAAATGATCATACAACGGGGCAAAGGATCTCATCGTCTGATAAACGGACGATGACAAAATGTTACCTCGATCTGTATGAAACAATATTGCAGCGGGCGCTGGTAACCCCGGAAAACAAAAAAGTACGCCTAATAAATAAAAATAACCGTGCAAAAGTATCAGGGGATCACGCTATTTTTTATCCAAAGGCCCGCCGTACCCAATCCTATCCCCTTCCCAACGAGCGGGCCTCCACCCCGGCTATGGCACCCGTATGATCCATGCGGTTGATCTGAATTTTATAATAAGGGAAACCAAAATATAAGTGACAATTTTTCGAAATATTGAATTAACCTTACAAGGAGGTAAAAATGAGTATTAGAAAACAATATCTTAAAAGTAGACCGGTATGCAAAGCGACCTTTCGAATTCCTGAGGAAATGGGTAACTCAGCTAAATCAGCTCACCTTGTGGGCGAGTTTAACAACTGGGCATTCTTTTCTACTCCTATGAAAAAATTAAAAAGCGGCGCATTTACGACTACTTTAGAACTTGAACCCGGCCGAGAATACCAGTTTCGCTATCTGCTGGACAAAAAGATCTGGGAAAATGAAAGCGATGCCGATAAATCGGTACCCACCCCATACGGGGATAGTGAGAACTCCGTCATCGTTATTTGATTTCTCTTGAAAACAATTATTCTCGATTTCGATAACCGTCCCGCCTGCATCAGAGCTGTTGTTGGCTCCAATTAAAATAGCAGACCCCACTTATTCCCAAACATCATTACCAGCAGAAATTTGAAAATTTGCGAAAATAACTTTCGAAATTCTTAGAAATTTAACCAAGTGAAAAGAGAAATTGAAACGCAGGCGTCATAACTATCTGATATCAAGTGTATATATGATAATGAAAAAAATGGCACACTTCATGCTAAAGAAGGTTTTAGAATCAGAAGGGTGGAAAGGCTGCTCTTCAGGTACCAGCTGAATTGCTAAACTCGAAACATAGACAAATAGATAGGGAGGTATTGAATCATGTATTTACGAACATTACAACCATACCGCAAACCGGGGTCAATCCGCAATGAGATTGATAATCTCTTACATGAATTTTTTGGTGGGCCTATCCACACCGGCCCGCTATCCGGAGAGTGGATGCCACCGGCCGACATTACCGAAACCGAAGACCAGGTCATTGTCAAGGCGGAATTACCCGGTATGGAAGAAAAGGACATTGACATTAGTATCAGTGGCAACGTGTTAACCATCCGGGGGGAAAAGAAAAAATTAACAGAAGTAAAAGGTAGCGATCATTATTTGGGCGACAGGTACTACGGATCTTTCCATCGGATCTTTCAGCTTCCCGCCGATATCGACCAGGAAAAGGTGGAGGCTACTTTTAAAAAAGGCGTATTAAGTATAAGTATTCCGAAAGCGGAGGAATCCAAAATTAAAAAAATTGCGATTAAAAACTAATAGGCAATTTGGTCTTACAGGCGTCCTGGCGGTGGCAGCAAAATAGGAGGCGATCAAAAATGCCCAGAGGAGATGGAACCGGACCAGCAGGGCAAGGCGCTGAAACCGGAAGAAGTCGTGGTAGAGGCAGAGGCCGCAGCGGCGGTTTTGGAACAGGCCCCGGCGAATACTGTATATGCGCAAATTAAATGCTCGAAGTGTGGAGCTGAAATGACGCGCGAATAGATGCGCAAAAGTCGATCAAAGACGCCAACATTTTTTTATCCTGACAGGGGGTATTTTATGAATATTGCCGAGAATGACAGAAACAGGATATCCAAAAAGCACACTGATGAGGCTCCCCAAGTGCGGGCACTTCAGGAATCCATGTCATCAATCAAACACAAATTCCTGGTGATGAGCAGTCAAGGAGGTGTGGGCAAAACCAGCGTTATCGTTAATTTGGCCTTGTCCCTTTCAAAAAGAGGGGTGAAGGTCGGGTTGATGGATGCAAATTATCATGGCCCGGACATTGCTACAATGCTCGGTCTTGAACCCGGAGTTGCGGGCGTTTCAAATAAAGCATTCATACCGGTAGGGTACTCGGATGACTTAAATGTGGCTTCAATTGAACCCGTGTTGCAGGAGACAGACGGGACCGGGGGCTGGGAAAAGCCCCTGAAGATATCTGATATCCGGCGGTTTATCTCAAGTGTGAATTGGGGCAGCCTGGACTACCTCTTTGTTGATACACCGCCAGGACCGGGAGAAGGCTTGCTTGCCATGATTCGGGCTATTCCGGAGACAAAGGCAATTATTGTAACAGCACCCGATAGAATAGACAGGGGCCGCGCCAAAAATATGATCAATTTTTTCGAAAAAGAAGAAATACCGATCTTTGGCTGGATTGAAAATATGCGAGGTTTTTTTTGCCAACACTGCGGTATGCGCCAGGAGCTGTTTAGCAGCGGGTCCGGAAGCAGAGCCATATTTTTGGGGGATGTTCCCTTTTTGGGACGAATTCCCATTGATCCGCATATGGCAGAATGCACTGAGGCCGGGGAGCCTTTTCTGGAAAGGCATCCGAAATCTGAAGTAGCGGAAGCTTGCAACCTGATTATTGAGAAAATTATTGGAGACAATACGTCAAGTTTGGCTGAGGATAGATCAACCTACGCTGACTTATAATAGGTTTTTTTCAAATACGCGATATAGCAATTTTTAAGGGACACGATGGAAAACCCATTCTGGACAGCTTTTGCGGCAAGCTTTTTGGCCGCATTAGTCACTACCGTAGGCATCTATGTCATCCGTCGTTTCGAGCGCTGGGGCCGCGAGAATACAGCCTATTTTATTTGTTTTGCCGCCGGCGTACTGATTTCGGTGTCCTTTATGCACATTATCCCGAAGGCCTTTTCAATGAATGCCAATGCCCCCTTCTATCTGTTCGCCGGCTATATGGGCCTGCATCTGTTTAATCGCTTCATTAGTGCTTTTGTCTGCGACAAAAGTACAGACGAGCAGTACGGCATCGGACTTGTTCCTATGCTTGGAATCGGCTTCCACTCATTCATCGATGGGATCATCTATTCGATTACATTCACCGTCAGTATTTTTACGGGAGTGCTGACAGCCACGGGTATGGTTCTGCATGAATTTCCCGAAGGAATTATTACCTACCTGCTGCTGATACGAGCCGGCTTTACTGTAAAGACGTCGCTGATGCTCGCGTTTCTGGCTGCTGCTGTGACCACACCGTTGGGCATGCTGGTCTCATACCCATACATCAGTAAAATCGACCAATCGCTCCTGGGCGCCCTGTTGGCGTTTTCTGCGGGCGCTTTAGTTTATGTCGGAGCCACCCATCTTTTACCCCAGGCTGAAACCGAGCAAAAGAAATACAGCCTGTTTGCGCTGGGGGCAGGAGTTTTAGTGGCTCTGGCTATCGTTTTTTCAAAAGCTTAGGATTGTCATTAATGAATTACGAAAGCCAAAAAGCAGCGTAGATCGCTACCTTCTATGGGATGTCATCGATGCTGCCGCTAGCAATCCTAGCCGAGAAGCCCAACACTTGGGAACCCTATTGTGGGAAGCCAGACATTACAATTTCGAAGTTTTCCAAAAAAAATATCGAAATTTTCCAATCCCCGTTTTGTAAAAGATCCTTCGATTTCATCATTACTATTTTAACTTCCTGAATTCACATAGAAAGGTTCTTTTCGGATTTACTGGCACATTTAATGCAGAAGCCGTAATTAAACAGTGAGACGCTTCCGGTAGTCAAAAGAGCCATCTCTATACCAGGAGTTATTCAGAAGCGCGGGGGTGATTAAAATGCAGAACGAAAAGCCATGCTTATGCCGGAGAGACTTCATGTCCATCTGTACGGCCACAGGCGGAAGCCAACAAAAAAATTGCATCTTCTATAAAAAATCAACTATCAGCGATAGATGTATGCATTTTATGTTTGATGAATATTGTGATTGCCTTGAGGCGCAAATAGCGACCCAACAAGAAGTTCACTCGGATTATATTTGAATATAGCAACATCCCAACTGTTTTTATAGCGATTGGGGCCTAATCATTCTATGTTTATAAAAAAGGAGACAACATCCCATGATCAAGCAGACCACAGGCGCCAGCACCGAAAACCGCAAGGCCCAAATGGAAATACAAAACAAGGAGATTGCGGAAACATTGCGCCACATCAAGAACAAGATTCTGGTTATGAGCGGCAAAGGCGGGGTGGGCAAAAGCAGTGTGGCTGCCTATCTATCGGTGGCGCTCGCCAAAAAAGGTTTTAGGGTCGGTCTTATGGATGTGGATCTGCATGGACCCAGTATTCCTCGCATCCTGGGACTCAAGGGAAATCTTGGCTTAGGCGGTCATAAAGGCAAAATACTGCCGGTTAGATACCTTGCGAATATGGAAGTGATTTCAATTGAGACCCTTATGGGCGAAAACAAGGATTCACCTACCATCTGGAGAGGGCCTTTGAAGATTGGGGCGATCAGACAATTTATATCCGATATCGAGTGGATGGATTTGGATTATCTGGTGATCGATTCACCGCCGGGCACCGGCGACGAGCCTCTGACCGTGGCCCAGACCATACCGGATGCCAGGGCCTTGATTGTGACCACGCCCCAGGAGGTTTCGCTGGCCGATGTGAGAAAGTCCATTAACTTTTGCCGCCAGGTCAAAATGGAAATCCTTGGCATTGTGGAAAATATGAGCGGTCTGAAGTGCCCATATTGTGGGGAGATAATTGATGTATTTAAAACCCAGGGCGGGAAGGCCATGGCAAAGCGGGAAAACTTAAGACTATTGGCCACACTGCCCCTGGAACTTGAAGTGGTGAAGGAAGGGGATGCGGGCGACTTGAGCCTACTGGATAACGATGCGCTTTTAATCGCCGGAGAATTCAGTAAAATGGTGGATGAAATTGTGAAATTGACAGGCCCCAAAATATCTTCTCCGAGCCAAAACGATAAAACCTATTTAAAGGCCGGTTGAAATAAAAATTGATGAAATTACAAAAAGGCTACATTCAGGTTTATACCGGCAACGGCAAAGGAAAAACAACGGCGGCGCTGGGCCAGGTTCTGCGGGCCACCGGCAGAGGGTTAAGGACCCTGATCGTGATGTTGATGAAAGATTTCCTGTATGGAGAATTAAAGAGCCTAAATCAATGGAACCAATTGATAAGGGTGGAGCAGTATGGGAATGATCGCTTTGTTTTTCGCAAACAGCCGCCGAGTGGTGAAGATATCCAAGCTGCCAACCTTGCAATTATGAGGGCACGGGAAGCAATGTTAAGTGAAAGATACGATCTTGTTATTTTGGACGAGGTCTGTGTGGCGATCCACTTTGGGTTGTTGGAAACGAAGGAAGTGCTTTCCCTGCTGAAAGAAAAACCTTTACCGGTTGAACTGATTCTGACCGGACGATATTGTCCTGATGAACTTATTGGCAGGGCCGATTTAGTAACCGAAATGCGGGAAATCAAACACTATTATCAGAAAGGTGTGGTCGCCAGGAAAGGTATCGAATCATAAAATGGATTTATTTAGCAAGTTCAAAAATATGAAAATTTTAATCATCGATGATGATGAGTGGATCCGTGATTCTTTAAGAATTTTTTTCGAGACCGAAGACTGTTTTGTAGTGGTCCTTGAAACGGCTGAAGAGGGCCTGGCCGAGCTCAAATATCAGACCTACGATCTTATAATAGTGGACTACAAATTGCCGGGTTTGGATGGTCTAGAATTCCTAAAACGAATTCAAGATGGCCATTCGAATGTTATGAAGGTCCTCATCACTGCCTATCGGTCCAAAAGCGCCATCTCGGAAGCCAGGAAATTACATATTCAGGGGTTCATCGAAAAACCGTTCACCTCCGAGAGCCTGATGGCTTCTCTGGAACACTTGATTGAGATGCACGAGTTCAGAAAGCAAAGGAGAGTTCATGGATAACATCGTATCGATGCACAATCCTGATGCCAACCAAAGGAGGGAGACAATGTCCAAAAACAAAGCAAAAATACAATATGTACCAGGCGTGCATGCAAAGCAAAGACCGGATCCTGCCAGTCTGGCCGGTCAATTCATCAGGGAGTGGCATCAAAAACAACTCAAATCGAAGGGGCAAAAAATTGAACCCTCAGATATACCACCGGCAATTTGCTTTTCACGTAAAGTCGGTGCCGGGGCCCTGGAGATTGCTGATCTTTTAGCCGGAAAAATCTTTTATCGAGTAGTAGATCGGGAGCTGTTGGAGCATATGGCTAAAGATAAAGACTTGAGCGAAAAAACCGTTGAATTTTTTGATGAGCGCTATCCGGGGAAAATGTCGGAGCTGGGATCGATGCTTCTCGGTGAAAAATCGTTTATCATGAGTGAGTATGTGAAGACTTTAACCAGTGCCGTATTTACATTTGCAAACATGGGTTCAGTCATTTTTGTGGGGAGAGGTACACATCTCATCCTGCCCAGAGATCGGGTTTTTGCGATACGAATTATATGCTCGGATAAGTACCGCATAGAGCGCCTTTCGAAGCTGTTAGATGTAGAAGAAATTGAAGCCGGAAAATTGTTACGCCAGATCGATCTGGAACAACGCGCTTTTTTCAAAAAAGCATTCAGTAGGAAAGAGGCTTCGCCCTATGAGTTCGATATGGTGATAAATTCTGATTTTATGGGCGAACCCCAGGGCGCATCGGAGGTTATTGCATGTGCCTTCAAAGAAAAATTTGCAGCATATTTTGAAAAGAATGAATTCATTAAAAAACGGTGATATAGCACAGTCCGGACTATCGGCCAAAAAATTGATTTTCAAACCTGAGGATGACGGTGGCCTTTCTTTTTAAGCAGCTTTTAGCATCAAGATAAAAAATGAAAGAAGAGACAACTTTAGAAAATAAAAAGGGGTGTTATGCGCTCACTAGATATGAAGATATTGCCATTCTCAGACTGGGCAAAGATTTTCTGCTTGAATCAATCGATCTATCCGTCAGCAACCGTTTGCTAGATGTATTTGAGCGCATTTCACAAAGCCATGAAATTGAGGTCCTGGCAATGCAGTGTCTTTTTTCTTTGCAACCTTTTGGGGTATCGCAAAACAAAGCAATTGGTTTCTTCTGACCCCGATGCATTATCTCCACCCAAGCGATTTCGAAAATTTGCGAAATTCCGACTCTAAATTATTCTAAATTGGAAGCCTCAATAACACATCCTAATCCATTGAAATGAAGTAGTATTCTGTATTTGTTCAATAAATCTAAACTACATCATTTTGGCATGATTTCTGCTAAGTAAAAGATTAAGTGCCACCCAACTTCAACACGCACATAATAAACCACCGGATGCCCTGAAGGCGCCAACGGTTAAAATTTAAAAAGGGAGTTTGCGGTGGCACTTAACTTTTTAAATATTTTTCAAAATTTGCCAACGTTTCAGCGAATTATCACGATTTCGTAGATAATTCTAAATCATTCAATCAGTCTAAAAGGAGAAACATGATGGGCGATGAACTGGATGATTTTATAAACGGAGTACAGAATCAGATCCTGGAAGAGACAAGAGCTGAATTTGGTGATGTTGCCTTTGAAAGGTGGCAGAATCCCCTGTATGCCGGCGCCCTGGATAATCCCGACGGTCATGGCCGTGTCACCGGTTCCTGCGGTGATACTATGCAGATTTTTTTGAAATTTGAAAAAAACAAAGTCAAAACAGCCACATTTTTAACGGATGGCTGCGGGTCCAGCACGGTGTGCGGCTCGTTTGGCGCCGAGCTGACGCTTGGCAAAACCCCTGATGATCTAGTGGAGATCACCGGTGAGACAATTTTGAAGATCCTGGGAAAATTCCCTGAGGAAAACCGGCACTGCGCCTTTCTTGCTGCAGACACGCTTCAAGACGCCCTTAATGACTATATGACAAAAGGAGCCCGGTAGGCCCTTGAAGAATAACTTTGATTTGAAAGAACGCCAGCTTGAAAACGAGTCACCCCAAACGATTAAGAGCTCTTGGGAAAAAGAGATTGAAGTTAGAGTTAAATAATCATGAACCGGCCCTCCCCGGGTCAACAATTTATTCCAAAGTTATGAAACAAAAGGAGGATAAAGCGATGAATCTTAAAGAAGATGACATTTTGGTGCCCTTGGATGTTCCCAAGGCCGTCAGAGAAAATTATATTAAAAATTATCGATCGATTACCAGGGGAAGCGGGCGATTGATGCTGTTTGCAGGCGATCAAAAAGTTGAGCATTTAAATAACGATTTTTATGGCGACGGGATTCATCCGGATGACGGTGATCCGGAACATCTCTTCAGGATCGCAAGTCAGGCAAAGATAGGCGTTTTTGCCACCCAGCTTGGGCTCATCGCCAGATACGGTAGTTCCTATGCGGATGTCCCTTATCTGGTAAAGCTGAATTCCAAAAC
>Ga0265303_10003339_pt1 | contig 10075 bp, 10 predicted proteins | sample Helome_2_FD_192494 | JGI IMG/M metagenome (GOLD analysis project Ga0265303, IMG submission 192494) | Marine sediment microbial communities from subtidal zone of North Sea - Hel_20160317 (Illumina Assembly) | ecosystem: Environmental > Aquatic > Marine > Subtidal zone > Sediment ... | reverse complement strand
TTCTGGAGTGCGCCATCGACTCCGGCCAGAGATAGCGTATCTCCAGCATAATTTCGAATGGCGTCTCCGTAGCGAAAATGGATGCGCTCCAGTATGGCGCTCAGATGGCTCCGAAGATTTTTGGGTGGCACACCACGGATAACGCAGACGAGTAACGCATGCGGGCCGTGCACGGCCCATAAAGTAAAATCACCCATATCCGCCGACTCGAGTCGGCCAGTGCGATCAGGGGAGAAACTCTCCTTAACAAAATCCTGAATTGCGGTGAACATTGCAGATACTGCGTCACTGTCTTTGATCTTCGACGCAGGATGATGGACATGCTCCACCAGTAAGCCGTTCTCGCGGCTGATCAAATAGGCTTGCTCGACTCTGTACAGAAGGGTTTTCTGCACTACATATTCGCCAAAAGGTATGCCGGCCCGATAAGCCTGAAACCTCCAATTCAGCCCTTTCGGCGTCAAGCTCTGCTCAACTGCCTGGTTGATTTGCTGAGAAAAGGCTCTCAGCGCATGCGCAATCGACTTCCGAATTGCAGGCCCGATTACCGGATACAACGCATCGCCATAGGTATGCGGGTCATCGTGAAATGCCTTTTGCAGGCACTCACCGACCGGTTCGGTCAACGACTCTACGAGATCACCGCTCTTTTTGTGACTTTGAAAAATAGACTCGGGCAATATATCCGCCACGTCGACGGCCCGTGTCTCTGGTCGTTCAACTCTTGCCGATATTGAATCGAGCGCCTGCTTCTCCGCACCGAAGAGCAAGTCTTTCAATTTATCAAAATCGTTCATCGAGTTTCGGCTAGCGCAGTATCAGCCTTTCGGTAGTTTGAAATCCTTCTTAAGACGCAGCGCCAGTTCGGCTAGCATGCCTGCCAGATCCTCGCGACCCACCTTCGACTCCGCCAGATCCCCGGCTTCCTCTCTTAGGCTGCTATTGAAATGTTCGGATTGATCATTGATCGCACCTAATAGATCCTCGCCTTGCTCCTTCAATGCCGCATGTAGCTGTCGTGATTCTGACTCCATCTGCTCTTCAATTTCGGCAAACCATCCTTCCACTTGCTGCCCGAGGTTGTCCAGATCCTTCGATCCCTGTTTGTCAGTTTCAGCGCGTGCCTTTTGTTCGGCTTTTAGCTTGTCTGCTACCTTGTCGAACTCGCGCTTGGCGTATGTGTCCAGCCGATCGATTCGCTTCTCCACCACGCCGGACAGCTGCTCAATGGATTTAGTCAAACGCTTTTCCATTTCTGCAAATCGTTTTTCATAGTCGCGCATTTGCCCGCCAAAGAGTATCTGACGAATCTGATCGACATTACCCTCGAGCTCATCTGATGAATCGGATTGAGTCTGATTTTGATCGTCCTTACGTGCCATGACACTATTTCCCCAGCTAACGCACTCAACCCTCGTCGTATTGAGAGGCATCATGCTCAATTCGGTACCCATGCTGATAGACCGCTGTCAGTTTCCAGCCGTTATCACTATTGAGTCGCAACTTTTTTCTTATTCTACTTATATGCGTGTCGACTGTTCGAGTCGAAACAGTATTGTTATCTATACCCCATATTGCTTCAAGTATGTGACTTCTCGACAATAATTTCCCTGCATTTCGAAAGAGAAGCACCGCCAATCCGAACTCCCGGTTGGTCAGCGGGATTTCCACATTATCCAGTGAAATGGTCTGCTCCCTGATATCTACCACATATGGCGAAACATCCGAAATCGTATCAAGCGCACCACCAGCGCCGGAACGGCGAAGAATAGCCGCTACGCGGGCCACGAGCTCCGCACGCCTGACCGGCTTGACCAGGTAGTCGTCGGCACCTGTATCCAGGGCCATAACAATACTCTGCTCTTTGTCTCGGGTCGTCACCACAATAGTTGGCGTATTGTCGTTCATCTCCTGTCGAAGTTTCTTCAGTACAGCAATGCCACTCAGATCCGGTACGATCCAGTCAAGCAAATACAAATCGAAACTGTCGCGGCGAACCATTTTTAGAAACCCTGCCGAATCCAACTGAGCGATGACTGAGTATCCGGCATCTTGTAACCACAGGCTTACGAGCTCCGCCTGGTCCGGATCGTCCTCTAGAATTGCAATACGCAAATGATTTTCGGCGGTCATAGGCTCGCAGTTCCCGTCCGTGCTCGGGACGGTGCCTGTCATTGTACAATTAACGACAGCAATAGTCGGAGTTACAAAAGCATTGTTCGCTTCCGGACACTTGAAAATGGATCAATATCGGCGATTACGTAAGTTTCAGTCGATGTAAGAAGCACCTAAGCTCCTCAAGCAAAGCGACTACTTCACTGGATTTACGTGATTGAGCCGCCTTCTCCAGGTCACCACCCAGGCGCGTAATTTCGTCGAGCCCGTACGCTGCACCGGAGCCATACAATTTATGCGCGGTAAGCGCGATCGATTCGAAATCAGCCTCGGCGAGAGAGGAGCTCAACGATTTGAGATCCTGCTCACGCCGCTCGAGATACTGCGTCATCAGACGTCTCGCAAAGGGATCCGCGATTGGTATCGCGGTTTCTTCCTCGTTAATCATTCGTCGATGTTGCAATTCGGCTGTTACTCGAGATTTTCAAACTAATCTCCGTGCCACTTACCTTTAATAGGAAACTTTTGCTGGCAGTTCCTTCGCCTGAGAAACCCATCCACGAACGACAATTACACTCGGTGCCCGTCGAACGAGATTCTTTTGCGCGTTCACCTCAGCCATCTTGTCAGCGAGGTTGTCTGCATTTCTATTTTTGAGCTCTTTTACAGTATCAACGCCGGCACTTTCCAGCAATTCTGCATACTGACTTGCGACGCCATTGATCCGAAACAGGTCCGCCATGTTTACACACTTCAAGATCCGGTTCTCGTTAATGCCCGTCGACGAGGCCAGGTTACGACGGGACGTTTTATCAGCTCCATTCGCAAGCAGATCATCTACTGTCCTTATGCCAGCATTCCTGAAAGCTTCTCCCATTTTCGGCCCGATGCCTTCGATTTTCTCTATGCTCTTCGCCATTTTTAACTCCGATAGTATTCTCGACTGTTTATTTTCTTGCACTAAGGCTAGCGCAGTACGAAAGTCAGCTTCAGATTGACGCGATATTTATGCACACGCCCATTTTTGACGCTTACTTTCATATCCTGAACCCATGCGCCTTCAATTTGGTCCAGAGTTTCGTTCGCGCGCGCGAGCCCGATGTTGATCGCATCTTCAAAACTCTTTGACGATGCTGCCGTGATTTCTGTTACCCGTGCTATAGACATTTTTTTCTCCAAGAACCTGGTCTTCCCGCGAGAGTTGAGACAGCCGCGATAAAGATATCGCGGCCGTCGACTCGCTCAGCCAGGTAGTACCCGGTCAAAGACTCAGATTAAGACTATTCACGACCTCAATCGGCACATAATTACTGCCGGCTGGCAGATTCTTGTCAATTGCGTACTGGCGTGCTGCCGAAAGCGTCTGGCCACCGATGATGCCGTCCAGGCCGGCTTTGTAGTAGCCTTCGTCGGCTAGCGATTGCTGTAGCGCGATAATATTGTCACGCGTCAGGTTTACTTCACAGACAACTTGCCGCCACTCCATGCTTTCGTCGCTTACTTTGGTCGTCTTTGTGATTGTGTCTATTTCGGCGGGAATGGAGATGCGTTGTTGTTTGGCAGGAGCCAGGATCCTAGTCACCTGAACATCGCCATATTCGGCGGGTATTGAGATCTCACGAGTGGTCGCTGGTTTTGTCACGATCATTTTAGCGACGGTCTTGTACTCCGCCGGTATCGCAACTTCTTCAGTGCGGGCCGGTGTGACAAGGACTCGTTTCTCGACTGTTTTGTAAGTTGCCGGCACCTCCACCAGGCACATTATCTCCCCGGTGTCCGTAGTAGTCTGCGACAAAACGCTCGATGACTGAGACGCAGGTGGTCCCTTTTTCCATATTGTGTGTGCAGCTTTGTCGAGCACTCGCTCGGAAACGGTTTCGTACACTGCAGCGACTTCGACAATCTTATTCGTCGCAGGCTTAACAAGCACTCGTTCCTCGACTTCACTGTACTCAGCAGGAACAATTTCGAGTCGCGTTGATGCTTCCTTGACCATCAAATTCTCGTTGACGGTCTCATATCGGGCTGGAATTATCTCAAAACGCTCGCCCGCTTCTCGCACAACAACCTGTTCGCTAACCGTGTTGTAGTTTGCCGGTATCAAAACGCGAGCGTAACACTGACCCGCTTTTGGGTTTGGCGGAAAAAGGCTTGCAGCGCCGCTCATTGAGTCGGCATTCGCTCCACTGACGGCAGCATTTTTCTGCGCCATTTCAAGCTGGCGCTGTGAATTGGCAAGCTCGGATTCCAGCGAAGTAATACGCTGTTGTGATGCTTTGAATGCGTCGCTTGAAGCCATATCGGTGACAGAAGATGAACTGCTGCCCTCGTAGCTGTCCACATTATCTGCTGCCATAGTTGAACAGCCTGCAGCTGCTGCTGCGCTGGCGAAAATCGCCATCGTTTTCAGATATTGACGGTTCATACCCCAATACTCCCTGATTAAATAATTGATGCAGGAGTATAGGGATTGAAAAGCATGCCCGGTCAGACTGTAACATTCGTTAACATTTGTCTGACCGGGATGCTCGGGGGAACTGGAACGTGTTTGTCTATGTCACTTCTGGTTGCCGCGCGGCACCATCCTGACTGCGCAACTGTTTCGCTTGTGATACCCAGTCGTCGCGTCCGATACGACCTTTGAAAGTATCAAGTCGTTCGTCCATCACATCGATATCCTGCTCGGTCCAACCTGCCAACTGCCAGAAATAGTAGACGCCATTCTTATTGAGCAACCTCTCAAGCTTGGGACCAATACCGGAAATCAATCGCAGATCGTCCTTCTTTCCATATAACGCCGCACTCAGAATTATCGGTTCATTGCGTTTCGGCTTTAACTGCTTGTCACCAGCGCCGGAGTACGCAGCCAGACTTATCCTGAAAGCACGCAGTTCCGTCTCAATAGCACCAAGCCGTCGATCGAACGGCTCCAGGTCAACCGGCTGATGGGGCTTTACGACTTGCAGGCGACGAATATCTTCGCTTATCGACGCTAAACTGCCTTGAATCGGTGACAGGTCGGGTGAGGATTGCGGCGCAGGGACAGAGACCGCACGTATCGCTTTTTCGACTTTCTCAATCCGTTCAGATAAAGGCGCGATATCTAATGGAACCGGGTCCCGCAAAGACTGTAAGGCCTCAACCTTCGCATCCAATTCCACTAACTTGTGAGAAATGGGGTCGAGATTTACCGGTTTGTGCGAAAGGGGTATCGGAATCGCCCCGACTGTCCTTTTGACCTCATCTATACCCACTTCAATTGATCCAAGATCGACAGTCTCCGGCCTCGGAAGGCTCGTGATTGCATTCGCCAGGTTATCGATACGTTTCGATACGTTCGAAAAATCGACCTCCTTCGGTTTCGGTAGCGAATCAAGTCGACTCCAGAGCCGCTCCCAGGACGCTGCATCAGAATTTCCCGCAGCCCGAAGTTCTTCATAGTTTTCGCTGACGTCAACATACTTCCGTCGCGTCATCCAGCTTCCGAAGACAAAGCTGGATAGTGCCACCAGTAGAAAAAGCAGAGCATACTTCGCTAGTAGATAAATCACTTTTAACTCCTCCGATGAGACGCCGACATGATCCGCGTACTCGCTATCAATTTTCCCGCGCTGTTATAGCGATGCGGCGATTCGCCGCTCTTCCGCTGGCGCTGCCGTTGTCCGCGATCGGACGCTCCTCGCCGTACCCGACAGCAAGTAGACGATCTGACTGGACACCAAGACTTTCCAGCGCCGCGCGCACGGCGTCTGCGCGCAACGCACTCAGCTCTTTATTCATTTCAGCGTCGCCCTGACTATCGGTATGTCCCTCGATTCGCAACAATCCGGGGCAAAGGTCAGAAAGTTTGGCGATTCTTTCAAAGATCGGCCCATTGCCGTCTTCCAGCGCTGCACTACCCGTTTTAAAACGTATGCTTGTGCCCGCCAGTAAATCGCTAAATTTCTGGTCGCATTGCAATGGCTCATCCAGCGCTCGAACATTGAAGGAGCCAAGCGGGACATTGGAACCAGCACCATCGAATGATTTTTTTGCCAATCGGGTGCCGTCTGCACTCGCGAAACCCAGCACTGACAGGGATCCGCCTGACCATTTCGCATAGCCCTGCTCCAAATGGCCGACAATCCCGATTGCACCGTCAGCGCCTTTGGAATAATTCTCCGTAGTGGGTTCGTTCGTAATCGCTAACTTGTTGTTTACCCGTGAGAATTCCTTCCTGGCGATGTCCAGAATACGCTGCTGCTCCGACCGGTTCGGGACCTCTCCCGATAGCGTTACCGCATCGTTGCGCAGGTCAACCATGAATTGATGTGGACGTGACTCATTCTTTAGCGTCGTATTTTTTACGGTGTCGAGAGCTACGTTAACTATTGTTGGGCACGGAAAGTTTCCGGCCCATGTTAAACAGCGGGTCGATCCGGCAATCTCTCTTACCGCCGTCTCGCTTGTTGAATTCGCATCGGCACGAATTGATACTGCCTGTCCATTCGCCGATACGCTGGCGGAACCGACGCCGGCGCTGTGAAGGCGATCCGACACCTGGTCCCTCACATCGGCCTCAATATCCGGCGCCATTAGCAATGCTCCAATTACGAACAGGAGTGCCAACCAAAGCAGTTGCAGAAACCCCAGCGGGAACCACGGTTCCGGCGAGTCCGTCTTTCGCCAATAGCGGCGCATGGAGCCATGTCGCGCCTCAGCTTTATTGAACTCGGATTTTGTACTCATCAGATCCCACTCCCAGCGTACGGTGCTGCCGGATAAGACCGCGTCGCCGTTCAGCTTGCTGTGTGAATTTTCAGAGTCAAACTTAACTGCCCGAGTATCCAGTCGACAATAGTTAGATTGTGAACATTTGTTACCGACTTCTGAGCGGAGCAGCCAGAGTTCAAAGATCATTCGGCCGGCTAACGCCGTAAAATGATTCAGGATTCCATGACACAATTTTTCACAATTACCAGCGGCTCGATTTCGTAAGCTGAATATCCTTTCAACGAAAACTAAATTGGAAAAAAAATGGACTTCAAAGATATGGCAATCAAGATGCTGATGGAAAAAGTTGGCAGCGCAAGAGACAACGATACTTCTGCTTCGGCACTGGGCGAGCTATTCGGCGGAAACGGCAAGTTTGATATTGCTGACATCCTTGGCAAATTCACCGGCGCAGGCGGCGATATAGAAAGGAAGACAAAGTCCTGGCTTGGCGACGGGGATAACGATTCGATTTCCGCGTCGCAATTGAAGGACGTTATGGGCAGAGACAAAATTGACGCTTTCGCAGCGACGCTTGGCATCGATAGCGACGAAGCGAGTGGCGGTCTGGCTGAACTGCTTCCGGAATTAATCGACAAAAGCAGTCGTGGCGGTAATCTTCTCGACTCTGTGAGTGGAGCCGGTCGCCTCGCCAGCCTGGCATCAAAGTTTCTTAAATAGCCACGCTCGGCGGACCATCTTGTTCGCTATCGGAATAGTTGGCCGACAACTGGGTTACGCGAGTCACTACTTCAGAACGCGTGTCGCCCAGCTGTCTGCCAACGTTTTGGCAGCATCTCTGCCACCTAGCCCAAACGCCAGTGCAGCCGCAATGGCTATACTTCCAAGCGTGAAGCCAAAAGCCATATTGACAATGTTGTCAGCCAGGCCCATCGACCTTAGCCCCATTGCCAGCACGAGACCTAATATTGCAACTCTCGCGATGTTCGCCAAGCCGATGGAGCCGGCAACAGCGACTTTTGCGTGAGCCAGCGACCCGAGGAAATTACCAACGATCAGGATCACTCCACCAATAAGAATGCCGCCGCCGAACTCGAGGATACGGGCAAATACGCTGGAAATTACGTCGATCCCCAGTACGTTAACTGCTGCTGTTGAGGCCGCCAGCATTGAAAAGAAAAAGATTGCCCCGCCGACCAGCTTCGTTGGCGTGAAGGATTCGGTAAATAGCTCTTGCGCGCCCATTTTGCTCGCCAGGCCATCGAAATTCATACCATTAAGCAATCCGGAAAGCACAAAAACAACAAACTTTGCCGCGAAGTACGCGACCAGCAATATTATCGCTGCACCGACGATACTTGGCACAGAAGCCATGAGCTTCTCGATCATCGCCGATGCCGGAACCGATATGGCGGGAATATTCAATACTCCCAGTGCAGAAACCGATATTGGCAATAAAATCACCGCAAAAATGAAGGCGCTGCCAAACTTCGACACCTTTACGTCGCTGTTGCCTGTGCGCTGTGCAATCTGGTTATCCAGTTTAGAGAGAGCAATACCGACCAACTCCGATACCATTTTCGCGATTATCCAGCCAGCGTAACCGATCACGCCTGCGCCGATCATATGCGGTACAGCCGAGGTGAATTTCTGCACCATAACCTGCAATGGTGCCAGGACGTCGGTAAGCCCAAAATGCTGCAGAACAGCCATCAAGACGAATATCGTCAGCACCGCTTTTATTAGTGATGAGATTGGTACCGTAAGGTCAACGACACCACCGTCATCAGTTTCCCGTTGCAGAACGCTAACTTTTTTTAGCATTCTCGAAAAAACACCAACTAAAATTTTGACGACAAACAGGCCGATAATCAGGATTGCCAATCCAATCAACGCGTGGCCGAGCGCACTCGATCCAAGTGAGCTAAGCGTTTCTGTAATACTTTCCAGTGAATTGTCCACAGCGTCGTAACCCCAATGTAATTAGCATGCGATGAGTGTACAGATTGGCAGTCGGTTTCCGGCGCACTGAATTGTGAACGATTGCAAACTCAAACACCGAGCGGCGACGCGTTACGCGTATCTCCGGACAAACGGTTCCATCGCCAGTATCGGTATTACGTATTTCCCGGATTCAATCGACTCACTGCAAACCAATGACAACGCAGTGTCTGGCACAGCGCGTGTCGGTTGACATAAATCTGTTGACGCGGCGAGACCACCGTCACAAAAATGGTTTATGAGTAGAAAAATGTGACACCCCTCACATAATTCAATGTGACCAATATCTCAGTTCGAAATCTACGGTAAAACGCGCTCCTGCATTGATTCCAATTCAGGAGGCAGGGAATGCCCACAGGGGAACAGATCGAACCGGGTCGTCTTCGAAGTCACACGGTCGTGACTGCGCCAGGACCAGTATGGTGACGAGAGCAGCCGAGGCGTCTGCGTCTCATCAATGGACAAACGACCCTTTTGACGACGCCGGCCCACGGTGGCGCGAATATCTCCGCAAGAACACGGCGGTGTTCGGTTTTGGGGCTGCCGCCGCACTAATCGTGATCGGCTGGCTGATTCGCGACCTTGATTTGCTCAATGCCGAGACGGGCTTGGGCTATGCCCTGGGAATTGTATCCGTCACCTGCATGCTGGTCCTGTTGCTGTATCCGCTGCGCAAGAAGTTCCGGTTTTTGAAGTTCATTGGCCCGCTGTCCAAGTGGTTTCGAAATCACATGGTGCTCGGTGTGACAGCACCCATTGCGGCTCTTTACCACTGTAATTTCCAGCTGGGATCCCTTAATAGCAGAATTGCACTTTATTCAGCTTTGGCAGTCGCCGGTAGCGGCCTCATCGGTCGATTCATTTACTCGAAAATCCACCGCGGACTATACGGCCGCAAAACCAATCTGAGGGAATTGCTGGCAGGCGTCAAAGTAACGTCTCCCGGTGTCGGCCGGTTGGGCACTTTTGTGCCGGAGCTGACGCGGCGCATGACCCAGTTTGACAAGGAAGTGATGGTGCCGCCCAAATCTATTCTGGATTGCATGCGCCTGCCATTCGCGTTGTTCATTCGTACGCGCATTCACTATTTCAGCCTTATCCGATTTACTCGCGTGTCGCTCGCATACCAGGCACGCGACTCGGCAGAGGTTGCTAAACATAGGAAGCTGCTTGAGCGGGCAGTTCGAAAACACGTTCGCAATCACCTGCACCATGTACGTCGCGTCGCCCAATTCACGGCTTATGA
>Ga0265303_10003338_pt1 | contig 10076 bp, 11 predicted proteins | sample Helome_2_FD_192494 | JGI IMG/M metagenome (GOLD analysis project Ga0265303, IMG submission 192494) | Marine sediment microbial communities from subtidal zone of North Sea - Hel_20160317 (Illumina Assembly) | ecosystem: Environmental > Aquatic > Marine > Subtidal zone > Sediment ... | reverse complement strand
ACATTCGGTTGATCGGATTTGATCCGCTTAACATCAAGGCAATCCTTGTGTCACATGCGCACTTTGATCACTCAGGCGGCGTGGCGGCTCTGCAAAGACTATCTCGAGCCAATGTCTATACGAGCGAGGCTGGTCTGGCGACCCTGAAGAGTGGTCGCCTGCTCGAGGATGACCCGCAGTATGTTGTCGATTCCGAAACAGGCCGATTTCCTGCCATCTCAAATGTCACCGCTGTCGGCGATGGCGAGTTTGTATCGGTTGGGTCGGTCAACGTCAGGGCTAACTACACACCGGGGCACACCCTGGGAAGTGTTACCTGGACCTGGGAGTCCTGTGCGCTGAACACCTGCCTGGATGTTGTCTATGCCGACAGCCTCACTGCCGTATCGGCTCAAGGCTTCTCTTTCGGGGCCAGCGGCGCTGCGACTCACATGGTCGAGAGCGCGGGCAAGATCGCGGATCTCGATTGTGACATTCTCCTGTCGCCGCATCCGTTCTTCTTTGGTATGTACGACAAGCTGGAGAGACGTGACGAGGGCAATCCCTTCGTCAACAGCCTCGCGTGTACGTTTTATGCCGAATCCGCGCTCGATTGGCTCGAGCAGCGGCTACAATCAGAGAAACATCCGGAGATTCTGCAATGACTTTTCGACGCTTGCTGTGCTGTCTTCTTGCTCTGCCCGCCGTCGTGTTCGCGGATGCGAACCAGGGTCAGTTCATGGGCTATGAACTCGGGACGAAGTACCCGATGTTGCCAGAGAGGGTCGAGGTTCTGGCAACTGGCAATCTGCTTTTTGAAGCAGAAGATCCGGTCATGCCGTCCGGCATCGTCGACGTCAGCCTGATCACTACGCCGGGGTCGCACACCATTGGCTACATCTTCGCTGCGAGTTGGCATGAAACTGAAGAAGGGGCGCGGGCGGCTGGCCGACGCTTCGTCGAACTGCTTCGCGCAAAATACCCGGACTGGATCCTGGGCGGTGAAGTCATGGACGAGAGAATGCGAATAGTCGAGGCAAACTTCGACAAAGCGCCGTACCTACTTCAATTGCGCCTCGCGCGCGACGAGTATGAGAATCACGATATGTGGCGCTTCACAATGGGCCTCGGCTGGAACACAGAGTCCAGGGAGTTGCGCGCCTGGCAGGACAAGTCGGCGGCCGAGTATGCGGCCGCAAGGACGAAGGAACACGAACGATTAGTAGAAGAAGAGGATCTTCAAGGGCTCTAGTCTGATCTCACAAGTCGCAGTCATCTGCGTTCAAGAATGTCACTTCTCCATTCTGAAAACACAGCAAGAAATGACCGGTGCCATCCAGGTTCCAATACGTTGCAGGACCGTGCAGCAGATTGTCTCGGTAATGGGCTTGATACAGTTTCTCGCCATTCTCGGACCAAACGATTTCGGTCCCGTTTAAGCGCCCATCTTCGTATGAACGCTCCAGCTTCCCGACGCCGTCGATGCCGGAAACCTTCAAGAGGCCGGTATATGGCTCTTCCGCCTCGACAGCGTAAACCAGGCCACCGCGCATTATTGAGGCGGGCTGGCATTCTGCATTTCGGAAGTCGAAGACCTGCGTGGACAAGCCATCGCTCTCAGGCAGTCTGTTGTACCTCAGAAACGCACAGGGCTTCTTGGAGGCCGTGTCTTCGAGGGCATACTGCAATACATTCTCGTCTTCGATGACCGTCAGTCCACCATCATCGAGACAAATTGAGTGATCCTCCGAGCACTGATGCTGGTCAGTTACAACCACCCAATCTCTCACAGTATCATCGTCGCCAAACTCGACTATCAGGCTGTATTGGTGGATATCTCCGCCAAACTCGGCCCCGTCGCACCCCCCTGGCGTACACAAAAACCATAACCACTCGGTCATCCTGCGGTCTGCACGGAAGACCCACCATTGACCGCTGGGTGAATCCAGATACGGGTCTCCAAATCGAGCCTCAATGTCGGATCTTGAAGTAATCCCGGGTTGAATGAACCCGACGACATCCTGGCGAAACGGATGTTCTTCCGCTAGCCGGTTTGGCAGCACACAGCCGCAGAGTGCCAGTGCGAGCACCAGGAGCAGATATCGAATTGCTGTGTACATGCTGTTTCACTCAGCAACCCACACGTCAATATCATCGCAGCCCGACAATGACCGTCAATTCTGGATTCTGCTTAGGATCAATGTCCGCAAGGGAATACGGTTTGGAAGACTTGAGGAACAACACCGCTAATCGGGCATAGCCTCGCCATGATGGCTGTGGTCCATACCGCCATCTGATGCCGTGAACTTCATGACCGGCATGGCAATCGTCGCAAGACCCAGCACTATAATCAGTAGTCCTGCCCCCATTCGTTTGCCGCTCATGAACTGGGCGAGTTTCGATGCGCTGATGCCGGTTGCGATCATCGCAGGCATCGTTCCGAGACCGAACGCGATCATGACCAGCGCACCGCTCGTCGGCTCCGCCGTCGTCGCAGCCAGCAGCAAGACGCTATAGACCAGGCCACAGGGCAGCCAGCCCCAGATCAGTCCGAGGCCAAGCGCCTGTGCAGTAGTTTCCACCGGAACGAGTCCCTTCGCTGCCGGAGCAATGCGATTCCAGATTTTGGCACCGGCACTTTCCAGGGGTGCGAGGATTCGCCAGCCAAACGCAAGCTGCAGTCCGACCAGGATGATCAGGGCGCCGCTCGTGAAGCGAATCAGCGCTGCATATTGCGAAATACCTGAGAGCATTGTCTTCCCGATTACGGCGATCGCCGCGCCCAGTATCGCGTAGCTCAATATGCGTCCGGAGTTATAGGCAATTGCTTTGGGAACCTGGGTTTTCAGCGATGCTACGTTTACATTGACCGCAAACAAGCCTGAGATTCCGGCACACATGCCAAAACAGTGCGCGCTGCCGAGGAGGCCAGTGACGAAAGCTGCAGCCAGAATAGGCAGCAGGTCGCTCATGTCGGTTCATCCTGATCGGGTTTTGTATCGTCATCCATGATGATGCGCACAGCGGGTGTATCGAGATCATCAAACTGTCCGCTGCCGACGGCCCAGAAAAAGGCCCAGACGGCGACACCCAGCAGGACCAGGGCAAGCGGAATAAGGACGTAAAGTATGGACATGGTTTATTCGAATCGATTGAGACGCAGGGCATTAAGAACGACGACGAGCGAACTGGCACTCATGCCTATAGCTGCGAGCCAGGGTGGTACATATCCCATGGCTGCCAGCGGCAGGGCAAGTGCATTGTAAACGATCGCCCATGCAAGGTTCTGGCGTACGATGCGCATCGTCTTGCGGGCCATTTCGATGGCAGTCGTCAGTGGCGCGAGCGATTCGCCGAGCATGATGACGTCAGCGCTCGTCTGGGCAAGCAGGGCGCCGTGGGCAGGTGCAACTGATGTATCGGCGCCGGCGAGTACCGGTGCGTCATTGATGCCGTCGCCGATCATCACAACACGCTCACCGCGTTGCTGCGCCGTCCCAATGACCGCCAGTTTGTCCTCAGGCGTGCACTCATGATGCGCGTCACTGATTGCCAGTGCTGCGGCGACGCTTTCGACCGCGACGCGGTTGTCACCGCTTACCAGGGCCGTAGAGAGGCCAAGCTTGCGCAGCGACTCCAGTGTCTGCTGTGCGTCGGCACGAATCTCGTCCTCCAGTTCAAACCATGCGACAGCATTGCCGTCGATGCCGAGAAATACGTGCGTCGCGCTGCTGTCATCCGCAGCAATGCCTCCGCCTACAAAGTCCGCGTTGCCGATGCGCCACTCGCGCCCGTCAATCGTGCCGCGTACTCCCTGCCCGACGACGATCTCGGGCGAGGTAACCCGGGGCAGGGTTTCCTGCAGAGCAAATGCACGGGCCAGCGGGTGCGTCGATGCGGTTTCGAGCGCGGCGGCAACAAGTCGGCAGTCTTTCTCGGTGAATGCATTGTCGATTACGAACACGGCGGTGATGCTGGGCATGCCGACGGTCAGTGTGCCGGTCTTGTCGAACATGGCGAGCGTCGCTCGCGACAAGGTCTCAATGGCGTTGCCATTGGTGACCAGCAAGCGCAGCTGTGAGAGCCGGCTTCCTGCCGCGGCAAACGCAGCCGGCGTCGCAAGAGCCAATGCACAAGGGCAGGTGACGACGAGAACGGAAAGTGTAATCACAAAGACCCGGTCGGGGTCGATGAAGTACCAGCTGGTCGCGACGACCACAGCCACGCCCAACAACGCGACGACAATGTAGCTGGCGATCTTGTCAGCGAGCGTGACAAATGCCGGCCGCGCGTACCGCGCCTGCTCGCTGAGACGGCCAATCGTGCCAAGCGTTGTGTCGCTGCCGGTTTTTGTCACGGTCATCTCGATCAGCCCGTCGAGATTAATACTCCCGGCTGAAAGTCCATCTCCTTGCGATTTTGGCTGCGGCCGCGCCTCACCGGTCAGTAGTGCCTCGTCTACGCTGGTCGAACCGGTCGCGAGTACGCCGTCGGCGGGGATCGGGTCGCCCGCGCGAATCAGCACTCGGTCATTTGCTGTGAGTTGGCTAACGGGTACGACGGTATGCGCCTCGTCCTCAATGCGTGTCGCTGTGTTCGGTAGCAGAGATGACAACGCGGTGCTGCGGTCGATAGAACGATGCCTGGCACGCATCTCCAGGAATCGACCCAGGGTGAGAAAGAACACGAACATGGTTACCGAATCGAACCAGACGGCGGGTCCACGAGTGAACGTCGCGTACACGGACGCGACGTAGGCTGAGCCGACGGCAATCGACACAGGTAGGTCCATGCCGGGTTTGCGTCCGATGACACCTCGCCAGGCGCTCGTAAAGAACGGACGTGCGGCGTAGAACACAACGGGCGTCGTCACGAAGAAGCTGACCAGGCGCAGGAAATGTTGCATGTCCGGGTCCACGCCCTGGAAATCCATCGCATACAGACCCACGGCGAACATCATGACCTGCATCATGCCGAGTGATGCGACCAGCAGTCGTTTGAGTGACGTCCGCTGTTCTATAACTTCAGGGCGTGCCGCACTTTCCGGTGACAGCGGCTGCGGCTGGTAGCCGAGATTGGCGAGCGTCGCCAGGTAGCTGGATAGACGAGTATCTTCGTTCGGAAAGCGCAGTCGCAGTCGGTGCGTTATCGGATTGACGTCTGCGGAAGCGATGCCCGGCTGTTTGCCCAGTGTTGTTTCAATAAGCCAGCTGCAGGCCGAACAGTACATGCCGCCGACATAAATTGTCGCTTCCCGCATGTCGCCGTCGCGGACCGTGAAAGCGTCCAGCATCTCGGTGCTGTTGAATACGTCCCATTCTGCTGCTTGCTCAGGCGGACGACCGACACCCGGGTCCGGCAGGTCGCGGAGCTGATAATAGCGGCTCATCCCGGTATCCCGGATGAGTTCGGCGACCGCCTTGCAGCCCGGGCAGCACACGGGCTTCGGGTCGTCCTCGATATCGACAGTTAGCTTGCAGCCGGCGGGGACGGGTAGTGCACAGTGGAAGCAGCTGTCAGCGCCCGTCATCACCGCCAGCCCGCAGCGTCAGACTGGTTTCGCCCTGCCAATCGGCAGAGAGCCGCCATGTGTCTCCTGATTTCAGGACAGCATAGAATCGGCCGGTCGGGATATTGACGAAGTGGCCTACCCAGACAGGGTTGCCTTCCGCATCGTCCATCGCTTTGTTGAGGGTGACCTGCTGGTCGCGCTCGGCAAAAGCCGGATGCGATAACTCGAAGTCGAGTGTGGCTGGTACTTCCGGAAGGTCGCGCGACCGGATGACCGCCGTAACGACACGCGTCTCCGGGTCGATCTCCACGAACGCAGCAAGCCCGAGCTCAGAGGCCAGTCTTGCGGCTGCCAACTGGCGCTCAGTGGCCTGTTTGATCCCGTCTTCAGACTGCACGACCAGCGAGTCTGTCGTTTGTACTGATATCCAGAAGGTGGTTATACCAGCGACCACCGTCGCGGCGGGTATGGAAATAATGAACCACGGCCAGAATTGGCGGTACCAGGGTTGGGTGTCTTCGCGTTGCATCGTTTATCTTGGCGTTGGTCCGAGAAAGCGACTGTCTTCAATGACGGAGACGCCTTCGTCATCGATTGCCGTTACATTGAACTGGATCGTCATGATGCCATAGGCGTTGTCTCGGTGGACGCGAGCTCGAACCGGCAGTGAAAGTATGCCGCCGCCATCAACCGTCACCGAGTCGCCTGCACCGTCCAGCGAGATCCCGTCCACGCCTGTGACGCCGACACTGAATGATCGATCCTGGTCGCTCTGGTTGATGACCTTTAGCGTATAGGTGTTCTCGATAATGTCATTGGGCAACTCGCGGTACAGCGCGTTCCTGTCCCGAATGACATCGAGAATGACCGGCGTGCGTGTGGCCATGGACGTGGTGAGGCCCGCGATCAGGAGCAGCAGGATGGTGGCATAGACCAGGACACGTGGGCGCAGCACCCGCGTGCCTTCACTATGCAGCGCATGTTCGGTCGTATACCGGACGAGACCGCGCGGGTAGTTCATCTTGTCCATGATCGAATCGCAGGCGTCGATACATGCCGCACAGGCGATGCATTCGTACTGCAGGCCCTCGCGGATATCGATGCCTGTCGGGCACACCTGGACACAGAGCTTGCAGTCGATGCAGTCGCCTAGTCCGGCTTCCTTGTGGTCAACGGTGCGCTTGCGGCCGCCACGAGGTTCACCACGCGCATCGTCATAGGAGATGATCAACGTGTCCTTGTCGAACATGGCGCTCTGGAAGCGTGCATAGGGGCACATGTATTTGCAGACCTGCTCGCGCATGTAGCCCGCGTTGCCGTAGGTGGCGAAGCCGTAGAACAGTCCCCAGAACAGGGTCCAGCCGCCGACGTTGAGTGCCACGATTTCGGCCCCCAGGGTACGGACCTCAGTGAAATAACCGACGAAGGTAAAGCCGGTCCACATCGAGAACGTGATCCAGAGGAGCTGCTTGGAGCCTTTGCGCCGGATCTTGTTCCATGACCACGGTGCCTTGTCGAGCTTCATGCGTTGCGAGCGTGTGCCCTCGGTGAACTGCTCCATCCAGATGAAAATTTCAGTCCAGACGGTTTGTGGGCAAGCGAAGCCGCACCACAGGCGACCTGCGAGTGCTGTGAAGAAGAACAGGGACAACGCCAGGATAATCAGCAGCATCGCCAGGAAGGGGAAGTCCTGCGGCCACAGCGTCAGGCCCAGCAAATGAAACTTGCGTGCGGGGAGGTCGAACAACACGGCCTGGCGCTCGTCCCAGTTGAACCAGGGCACGGCGTAGAACAGGCCAAGTAGCACGATCGTGGCAAGCTTGCTCAGGTTGGCAAACCGCCCACCGATTTCGCGCGGATAGATTTTTGTCGCGCTCTCGTACATCGACGCGCTTTGTGGCTTGTTCATTGGTCTCTGTGCTTGGCGTCGCGCTTGGGAGCGGTCCTTACCAGGTAGGCCGTGACGCCAGAGCAGAGCGCACACAGGATCCAGAAGAAGAAGAAACCGGCCGCGTATCCAGCGTCGCGGCCGATATCGAGATTTGCGTCGAAGATGCCTGTCAGGTCGACCGGGTCAAACAGGGCGAAGAACACCATGGTGCCAATGGCGGCTGTCAGGAAAGAAATCCAGACGACCGTGAATACCGCTTGCTTGTCGCGGCTCCATTGTTTGGCACCCCGATATTCCTCGGTGACCACCAGTCTGACCTAGTTGGACAAGCTGTAGATGTAGGCCGCGAGAATCTTGGTGCGGTTATCGCCGAGCAAGTCGCCGTGAGCCGGCATAACGCCGTTCCGCCCATTGGCAATCGTCGTGCGAACCGTGTCCAGCGAAGATCCATACAACCAGACATCGTCGGTCAGGTTCGGCGCGCCAAGCATCGTATTGCCTGTGCCAGCCGGCGTATGACATGCAGCACAGAACATCGTGAACTGCTGCTGCGAGGCCTGTGTCGTCTCGTCGGCTTCTTCGAGACCGGACAGGCTGCGTACGTATTTCGCCATGTTCGTCACGGCCTCGTCGGAGCCTAGAATCTGCGCCCACGGTGTCATGATGCCGTTACGGCCACTGCCGATCGTCATGACCAGGTTCTGCTCGGTGTTACCCCAGAGCCAGTCATCATCGGTCAGGTTCGGGTACCCGGTCGCGCCGCGCGCATCAGAACCATGACAGGTTGTGCAGTAGCTCGCATACAGACTCTTGCCGAGCGCCTGCGCTTCGGCGTTCTGCGACAGGGCAACGAACTCCATGGCCGCGAACTTCTCGTAGATCGGCTCATAGTTTTCGGCAGCTGCCTGCATCTCTGCTTCGTACTGGCCTTCCTGCGACCAGCCGAGCATGCCTTTGTAATTGCCGAGCGACGGAAAGGCAATCATGTAACCGATAGCCCACGCGATCGTGATGAAGTACAGGTAGAGCCACCATTTCGGAGCGGGGTTGTTCCACTCCTCGAGATCGCCGTCCCACTTGTGACCGACGAGATCATCGTCAGCAACGTTTTGCGGTCCCTGCTTGGCCGACCAGCTGATCAGCCAGATACACCAAATTGTGAAGACGATCGTGCCAGCAGCAACGAACCAGTGCCAGAATGCAGGCATCAGATGTTCTCCCGCTCATTAGTAGTCATATAAATATCTTCTTCCAACGGCAACGCCGCGGAAGCCTCGAAGTCCTTCTTGCGACGACTGCTCCAGGCCCACACCCAAATGCCGATAAAGGCGAAGAAGATGATGGCTGTCAGGATGCCGCGTACGTCGTTGATATCCATGCCGCTTACCTGCGGTTCTTGCGATTGGTGCCCAGTTCCTGCAGGTAGGCGACCAACGCATCCAGCTCACTTCGGCCTTCTACCGCAGCGGCCGCACCGGCGATTTGCTCATCGGTGTAGGGGTCGCCAATCATCTGCAATGCCTTGAGCTTGGCCGTTACCAACTCCGGATCAACGATGTTGTCCGCGAGCCAGGGATAAGCCGGCATATTGGATTCGGGGACCAGCGCCCGCGGATCCAGCAGGTGCAGCCGGTGCCAGTCGTCAGAGTAGCGGCCGCCAACTCGAGCGAGGTCCGGACCTGTGCGCTTCGAACCAAACTGGAAAGGCCGGTCGTAAACGGTCTCACCTGCGGTCGTGTACGGACCGTAGCGTTCGGTCTCAGAACGGAACGGGCGGATCATCTGCGAATGACAGTTGTAGCAACCTTCGCGCACGTACACGTCACGGCCTGCGAGGCGCAGCGGGCTGTACACGCTGATGCCCTCATCCGGCTCAGTGGTGTCCGCGCTCATCATGAGTGGGACGATCTCGACCAGTCCGCCGATACTGATCGCAACGACGATCAGCACCATCATCAGGTTCAGACTTTTTTCAATTACTTCATGGCGCATTAGTCGTCTCCCCCGTCTTTCGAGCCGGTCGACTTCATTTCAGGGTCTAGTACCGCTACGTCAGTTGGTTTCTGTGCGCTTACCGTCTTCCAGACGTTGTAAGCCATGATGATCATGCCTGAGAAGAAGATCAGGCCACCGAGGAGTCTGAAGTAATGGTAAGGCTCTACGGCTTTGAGAGATTCCACGAACGAGTAAGTCAGCGTGCCGTCGCTGTTCATGGCACGCCACATCAGGCCTTCCGTCACACCACCAATCCACATGGGTACGGCGTAGAGGACCACACCGATGGTCGACGTCCAGAAGTGAGCATCGATCAGCTTGGTCGAGTGCATCCCTTCGCGGTTATAAAGTCTCGGCAACAACGAGTACATGGAACCGATCGTCATCATGGCGACCCAGCCCAGGGCACCGGCATGTACGTGGCCGATGGTCCAGTTCGTGTAGTGCGACAGCGCGTTGACTGTCTTAATCGACATCATCGGGCCTTCGAACGTAGACATGCCGTAGAAGGAAAGGGCAACGATCATGAATTTCAGGATCGGGTCTGAGCGCAACTTATGCCAGGCGCCCGACAGCGTCATCATGCCGTTGATCATGCCGCCCCAACTCGGTGCCAGGAGAATGATCGAGAACACCATGCCGAGTGTCTGTGCCCAGTCTGGCAGAGACGTGTAATGCAGGTGATGCGGGCCGGCCCAC
>Ga0265303_10003337_pt1 | contig 10077 bp, 9 predicted proteins | sample Helome_2_FD_192494 | JGI IMG/M metagenome (GOLD analysis project Ga0265303, IMG submission 192494) | Marine sediment microbial communities from subtidal zone of North Sea - Hel_20160317 (Illumina Assembly) | ecosystem: Environmental > Aquatic > Marine > Subtidal zone > Sediment ... | reverse complement strand
CGGCTGACCTTCTGCCACTTTCGTGCCATCAGGCACCAGCCACTCGCTAATCGTGCCCTCCTGCATGGACACCGCTGCCTTGGGAATACGCAAAGTCGTGGTTGTCATGCTGTGCTCGTCTCCCCTACTAACTGCCGGCGATTTGCCTGGCTGCCTCGGCGATTCGCCCGGCATTGGGGAAGTGCAGTGCCTCAAGGCCTTGTGAGAAAGAAACTGGCGTGTACGCGCCCCCGACGCGAGCGATGGGCGCTTTCAGCTTGCCGTAGAGCTGCTCCTGCAGCATGGCCGCGAGCTCCGCGCCAAAACCACCGAACTGCACCGCCGCGTGGGTGATCAGCGCGCGCCCGGTCTTGGCCACCGAGGCGATTACCGCTTCGCGGTCCAGCGGCACGAGGCTGCGAAGGTCTACAACCTCGGCATTGATGCCGTCGGCGGCGAGCTGCTCGGCGGCCGCCAGGGCTTCGCCTACTGCCCAGCCGTAACTGATGATACTGAGATCCGTGCCTTCACGTTTGATGTCGGCCTTGCCCAGCGGGATCCGGTACTCCGCGAGCGGGACCTCGCCCGGCGTGAAATAGAGCCGCATGGATTCGAAGAACACCACCGGATCCTCATCGTCGATAGCCGCCAGCAGCAGCCCCTTCGCATCGGCCGGCGTGCTCGGGAACACCACCTTCATGCCCGGCGTGTGCGTAAGCCAAGCCTCCAGGGACTGGGAATGCTGGGCGCCGAAGCTACCCACGTTGCCGGCCGTCAGCGTACGAATGACCAGCGGCACGCTGGTGCGCCCACCGGACATGTAGCGCAGTTTTGCCGCGTGGTTCGCAACCTGGTCCATGCACACCGCCAGGAAGTCGTTGATCATGATCTCGGGCACCGGCCGCATGCCCGCCATGGCCGCACCGATAGCTGCGCCGACAATCGCCTGCTCGGCAATCGGGGTGGGCCGCACGCGGTCGAGACCGTGCTTGGTGGACAAACCGTAAGTCTGCTTCACGACGCCGCCGGCCGGATCCTGGAGGTCTTCACCCAGCAGGAAGACGCGAGGGTCGTTGGTCAGCGCGATGTCGAGCGTGTGATTAACCGCCTCACACATGCTCATCTGCTTGGTGTCGCCGGTCGGCGCCAGCGCGTCCGCCACTTTCAGGTCGCCGCAGCTGCCATCCGGGATGGCCGCCGGGTCGGCGAAAATGTCCGTGTAGAGTTCGCTGGCCGCCGGCGCCGGCGCTTCGCGGGCAAAATCCTGGGCTTTGTCCACCGCGGCGCGCTCAACCGCCACGATCCCGTCCAGTTCCTCGGCCGTGGCGACACCGTCAGAAATCAGCTGCTCGCGGAGGCGGTGCAACGGTGCGTTCGCCTTGGCCTGTTCCAGGGCCGCCTGGTCCATGTGCGTCTGCTCGCTGCCAAAGGCATGGCCCTGCAGGCGATGACACACCGCTTCCACCAGGGTGGGGCCGCCGCCGCTGCGCGCGCGGGCAAAGGCTTCCTGGAACACGCCATAAAGGGCCGTGGCGTCACCACCGTCGACGCGCACACCTTCCATCCCGTAGCCGGCGGCGCGCCCGGCGAAGCTCTCGCTGCGCGTGTACTCCGCGATCGACGTGTACTCGGCGTATTGATTGTTCTGGCACAGGAAGACCACCGGCAACTGCCACACGGCGGCGAGATTCAGCGCTTCGTGAAACGCACCAATGCTGGTCGCGCCGTCACCGAAGCTCACCACCGTGACTCGGTCCTGTTTCTGCATCTGTGCAGCGAGTCCGAGGCCGTTGGCGATCGGCATGCCTGCGCCCACAATGCCCGTTGTGACCATCAGCCCCGAGGCCGGGTCCGACAGGTGCATCGGCCCACCCTTGCCCTTCGAAGTGCCCGCGGCCTTGCCATAGAGTTCGGCCATCACCTCTTCGAGCGGCGTGCCCTTCGCCACGATGTCGTGAATGCCGCGATAGGTCGTAACCATGTAGTCGTCGGGGCGGATCACCGCCGACAACGCTGCGGCGATGGCCTCCTGCCCACCTGATGGGTAGTACTGGAACTGGACCTCGCCGGCGCTGAGTCCCCGCTGCACTGCCGCATCGACTTCGGCGATCCGGACCATGACCCGGAAGATGTCTTTCAGCGTGTCCGGCGCCAGCACCGGCGTCTGCTCTGCGGCTTGCATGGCCTTACTCCCCTGTTGTGTCGTTCTGCCGGTCCAGACCGCGCAGCCTTTGGGCGATGCGGGCACCCCCGACCCACCGTGGCCGGCTGTGTCCAGAATTTCGACCAGGCACGGCCCGCGGTTTCACTGGGGCCGGCCGGCTGCGCACCGGGCGGTACCGTGGGGCGGCGTTGGCTGCCCCACGCGTATCGCCGGTCATAGTCCTGCGGAAGGATAGGAAATTCTGTCGCGATCAGCACTTGATAATGTCTCATGCCCGGCGACGTAAGAACAGACCCCGCCTGGCTTTGCTTTTTGACTTGGCGAGGTGCTTGCGGTAATCCTTGGGTTTGTCACACGTCCGCGAAGGGTTGCCGACAGGGCAGTAATCGCCATCATGCTTACCCAACCTCCCCGCAGCGTGTACCAGGTCGCTTACTTGGTCGAAGACCTCCAGACCGCTGCCGAGCAGTGGGCCAGTCTCATCGGAGCGGGGCCGTTCATGGCCTTTCCGCACTTCCAGTTCAACGAGCCCATGTACAAGGGTGAGCCCGCGGCCGTCGATATCAGCATAGCGCTGGGCTTTTCGGCGGGGCTTTGCGTGGAACTCATCCTGCAGCATGACGAGCGCCCGTCCATCTATAACGAATGGCGCATGCAAAAAGGCTACGGCCTGCATCACATGGCTATGCTGAGCGAAGACTATCCGGGGGACATCGCGCGCTGGACCGCGAAGGGCGCGCCGGCGGTGTTCACAGCCGGGTTCGGCGAGAACACGCGGCTGGCTTATCTCGACACGCGTGACGCGCTGGGTTGTTACCTGGAAGTGGTGGAATTCACCGATTTCGTGCGCGGGGCCCTGACAGGCCTGCGCGACGCCCACGCAGGCTGGGACGGCAAGGACGTGTTGCGCCCCTTCGGGCCATGACCCGGCGCGCAAGGCGCCGGGCATTCCTGCGGTGGCTGGCCGCCACCGGTCTCACGCTGCCGTTATTGCCGTGGGTCCCTGCGGCAGCAGACAGCGCTGCCGCGCCCCGCGAGCTCGACACTTTTCTCACAGCGCTGCTGCGACAGTTATTTCCCCACGCACAACTGGACGCGTCGGTTTATCAGCAGGCCGGTACCATCCTGGCCGGGGCGGTCGAGGCCGACCCGGGTTTGCTCGCGCTGATGGCCGCGGGGCAGGACGCGCTCGACGCGGCCGGCGACGCGCCGTGGCTCGAGCGCCCGCCCGCCGCACAACGCGCGGCGCTGGAGGCCAGCACGGGGACGCCTTTTTTCCAGGTGCTGCGCAGCCTCGGCGGCCTGATCTTCTACAGCCAGCCGGCAGTCTGGCAGTTGCTCGGTTACGAGGGGCCGTCTTTCCAGAAGGGCGGCTATCTCGGGCGCGGTTTCGACGACATCAACTGGTTGCCCGGCCCGAACGATGCCAATTGATCTGGACGATGCGGGCGCGGTGGTCATCGTCGGTTCCGGCGCGGCCGGCGGCACACTCGCCAGCGACCTGTGCGAACGCGGCGTGCGGGTGGTGCTGCTGGAAGCCGGCCCGCGAATTCCAAGCCGCGAGTTTCGCAATGACGAGGCCTTCGCGTTCCAGCAGCTGAGCTGGCGCGACAAGCGCCAGGCCACCGGCGACTGGGCCACGGCACGCTTGTCGCCCGACGCCCCGGCGTGGATGGTGAAAGCCGTTGGCGGGTCCACGCTGCACTGGAATGGACTCAGCTACCGCATTCAGCCGCGCGAGTTTCGCGCGCGCACCGAGTACGGTGCGATCGATGGCGCGAACCTCGCCGACTGGCCACTGTCGGCCGAGGACCTCGACGCTTATTACTCCGCGGCGGAACAGCGTCTGGGCGTGACCGGCACCCACGGCATCCCGGCGCATCCGCCCAACAACAACTTCAAGGTGCTGGCCGCCGGTGCGGCGCGAGTCGGCTATCGCCAGGTGGCGAACGATCGCCAGGCAATCAACAGCCGGCCGCGGGACGGGCGCCCGCGCTGCCTGCAGCTCGGTTTCTGTAACCAGGGCTGCAAGATCGACGCGAAGTGGACCACGGCCAACACCGACATCCCGCGCGCCGAGGCTACCGGCCGGCTCGACCTGCGCACCGGTGCAATGGCCCTGCAGATCACGGTGGACAAGCAAGGCCGGGTGGACGGCGTCATTTATTCCGATGCGGCGGGGCGCCAGCAGCGCCAGCGCGCGCGCGTGGTCTGCGTAGCCGGCAATGCCATCGAGACCCCGCGCTTGTTGCTGAACTCGGCCACAGCCGGCCAGCCGGACGGCCTTGCCAACAGCTCCGGGCAGGTGGGCCGCAACTACATGCACCATGTCGCGGCGCTGGCCTTCGCGGTTTTCGAACGCCCGGTGAACATGAACCGGGGCATTACTGTGCCGGGCACGGTGTTCGACGAGAGCGGGCACGCGCCCGAGCGTGGCTTTGCCGGCGGTTACCTGATGGAAGCGGCCGCTGCGGGCCCGGCCTTTCTGAGCGCGCTGCTCGAACCGGGTGGGTGGGGGCCGGACTTCGCGGCCCTGATGGAGCGCTACGACCACATGGCGGGCATGCTCCTGAACGGCGAAGACCTGCCGCGCGCGGGCAACCGCGTGACTGTGCACGCAACGGAGAAGGACCAGTTTGGGTTACCGATTCCGGTGGTGCACGTGGACGAGCACCCGAACGATGTGGCCATGCGCGCGCATTTTTTCCGCCAGGCGCGCCGGCTCTACAAGGCAGTGGGGGCCGTGGACGTTCGCGACGCCTTGCCGCTCAGTTCAGCGCACAACCTGGGCACCTGTCGGATGAGTGCGCAGCCTGACGATGGGGTGGTGAACGCCTTCGGGCAGACTCATGATATAGATAACCTGTTCGTGTCGGATGGCAGCCAGTTTCCTACCAGCACCAGCGAGAATCCGACTCTGACCATCGTCGCATTGGCGTTACGCCAGGCGGAGTACCTGGCCGGCGAAATGAACCGGCGAAATCTCTAGAGGACAAGCGCATGGCGGCAGACGACGACAACGGCAAAAAGCCGGGCCGAAGGGCCTTCCTGCAGGGAACCCTGGCTGCCACCGGCGCCGCCGCCCTGGGCCCGGCGTCCGCCGGCGGGCACGGCGACCGCGAGCTGAACCTGAAGGGTTACAGCATTCCGCTGACGCCGGAAGGCAAGGCGTCGCTGGTGACGCCCACGCCGCACCATTACGGCGGGCAGTTCATATTCGTGGACTACCGCGCCGACGTGGACCAGGTAGCCCGCTTCCTGCCCGCACCGCTGGAACCGGAACCTACCGGGCGCGCCTTTGTCATCGTGAACGAACTGTTCAGCATCCCGGGCGACAACCCCGATATCGTGTATACGAACCCGGAGCGCACCCATTACACCGAGGGAGTCGTGGCGGTGCGCTGTTCCTACAAGGGCGAGCCGGGCTCGTACATCACCGCCATCTGGGTATCGCGCGACTGGTCCATGGCCTTCGGCCAGTTCTTCGGCTGGCCGAAGAAGATAGCCGACATTCATCTCACGCGCGTGCCGCCGATACACCCGATTCTGAAGCCCATCGACGTGGGCTCGCGCGTGCGCGGCGTGGTAGCCCGCGAGGGTTACCGGCTGGTGGATGTGTCCATGACGCTGCGCAAGCGCGAAGAAGACAGTGCCGCGCCGGCCTTCGGCTGGTTGTACTCGGTACGCTATTTCCCAGCCATGGGGCCGACGGTGCCGGCCGTCAAACAGCTCATCCGCAACCGGGTGCAGAATCCGCGCGCTATTAACGTATATTCCGGGGACGCTGACTTCACGTTCGGCGAATCGGATAATGAAGAACTGCTGCCGCTGAAACCGGTGGAGATTATCAATGGCTACTTCTACAACCCGAGCTGGACCACGACGGACACGGCCGAGTTGCTGGAGACGTATTCGTAATTGGGGTGGCCGGAAGGCGGGGGCCTGCCGGAAAGTGGTTAGATCTCTGCAGCTGTGAGGTGATGAAAATGTCGAAGTCGGGGAATCGTTTTTTCTATTGGGTTGCTGGGGCGTCATTACTGGCAGCTCCACTGACGCTACCTGCCGTGGAAGTGCTGGAGGATATCGTGGTGACCTCCCAGCGGGTGGAGTCGGTGCTGCAGGAAACGTCCATTGCAGTCAGTGCCTTCGACGAGAACGAGATGTCGCGTCGGCAGACCTTCAACGTGGTGGATGTCGTAACCAACGTGCCCAACCTGGTGGGCAACAACAACATCGGCCAGGGCACGGCCACCACCGTGTTCCTGCGGGGCGTGGGCACCACTGAATCCATCGTTACGGTGGATACGGCCATGGGTTTCTACCTGGATGACGTGTACATCGCCCGGCAGGGCGTGAACAACTACAGCCTGTTCGACGTGGAACGGGTGGAGGTACTCCGCGGCCCGCAGGGCACGCTCTACGGCCGCAACACCAGTGCCGGCGCGATGAACATCATCACCCGGTCGCCCCAGGATTTCGACGAGGCGGGCGTGGAGCTTTCCGGCGGCGAGTACGATCGCTACAACGCGAAGGGCTACATCAACGGCGTGGTGATTCCGGACAAGCTGTTCGTGCGCCTGAACGCCGGCTACGAACAGGGTGACGGTTATTCCGACAACGAGTTCAACGGCGACGAGGTGAACGACAAGGACTTCTGGGGCTGGCGCGGCGGCCTGCGCTGGGTGGCCACGGACAACCTGGATTTCCTAATCACGGGTGACTACAGTCGCAGCGACGAAAAGGGCCTGTACGCCTTCGACATCTCCGGCATCACGCGCCCTTCCCGCAGCAACCTGTACGAGGTGTTCAGCGGCACCGACACCAGCAACAAGGGTGACACGGAAGGCGGCGCACTGACCGTGAACTGGAACATTTCCGACGCGCTGAATATCCAGTCCATCAGTTCGGCCCGCAACACCTACCAGAAGTGGAACCTGGACCTGACGGACCAGCCGGTGCCGATTTTCCTGCTGTACACGATCAACGACAGCGACCAGAAGTCCCAGGAGTTCAAGTTCACGGGCAACCTCCTGGAGGACCGGCTCCAGTACGTGGCCGGCGTCTTCCTGTTCAGCGAGGACAGCGACTCGTTCATCGGTGACTCCTTCGAACAGGCCCCGGTATTCTTCGGCCGCGATTACGATGTGGAGACCGACAGCTGGGCGGTGTACACCAATTTCACCTACGACTTCACCGACCAGCTGTCGTTTATCCTCGGTGGCCGCTACACCTACGACGACAAGTCCGTCGATATCAATGCCACTGTGGGCGGCTCCCCGGGCTTCCAGAACAACGGCGCGCCGAATTACATATTTTCGGAGAGTGAAGATTTCGACGAATTCACGCCGCGCGTGGGCGTGGAGTATTCCTTTACCGACGACCTGCTCGGCTACCTGACCTACCAGGAAGGCTTCAAGAGCGGCGGCTGGTCCGCACGGACCAATGACGTGGCTGAGGTGCAGCAGTTCGATCCGGAAACCGTGAACTCCTACGCCGTCGGGTTCAAGTGGACCACCTTCGACGGCCGGGCCCGCATCAACACAGAGGGCTTCTACTACGACTACGAAGACCTATTCAACACGGGTACCGGCGCCGGGGGCAACTTCATCGTGGCCCAGAGCGACGCCGAGATCTACGGCGTGGAGCTGGAGACCACCTGGCGCTTCACCGACAACTTCGACGCCTATGGCTTCCTCGCCTGGCAGGAAGGTGATTACGAAAACCTGGACCCGGGCGCCGTGTTCGTGGGCGACGATCTGCAACGCCTGCCGGAGTGGAACTACAAGTTCGGTGGCACCTACCGGGTACCCCTGGGCGCGGGCGAGATCATCCTGAACGGCAACTACAGCTGGACCAAGGACCACTACACCAACGTTCAGAACACCTCGCTGGCGAAGTCCGGCGATATCAGCGTGCTGGACCTGACGGCGGGCTGGGAAAGCGACGATGGCCGTTACTACGCGGGTCTATCGTGCCGCAACTGCACCGACGATGCCTACATCTCGCAGAGCCTGGACTTCGCCGGCTTCGGCTTCATCACGGTGTACCCGGGTGAGCCGCGTACCTGGCTGTTAACTGTGCGGGCCCGCACGGGCCGGTGAGCCCGGCACAGGCAATCGGGGGCAGCGCGGACGCCGAAACCGTCGCCCTCGATTTCCTGCGCGCCTTCTGGGCCGGGGACGTGGACGGCGCGTTGCGCCACTGCGCGGCCGGGGCGAGCTTTCAGTTTGCCAGGTCGCTACCCTATGCCCGCGAGTGTGGGGTGCAGGAAGCCGTGCAAAATATCGTCGACGACATGTTCGAATCTTTCGACCCGGAAGGCTTCAGTATTGAGATACGCAACCAGTTGAGCGCGGGCGGCGAAGTGGTCGTGGAATACTGCGCCACGGGCCGGACGCGCGCGGGACAAACCTACGAGAACGACTACGTGATGTGCATCACCGTGGAGAACGGCAAGGTGGTGTCCGTGCGCCCCCACACCGACACCCTGCACCTGGCCCAGCTGCTGATGGGCCCGCTGCTTGTGGGCGATAAGCAACGGGAGGTCTGACCCATGGAACTGCGGTTTGAGGCCACCGCGCTGGTGGTCGTGGATATGCAGAACGGTTTCTGTCACAGCGACGGATCGGTAGACCGGATCGGCCTGCCGGCAGCCGCGCTGCAGCCGGCGGTGGCGCCCTGCACACGGCTGCTGGCCGCGGCGCGCAGCGCCGGTGTGCCGGTGATCTACACGCGCTACGTGTATCGGCCGGATTACACCGACGGTGGGGTGATGGTGCACGAACTGATCCCGGACCTGAAGCGCGGCGAGTGCCTGAAAGCCGGCACCTGGGATGCGGACGTGATCGACGAGTTGTCGCCGCAGGATACGGACTACGTGATCGACAAGAACCGGCCCAGCGCTTTTTACGCCACCGGCATAGAGCCGGTGCTGACCAGCCTTGGCATCCAGGACCTGGTGGTGTGCGGGGTGACGACCAACTGCTGCGTGGAAACGACGGTGCGGGATGCGAGCCAGCGCGATTATCACACCTTTGTGGTCGGCGATGCGGTGGCCGAGTACGAGCAGGACCGGCACGACGCGGCACTGAAGAGCATGGGCATGCTGTTTGCGCGGGTGGTGCAGGTGGACGACGTGCTGGCGGCCTGGGGTCAATCGGCGTGACTGACGGACGGGCGACGGTCATGCCCGTGTGGAGCCCGCCCTTCGGCGAGCCGCCGTACCCGATGCTGTCGGCCGAGTTGCTGATGGTGCAGTTCGAGGCCGACCGGGAAGAAATCGCGCGCATTACGCCGGCGCCACTGCAGCCGGCCGAACACAATCGCCTGACTGCATTTGTCGGCCAGTGCGCGCAGCTCTCTCACAGCCTGGCCTACCACGAGGTGGCGATCCTGCAGGATGTCACGCACGAGGGCCGACCCGCGACGACGATACCCTACATCTGGACCTCGACGGACACCGCACTCGTCGCGGGGCGCGACCTGTACGGCATGCCGAAACTCCTGTGCGACGACGACATTCTGCACAAGGCCGCGAACGAGATTGTCGGCCGCCTGCATCGCTCGGGCACGCTGATGCTGGAGCTGAGCATGGTCATCGACGAACCGGCCGCCGTGACCACGCTGCCCATCTCGCCGCACTTCGCTATGGTGCGACACGTGCCCAGCCCCGATCCCGATGTACCGGCGCTGAAACAGCTGATCTGGGCAGAGCTCGAGGACTTCGCCTGCCACGCCGCCTGGCAGGGGCGTGGCCACGTACGGGTGGTGAACCCGTTGAGTTCCGGTCTCGCCAGTTTGCAGCCCGGCGCGGTGACGGGGGCCTGGTACGGCACCTTCAGCTGGACGCTGCCCGCGGCGAAGATCCTCTGGGAAAACCGCGGTTAGGCCCGCGCCGCATTGTTGTCGGGCAGGCGGGTTCTTTGGATTGCCCG
>Ga0265303_10003336_pt1 | contig 10077 bp, 14 predicted proteins | sample Helome_2_FD_192494 | JGI IMG/M metagenome (GOLD analysis project Ga0265303, IMG submission 192494) | Marine sediment microbial communities from subtidal zone of North Sea - Hel_20160317 (Illumina Assembly) | ecosystem: Environmental > Aquatic > Marine > Subtidal zone > Sediment ... | reverse complement strand
TTTTGGAACCTCATTGTTTTACCTGGAAGAAGCCCTGAAGAGCGGATTTACAGATCTGGATGTACTTTCTAAGCTGGAACACACCGGACTTTTGCGTATCATGCCGGAATACAAAGAGCTGCTGACAAAATATTCCAAAGAATCTGGAGAATAAGCTATTCAGGTGTAATACGCGGTACATCTTCAAGTTTCCAGTCAATCACTAATCCTTTTGCGATCGATCGGGCAATTTCTTTACCATATAAAATTTCGGTAAGATATAGTGAAGCCTCAAAACTTTTAGCTCCGCCGGCAGAGGTAATATACTTTCCGTCGTGAACAAATAAAACACTATCGGCTACTTTTAAATGTGGAAATCTTTTTTTGTACAGATCTATGTCGCTAGGGAAGGTAGTTGATAGTACGCTATCCAAAATTCCCGCCTTGGCAAGTACAAAAGCACCATCACAATGAGAAGTCATAAATAAGGCATTTCGGTCTACCGACTTTACAAAATTGATCATCGTACTATCTTCAAGATCCGTATCCAGATGATGCTCGGCGCTGGGAACAACCAGAATATCGATAGGAGGAAGGCCTTCTTTCGTGTAATCATAATCCGGCAGGATACGCACACCTTCAAATGACATTATGGGGTTGAGTGTCTTGGCCACTGTAAACGTATTCATGGCTTTGATACCCTCCCTGTATTGCGTATGTTGAAATATATCGAAAGGGGCTGTAAACTCAGTGTTATAAACGCCGTCCATAAGTAGAAAAGCGACGTTATACCTTCCTTCTACCAGGGGTCGGGGCTTTAAAGCCGGACTTTCCAAAGCCATTTCAGCTTTGCGTTCGTTGCACTGGCAAAGAAGAAAACAGCAAAATAGGAGTGCAATTTTTTTCATGATCTCTCGGAATTTGTGTTAAAGGTCGCCTAAAATTGCAATTCGTAAAAATTGATTTTATTAATTTGTAAGAGTAATTATACCACTTATGCGAAAACAAATCATTGGTTCTTCCCTATGCCTTTTGTTCATCTTAGGGTGCAAAGGAGAGAAAAGATATCACGATGAAAATAGCCCGATCCTTTCTTCCAATTCTGAAGTGGTCAATGAGATTCAAACTTTTCATGAACATTTAAATGAAGAATTCAGGGATCCTGAACGCAGCCCCCTACCGGATCGTTATAAAAAGAATTTTCTAGCCCTGGATTTCTATAATCCCGACACCTCTTTTAGGGTCTGGGCTAAATTTACACGTACACCAGAGGCCGTACCTTTTTTAATGCCTACTACTACTACCCGTGTTAGCACTGAAGTTCTTTATGGATTGGCTGAGTTTAAATTAGATAATATTCAAGTCCAGTTGGAACTCTACAAGAACGTTACCGGGGAGCCGGATACCGCAAAGGACGACCTCTTTCTTCCCTTCCTGGATCAGACAAATGGTGAAAGCACATACGCCGGGGGCCGGTATATAGACCTGTCCATACCTGAATCAGATTCTATACTTATTGATTTTAATAAAGCCTACAACCCGTATTGTGTCTACAATAAGAAATACTCATGTCCGATTGTACCAGAGGTAAACACAATCCCTATCGCGATTGAGGCGGGCGTGAAGGATTTTAAACCTACAAAATAACCCTGACCATAAGATCAGGGTTTTCTGGCCTGGAACGGCCGTTGTCAAACTAACTAACTAACTCAACATATTTTAGAAGCTATAAATTGCAGCTACCAGGAATGATGATAGGCTCTTAATAGGGTCGCCATCACTATCCAGGAAAGCATCATCTGAAGCACTATCAAGACGGAGTTCGGGTTTTAAGATCAAGTCGCCTATAGTTGCACTTCCTGTTAAAGTAAGGGCCAGAACACTTGAATCTTCCAAACCGGTGCCTATCGCACCGAAATTTTCGATCTCTGTGAAATACTCACCCCGTAATCCGACGGTGAAATTCTCCGAAGTCTGTAATTGAGGATATAAGGCCACTCCGGCAAATCCAATATCATCGCTTCCATCGAAATAGGCCGCATTGATGCCCAGGAATAATTCATCAGATAAGTCGAACCCACCTGTAAAATCTACCTCAAAGGCACCATCGTCAGCAAGGAAGTTCAGGAATTGGCCGCTGTAACCGAGCTGAGCACCGTATGCGTATTTTCCGTTCGGATTAAATTCGGTTAAGTCTGTAGGATTCATAATGGCAAGCATAGCTGACCAATCATCTCCAAGGTCGAAATCCGCTTTTAAGCCCGTATGGCTAAAAGGACCGTAGGAGAATAAGTACGATGTACTATAGTTAAAATTCGCAGAGGGCGAAATCACTTCATATCCCAAAAATGTATTGAAATTCCCAAAGGTTAGTCTGACTTTTTCACTAACATTCCAGTAGATATATAATTGGTTCACGATATCCCCGGTGGCTGAATACATAGGTGAGGCGAAGATGGCGTCTGTCCCTCTAGGTCCAAATACCAGATCCCCTACAAATCCTACCTTTTCTCCTTCATAGGATACAATGGCATTTACCATTCCTAGCGAAAAGCCGGGAAGGTTGGCAAAAGAGCTGCCGGGTGCTGAATAGTTATCTCCGGAATTGGCAGAATTTAAATTGGCCCGGTAATAGGCGTCAACTGTTCCGCTAATACTGAATTTTGGAGTCTCTTTTTCCTCCTCCTGGGCTGTTAGTAAAAAACTGCAGCTTAAAAAAGTAAAGAAAAAGGTAATTTTTATGAAATTTGTATTTGTAATCGCTTTCATTGTTTTTGCATTTAGATGCCTTTACAGGCTTTGTGAATGTTACTTGTATTGATGAATGTGTTACGGAACGGAGCGTTTGGCAGAACGCTCCGTTCAGCTTATTAATTAATGTTGATTCATTCTAAAATCGGCATAGGCATCCATTTTATGTTCATGGATATCCAGTCCTTCCAATTCCTCTTCACGAGATACACGTATCCCAACGGTCTTTTTCAATCCGTAGATGATAAGGAAGGCACTAAGGCAACAGAACACGCCTGCTGCACCAACGCCGGCCAGCTGATAGGTAAATTGCTCCCATCCTGCTTTATCACCAAATATTCCAACAGCGAGGGTTCCCCAGATGCCGCAGATCAGGTGAACCGTCACGGCACCTACAGGATCATCAAGTCGGATACGATCAATAAAGGCTACACCAAGTACGACGACCAGTCCGGCAATGAAACCGATAATTACAGCTTCATTTGGCGACATCAAGTCGGCACCAGCTGTTATTCCAACGAGACCACCGAGGATCCCATTCAGGAACATAGTTAGATCGTAATTCTTGTATAGTTGATAAGAGAGTATAAAAGATCCTAGTCCTCCAGCTGCTGCTGCGAGGCTAGTAGTCACCAACACTAGTGAAGTGCTTGCAGGATCCGCCGAAAGCACAGACCCTCCGTTAAATCCGAACCACCCTAACCAGAGGATAAGGACCCCGGCTGTAGCCAGTGGGATACTATGCCCGGGTATTGCCCTGGGTTTGCCATCTTTCCCGAATTTTCCGATTCGGGCACCTAAAAGGGTTATAGCGATGATCGCTCCCCAACCTCCTACGGAGTGCACTAGTGTAGAACCGGCAAAGTCATAGAAGCCGGCATCATCTCCGCCAAGGGTAGATAAGAATCCGCCTCCCCATTGCCAGGAACCAACTATTGGGTATACCAGGCCAACATAGAGGATAACAAAGACCATAAAAGGTCCAATTTTAATACGTTCCGCCACTGCTCCTGATACAATTGTTGCAGCAGTTGCTGCGAACATTCCCTGGAAGAGGAAGTCTGTCCACCAGGTATATCCTCCATCGGCATAGTCAGGTGTCATTCCATTTTCTGGCGGGTCGATCCCGAATCCGGCAAAGTCAAGAATACCCAGAGATCCTTCTTCGAATCCAGGGTACATCAAATTAAATCCGCCGATGTAATACATTAATAAGCCGACGGTAATAATAAATACGTTTTTAAAGATTATGTTGATAGCATTCTTCTGCCTGGTAAGGCCGATCTCGAGAAAAGCGAAACCGGAATGCATAAAAAATACGAGTGCCGTACAGACCATCATCCATACGTTATTTGCAGTAAATAATCCTGTGTCCATTTTAAGTATTGATTTAGTGGGTGATTAGTTAATGGCCTCTGAGCCTGATTCTTTGGTTCTTATTCGATAGGCTTCCAATATTTCGGAGACAAAGACTTTTCCATCTCCCACATGACCGGTACCAGCTGCTTCCATTAACGTATTAACCGTTCGTTCCAGGAACTTGTCGGTTACAACTATTACCAAATACCTGCGTTGAATATCACTTGTACTATAGGATATGCCCCGGTAAACATGGCCTTGCTTTTCATTACCGACACCAGTTACGTCCCAGTAGCTAAAGAAATTGACCTCAATTCCGTGTAAAGCCTTTTTCACCTCATCGAATTTCGATTTTCGGATGACTGCTTCAATTTTTTTCATAATTAGTTATATAGGGTTATTGAGGCCAAATATATTAGTATTATAAAAATACCCCCTAAAAAAAAGGGGGTATTAATTAAAAAATATGATTTATATAGAAATATACCCTCTAAAATAGAGGGTATGTAAATATTAATTAAAAAATTAGGAATATGGTAACCCTAGAATAGAGACAGTGGTTATTTGGACATAAAAGGGATTAGAAGCTACGGACAAGCCATAACCCAAGGAGTACGGTAAGTATACCTATAAGTACACTTGATCCAATATAAAGAGCAGCAAAGGCCACCTCTCCATTCTTGATCAAGTGCTGACTTTCATATGCGAAGGCTGAAAAAGTGGTGAAGCCCCCGCAGAAACCAGTCCCCAGTATGAGGGCTTGGTTTTGAGATAAGAGGTCCTGCTTATATGTTAGGCCCAATATGATGCCAATTAGCAGGCATCCCAGGATATTAACCAGAAAAGTACCGAGGTAAAAATTCGTAAAGAAGGGATTGAAATATTTTCCTAATAGAAAACGGAAACAACTTCCGATACCGCCGCCTAAAAAAACCAGGAAGAGTTGCTTCATACCTTAAAGGTATAAAACTAAATGGCTTCTTTAAGTTCAGGCTCACTTGAATCCAATGCAAGGATCCTGGACTTGGCATTTAATTCTGAAGCAGCCTTAGAAGTAAACGAAATTCCTTTCGCGCTTAAAATGCTAACTAAAAGAAGTGCGATATTGAGCACACTCAAGACAATAAAAAGTGTAAAAAATGAGACCATAGAAAGTCTTTAACTAACAACTACTAACAACCTAACGCAAAAGTACAGCTTTTCTTATGTTATACGAGAAAAACTGAAAAATTGGATGGGATTATTATTTTTTTTCTCGGTTGACAATTATATTCTCAAAATTTTAGCAAGTATTTAAGTATGAAGAGTATAATTAGGAATATGACAAAGACTATCCCCACCCATTTGACACCTTTGTAGTTCTTTTTATGTAAGGAGGCATCCTTTCTGTATGCAAGTAAGATGATGAAAGAAAAGACAACGACAAAAATTGCTGCAAATACCAGTTGACCCGTGCTGAACATATTCCTTATTTTTACGCAAATCTAATCCAAACCCTACGCATATGAAAAGTAAAATTAATGCTGTCGCACTCTTCCATCAATCATTTGGCCTTGGCATTTCTAATGAAATGAAGGCCAACCTGGGATCAAATAAGAATCGACTTCGCTTCAATCTGATGGATGAGGAAAATCAGGAATACCTTCAAGCTGCTGAACAGGACGACCTGATTGAGGTGGCTGATGCGTTGGGCGATATGCTCTATATTCTTTGTGGCACCATTCTGGAACATGGCCTGCAACACAAAATTGAGGAGGTATTTGAAGAAATACAGCGAAGTAATATGAGTAAGCTAGGGGCCAATGGCAGACCTATCTATCGCAATGACGGAAAGGTTTTGAAAGGGCCGAATTACTTTCAACCTAATATCGAAAGGATCCTTCAGAGAGAAAAAGAAAATTGATTTGGGACTAGGTAACCGGGTATCGCCATCCGAATTTATCCTCTGAACGATTGTATTGAATATTGATCAATTCTTCCTTTAAGAGGCTGGCATAACTCTTTTCTGGCGTGACCAGCTCATAACTTTCTCCCTTATAGCCAAAGCCAAGGATGGGATTGATAACCGCTGCTGTGCCACTGCCAAAAATTTCTTTTAGAACGCCGGATTTAGCACCTGCTACTAGTTCGGATACTTTGATGGGCCTGATTTCAACTGGGATGCCATGGGCTTCGGCAAGGGCAATAACACTTTTACGTGTTACCCCATCGAGGATCCTGTCGCTTGTCGGACAAGTAACCAAAGTATCTCCAAATCGCACAAAAACATTCATGGTGCCGGCTTCTTCAATATATTCATGCGACTGTGCATCGGTCCAAATGATTTGCTGGTATCCTTCCTCCTGGGCCAAGTTGGTCGGATAAAACTGACCGGCATAATTCCCGGCCGCCTTAGTATATCCGAATCCACCATCCGCAGCCCTGCTATAGTGCTCAGCGATCTTTACGCGAACTTCACCACCGTAGTAAGATTGTGCCGGAGAACAGATGATCATAAATGTATATTCACCTGACGGTGTTGCTTTAATTCCAGCTTCTGATGCGATCACAAAAGGTCTTACATAAAGGGAATTCCCAACACCGGGCTTCACCCATTCTTTATCTAGTTGTAACAATGTGGTCAGCCCGTCAAAAAAATAACTTTCTGGAAATTCTGGTATAGCCAAGCGAGAACTCGACTTGTTAATGCGCCGTAAATTTTCATCGGGTCTGAAGAGCCAAACCTTATCTTCATCATCTTTATAAGCTTTCATTCCCTCAAAAACAGCCTGGCCATAGTGAAATACCTTTGCTGAAGGCGCAATGCTAAGAGGACCATAAGGTTGGATCCTGGGTTCTTGCCATTCGCCATTTTTGTATTCACAGATAAACATATGATCCGTGAATACATCACCAAAAGGCAGATTTTCAAAATTTACCTCGCCTATACGGGATGTGGAAACTCTATCAACACTAAGTCGCTTTACAGATGTACTCATTTTTTTGGCATTATCGAATCTAAAATTACACATTTATGGGTAGTTCGATCTTCTTTTTTCGCTGAAAATTTAGCAGTTTTGCATTGAGAATTAAAAAATTGAGGATAATGAAAAGAATTAACATATTGATTGCACTCTTAGTAGTGGTTATTGCCTGTAAAACGGACCAAAAAGGGAAAACAAATGATGTATCCACTGAACAAAAACAGGAACTATTATCGTTCGGGAGTGAAATTTCTGATGAACTTGCTCAAGACCAATATCAAATGTTGGGCCTTTACCAGAAGCTGAAACCGAATGATACTTTGAACGTAAAATTTCAGGCTCAAGTAAAAGAAGTTTGCCAGAATAAAGGCTGTTGGATGAAGGTTGAACTGGCCAATGGGCACGAAACCATGGTGCGCTTTAAGGATTATGGATTTTTTGTCCCAAAAGATATTGCAGGCAGCATGGTAACTATGGAAGGAGCGGCCTTCTTAAAGACTATGACAGCTGAGGAGCAGCTCCATATGGCCGAAGATGCAGGAAAGGAAATAGATAGCACACAAATTTCGCAGGATATTATATCATACGGCTTTGAAGCCGCAGGAGTAGAGATCCAGCAATAGAGGTGAAACGCAGTGTTATTATCACCGGTGATGGCTCGACCAGTCTGAAAATTGATGCCTGGGATGAGCCCTATCACTCTCGCCATGGAGCTTTACAGGAATCACAACATGTATTTATTAGGGAAGGATTGGCGCAAGTGGATGCGCCGAAAATCGCTATTCTTGAACTGGGTTTTGGGACTGGCTTGAATGCCCTTTTGAGTTATGACTTTGCAAAAGCGAATTCCAAAATTATAGAATATTATGGGGTGGAAGCCTTTCCCTTGACTCCTGTGGAGGTATCCGAAATGAATTTTACAGAACAGTTAGCAGATGAGGGATTGATAGAGATCTTTACAAAATTGCACCTGACTCAGCCAGGGGTATGGACAACTATTGATTCATTCTTCTCATTGAAAAAGGTAGAGAAGCGCTTTGAGGAATTGCAAGAAACCAGGAAGTTCGATCTTATTTACCACGATGCATTCTCTCCAAAATTACAACCTGAATTATGGGATGAAAAAACATTTGAAAAGGGATTTTCCCTTTTGCGATCAGGGGGCAAGTTGGTTACCTATTCAGCTAAAGGTTCTGTAAGAAGAGCGATGGAATCCGCAGGCTTTGTCGTGGAAAAAGTACCCGGCCCACCAGGAAAACGCGAAATGATCCGAGCAACTAAGGCGTAGGGCCGATGTTAATGTCGAGATAAATACGCGTTACCGGCCGTGGTAATAGCGTAAATTTGATTGTTTAAGAATTAGTATGCGAATATTGATCACTGGGGCTACGGGTCTTATTGGCAGCGAAATAATTCGCTTGTCTCTGGCGCGAGGATGGGAGGTGAACTTCCTGAGTCGGCAACGCAAACGTGTTGAAGAAGAAAATTCCCGGGTTCAAGGCTATTACTGGAATCCAGCTACGGGCGAAATAGACATAAAGTGTTTTGAAGATGTTGATGCGATTATTAACCTGGCTGGAAATAATGTAGCCCACCGGTGGACAGATCGATATAAAGAGGCCATCCTTGAAAGCCGGATCAATAGCCTTCGTACACTCCGGCATGCACTGAAACGAAGCGGAAATGAAACGATAACCCATATAGTTTCTGCGTCGGCAATAGGGATTTATCCGAGCTCGTTAACGGAATTATATAACGAAGAGGGTCCCTATGCAACCGACTTCCTCGGGCAGGTTGTTCAACAATGGGAACGGGAAGCAGATACTTTTTCTTCTTTAAATATATCAGTTACCAAACTCAGAATTGGCTTGGTACTTGCTACAGAGGGCGGGGCATTGCCTCCGATGATCAGATCTGTTAAGACGCTTACCGCCGCCACTTTTGGAAATGGAAAGCAATGGCAATCCTGGATCCATTGTGAGGATGTAGCACACATGTTTATGTTTTGCGTTGAAAAGAAATGCAAAGGTGTATTCAATTCCGTTGCACCCAACCCAATAATTCAGAAGAAATTATTAAAGGAAGTTGCGCGTACGCTCCGAAGACCCATACTTTTACCCGGTGTCCCTCTGTTTTTGATGAAAATAATCCTTGGGGAAATGGCTACCCTATTGTATTCGAGTCATCGTGTTAGCAGTAAAAGGATCGAAACGCTGGGCTTTTCTTTTGGCTACACAACTATTAGCGCGGCGATCAATTCAATATTGAAGTAAATTCAGTCCTCAATTCATCTTCCTATTACTTTATTAGTGACGCTAAATTTTCCGTGACATTTTGACACATTTAAAGAATTGGCAGTACTTTTGCCATCTTAAATCGAGTTTGTACAAAGAATTCATTTACATGAGCAAAAAGGATAAAAATCCAGAAATAGAAGATCTGCCATTGGAAGACGAAACTGTCGATCAATCTCAGGGAGAAGAAGTTGTTGAGGAGGTGAGCAGGGAAGAAGAATTGGAGCAGGCTTTAGCTACGGAGAAAGATAAGTTTTTGCGGCTCTTCGCCGAATTTGAAAATTATAAGAAAAGGACAACCCGGGAACGGATGGAATTATTCAAGACGGCCGGGCAGGAAGTCTTGGTTTCTATTTTACCAATTCTGGACGATTTTGACCGGGCCCTGATTGAAGTGGAAAAAGCGAAGGACAAAGAATTGAAAAAGGGTGTTGAATTGATCTATAACAAGCTAAAAGAAACCTTAAAGACCAAAGGACTTGAGATACTAGTTTGCAAAAAAGGAGATGTATTTGATGCCGAGATCCACGATGCGATCACACAGATTCCTGCGCCCAATAAAAAATTAAAAGGTAAGATCATTGATGTGATCGAAAAAGGCTATTCACTGGGAGACAAGATTATCAGGCACCCTAAAGTTGTAGTTGGAAATTAAGAGCGAAATGAAGGAGGATTTTTACGAAATACTAGGTGTATCTAAAGGCGCAACGGCTGCTGAAATAAAAAAAGCG
>Ga0265303_10003334_pt1 | contig 10079 bp, 6 predicted proteins | sample Helome_2_FD_192494 | JGI IMG/M metagenome (GOLD analysis project Ga0265303, IMG submission 192494) | Marine sediment microbial communities from subtidal zone of North Sea - Hel_20160317 (Illumina Assembly) | ecosystem: Environmental > Aquatic > Marine > Subtidal zone > Sediment ... | reverse complement strand
AACATCACGCACGAGGATCTGCTCGGTTATTACGAGCGCTTCATTGGCGGTGACCGGCTGATTATTTCGGTTGTCGGTGATTTCAACAGGGAGGCGATGAAATCGCGCCTGACAGCTGCTTTCGGTGACTGGCGCGCAGCAACCGGTCCGCTTCCCTCCCTGACCAATGCGCGCAAACAAACCGGTCGCCGGGTGCTGCTCATCGATAAACCAGGTACGACGCAAACCTACTTCTGGCTTGCCAATATCGGCGTTTCCGTCCGCTATCCCACGCGTGCGGAACTCGACCTGGCAAACACTGTTTTTGGTGGTCGATTTACATCGATGCTGAATACCGAGTTGCGCATAGAGGCCGGGTTGACTTACGGGGCTCGCTCGATATTGCGGCGCCCGTCGCACCCGGGCTCGGTTGTCATCAGTTCCTACAGCGAGACGAGCGCGGCCGTCGATGCAATCGATATGGCCCTGGACGTTCTTGGTAAACTCCATGATTCCGGGGTCGACGATGACATGGTGCTCTCGGCGCAGAACTACATTATGGGACTGTTTCCGCTGCGCCTCGAAACCGCCTCGCAGGTCGCCGCGCAACTGACGATGCTTGAACAGTATGGGCTCCGCGCCTCGTACATCAACGAGTACGGCGCCGCGCTTGCGGCCGCAAACAGTGACTCTATCGCCCTGGCAATTGCCGAGGTTTATCCGCTGCCGGAAAACCTTGCATTGATCCTGATCGGTGACGCGTCTTCGATCCGCGAAGACGTCAGCCAGTACGGCCCGGTCACAGAGATGTCGATCGACGAGCCGCGGTTCCGGCCATAAGCACAAACCGGGGTCGAACCGAGGTTTTCGTCAAGCGAGATCCGCTTAATGGTCGAAAACCTCGGTTCGACCCCGGTTTTCTATTTTCCGATGCAGAACTCCGAGAATATTTTGCCGAGCAGGTCATCGCTTGAAACGGTGCCGTTTATCTCGCCAAGGGCCTGTTGGCAGAGGCGCAGCTCTTCAGCCAATATCTCGCCCGCTCGCGCCTCGAGAAGCGCCTCTCGACCCGCCCGGAAGTGCGCCTTCGCTCGGGTAAGTGCGTCCAGGTGTCGACGGCGCGCGGTAAAAGCGCCCTCCCCCCGGTTCTCGTATCCGGCCAGCTTGCGAATGGTTTCTCGCAGCGCAGGAAGGCCGGCGCCGGTTTTTGCAGACAGGTTGATCGTGTCGTCGGCCACCGCGCCGGCATCCTCGTCGGTCAGATCGATCTTGTTGCGCACGATCGTCACCGGTATGTCGCCGGGCAGCTCTTCGACAATGCGGCCGTGATCGGTAGCTGCTGCGTCCTGAATCCACAGAACGGCGTCTGCATTTTCGACTGCTTTGCGCGCGCGCCGGATACCTTCCTGCTCCACGCGGTCCGGATCGTCGCGCAGCCCGGCCGTATCGACCAGCTCTACGGCGAGGCCGTCGACATCGATCTGCTCCCGCAGGATATCCCGGGTCGTCCCGGCAACCTCTGTGACGATGGCCGCATCCTGCCCGCTTAACAAGTTCATCAGGCTCGACTTCCCCGCATTGGGTTTGCCGACGATGACGACCTGGTAACCATCACGCAGCACTCGGCCCTGCCGGGTTTCGTCCATCAGCTTATCGAATGCCGCGGCGCATTCCCGAAGACGGGACAGCAAGGCGTCATCCGACAGAAAGTCGATTTCCTCTTCCGGAAAGTCGATCGCTGCCTCAACATGCATTCGCAGCCCGGTTAGCTGCGCGGAAAGCCCCTCAACTGCGCTCGAAAATGCGCCGGACAATGAGCGCAGGGCTGCGCGCGCCGCCTGCGCGGTACCGCTGCCAACCAGGTCCGCTATGGCCTCTGCCTGCACCAGGTCGAGCTTTTCGTTGAGGAAAGCGCGCATCGAAAACTCCCCGGGCGCGGCGCGGCGCGCACCCAGACCGATCGCGGCATCGACAAGCAGGGAAACAACGATCGGGCCGCCGTGTCCGTGCAATTCCAGAACGGACTCACCCGTGAATGATGCCGGCGCCGGAAAATACAGTGCGATACCCGCGTCTATTTTCTGGCCCTCGCCGTTGGCGAACGAACGATACGTTGCGGTACGAGGTTCGGGTAGACTGCCAAGCATGGCGCGCGCAATCTCCTCGGTCTGGTCGCCCGAGATCCTGACGATACCGATGCCGCCCGTTCCGGGAGGGGTTGCCGAAGCTACAATCGTATCCGCGCCAGACGTCATAGACCAATGAAAACACAGGTTGCCTTGTTATGCAGAGCCAGAGAGTCACCTTCGAGAATCAGGCGGGCCACGCGTTGTCCGGCATTCTTGATCTGCCCGCCGACGAACCCGTCGCTTACGCGCTGTTTGCGCACTGTTTCACATGCTCCAAGAATCTGAAGGCGGCGAGCAATATTGCACACGCACTGAACGACTCGGGTATCGCCGTACTGCGCTTCGATTTTACCGGCCTTGGTCAAAGCGAGGGCGAGTTCTCGGACACCAACTTTTCGTCCAACGTCGACGATCTTCTTGCCGCTGCCGCTTACCTCGACAGAGAGCACCAGGCCCCTGCGATTCTCGTCGGTCACTCCCTCGGCGGCACTGCCGTTTTGCAGGCGGCAGCAATGCTTGAGTCGGCCGTGGCTGTCGCGACGATCGGCTCTCCGTCTGAACCCGCTCACGTAGCGAGAATGTTCTCGGACTCGGAGGACGCTCTCAAAGAGCGCGGCTCGGCGGTCGTGAACCTGGGCGGCAGGCCGTTCCTGATGAAGCAACAGTTCCTCGACGATCTGGAAGCCCAGGATGTCGGGTCATCTATCGCTTCATTGCGCAAGGCGCTGCTGATCATGCACGCACCGCTGGATAAGGTCGTCGAGATCGACAATGCATCGGCCCTGTTCGTTGCTGCAAAACACCCGAAGAGCTTTGTCAGTCTTGACCGCGCCGACCACCTGTTGAGTCGTGAGGAAGACTCGAGGTACGCGGGTCGGGTGCTGGCGGCCTGGGCGTCACGCTATCTGGGCATGCCCGAGGCAAAAGACGCCTTGCGGGCAGCGGATGGCGAGGTTGTCGCCAGGACCGAGGTGGACGGCTTCAAAACCGAGGTGCGCATGGGCCATCACCAGCTGGTCGCGGACGAGCCGCTCTCCGTCGGCGGTGGCGACCAGGGCCCGACACCCTATGACCTGCTGTCGGCAGCGCTCGCAACGTGTACGTCGATGACTTTGCGAATGTACGCCAACCACAAACAGCTGGACCTTGAGTCAGCAACGGTTCGGGTCGAACACGACAAAATCCATGCGCAGGACTGTGAGGACTGCGAAAGCGGCTCCGGCAAGATCGACGAGTTCCGGCGCAGCATCTCCTTGGAGGGCGATCTCACGGATGCACAAAGAAACCGGATGCTTGAGATCGCTGACCGCTGCCCCGTACACCGTACGCTGCACAGCGAAGTAAAGGTCCGCTCGACACTTGTTTGAACCGTGTTTTCCTAGGTTTCTTTTTTCTTCTTGCCGCTTTTCTGCGCTTTCGCCTCGGCCTCGACAACCGTATTTATCTTCCACTGTTGGGCAATAGACAATAGCGTGTTGGTCACCCAGTAAAGCACCAGCCCCGACGGGAAGAACGCGAAAAAGGCCGTGAACATAACCGGCATGATCTGCATGACCTTTGCCTGGACCGGGTCGGCGGGCGCCGGGTTGAGCTTTTGTTGCATGAACATCGCCCCGCCCATAATCAGCGGCAGGATGAAATACGGATCGCGTGTGGAAAGATCGGTTATCCACAGGGCGAACGGCGCCTGGCGCATCTCAACGCTTTCCAGCAACACCCAGTAAAACGCCAGGAAGAACGGCATCTGAATGAGTATCGGCAAACAACCCGCAGCGGGGTTTACCTTTTCGCGTTTGTACAGTTCCATCATCGCCTGGCTAAGGGCCTGGCGATCGTCCTTGTAGCGATCCTGCAAAGCTTTCATGCGCGGCTGCAGGTTACGCATCTTCGCCATTGACCGCCCGCTCGACTCTGTCAGCTTGTAGAACGCGAGCTTAATCAGGAGCGTCACGAATATAATCGACACGCCCCAGTTTCCTACGAACGCATAGACCTTGCTCAGCAACCAGAACAATGGCTGCGAAATTATTGTCAACCAGCCGTAATCGACGGAAAGTTTCAGGGTCTTATCGATTTCTTCGAGCTGCGACTGCAATTTGGGCCCGACGAAGAGCATTGTCTCGAATGTCTTGCTCGATCCTGGCGCAATGGTTTCCGCGTTTCTCCCAATTACACTGCTCGTCGAGTTCTCGCCGGTAACCGCTACCTCGAACTTGTGCTCTGTGCCAGGTGTAGGCACGACGGCGCTAAGGAAGTGATGCTGAATGGATCCGAACCAGCCTTGCTGCGAGTAGAATCCGTACTTGCCGTCTTCAATAAGGTCGTCGCGTTTCAGTTTCTCCGACTTCTCTCCGTCATAGATGATCGGCCCCGCGAAAGAATACGAGTCGACATCGAACATGGAGCGTTCTTGTTCCCCGAAATGGCGCTTGATTCGTACATACTCCGCGCCGCGCCAGAGACCGTCGCCGCCATTGGTCACTTCCTGCTGCAGACCAATAGCGTAACCGCCCCTGGTGAACCGGTAGCGCTTTTCCACCACGACGCCACGCTCATCCGTCCAGGTCAGCGGCACCACGACTTCGTCAGCGCCACCGAGTTCGTACGACATCTGCTGGCTGTCAAACGGGGTCAGGTGCGTTGCCTCGGGGCCACCCGCCGTTGCACGGACGCCGGACTCTATGAGTCCAAGCTCGTCCGGGCGCGTGCTAAGTAATTCAACCAGCGTATCCGGCCGGTCCTTCGCAACCGGATACTTCAGGAGCACCGCTTTTTGCAGCGTGCCTCCCTTTGTGCTGATTTCGACATCGAGGACATCGGTGATGACGCGGATGCTGGGCGTTGCAGCAGCCGCCGGCGTCTCTTCAACAGCGCCCGGTGCCGCAGGCAGTACCGATGGTTCTGTCGTATCGCTGATTTCCGGCAAGTCGTCATCGGTGCCGGGCGCCGCGCCGGGCTGTTCAATTTGCTGGGTGGGTTGCGCTTCGGTGGGCGCCGGCTTTGGTCCGTAGTCCTGCATCCAGGTTTGGTAGGTGATCCAGGCCATCAGCCCGAAAAATGCCCAAATCAGCAGTCGTTGGTTGTCCATCGATTAGCTTTCCTGCGGTGTCCGTTTCGCTGCCTGGCATCGGCGCCAGTGGGTTTCAAGACTGGCAGACATCTGTTGGTTGTTGGCGGCGGCGGCTTCCGGTCGATTAATCACAACAATGTCCAGGCCCCCCAGGACCGCCTGGTGCTGGCGAAATGATTCCCTGATTATTCGCTTGATACGATTTCGTTCCGTGGCCCGCCGGCAATGTTTCTTTGAAATGGCCAGCCCGAGTCGCGGAGCGCCCCCTTCATTATGCCTGCACAGCACTGTAAATAGTTGGTCCCGGCTGCGCGTCGCTGTTGCAAACACACGGCCGAAAGCAGCCGCGTCAAGAAGCCGGTTGTTTTTTCTGAACCGGTTGCTTCGGCTGCTCGTCAATCCTGGGTGGTTGCTCTTCGTCGATTCCGACGCTGCAAGTGTTACGGCGTCAACCGCGCGCGCCCTTTTGCGCGGCGGCGCTTTAACACGAGGCGCCCGGCTTTGGTTGCCATGCGGGCACGAAAACCGTGGGTGCGTGCTCGCTTGATCTTGCTGGGCTGAAATGTGCGTTTCATGGCTTGTTACCTGGGTCATAAGTAGGTCGACACCGGACCGTACTTTTGGGAGGGCGGCAAGGGTACGCAGATGCCCAGACAGTGTCAACAGAGTAACGTAATCCCCGGAAATTCCGACCTTGGCAACCTGTGGATAACTGCATCTGGCGGCGGCTTCTCTTAGGGTATAGACTGCGCGATCGTTCACTTTTTTTGTTGTTATTACGCGGCCCAGCGGGGCCTCCCGGGGAATGTCTTGTCTGCCGAATCGACGCTTTGGAACCAATGCCTCCGCGTCCTGCAGGTAGAGCTGCCGGAGCAACAATTCAATACCTGGATACGGCCCCTGCAGGCTGTCGACGACGACGCTCTGTTGCGCCTACTTGCGCCGAACCGGTTCGTTGTGGACTGGCTGCGGCAGCACTACTTGGATCGCATTCTCGAGCTGGTCAGCGACGGAGGCGAAGACATAGAGGTCCTGCTGGAGGTTGGATCCCGTTCGGCAGCATCGCCAGCGCTTGAGCCAATCGAGTCGCCACCGTCGGTCCTTGTCAAGAGCAGCGGCTCTGCTCCGGTTGTATCACGCCTGAATCGGTCTTTTACATTTGACAGCTTCGTCGAGGGCAAGAGCAACCAACTTGCCCGGGCAGCAGCAACCCAGGTTGGCGAGAATCCCGGCAAGTCGTACAACCCTTTGTTTATCTACGGTGGTGTTGGTCTCGGCAAGACACATCTCATGCATGCCATCGGCAATGTCATCCTCAAGAACAGCCCCACGGCTCGTGTCAGTTACGTCCACTCGGAGCGCTTCGTTGGCGACATGGTTCGTGGCCTGCAGCACAATACGATATCCGAGTTCAAACGCTTATATCGTTCCCTGGATGCGTTACTTATTGATGATATTCAGTTTTTTGCCGGGAAAGAGCGCTCGCAGGAAGAGTTTTTTCACACCTTCAATGCGTTGTTGGAAGGGCAGAGACAAATCATCCTGACCTGTGATCGATATCCTAAAGAGGTTAACGGCCTCGAAGAACGCCTGAAGTCTCGGTTCGGCTGGGGCCTGACGGTTTCAATAGAGCCGCCGGAACTCGAAACGTCCGTAGCGATCCTGATGAGCAAGGCGACAGCCGAAGGCGTCGCGCTCCCGGAAGAGGTGGCATTTTTTATCGCCAAGAGAATTCGTTCTAACGTTCGAGAGCTGGAGGGCGCCCTTCGGCGCGTCATAGCCAATTACCGTTTCACGGGCAGGGCAATAAATCTCGATTTCGCGAAGGAAGCGCTACGAGACCTGCTCGCCGTGCAAGATCGTCTTGTCTCTATCGAAAACATCCAGAAAACCGTTGCTGAGTACTTTAAGATTCGCGTCGGTGACTTGTTATCAAAAAAACGCAGCCGCTCGATCGCCCGGCCCAGGCAATTCGGTATGGCGCTTGCTAAAGAGCTGACTAACCACAGCTTGCCGGAGATAGGTGACGCCTTCGGTGGCCGGGACCACACCACCGTTTTGCACGGGTGCCGGCGCATAGACTCATTGAGAGAGGCGGATAAGCGCATCGATGACGATTATTTGAATTTGTTAAGAACTTTGACAGGATAGTGTGGATAACCGGTGCACAATCCGTGATGTTGCTTTTATCCACAGACTGTCCACAGCTCGCTGGCAGTCTGTTAACGTTCTTATGGGCGCTCTAATATCAGTTAAGTTATTGAAAAATAAGGTGTTTATAAAGTTATACACAGGGCATTAGCGCCTTAATAATAACAATAAACTATAAATTTCCAGTATTTATTAACAGGTGGAACCTATGAAGTTTACCGCAGCTCGGGAAGCGCTGTTGAAGCCGCTGCAAGCCGTGATCGGTGTTGTAGAGAGACGGCAGACGATGCCAATTTTGTCGAATGTTCTGATCATCGCGCGCGATGGCCAGCTGTCGATCACAGCAACAGACCTCGAGGTCGAACTGGTGGCTGAAGCGGAGGTCGATACAGAGTCTGGCGGCGAAATTACGGTATCGGGGCGGAAACTACTGGATATTTGTCGTGCTGTGCCGGAGGGATCAGAGATCCATGTCAGCCTGAGCGGAGAGAAGCTTGGTGTCAGGGCAGGACGAAGCAGGTTTAACCTCGCGACACTGCCGGCAGCAGAATTTCCGGTCGTCGAGGACATAAAGGCCGGGCAGACGATCCGTGTACCGCAGGACGTGTTGGGCCGGCTCATTGAGAAAACACATTTTTCGATGGCGCAACAGGATGTACGGTATTACCTGAATGGCATGCTTCTGGAGGCTGGCGGCAGTCATTTGCGAGCCGTCGCAACAGACGGGCACCGGTTGGCGCTTTGTCAGGCGCAGCTGGGCTCGAATCTCGATGAGCAACAGGTGATAGTGCCGAGAAAGGGTGTCCTGGAACTGCAGAGACTGTTGAGTGGTGATGGCGACCTTGATATCGAGCTCGGGTCCAACCACGTTCGCATTCAGCTCGACGGCATCCGCTTCACCTCAAAGCTGATAGATGGCCGCTTTCCCGAGTATGAGCGGGTTATCCCGAAGGAATCAGCGAATGAGCTCAGGGCAGACCGGAGCGAACTCAAAAGTGCCCTGCAGCGCACCGCGATCCTTTCCAATGAAAAATATCGCGGCATTCGGCTGATTATTCGGGACAGCGGCGTTGTCCTCCAGGCGCACAATCCGGAGCAGGAAGAAGCGGAAGAGGAACTCGAGGTCGAGTACAGCGGCGAGGATATAGAGATCGGCTTTAACGTCAATTATCTTCTTGATGCTCTTGGGGCCGTGGAGGGCAATGAGGTCACGCTGTCCGTTCAGGACAGCAACTCCAGTTGTCTGATACGGCAGCCGGGCGACGACGATAGCACCTTCGTGGTTATGCCCATGCGTCTATGATTGGGGCTGCGAGAGGCTCCCGAGAGGACCATGATTCGCCTGTTTCGGGTCAGTAACTTTCGCTGCCTTGAAAACGTGGAGCTGGCGCTATCGGCTGGTTTCAGCCTCATTTACGGTCCCAATGCCTCCGGGAAGACCAGTCTCCTGGAGGCGTTGGCGTATCTGGGGCGCGGAAAGTCGTTTCGTGGCGCGAGTACCTCGAATCTTATTCAGCATGGCAAGGATGAGTTTGTTCTTTTCGGGCAGGTGGAGAGCCAGGCAAGGACGAGCAGCATCGGCGTCCGAAACAGCCGATTGGGTCTCGAGGTGCGCGTGGACGGCGACAGTGAGGGCGGCGCGGCGGCACTGGCCGGCGCCCTGCCCCTGCAGGTGATTGACCCGGACGTTCATAATCTCGTCGCGGGCGGTCCCGAATTGCGGCGACGGTTCCTGGACTGGGTAGCGTTCCACGTGGAACAAGAACACCTTTCATCCTGGCGCCGGTTCCGGCGCGCGCTGAAGCAGCGAAACGCCGCGCTGAAGGCCCGGTCGGGCGCCGCGACGATCAGGAGTTGGAATGCGGAGTTCGAAACGCTCGGTGCCGCACTTGACCAATCCAGGCGACGGGCCCTGGATACAGCGCTGGACAGCCTGGGAGCGTTCGGCCGCGATCTGTTGGGCACGGAGCTGGGCTTCGAGTACCAGCAGGGATGGAACAGGGAAAAGAGCCTCGAACAGGCGCTGGAGGAGGGGCTCGAGAGGGATCTGCAATTGGGTGCGACACAGCACGGACCGCACCGCGCTGACCTGAGGATCAATTACGATGAAAAACAGGCCCGGAAGCTGGTTTCGCGTGGGCAACAGAAGCTGCTGGCGAGCGCGATGATCCTGGCGGCGACCGAAACCGCCCAGCAGGCACTGGGGCGGCCACTGCTTTTGATTCTCGATGATCCCGCCGCGGAGCTGGATAGCGATTCTCTCGATCGGCTGATGGCCGCAGTGGCCGGTTTGGGTTGCCAGGTCGTGGCGACAAGCCTCGAGCCGGACGCGCTCGGCGTCCCGACCGGTGCCGCGGTGTTTCACGTGGAACACGGCGTATTCGAGGCTGTCCAGGCGCCAGAAAAAAGGCCCTGAAAAACACCCGTAGAGACACCTAAAATACCTTAAAAAAGAACGCTTTGAGGCTCCTTTCGAGGCCTGATTTTGGTACAATGCGTCGGTTGTGCTCCGAGGAAATAGAATGACCGACGAAACAGAATATACTTCCAGTAATATCAAGGTCTTAAAGGGCCTTGAGGCCGTCCGAAAGCGGCCGGGCATGTATATCGGCGACACCGACGATGGCACTGGCCTGCACCACATGGTTTTTGAGGTTGTCGATAACTCTATCGACGAGGCGCTCGCCGGGTATTGCGATACCATAACGGTCACCATCCATGCGGATGAATCGGTCACCGTGAGCGACGAC
>Ga0265303_10003333_pt1 | contig 10081 bp, 8 predicted proteins | sample Helome_2_FD_192494 | JGI IMG/M metagenome (GOLD analysis project Ga0265303, IMG submission 192494) | Marine sediment microbial communities from subtidal zone of North Sea - Hel_20160317 (Illumina Assembly) | ecosystem: Environmental > Aquatic > Marine > Subtidal zone > Sediment ... | reverse complement strand
CACCAAGACAGAGGAGCACCGTGAACCGTACGACGAGAACCATCCTCGTGTACCTCGCCGTGATCTTCATCGTGGTCATGGGCTTCCAATTGGTGTTCAACCAGGCAACGCAACCCGAGGAAATCAGCCTCGACGAGTTCGAAACGTATCTCGCCCAGGGCGCCGTTCAGGACGGTGTCGTCATGCGCGACAAGTCGAACGAGCTCGCCGGCACGATCGACTCCAGCTCCGAGGAGTTCGAGTTCGTCATGCGGTACCCGGAGGCGTATGGCGAGACGATGACCAACGACCTCAGGGAGTCCGGTGTGTCGTTCGACGTTGACGGCGAGAATCCGACCCTCTTTGAGTGGTTCCTCACGGCCATCCTGCCGTATCTCTTGATCTTCGGTCTCTTCATATTCATCATCATGCAGATGCAGGGCGGCGGCAACAAGGTCATGCAGTTCGGCAAGTCCAAGGCGAAACAGGTCTCCAAGGACACACCAAAGGTGATGTTCGGTGATGTGGCAGGCGCTGACGAAGCTGTCGAGGAACTCGAAGAGATTCGTGAGTTCCTTGCCCATCCCCAGAAGTTCAGGGCGATGGGTGCAAAGATACCGAAGGGCGTTCTGCTGTATGGCCCGCCTGGGACCGGCAAGACGCTGCTCGCCAGAGCAGTCGCTGGTGAGGCGGGTGTCCCCTTCTATGCGATTTCTGGCTCCGACTTCGTAGAGATGTTTGTGGGCGTCGGTGCATCGCGCGTTCGGGACCTGTTCGACCAGGCAAAGCAGAATGCGCCATCCATCGTGTTCATCGATGAGATCGATGCCGTTGGTCGTCACCGTGGCGCAGGCCTTGGCGGAGGTCACGATGAGCGAGAGCAGACATTGAACCAGCTCCTCGTGGAGCTCGATGGCTTCGATGTCAAGTCTGGTGTCATCGTGATGGCATCGACCAACCGTCCTGACATCCTCGACCCCGCCCTGCTGCGTCCTGGCCGTTTCGACAGGCAGATCGTGATCGACCGGCCCGATCTTGTCGGTCGCAGGGCAATCCTCGAGGTCCACTCAAAGGGCAAACCGCTTGCTGACGATGTCGACCTCGGCGTCCTTGCGCGGCAGACCCCGGGATTCACCGGTGCCGACCTTGCCAACCTCATCAACGAGGGAGCTCTCCTCGCAGCCCGCCACGACGACGACATGATCACGATGCCGGTCCTCGAGGAGGCAATCGAGCGAGTGATCGCCGGTCCGGAGCGCAAGTCCAGAGTGATGTCGGAGAACGAGAAGAAGATCACCGCCTACCACGAGGGTGGCCATGCCTTGGTCGGATATGCCCTCCCGAACGCTGATCCGATCCACAAGGTCACGATCATTCCCCGCGGCCGGGCAGGTGGCTACACGATGGCGCTCCCACTCGAGGACAAGTACTACGTGCGCCGATCCGAGATGATCGACCAGCTTGCAATGCTGCTCGGTGGTCGCACCGCGGAAGAGATCATCTTCATCGATCCCACGACGGGTGCGTCGAACGACATCGAGAAGGCAACGAGCATCGCCCGCAAGATGGTGATGGAGTACGGCATGTCCGACAAGCTCGGCCCGCTGAGGTACGGAAGTCCCGATGGAGAAGTCTTTCTCGGTCGCGACTACTCACGCAACCAGGAATTCTCCAACGAGGTCGCCGCAGCGGTCGACGGAGAAGTCCGATTCCTCATCACCCAGGCCCACGACGAAGCACGCGTCATCCTCACTACCCATGAGGACGCCCTGCACCGCGTCGCCGAGGCCCTCATGGACCGCGAGACGCTTGCAGCAGGCGACCTCTCGGAGATCTTTCACGACGTCCCGAAGTGGGAACACGCTGAGGACGGAACCATCCGCCTCAAACCTCCCGAATCGATTCAAACCCAGTCCACCTACGCAGCGGCACGCACGCACACCGACGGCGTCACCTGATCAGTGGACAACTCCGCTGTGTGGAAGCTCCGCGGGGATGAGCTTTCGCTCCGAGATCCCCTCATCATGGGGATACTCAACGTCACCCCGGATTCATTCTCGGACGGTGGGACCTACATCGATGCCGACAAGGCGATCGCCGCCGGTCGAGCGATGCGGGATGCTGGCGCCGCGATTGTCGATGTCGGCGGAGAATCCACTCGACCCTGCGCCACAGGGGTAAGTGCCAGTATCGAGCTTGAGCGGGTGATTCCCGTCGTGGCGGGTTTGGCAGCCGAGGGCATCACCGTGTCCATCGACACGTCCAAGCCGTCCGTTGCCCAAGCCGCTGTTGACGCCGGTGCACGCATCGTCAACGATGTCACTGGTCTTGTCGACCCAGCCATGCGTTCGGTCTGCGCCGAGACTGCTGCCGGTGTCGTCATCATGCACATGCAGGGTGACCCTCACACCATGCAGGACAAACCCGTTTACGACGATGTCGTTGTCGACGTCGGCCAGTACCTCGCGTCCCAGGCTGTATTGGCCGTCGAGGACGGGATCAGGCTCGAGTCGGTCGCGATAGATCCTGGCATCGGATTCGGCAAGAGCCTCCATCACAACCTTGAGCTGATGCGGCATCTCGACGCCCTCACCCATTTCGGGTACCCGGTGCTGGTTGGACCCAGTCGCAAGGGATTCCTCGGGGCCCTGCTCGAGCCGACGAGGGGTGCGACCAGTGCTTTCGACCGAGATGGAGCAACCGCAGGTGCGATCGCCGCGGCAGTCATCAATGGGGCGAGCATCGTGCGCACACACAATGTGCAACTTGGGGTTGATGTAGCGCTTGTTGCCAAGGCTATGGTGCCTCGGAGGCACGATGATCAAGAAATCAACCGGACTTGAGCCCCGAGGCTTCCGATGGGTAATCACCGGACGTCTTGCTGTTGCTGAGCGAATCGGCGGCTACGGCTTCCAACACCGCAAGGTCAGGCGCGAAGAAGAGATCATCTGGTTGCAGGATCAGGGGATCAACACGATCATCAGCCTCCTCGGCCCGAGCCAGAATTCGTTTGCCTATGAGACCGCAGGGCTGTCGTTCTTCGCCATCGAGGTCGATGACGAACTCGAACCTGAGGATGCGACGCCGATCTTCGAAGCATTGGCAGAGGCGATGACTGCACCGGATTCAGTTGCCCTTGTGCACAGGGACACCATTGACGACACACTCGGCGGTTTGCTCGCTGGGTACCTGATCTACTCCGATCTCCTCGACGACCCGATCGTTGCCACCGATGTCATCCAGCGCATCCTTGGTCGCGCCATCGGTCCCGAGGGCAGACGTCTGATCCCTGAGACCTGAGTCGATGCCTGAGGCGTACATTGCCCTCGGCTCGAACCTCGGGGACCGCAGGAGCCACCTCGACCACGCACTGGGTCGGTTTGAAGACCTCGGTGTGTTCGCGGGAGGGTCTCCGATCTATGAGACCGATCCGGTAGGGGGGCCGCCGGGCCAGGATGCCTACCTGAACGCCGTCGTACGGATCGACACGGATCTCGACCCCCAGGCGCTGCTCGTAGCGATGCTCGACATCGAGGCCGAGCGCGGTAGGACACGTGATGTTCGCTGGGACGCAAGGACGCTGGACCTCGACCTCGTCTGGTACGACGGCATGTCGATTGATGTCGATGGCCTGACCGTGCCACATCCTCGCATCCGTGACCGCCCATTCGTCCTTGCGCCCCTCACCGATCTCGAACCGGGTCTTGGCGATGCTGGTGGTGCCTACGCGGATGCCCTCGATGCAAAACCGCCGGTTGGTATCCGCCGCGTCAGCGGTCCAGTGGATCGCAACGGTCATCGTTGGATGGTTGGCCTCGCTGAGGCTCTCGACATCACGGGAGACGGGCCCTATCACTGCGTGACCCACCCCGACTGGGCCAACACATCCAAGGACGCCTTCGGGGCATTCCTCGCCGCCGTCGCGCTCGCTTCAGCGCACCGCCACGTGCCGAAGTTCCAGGTATCGGACCTGGGCTACCGATTCATCGCTCCTGTGCCTTCCGGGTCGGACCTTGTGGTCGACGTCACGACCGTGAGGTCCAGCAGGTCCTCCTGTGATCTCGAGATCCGCATCGGCTTTGATGGAACGGTTGCTGGTTCGTGCTCCATATCGATGGTTGCGGGAACCCCGGAACCCGTGCACGGACCCGGCATGCCAGATGTTGTGGGACGCTGCGACGCGACACCCGCGGACCGGCTTGTGCGGGCGGCGGGACGAATCCCCGGAGCGTCGTTGCGCTCCTGGACTCCCCTCGAGCGTTGGGACATCCCTGATCTTGCGGACGGCACTGCGTCGGTTCTGCGGGCATGGAGCCCCAACGTGACCGCAGGATGGGCCGAGTCGTACCTGACGGCGGCGTCGATACTCATGCCGATCGACGCCCTGATCTGGCCCGCCACTCTCCAGGCACGCGATGAGCTACCGAGCGCAAGTCATCTGTCGACGCCGACAATCGATCTGACGGTTCGCTACGCAGCCCTCACCTCCCAGCCGTGGTACCTCGGAGAGGCATCAGTGGATCATCGGGCAGGTCGGTCTGTTGCAGGGACGGTGCGCGTCTGGGGTGCCGACGGCACGTACGCAGCGGTGGGGCACTCGTTGAACCTTGTCCTCGCGACCCCGAAGCCCACCGACGGCCTCTAGCCTTCCCATCAGGACCGATACCCGATGGATCGGAGCCACATGAACATCGAACTTCACGGACCGGGTCGCGCCGGCGGCGCTCTGGCCATCGCAGCGCACCGAGCGGGTCACCGCATTGTTGGCATCTTCGGGCGATCCGAGTCGGCCATCCGGAGTCTGTCGGACGTTGTCCGGGTCGAATCGGGTAGTCCTGATCTCAGGGTGATCGCGGTATCAGACGATGCCATCGGCGTCGTCGTCGAATCGCTGGCGGACCTGGCGCCCGTTCCCACGGTGCATCTGTCTGGATTGGTGCCCGTGTCAGCCCTGGCCCCGATTGAACAACGGGGTGCTCCCATTGGCTCGTTCCACCCCCTCCAAACGTTGCCAACGCCAGCCATCGGTGCCGATCGGCTTCCTGGGGCGTGGGTCGCGATAACTGCATCCGGACCGTTCGGCGGCGACCTCGCCGATTTCGCACGTTCGCTCGGGTGTATGCCCTTCGACCTTGCCGACCAAGACAAGGCGATCTACCACGCTGCCGCTGCGTCGGCAGCCAACTATCCGCTCGCAGCGCTTGCGCTCGCGGAGCGGTTGTTCAGCGCTGCTGGTGTTCCCTTCGAGGCGTCGCGGCCCCTCGTCGATGCGATCGTTGCCAACGCCTATGCGATGGGTCCAGCAGAGGCCTTGACCGGCCCCATCGCCAGAGGGGATTCGGGAACAGTTGCCAAGCAGGTCGAGGCTGTGGCTTCCGTCGGTGAACTGGAGGACCTGGTGTTTCGGAGCTTTGCGAAGGGCACCTCGGCGATCGCCGGTGCGGAAGCGGACATCGAAGAGGCAATCGGATGACCGTTGTGCACTCGTTCGATGAGGTGAGGCGTTCGGCCGTCGGCGCTGTTGGACTTGTTCCCACAATGGGATACCTCCACGAGGGACACCTCAGCCTGATCAGGGAAGCGAGCCGTCACAACGACACCGTTGTCGTCTCGGTATTCGTGAATCCGCTCCAGTTCGGTGAGACCCGCGACCTCAACACCTATCCGCGCGACATCGAGCGAGACCTCGCGCTCGCCGTCGACGCCGGTGCAACCCTCGTGTTCGCGCCAGACGCTGACTACATGTACCCGGTCCATCCCGAAACCGCGGTCAGCGTGGGGCGGGTTGCACAAGGCATGGAGGGCGAAGCACGCCCTGACCACTTCGCGGGAGTCGCCACCGTGGTCGCAAAACTCTTCGCAGGTGTCCAGCCGGATGCGTCGTACTTCGGGAAAAAGGACGCGCAACAACTCGCAGTCATTTCGACCATGGCTGCCGACCTGTCCTTCCCCGTCACCGTCACGGGCATGCCCATCGTGCGAGAGGCCGACGGTCTTGCCCTCTCGAGCCGGAACGTTCGGCTTGGCACGCCTGAGCGCGAAGCGGCCCGAGCTCTCTCGCGCGGCTTGCTGTCGGCTGCCGATGCGTTCGAAGCAGGGGAGGGGTCTGTTGATCGCCTCCGCGACATGGCCGATGGACACATGAGCGAGGTGCCATTCATCGAAGTTGAGTACATCGAGCTCGCAGACGTCCGCACTGCCGCCGCGACCGACACCCTTGCCGGAGTCCAGTTCCTCGCGACGGCGGCCCAGGTTGGGGATGTGAGGCTGATCGACAATGTCACATTTGATTCCACGACGAGAACTGCCGACCGCGGTGTGCGTTTGGCGCACCCAAGCATCCTGTACGGAGGTAGCTGATGCTGCTCACCATTGACATCGGAAACACCCAGGTCGCCCTTGGCATGTTCGACCGCGATGAGCTCATTGGGCACTGGCGCGTCTCCACGGACCCAACGGCGACATTCGACGAACTCAGATGGCAGCTCACAGGCATTCTTGAGGGAGATGGATTCACCCAGAATGACATTGGAGGCGTCTGCGTATCGAGCGTCGTCCCGGCCCTGACCAGCACGCTCCGACGGGTGGCCCCCCACGTCGTGGCCGGTGATGTCGTGGTGATCGAGCCAGGCATTCGCACCGGTCTCGCCATCGAGATCGACAACCCCAGGGAGGTCGGGGCCGACCGAATCGTGAACTCGGTCGCCAGCCGTGACCGGTATGGCAGCCCCGTGATCGTGGTCGACTTCGGAACCTCGACGAACTTCGACGTCGTCGGTCCCACCGGGGCCTACCTCGGAGGTGCCATCGCGCCTGGCCTCGAGATCGCAACCAACGCACTCGTGAGCGGAACCGCAGCGCTGCGCAGGGTCGAGTTCTCCCCACCCCGAGGGGTGATTGGAAAAGGGACGGTCGAGGCGATCCAGTCCGGGGCGATATATGGCCATGCCGGTCTCGTCGACGGCATCATGGAACGCATCGCTGACGAATTCGACGAACCGGTGACCAGGGTGGCGACTGGCGGCCTCGCCTCTACCATCGTCCCGCACTGCAGGAGTGTCGAGACGATCGATCCGTATCTGACCCTCGAAGGCCTGCGCACCATCTTCGATCTCAACCAGGACGCCACATGACCGACACTTCGGTACCAAACGAGCAGACGAACACCGAGGTCGCCGAGCTTGAGGACGATCCACTGACACGCGAGCGCCTCGCGAAATACCGCCAAGTGATGGAGGATGGCGGCTTCCCGTATTCGTTCGAACGCTCGGACACAGCCGCTGAGCTGCGCGCTGAGTACGCCGACCTCGAACCAGGGGCGGAAACAGGGCGTGCCGCGACGGTTGCCGGACGCCTGATGAACACCCGCGAGATGGGAAAGCTCGCATTTGGGGTGCTGTCGGATGCGACGGGAAAGATTCAACTGTTCGTGGACAAGCGCACGCTTGGCGCCGATGCTTTCGACGGGTTCCTCAACCTCGACGCAGGGGACTGGATTGGCGTCACGGGGGAAGTGATCACTTCGAAGCGAGGGGAACTGTCGGTTCGCATCGACTCGTTCACGCTGCTCCAGAAGAGCCTCAGGCCGATGCCGGACAAATGGCACGGCCTCAAGGACATCGAGTCCAGGAGCCGTCACCGCTATATCGACCTCCTCGCCAACGAGGAAGCACGGGCGACCGCGATCGCCAGGGCACGGATCATCTCTGAATTGCGGCACCAGTTCGAGGATCGTGGCTACATCGAGGTCGAGACCCCCGTGCTGCTCTCCGAGGCGACAGGTGCTACTGCCAAGCCATTCGCCACGCACCACAACGCACTCGGTGAGGACATGTATCTCCGCATCGCAACCGAGCTCTACCTCAAGCGACTGGTGGTTGGTGGACTTGAGAAGGTGTTCGAAATCGGACGCATCTTCCGCAACGAAGGCATCGATGCCACCCACAACCCCGAGTTCACGATGCTCGAGAGCTACGAGGCGTTCGCGGACTTCAACGACATCATGGTGATCGTCGAGGACGTTGTCGCGGCCTGTTCGCTTGCCGCCACCGGTGGAACCGATATCGAGTACCAGGGCAGGGCGCTCAGCCTCGCCGGACCCTATCGACGCGTGACCATGCTCGAACTTGTGCAGGCGGCGACGGGAACTGACGTTGACTATGACACTCCCAGAGAGGATCTTGTCGACCTCGCCGCACGTCACGGAATCGAACCAGGATCGCATTGGGGTCCGGGCCGCCTGATCGAGGCCCTCTTCGATGAACTCGCCGAGGACTCCCTGTGGGAACCCACCTTCGTCACCGAACACCCCATCGAGATCTCGCCCCTGTCCAGAGCGCACAGGGACAAGCCTCATGTGGCAGAGCGATTCGAGCTCTTCATCGCCGGGTCCGAATACGCCAATGCATTCTCCGAGCTGAACGATCCATTCGACCAGAGGTCACGTTTCGAGGCGCAGGCCGACCTGAGGGCTGCGGGCGATGATGAGGCCCATCCGATCGATGAGGACTACATCCTTGCCCTTGAGTACGGGTTGCCTCCGACCGGCGGCCTCGGCATCGGTGTAGATCGCATCGTGATGCTCCTCACAGACAACCACCACATCAGGGAAGTGATCCTCTTCCCTACGCTGCGACCGCTCTGAGCGTTCCGCAGCTGGACCTACACACTCACCGTGTCGCCGATGAGTCGCCAACCGCTGGTGAATGAGCCTCCCACCAGGGTTGGAGCGGCGTCGCCGATCGCAAACGCAAGGCAACGGACGCTGCGAGCGCCCTGCGCAAACTCATAGGGTCCCAGCCCATAGGCCCAGACCCCGACCTCGGTTGGCCCGTCGACCACATGATCGAGATACCGCTCACAGGCTGCGTCGAATGCCGCGTCGCCTTCTGATGGCCATTTGTCGAAGGGAACCACGGCCAGGCCCATGAACTCATGGACATGGACCGATGAGCATTCCAGCGGTACCTCTTTGATCGTGGAGGGGAGGCAGTCTCCGGGCTTGAGGTTCCACACGAGATCCTCGCGGTCCGCCATTGCGCCCTCGAACACCTCGGTGGTCCCCTTCGTCGAAATGGATACAACGCACGCTCGGTAGCGGTCGCCTCGGTCCCACTCTGCCTCATCGGGCATGTAGGTGACCAGCCCCGGCCTGTGGTCGATGTCGGGGCCGAAGGTCGTCGAGTATGCCTGATCGCAGGCGAACGTCCGATCGAACTCGATCGTATCTGCATCGAACGACGGAGCGGTTGTCGCGGCGAACTCGGCGGCAATCACTTCAGCGTTGTGCGGAGACGTGCACGGAACAACGAAGTCCATGGGAAACGGCGCGTAGGGGAAGTCGCCTCCGGGAACCATGAGACATGATCCGTCAGCCCACACTGCGATTGGCACGCGCAGTGCCTCTCGCCGGCGGAGGTAGGCCCTCGCCGCTTCCTCCTCGTCGGCGAGGGCGATGAGGAAGCCATCTCCGGTGCTCCACAGGAACATGGGGAGCCCTTCGGCGGTTTCGGTCTCCACTATGCCACTTTCGTCCGGCGTTGAGGGAGACCGGGAGAGCAGGCCGACGAGCATCTCTGGGAGATCGGGCGCACCGCGCCACTCGGCAGCCGGGATGACCGAAACAATGCTCACCAGGGTGTTCGATGGTGTCGAGAGGATGTCGTAGGCCGTCTCGGCCACGATCGCATCGGGGACCCAACCCAGACCGATGTCGATCAGTTCGAGCGCAGAGGTGTCGATGTCTTCAGTGGACGCGTACCCGTCCGGTGTCGTGATCGCCGTTTCGGCCACTTCCGCGGTCGTGATCGGCTCGGTTGGCACCCCGTTCGGTTCAGAGGTGGTCGTTGTGGGGTCCTGTGCTGCCGACGAGGTTGCGGTCTCTGGAACAGTTCCGTCCCGATTGCCACTGCCAGTGCACGCCGTCACCACGAGGGCGAGGACGAGGCCAGGGATGATGGTCGATCGACTGCGCATGGGGCCGTCCGGTTGCTGGGTCAGCTGCGAGCTGAAGCTACCCGGTCGAGGAGGTACTGGTCGAGGTCGTGGAGCACATCCATCAAGGGGTTGTTCGGGATCCGTTGGGCTGCCTTTTCGGCGATTC
>Ga0265303_10003332_pt1 | contig 10081 bp, 9 predicted proteins | sample Helome_2_FD_192494 | JGI IMG/M metagenome (GOLD analysis project Ga0265303, IMG submission 192494) | Marine sediment microbial communities from subtidal zone of North Sea - Hel_20160317 (Illumina Assembly) | ecosystem: Environmental > Aquatic > Marine > Subtidal zone > Sediment ... | reverse complement strand
GCATGCCATTGATCAGTAAAATCAGGCCGACGAAGGCGATCAGCATGGCGCCCACCGCCATGGCAACCTGCATGCCAATCATTGCACCGTTTCCTATCGCCTCGAAAATATTGACCGGCTGATCCGCCTCGTCGACGAGCTCGGTATGCGGCCGCTCATCGTGCGGTTCGGTCTCCGGCATGACGATCTTGGCCATCATCAGCGCGCCTGGCGCCGCCATGAAACTGGCCGTTATCAGGTACTTGAGTTCTACGCCCATCTGGGCATAGCCCATCATCACGGCGCCGGCGATCGTCGCGCAACCGCCGGTCATGACGGCGAACAGCTCCGACTGTGTCATTCCGCCAAGGTACGGTTTTACAACGAGCGGCGCGTCGGTGTGGCCAACGAAAATGTTCGAGACCGCCGATACCGATTCGGCATGGCTGGTCTGCAACAGCTTGTGTAGCCAGCCGCCGAATACGCCGACTACCCGTTGCATGACACCCAGGTAGTAAAGCACCGACATTAGTGCGGCAAAGAAAACGATGACCGGCAACACATTGAAAGCGATCGTGAAACCGAGTGACTCGTTAATCTGCTTGCCGAACACAAACTCAATGCCGTCGTTGCCATAGCTGATGACGTATTGCACGCCTTTTACGACTTTATCGAGAACAATTCCGCCGGCTGGCACAAACAAGACAAATGCCGCGATGACCGTCTGCAACAAGAAAGCCATTGCAATGGTTCGAAGATTGATGGCGCTGCGATTGTTCGACAACAGGAACGCCAGCGCAAAGATCGTGACGACCCCGACAAGACTCATTACTACCTGCATGACGTTCGATCCTGAAAACAAAAGGGCCCGATCAATCGGGCCCTTGTCGATAAATAATCACATTCTAATGGTGTGGTGGAGCTTGCGGCTCGAACGTACTCTCGCCGTAATATTCGACACGCGTATCCTCGACATAGAGACCCTCGAATGACATCAACCATATCAATACCAGTATCGCGACAGGGGGTCCCATGATTGCAATCTTCAGTGCGAGCCGCTCCCATTTCATGTGCATGAAGATCGCGACGATAAAACCGGCCTTAACGAACATGAATATCAGGATCAGCGTCCAGCGCAGCATCCCCTGAAAATGCAGGTAGTCCACCATGTAGGAAAAGAAACTGACCACAAAAAGCAGTAACCAGATCCACAGGTAGATCTTTATAGGATGTTGCTGTCCCTCTTCAGCCATGGGGCGACTCCTGAAGCTTCTTACCAGAGATAGAAAAACGCGAAAATGAATACCCAGACCAGGTCGACGAAGTGCCAGTACAAGCCGGCAATCTCGACGATCTCATAGTTACCGTCACGCCTTTCGTAAAAACCGGTCTTGACACGAAACGCGACGACAAGCAGGTAAATAACGCCAGCGGAAACATGCATTCCGTGGAATCCCGTGATCATGAAGAAGCTGGAACCGAACTGGGCGGCGCCCATCGGGTTGCTCCAGGGCCTTACGCCTTCCTCGACAATGAGCTTGGTCCATTCGAAGGCCTGCATGCCGACAAACGAAGCACCAAGGATGGCCGTAGCGACCATGAGCCAGAAGGTCTTGTTGAGGTCCTTGCGGTAACCCATATTCACGGCCATAGCCATCGTGCCGGATGACGTGATCAAAATGAACGTCATGATCGCGATCAGGATCAGCGGAATCGGATCGCCGCCAAATGACAGTGCAAAGACCTCGCTGGGTATGGGCCACGGATCCGTCGTCGAGATCCGGACCTTCATGTAGCTAACCAGGAAACAACTAAAAATAAACGTGTCGCTGAGCAGGAAAATCCACATCATGGCTTTGCCCCAGGGCACGCCAAAAACCTGCTTGTCTCGCGAGAAATCGTCGGTAACACCCTTGGTGCCGGGCGCCTCTATTTCCCCTCCACTACCTAGTACCGCTTCAGACATACGGACCCCTCAGGTCGATAACAGCAATCCAAAAAGAACGAGCCAGACCAGCAACAGGAAGTGCCAGTAGATCGTACAGAGCTCGATGCTGCGTGCGATCGCCGGGTCGTCTCCTTTACCGAGAATGACTTTGGCGGTTGCTCTCGCCCACACGTACATGCCGCCAACAATGTGTACGGCGTGAGCCCCGGTTAAAAAATAGAAAAATGCATTTGCCGGATTGCTCGTAATGAACTGGCCGGTTGCCTGCAACTGCTGCCAGGCAACGAACTGGCCGACGACGAAGCCGGTCGTCAGCAATCCTGTCAGGAGCAGGCCAGGCGAGAGTCGGGCCGTCCGGCCGTTTGCCGCCGCATTGCGCGTCCACTGGAACACGATACTCGCCAATACCAGCACGGCCGTATTCGTCCAGAGTAGTTGCGGCTCGCTCAACGGAACCCAGTCGCCGAGCTCCATGCGCAAGGCATAGGCACTGAGAATAAGGGCAAAAAACGAGGAAACGACAGCCAGCAAAGTGAGTAGCGCGATCAGCTTGGAGTTGGTGCCCAGCGGCCCCTGGTTTGCCGTCTCGCTAACGACCTCTGCCACCCATGGCTGCGTATTGAACGACTGCTTTAGCAACCAGCCCAGCAACGTCGCGAGTATGAGCGCCAGAAAGCCGAGCGCGATCGTCATCGCATTTTCTCGCTACGCAGAAGAGTCGCCACTAGTGCGCGCCTCCATGATCCCGGCCGGCCGGCGCATCATCTGCAGAAACGTTTTGCGGAATAAAGTCGTCCTCGTAGCCGGGCACGCTGTAGTCATACGCCCAGCGGTGCACGACAGGCAATTCATGACCCCAGTTTCCGTGTTTCGGTGGGTGGTCCGGCGTCTGCCATTCGAGCGTTGTCGCGTCCCAGGGGTTCGGATCTGACTTGGGCCCGCTCTTGAGGCTCCAGATAATATTGATGAAGAACAGCACCTGCGTTGCCGCCACGAATAACGCAGACATCGTGATCCAGGCGTTCAGGTCCTGTGCGGAATCGGGCATGAATTCGGTGTTGCCCATCGCAAAGTATCGGCGCGGCACGCCCTGGAAGCCGAGATAGTGCATTGGCAGGTAAATCGCGTACGTGCCCAGGAATGTCATCCAGAAATGCCACCTGCCGAGTGTTTCGTTGTACATCTTGCCGGTAATCTTTGGCCACCAGTGATAGATGGCGCCGAATACGACAAGAACCGGGGACACGCCCATTACCATATGGAAATGGGCGACCACGAAATAGGTATCAGATAACGGCAGGTCGATCGTGACGTTGCCAAGGAACAGTCCCGTCAGGCCGCCGTGGATGAACGTGAATATGAAACCAATGGCGAACAGCATCGGTACCCTGAGATGAATGTTGCCCTCCCAAAGCGTCAACACCCAGTTGTAGACTTTTATCGCGGTCGGCACCGCAATGATCAGCGTTGTTGTCGCAAAGAAGAAACCAAAGTACGGATTCATGCCGCTTACGTACATGTGGTGCGCCCACACGATGAAGCTCAAGCCGCCAATTGCGACGATCGCCCACACCATCATTCGGTAGCCGAAAATATTCTTGCGCGCGTGCGTGCTGAGAAGGTCCGACACGATGCCAAACGCCGGCAAGGCCACGATGTAAACCTCGGGATGGCCAAAGAACCAGAACAAGTGCTGGAACAATATCGGGCTGCCGCCGGTATAGCCCGGGTCCGCGCCCATCAGGCTGATAGCCGGCATGAAGAAGCTCGTGTGCAAGGTCTTGTCGAGCAGCATCATGATGGCGCTTACCAGCAGCGCAGGGAACGCAAGCAGGCCAAGTACCGTAGCGATGAAAATACCCCATACTGACAATGGCATGCGCATGAGCGTCATGCCCCGGCAGCGAGCCTGGAGTACCGTTGTCACATAGTTCAGGCCGCCCATTGTAAACGCGACAATAAACACGGCCAGCGACAACAGCATCAGCAGGATGCCCCAGTCGACACCGGGAGTACCCGGCATGATTGCCTGCGGCGGATACAATGTCCAACCCGCCCCAGTAGAGCCCCCCGGCACAAAGAAACTGGCAAGCAAAATGATGACCGACAGCAGGTAGACCCAGTAGCTGAGCATGTTCAGGTACGGAAATACCATGTCACGCGAACCGCACATGAGCGGTATCAGGTAGTTACCGAAGCCACCCAGGAACAGGGCCGTGAGCAGATAGATCACCATGATCATGCCGTGCATCGTGATGAACTGATAGTAGTTCTCGGGATTGATGAACGAGAACTGATCCGGGAAGCCGAGCTGCAGTCGCATCATCGCAGACAAGCCCAGCGCGATCAGGCCGACGAAAATCGCCGTGATAGCGTACTGCACGGCGATGACCTTGTGGTCCTGACTCCAAATATATTTGGTGATGAACGTCTGCGGATCGTGATGCTCTATCTCGTGGTCACGATCCGCGATTGCAACGTATGCCATCCGCTTCCCCTTGTACCTTTAAATTCTGCTGCCCGTTCGTCGCGAACGACCTACAACGTATTGATGTACGCGATCACATCGTTGACCGCTTGTTCGTCCTGCAGGACGTCAGCCATGAATCCCATTTGCTTACCGTAATGATCCTGCTTGTGGCCGCCCCGAACCTCGTTCTTGAAATTATTCAATTGTCTCGCCAGGTACCAATCGGACATGCCCGCCGCGCGCGGAGCATTCATGGCCTGAATACCCATGCCGTCCCTGCCGTGACAATAGGCACAGATGTTGTAGTGCTTTTGCCCGCTGGCAACATCACCCTCAATCGTCGAACTCACGGCGTTGTCAGGAAGAGTCCGAATATGGGCAACCACGTTATCAATGGCTTGCTCGTCGGCAAGTGTCGCAACCATGCCGATCATCTGCGCGCCGTAGGTGTCGCTTTCGTGAGTGCCGCGCAGACCCTTCTTATAATTCATAATCTGGCGTTTCAGGTACCAGGCGCTTTGCCCTGCGATCTTGGGCGCATTCATCGCCACGATGCCCTCGCCTTGCTGGCCATGACAGGACGCACAAACCGCATACTGTGCCGCTCCGACCATGGCATTCCCGGCGGGCTTTTCGTTGAGCTCGGTATATGTCGGCTGATTCGCCAGCCAGGTTTCGTAGTCATCGCTCTCTTCCACGATGACAGCACCGCGCATCGTATAGTGAGCGATACCGCAGAGTTCCTCACAAAGAATTTCGAAGCGGCCCGTTTTGGTTGGCGTCAGCCACAAGTACGTGTTCATACCCGGCACGAGATCCATCTTGACGCGAAACTGCGCGACGGCGAAATCATGAAGCACGTCTTTGGAGCGCAGCACGAATTTAACGGGCTTGTCGATCGGGACGTGTACCTGACCGTTATTGACGAGGACATCATCCCATCCGTTTGGGTCCTCAGGGTTCATGCCGAACGGGTTTTCGTTGGAGATACGTTCAGCATCGACCTCGCCCAGCTTGCCGTCTTCGCCCGGCAGTCGGAAGGTCCAGTGCCACTGCTGGCCAACGGCCTCTACGACGTGCGCGTCGTCCGGCACTTTGACAAAGTCCGCCCAGACGAACAAGCCGGGCGTCAACATGGCTGCCACGCCGACAGCCGTCAGTCCGGTCAACCATGTCTCGAGATTCTTGTTCTCAGGCTCGTAGGTCGATCGAGCACCTTTCTTGTAGCGAAACTTGATTACGCAATACGCCATGAACAGGTTGACGGCCACGAATACGAAGCCAGTGACGTAGAGGGTGATGTCGACCGTAAAGTCCACCATCCCCCAATTGGAGGCGAGCTCGGTGAACGTCCAGGGACTGAGCAGATGAAAGAGAACCGAGCCGACGACGAGCAGAATCAAGACAACAGCGAAAGGCATACTGCATGCATCCTTTGATGTTAATTGTAATTATTGGCCGCGGTATCTTGTTGTCGCGCGGGTTCTGGTCGATACCAGCGAACTCACCCCGGAATCGAGGATAGTGGAATCAGTAGGTATTTTCCACAATATCTAAAGGCCAATGTCTTCCTTGACTTTCCGTTCCGCCTTCTTGATGTCCGACTGCAGGGCATCCAGTTCCTGTTGCAGCGGAGCCGTCAGCATTGCGCTTTCCGTTTTCCAGTCGATGACAGGAACAGCCGCTACGATATTTGTTGGCGTCGGTCTCGCCGGCTCTGCTGGTTGCTGCGTATTGACTACCAAGATAATGGCTGCGGCAACCGCGGCGCCGGTCAGGCTGCTTGCCCACCAGAACATCGCCGGTCTCCGTGACATTGGAGTCGCAGCCGGTTCTTCTTGCGGCGTGACATTCCGCAACGACGCCGCGATACGATGATCCAGTTCATCAGACACGGCAACCTCGATGTTGTCCGCGTCCCGCCTGAGTCTGTTGGCTAACTTATCCATAGGCTTCACTCTTCTCATTAGTGCCGTTCAGCTCGGCATCCAGCGCACGCCGGCCGCGCATCAGGTTGACCTTGGTCCATGACGCAGTGCGATCCAGTGCTTTCGAAATGTCGTTGATCGACATGTCTTCGGCATAACGCAGCCACATCGCAGCAAACACCTCATCGTTCAACAAGCGGCGGGCGTTAATCCACAGGTTTTCCGTTTCAGAGTCCGCAATGCACTGCAACAAAGGATCGCTTTCTTCATCCCTCAGATCTCCGAGTTCGATCACGTCTTTCGAGCGCAGTCTGGCGGCATTGCGGATGGCGATTCGATACAGCCAGGTACTGAAGCGCCAACGTGGATCGTAGCTACGGATGTAACGATAGGCATTGATCAACGTATCCTGAAGCGCATCTTCGGCATCGGCGTAACTGGTGCAGCGCGTAAGCAGGAAACGCAACAATCGATCACGGTAACGGCGAACGAGGTCTGTGAATGCTTCCGCAGACCCCGCTTGCGCAGCCTCGACCAGTTGTGTCTCAGTCCTCAAGGGTAGATACAACGGTATCTGGATTGAGTGACAGGGATAACTTCAACGTGCTGCCAGAGACATCGACTTTGGTACTCTGTAAGACCGCGGCAACCTCGGCGTCCATCTCGTCGTTAAAAGCCTGCAAGCTGATCAGGCCCCGGACGATACTTGCCAACGAGTTCGCCATCTCGGGCTCATTCGTCATGAGCAGCGCCTCGATGCCAAGCTTGTCACCGAGGTCGGCCATCAATACTGCCAGTTGTTTGGTGTTCTTGAGGATATTCGAATCCCAGCCTTCGTCGTCGTCGATCTCCTCGGCTTTGACGCCGGCCTGAATGAGGCTGCGTTCGGCCCGCAATACGAATAGCGCGCCCTTGTCATTCTTCTCCGACTTTATCTTGCCGTCATTGGCGAGGAGAGCTTTCATCTGATCCTGGGTGTTGGTTATCAGGACTTTGTTCTTCAGCGCAACGCTGACGTAGGCCTCTTTCTTCAGGGAATCGATGTCGATGTCGATATCGCCCGCATCGGCGTCATCGTCACCACCGTCGAAAAAATAGTAAGCCTTTCCCGATGACTTGAACGTCTGCAATTCGCCATCGACTGCGGCAATCGCCACGATCTTGTCCCTGGTGTCCTGACTGATTTTTCCATCGAAGAGAATAACCGGACCCTCATCGGCGGCAGAAAATGCCGTCAGGCGTTCCGCCTCTTTGTCGAAATCGATGCCGATCTCGCTGCGGATTTCTTCAAAAACCTCGGCGTCCAGCCAGTCGTAAATACTCCTGCCCGCTTTGCCGTTACGCATCGCGTCAAAGTCGGCGTGGAAATACCAGGTGGCGGAATCCGGAATCCCGCCAAGGTCGGCTTGCGTCATGGCCGGAATGCCGAGAAACACAATAACGGCGAGCAACTTCAAATTTCGCATCGAAATAACCTCAAAAAGTGACTTCATACACCGTTATAGGGCCGCCACGCCCGTTTGGTTACAGCCTGGCGCTAGTTTTCCGGGCGGCTCGTCAGCCAGCTCACGCCGTAAGTCAGGGTTATGCCGGCAAGGAATCCCGGGATAGCCTCGTACAGGCCGTAATAGTCCGCCTTGAACCAGCTCAACCAGGCGACGCTGACCACGAACCCTCCCAGCATGCCCGAAAGAACTCCAGCCCAGGTGATTCGCTTGTAATACAGGATGCCGATTACGGTGGGGCCGAATGCCGAGCCGAGTCCGGACCAGGATGCCAGCACAAAATCGAAAATCACGCGCGGTTCCTGGATACCGAGCACCAGGGCGATAATGCCGATAACCACGGTAACCACCTTGCCGTAGTTCGACAGATCGGAATCACTGTCCGTACTCCCCATTATCTTCTGGTAGGTGTCGCGTACAACGGCCGAAGACGCAAGCAAGAGCAACGAATCGACGGTCGACATGATCGCCGACAACACGACGACGAGTAGCATGCCGGAAATTACAGGCGGGAAAAGGTTGCTCGACAGCACAGGGAAGATCGTCTCGCTGTCCTCGAGTCCCGGGAACAAGGCGCGGCCCGCAACACCGGCCGTCACCGCACCCGCCGTGAATACCAACAGAACGACGACCGACATGATGCGCGCTTTTTTGATTTCCGCGTCGTCGCGCGCCGACATATAGCGAATCAGCAGCTGCGGCACGCCGAGAAACGGCAACCCTATGGCAAGAAAACTGGCGATCCCGATCCAGACCGGCGCGTCGGAGAAAGCAAACATATCGAGTAGCGCAGGATCCTGTAACGCCAGCGCGTTTTTCACGTCACCCCAGCCACCGGACGCATAAATGGCGGCCGCCGGCACGGCGATCAGGCCTAACAGCATCAAGACACCCTGAACCACATCGGTGTAGGACACCGCCTTGTACCCGCCAACGAACGTGTAGGCGATGATGAAGACCGCGCCAACGACGACGCCGGTCTCGTAATCCATTCCGAGGAAGCTGCTGAACGCCTTGCCCGAGGAAACCATCTGCGCCGTTACATAGGTCGTGACCATCACGATGATGATCAACACTGCAGCGCCACGAATCAGGTGCCACTTGTCGGCAAACCTGGCAGCCAGCACGTCGGGTACCGTGATCGAGTCCGTTGCGTCGCCGAACTGCTTGAGGCGTCTGGAGACTACGCCCCAGGACAGCGCGATCCCGACGATCTCGCCAACAACGACCCAGTAAGCCTGGGTACCAACCGCGTAGCCCATTCCCGACAAGCCGAGCAGTAACCAGCCGCTCTCCCCGGTGGCATTGGTACTGAAGGCCACAACCCAAAAGGGCAATTTCTTGTCCGCCAGGTAGAATCCCGCGAGCGTGTGGGTTTCCCGGCGACTCCAGATCGCCAGTGCAGCCAGCACACCCAGGTAGACGATAAGTACGGTTACAGTTGTCGACATCGATCAGCAGCCTATTCCGAAAATGAACCTATGGGGGACCCGGGCGGCGCAGTCACCGGGACCAGTGCCTCTATCAGCGCAGGATCTTGCATGAGGCGGCCGATCTCGAATCCTGCCAGACCGTAGTGGGACCGCCACACGCTGTCCTTCGAAGACTGTTTGCCCAGCCAGCGATCCAGGCTTTCTACGGCATCGAGCGCCAGTGCCCGCACGTCGTTGTCGGCCGCAGCGTCAAAAGCGAGGCCCAACAGGCCGTAAAGCACCTGCATGTTTGTTTGTCGTTGTATCGCCCCTTCCGCGGCTGACGAGCGGGCTTGGTACCAGCTTGCGTCCAATAGCGCGGCAATGACCGTGTCGAATCCCGGCGCAGCAGAGCGTGACATCCGGGCCGCACGGGTCGGGTCGAGCAAGACCTGAAGCGTAATCTCGACCGCGCTCGCCGCCGGGGCAAGCGGGTCGAAACTGATGCCGGTCGCTCCGGCGAACGTCTCGCGGCTCTTCGGATCATTGGGGACCCGAGGAGGAATCAATTCAAGCAGGGACGGAGGCAATCGTAACAACTCGGGTCGAAGCGTAGCGACGAGCGCCTCCAACGCGCGCTCCTGGTGTTCAGGGCTGACCGCTCGTATTGCCTCCTGCCTGTCGCCCCGCAACGCGTAGCTGAAATACTGGCCGCCAAGCAGCTTGCCAACGGCCTGGACCTGGTAACGATGCAGCAGGTAAATCGGAACCAGCACTTCTTCGATTGTCGCGAGGGGCCGGCCAGGTCGAATGTTACGCTCGGAGAATCGCTCGAGTGC
>Ga0265303_10003331_pt1 | contig 10083 bp, 10 predicted proteins | sample Helome_2_FD_192494 | JGI IMG/M metagenome (GOLD analysis project Ga0265303, IMG submission 192494) | Marine sediment microbial communities from subtidal zone of North Sea - Hel_20160317 (Illumina Assembly) | ecosystem: Environmental > Aquatic > Marine > Subtidal zone > Sediment ... | reverse complement strand
GCAACGGGTGTGAGGGGCCGCCGAAAGAGGCTCCTCGCCGCCGCCATCTGGCTGCTCGCCTGGGCCATCGCATGGGTTGGATTTGTCGACTACCTCCCGACCCACGCGCACTTTGAATACATGGGCTTGGTTTCGCCGGTGCTCCTGATCATGCTGCCCTTCTACGGCGAGGTACCGACCGCCGACGCCTATCCCTTGGTCATCGTACCCGGCTTGATCTTCTGGCTGGTGATCGGCCTCATTGCCTTCTTGCCGAAGCGCGGGCCAGGGGCGTAAATCCTAGGCGGCGGCTGACGACACCCGCTATGCGGCGGAAGTTCAAGCTCCGGCCGCTGTAGCCCCAGAGCCGGTCGGTCCGAGGTGAGTGATGGTTCCCCGCCTTTCGGGATTCCTTAGTTTACTTGGAACACCAACTCACCGCTCTCGATAGTAACTTCACCGAAGTCGCCACAGAGCAGAAAGCTTCCGTCGTCGTTCCGCTGCAATGTATCGATGTAATCGTAATCGACGGATCCATCGGGGTTGGTGTTTGACGGAACCTTGGACATGGACAGAAGTCCGTTAGCACGCCTTTTCTGAGGAAAACTAAGCGTCGCTTTTCGGTAGCATGTCCAATCGCTTTTGGGTGGCTCCGTGTACTTCGGATGGCCTGGCCATAGGCTGGCTTCGATCTGGAAGACAAGGTTGTCTTCGGTTTCCTCCCAGGAAAGCACCCAGGAATCGTTGAGGTCCACACCTCGGAATTCTTCCATATCGTACCAATCAACCATCAATCCGGTCCGTCTTTATTGGACATATCCTCAGATTTACCCGCCTGCGCCAGCGCATGCTTCACGATCTTGCGCATGACGCTGGGCAGGGCTTCGTCGCCCAGGGTGTCGAGGGCGGCCCAGCGGCCGCCGGCGGGGGCCGGGCCATCGGGCGCGCGGGCGGCCCAGACGGTGATCTCGAAATGGAAGTGGGTGAAGGTGTGACGGACCAGGCCCGGCAACTCGGTCCAGGCGGTCGCGAGCGGTGCTTGGGCATGGGCTTCGGCTTCGGGCCAGGCCGCTTCGCGCCAGTCGGTCGAGGGGACTTCCATCATGCCGCCGAGCAGGCCCTTCTCGGGCCGGCGGCGCAGCAGGATCTCGCCGGCCGGGTTGACGATCCAGAAGGCCACGGCGCGGCGGGTCGGGCGTTCCGGCTTGGGGCTGCGGCCCGGCAGGGTTTCGGCGAGGCCGGCGGCGCGCGCTTGGCAGTGCGTGGTCAGCGGACAGAGGATGCATTTCGGCCGGCGCGGCACGCAGATCGTCGCGCCCAAGTCCATCATGGCCTGGGCGTAGTCGCCGGGCCGCGCCTCGGGCGTCAGCGTCGCGGCCAGGCGGCGCAGCTCCGGCTTGGCGGCGGGCAACGGGGTCTCGACGGCGAAGAGCCGGGCGACGACCCGCTCCACGTTGCCGTCGACCACCGTGGCCGGCCGGCCGAAGGCGATCGCGGCGACCGCCGCCGCCGTGTAGGGGCCGATGCCGGGCAGGTCGCGCAGCGCCGCCTCGCTGTCCGGGAAGCGGCCATTCAAGCGCTCGACCACTTCGCGCGCGCAGCGGTGCAGGTTGCGCGCCCGGGCGTAGTAGCCCAGGCCGGCCCAGGCGGTCAGCACGTCATCGAGCGGCGCGGCGGCCAGGTCCTCGACCCGGGGCCAGCGCCGGACGAAGGCCAGGAAGTAGGGACCGGCGCTGACCACCGTGGTCTGCTGCAGCATGATCTCGCTGAGCCAGACCAAGTAGGGGTCTTGGCGCCCGCCCGGCGGCGCCCGCCACGGCAAGGCGCGGGCGTGGCGGTCGTACCAGGCGAGCAGGCCGGCGGCCAGATCGTCCACAGGTAAATTTGACGGAACTGTTGCAACCCCGGCCATGGCCTCCTCATATAGACAAGCGTGAGCGCCGGTGCCAGCGCTGTGCCGGCGGTAAGTGTGCTATCCAGCGGTGCGATGTGGAAATGTGAGTCGCATAGTTTCTGAGATTACATACGTTGTCATACTCGGGCCCCGCTTCGCGCCCTGCTACGCAGCCCGAGTATCCAGGGTTGCCGTCCGCCCCTGGATTGCCGGATCAAGTCCGGCAATGACAACTACGGGCGGTACTAATTGTTAGGGCGAAACCACTAAATTCGGGGCCCATGGCGCAGAAACGACCGGGTGAAAACGACGGCAAGCGGCGCGGCGGCGGCCTGCGCGCCCTGGCCGCGAGCCTGCCCAAGGCGACCCGCAAGGCCATGGGCAAGCGCGGGCTGGGCGAAGGCGGCCTGATCGCCGACTGGCCGAGCATCGTCGGCGCCGACCTGGCCGCGGTCTGTACCCCCAACAAGCTGACCCGCGGCGGCGAGGCCACCCTGACCCTGCGTGTCGAATCGGGCCATGCCCTCACCCTGCAGCACCTGGAGCAGCTGTTGATCGAACGGATCAACGGCTATCTCGGCTATGGCGCGGTCGCCCGCCTGCGGCTGCAGCAGGGCCCGCTCACCCGGAACCGCAAGCCCGCCGCGCCGCCGCCGACGCCGCTCAGCCCGGCCGAGGAGGCTGAACTGACGGCGCGGACCGCCAGCGTCGCCGACGACGAATTGCGCGCCGCCCTGGAGCGGCTGGCCCGCGCGGTGCATCAGGGTGGGGCGGATAATGGGGATGCGGAACTTTGATTCGCCGAACCATATGCGTGCCCGACTCGTTTTATCGGCAAAAGCCGCACCACCTCGCCCAAATTCCGACACAGAAAAGCGCTTCAATCGGACGCTTGTCTAATTGAGATTCGGACACTAGCATGCACAACATATGGTAGGTGAGTTATGAACCGACGGCAGATACTGATAGCCGGCTCCGCGTCACTGGCACTGCTCGCCGCGAGTCCGGCGCTGTTCGGCGTGAGCGCCGCCCGGGCCGAAGAGGCGCCGGTGACCGACAGCGACCACATCCTCGGCCAGCCGGACGCGCCGATCACCATTATCGAGTATGCCTCGCTCACCTGCCCGCACTGCGCAAATTTCCACAAGGACACCCTGCCGACCATCAAGAAGAACTGGATCAAGCCGGGCAAGGCGCGCCTGGTCTACCGCGACTACCCGCTCGACGGTCTGGCGCTGCGCGCCGCCACGCTCGCCAACTGCGTCAAGGGCGACAGCTATTTCGGCTTTCTGGACGCCTTGTTCCGCGGCCAGCAAACCTGGGCGCGGGCCAGCGACCCGACGGCGGCCCTGGCCAAGATCGCGCGGCTCGCCGGCATCGACCAGAAGACCTTCGATGCCTGCATCTCCGACACCACGGAGATGGACCGCATCCTGAAACAGCAGGCCGAAGCCTCGAAGGCCTTCGATATCAGATCCACGCCCAGCTTCCTGATCAACGGCGAGAAGATCTCGGGCGGGCGCACGACCGAGGAGTTCGAGAAACTCCTCGCCCGGGCCGAATCACAGTCGTAGCGGAGCGCACTTGGTTCAGTTTACGAAGCTACGTCTCAGCGGGTTCAAGTCCTTCGTCGATCCGACCGAGCTAACTATCCACAACGGGGTGTCCGGGATCGTCGGGCCCAACGGCTGCGGCAAGTCGAATTTGGTCGAGGCGCTGCGCTGGGCCATGGGCGAAACCTCGGCCAAGTCCATGCGCGGCAGCGAGATGGAAGACGTGATCTTCGCCGGCAGCGCCAACCGCCCCGGGCGCAATATCGCCGAGGTCGAGATCCACCTGGACAACAGCGACCGCACCGCGCCGGCCGCCCTGGGCGATCATGACGACCTGGTGATCGTCCGGCGGATCGAACGGGACAAGGGCTCCGACTACCGGGTCAACGGCCGCCACGTGCGGGCCCGCGACGTACAGTTGCTGTTCGCCGACTCGGCAAGCGGCGCCCACTCGACCGCCCTGGTCAGCCAGGGCCGCGTCGGCGCTTTGATCAACGCCAAGGCGACCGATCGCCGGGCCCTGCTGGAAGAAGCCGCCGGCATCACCGGCCTGCATTCCCGTCGGCACGAAGCCGAGCTGCGCCTGCGCGCCGCCGAGACCAATCTGGAGCGCCTCGACGACGTGGTGGCCGCGCTGGAGACCCAGCTCAAGGGCCTCAAGAAGCAGGCCCGCCAGGCCAACCGCTACCGCAACCTGGCCGGCCACATCCGCCGCAACGAGGCGATCCTGCTACATCTGGAAGCGGAGCAGGCGAAAGCCGCCCTCCAGGCGGCGCGCGAGGCGCTGGCCGCCGGGCAGGACAGGGTAACCGCATCGACCCAGAGCGCGGCCGCCGCCGCGACCGCCCAGGCCGAAGCCGCCAGCACCCTGCCGACACTGCGCCAGGACGAGGCCACCGCCGCCGCCGCCCTGCAGCGGCTGCTGGTCGACCGGGACAACCTGGACCGCGAAGAGGCCCAGGTGACCGCCGCCCAGGCCCGGGCGAAACAGCACCTGGCCGAGATCGAGGACGACCGGACCCGGGCCCAGGCCCAGGCGGAAGACGCCAATACCGCCCTGGCGCGCCTGGCGTCGGAGGCCGAAGAGCTTGAGGCCGCCGCCGCCGGCGAGGCCGAAACCCGCGACCGGGCGGAGCAAGAGCGGGATGCGGCGGCGCGCGCCGCCGGCACCTGCGAAGTCGCGCTTGGCGACCTGGCGGAAAAGATCGCCGCCGACGACGCCCGCGCGGCCGCCTTGCAGCGCCGGGCCACGGAACTGGGCGAGAGAATCGCCCGCCTCACGTCGCAAGCCGCCAAGGTCGCCGAGGACCGCGTCCAGCTGGATGCCGAGCGTGGCGACCGCGAGGCCTTGGACGCCCTACGGGCCGAACTGCGGGAAACCGAAGCGGCCCTGAACGCGGCGCGCGAAGCCGCGGAGACCGCGGGCGAGATGCTGACGGCGGCGCGCGGCGAGGAAACCCTGGCGCGCGAGGCCCTGCAAGGGGCGGAAGCCGCGCAGGCCAAGCTGGACGCCGAAATCGCCGCCCTGGCCGAGATGCTGGAGCGCGGCCAGGGCGACACCTGGCCGCCGGTCCTCGATGGCCTGACCGTCGAGCCCGGTTTGGAACCGGCCTTGGGCGCGGCGCTGGGTGACGATCTCGATGCTTCGGCGGACCAGGCGGCGCCGGCCCACTGGAGCGCCCTGCCGCCTTACGAACACCCGGTCGCACTGCCCGAGGGCGCCGAGCCGCTGGCCGCTTTCGTGCGCGGTCCCAAGGCGCTGGACCGCCGCCTGGGCCAGATCGGCGTGGTTCCCGACGCGGCCACCGGCACGCGCTTGCAAAGCCTGCTCGCCCCCGGCCAACGCCTGGTCACGCGCGACGGCGCGCTCTGGCGCTGGGATGGCTACACCACCCGGGCCGAAGCGCCGACTGCGGCCGCAACGCGCCTGGCCCAGCGCAACCGCCTGGACAAACTGCGCGCGGCGCTGCCGACGGCGTCGGGCAAGACCGGCGGCCTGGCGGAAGCCCATGGCGCGGCGCGCGACAAGGTCGAACAGGCCGGCGCGGCGGAGCGCGCGGCCCGCGACGCCCTGACCGCCGCTTTCGGCGCGGTGACCGCGACCCGGGACCGCCAGGCCAAGCTGGTCGAACGGTCCGCCGCCGCGACCTCGCGCCTCGCCGCCCTGGAAGAAGCCGCAAGCCGGCTGAGCGACGAACTGGCGGAGTCGGAAAGCACGCTCGAACAGACCACCGCGGACCGCGCCGCCCTGCCGGACCTCGCCGCGGCACGCAGTCTGCTCACCGAACAGCGCGCCGAACTGGCCGAACGCCGCCGCGAGCTGGCGGAGTGCGAGAGCGCGCTGGGCCGGGTCCTGCGCGAGGCCGAGGCCCGGCGCCAGCGGCTCGACGCGATCGCCCAGGAAAAAGAATCCTGGGGCCGGCGCGTGGCCGAGTCGGCGCGCTATCTGGACGCCTTGCAAAACCGCCAGGCGGAAGCTCAGCGGGAGCTCGACGCTCTGGCGAGCCTGCCGTCGGAGATCGCGGCGCGGCGGGAAAACCTGGCGACGGAGATCGAGGGCGCCGAGGCGCGGCGCAAGGTCGCGGCCGACGCCCTGGCCGAAGGCGAGACCCGGCAGGCCGAGGCCGACCGGGCGCTGAAGGCCGAAGAACAGAAGCTCGCCGAGGCGCGCGAGGATCGGGTCCGCGCGGAAGCCGCGGTCGCCCAGTGCGAACAGAATCTGACCACGATCGAGGCCAGGGTTCGTGAGCGCCTGGACTGCACGGTCGGGCAATTGCTCGAACTGGCCGAGGTCGATCCCGGGCAGGAACTGCCGGGCCACGACGAGATCGAGACCAAGTTGGCGCGGCTGGTGCGCGAACGCGACGGCATGGGGCCGGTCAACCTGCGCGCCGAACAGGAAGCCGAGGACCTGGACCGGCAAATCAACGAGATGCAGCGCGAACGGAGCGACCTGATCTCCGCCATCGCGAAACTGCGCCAGGGCATCGCCAGCCTGAACCGCGAGGGACGCCAGCGGCTGCTGGCCGCCTTCGAAAAGGTCAACGAACATTTCTCCGAGCTCTTCGTGCGCCTGTTCGGCGGCGGCCGGGCCCATCTCAAGCTGACCGAGGCCGACGATCCGCTGGACGCCGGCCTGGAGATCATGGCCAGCCCGCCGGGCAAGCGGCTGCAGGTCATGTCGCTCTTGTCCGGCGGCGAGCAGGCGCTGACCGCGCTCTCGCTGCTGTTCGCCGTGTTCCTGACCAACCCGGCACCGATCTGCGTGCTCGACGAGGTCGACGCGCCGCTCGACGACGCCAACGTGGATCGCTTCTGCTCGCTGGTCGACGAGTTGACCCGCAAGACCTCGACCCGCTTCATGATCATCACCCACCACCGCCTGACCATGGCGCGCATGGATCGCCTCTACGGCGTCACCATGGCCGAGCGCGGCGTCAGCCAACTCGTCTCGGTGGATCTTGAAAGCGCCGAGGAGTTGCGCGAAAGCGCCTGAAGGTCGCCGCGAAGTCGCCTGAAAGCAGCGCCGGCGAAAACTCCTTGAGGTCGAGGTTTAAGGCCGGAATCGGCCTTGACAGTCCCCATGGCCAAACTTAAGGTTCGCGCGCCTTTTGGGCACGGCGACGGGGGCTCGCGACCAATGACCGAACCCAACGATCCGTCATCGCTGAAAGATCTGGATGTCCGGCTGAAGGCCGCGCAGGCCAGACGGAAGGCGGAACAGGATCGCTTGGACGGGAAGGACGGTCGCCCCGCCACTTCCGGGATGGGCTTTGGTATCCGGATCGCCATGGACATTTTGGCGGCCTTGGTGGTCGGGGTCGTCGTGGGGCTGCTGCTGGATCGATGGCTCGATACGATGCCGTTGTTCTTGGTGGTGTTCTTCTTCATGGGGGGAGCTGCCGGAATCCTGAACGCCTATCGCACCGCCACGGGCCAGGGCTATGCCGTGGGCTACGGCAAGTCGGGCAACAAGTCTGACGATGGGAAGCGGATTTCGGACGACGAAGGGACGGAGGGTAAATCCTGATGGCGGCAGAAGGCGGACACAGCCCGCTTGAACAGTTCGTGGTCAAGGCGCTCGGCGGCCATGGCGGTGCCATGCCCACACCCGACGCCCCGGTGGCTATGCCGTTCTATACCTTTACCAACTCGGCGTTGTTTATGACCCTCGCCGTGGTCCTGGTGACAGCGTTCCTCGTGCTTGGCATGCGCCGCGCCGCCCTGGTGCCCTCGCGCTGGCAGTGCCTGGCGGAGATCAGCTACGAATTCATCGGCAACATGATCCGCGACAACGTCGGTCATGATGGGCGGAAGTATTTCCCCTTCATCTTCACGCTGTTCATGTTCGTGTTCGCCGGCAACATCTTGGGCATGATGCCCTACAGCTTCACCTACACCAGCCACATCGTCGTGACCTTCGCCTTGGCGGCCGTGGTCTTCGTCGGTGTCACGCTGATCGGCTTCGCCAAGCACGGGCTGCACTTCCTCAGCTTCTTCCTGCCCTCCGGCGTGCCGGTGGTGATGGCGCCGCTGCTGATCCCGATTGAAATCCTGTCCTACTTCACGCGGCCGGTCAGCCTGGCGCTGCGGCTCTTCGCCAACATGACCGCCGGCCACACCATGCTGAAGGTCTTCGCCAGCTTCATCGCGCCCCTGGGCGTCGTTGGGGTCGTACCGCTCGCGCTGGTGATCGGCCTGGCCGGCCTGGAGTTCATCATTGCCTTTCTACAGGCTTACGTCTTCACCATCCTGAGCTGCGTCTACCTCAACGACGCTTTGCACCTGCACTAAGGAAGCCCGGGACTTTCGAAACAACGAAACCAACGAATCTACAGAGAGAAGGATCTAAGGAAATGGAAGTTGCAGCCGCAAAGTTGATCGGTGCTGGCTTGGCCGTGATCGGTCTAGGTGGCGTGGGCGCGGGTATCGGCAACATCTTCGCCTCGATGATAACCGCCGGTACGCGCAACCCCTCGGCGATCCCGACCGTCCAGGGCTTCATGTGGATCGGCTTCGCCCTGGTCGAAGCGGTGGCGCTCTACGCCCTGCTGATCGCGCTTCTGGTCCTCTTCGTGTTCTAGGTTGGCGCGGACGACGCTTTCCTGGTAGCAACCGTTCGGGTGGACCATGCCCCAGTTCGACGACATCACCTTTGCCACGCAGCTGTTCTGGTTGATCGTCACCTTCACGACGCTCTACCTGATCCTGTGGAAGACGGCGCTGCCGAAGATCTCCGGCGTGCTGGAGAATCGGCAACGTAAGATCGACGACGACCTGGACCGCGCCGCGGCCTCCAAGCAGGAAGCCGAGACGGTACTGGCCGAGTACGAGAAGGCCGTCGCCGACAGCGCCGCCCGGGCCCAGGGCATGATCCGCGAGTCCGCCGAGCGGATGGCGGCCGAGGCCGCCGCTCAGCACGAGAAGCTCGCCGCGAAGCTGGCGGACGACGTCAAGGCAGCCGAAGCGCGTATTCTCGCGGCGAAAAAGGCGGCGGTGCAAAACATCAGCCAACTGGCGGTCGAGGTGGCGCAAGCCGCGGCCCGGCGTCTGGCGGATGTCGAGGTCGACGCGGAAACCGCCGGCAGCGCCGTCAACTCGATCATGCAGAGCGAGGGCTGAAGATGGACTTTCATGATCCGACCTTCTGGGTCGCCATCGCCATCGTGATCTTTCTGGTGGCGACCTTCAAGCCATTGAGCAAGGCCACGGCCGCCGCGCTCGACGGCCGGGTCGAGCGGATCAGGACGCAACTGGACGAAGCGCAGAGCCTGCGCGAAGAGGCCCAGAAGACGCTGGCCGAGTACAAACGCAAGCAGCGCGACGCCGAGGCGGAAGCCACCAAGATGATCCAGCACGCCACGGAAGAGGCCCAGCGCATCCGCCAGCAGGCGGAACAGGATCTGGAGGCTAGCCTCGCCCGCCGTGTCGCACAGGCCGAAGAAAAAATCCAACAGGCCGAGGCCACGGCCTTGAAAGAGGTCCGCAATCAGGCGGTCGACGTGGCCATGGCGGCGACCGCCAGGCTACTGGCCGAGGCGGTCGACAACACGAAGGACCAAGCGCTCGTCGACCAGTCGATCGAAGACATTTCCTCGAAGCTGAACTGAGCTGCCGCGCGATCCGGTCCGGCTTGCCTTCGACCCCGGACTTAGCCAGCATCATCGAGCCATTCCTCGGTTGCGCGATGCCGTGCGAGGCCGACCGTGTCAAACCCGTCCCCTGCCTTGGTAACCACGACGCCAAGATGGCGCAGCGCCTCGTTGATTGCCATATCGCCGACAATCGGGCCCAAGATGATGTGGCCGCCCAGCCATACCATCGCCGCCTGCCCTCCGCGGCCAGCCCAGTACTCGGCAGTCACACAGGCGATGGCACCTTGGTGCGACGCACACTCACACCAGGGCGTAACCAACGGGACCACCTTTTCAAACCGATCGATGGCGCCTTCAAAGTCGTCATCCTCAGGCGCAAGGCCCCCGAAATAGCTTGATTGCGCCGCGAACTCGCTCTTGAAGCCAGTCCGCAATTTCTTGATCAGCTCCGGTATCAAAGGAACTAAGGCCAAGCCGGCACCAAGAACAACCGAGTCGGCTGGGCGAAGAGCAGCCGACGAGGATCTGATAACCGGTTCAAGCCCGATCACCGATTCAAGGA
>Ga0265303_10003329_pt1 | contig 10085 bp, 7 predicted proteins | sample Helome_2_FD_192494 | JGI IMG/M metagenome (GOLD analysis project Ga0265303, IMG submission 192494) | Marine sediment microbial communities from subtidal zone of North Sea - Hel_20160317 (Illumina Assembly) | ecosystem: Environmental > Aquatic > Marine > Subtidal zone > Sediment ... | reverse complement strand
GCCGCCATCGGTACCGATCAACAGGTAATTCTCGTCGTCCTCGCGAAACGCCAGCGCGTGATGATCACCATGCTTGGTGTCGTGTGGCAGCGGAATGAAGGTATCACCGCCGTCCTTCGTCATGCGCATCAGCGCATCCATCTGGTACACGTGGCCTTCGAAGTGCGGGCTCGCGAAAATCTCCTGGTAGTAGTGTGGACCCGTGCCACCCGAGAGATAGTCGTTCTTCTTCTCCCAGTTTTCGCCGCCGTCATCCGAGCGCCAGAAGCCACCGGTGCGATTGTCGAGTTCGATCGTTGCGTAGATCGTGTCAGGATTCTGCGGGCTGATCGCGAGGCCGGTCTTGCCCATCATGCCTTCCGGCAATCCGTTGCTTAGCTCCTGCCAGGTCTCGCCGCCATCGACGGACTTATGAATGCCGGTCCCTGGGCCGCCATCAATGACCACCGCCACGTTACGCATGCGCTGCCAGGCAACCGCATACATGACGTCCGGATTACGCGGATCCATGTGGACTTCGCTGACGCCCGTGTATTGGTCATCCAGGTCTGTATTGCCAAGACCCTCACCGAGCACCTTGCGCCAGTTCTGTCCGCCATCGGTTGATTTAAATAATCCGCGGTCACCACCGCCCGACCACAACGGGCCCTGCGCCGCGACGAAGATAATGTCGGAGTCACGCGGATCGATGCGGATCATTCCGATGCGCTCGGATTCCTTGAGCCCCATGTTCTCCCAGCTCTGGCCTCCGTCACGACTGCGGTAGATGCCATCGCCATAGGCAACGTGTCGGCCACTCACATTCTCACCGGTGCCAACCCAGACGGTGCCGGGATCATTCGGGTCCAGGGTGATGCAGCCAATGGAGTAGGAGCCTTCATTATCGAAGACCGGAGTCCAGGTCGTGCTCGCGTTGTCTGTTTTCCAGACACCACCACTGCCGACGCCCACGTACCAGGTGCTCGGATCGCTGGGGTCGATCGCGATATCGGCGATACGCCCGGCCATGAAAGCTGGCCCGATGCTGCGCATTTCAAGACCCTTGAACGTTGCCTCGTTGAAACCCGGTTCTTTCGCCTCTTCGGCGTGTGCCGCGGCAACTACGAAAGCAACAAGTACGAGAATGAACTGGCGGTATTTCATGATGACCCCTTCTTTTTGCGTTTCTTTTTCGGCTTTGGCGCCGGAAGCTCTTTTTCTGTAATGACGAACAGCTCGGTAAGCCACTCGGCATCTTCAATTTCGTCCTCGATAAGGAAGCAGTTCTTTGCTCCTTCGTAGGGTGGTGCTTCAACAACCATCCCGATGTACTCGCGCCCGACTTCGGTCGGCTTGACGAACAACTGATTATCGCAAATCAGCGCGACAACCTTGCCGTTAAGGTACAAGGTGGTTCCACCAAACATGTGGCGGTAGGTCAGGTCACAGCCATTCTGGACCTGATCCACGACAAAATCGATAAAGTCCTGATCATTGGACATGGGTATCTACCTCATCTCGTGTGGGCAACGAAGTCTGCGCGCCCATCCTCGTCGTCGCCACCGAGCCGGCGGCGCAGGCGAATCGAAGCGCGTCGGCCGGCTTCTGCCCTTCGGCAAGCGCTACTGTAAGCGCCGCGGTAAACGTGTCGCCGGCACCCGTGGTATCCACGGCTGAGACGGCCGGCGGTACTGCCTCAGCAATAATCTCACCGTCCTTCAGCAGCGTCGCGGTTCCGGCACCTCGCGTTGTCGCCAGCATGTTACCGCAGGCGGCCAACGTCTTGCCGTACCAGGCCGACTCCGATTCGTTGACGACGACAAGATCGGCGCGCTGCAATACGGCCACATCGAGCCGCATTGCCGGCGCCAGGTTAACGCAGAAAAACCCACCAAAGCTTCGTGCGGCGTACGCCACGGTGCCGACCGGCACTTCAAGCTGACAAATCAACGCATCGACATCCGGCAGCTCGAAATCACCCGGCTCGAGTGTTCTGTTCGCACCAGGGGCGACCACGATCTGGTTTTCGCCCGACGGCGCGACCGCGATCAGCGCTGTTCCGGTTGCGACACCGGTAACGGCCCGGGTGTTGGCCAGGTCCACGCCACCCTCTCGCAACAGCGCAAGGGCTTCATCGGCAGCCGCGTCGTCACCAACGCGAGCAATCAGACTTACGTCCGCACCAAGGCGCCTCGCCGCCAGCGCCTGGTTGCCGCCTTTGCCGCCCGGGAACCTGAAGAGCTCGGCTCCCGTTATCGTCTCGCCCGGCGCAGGCAGTTTCCCCGCCTTGGCGACGATATCGAGATTGACTGAACCGATGACCGCGATAGTCGACATGATCAGGCGCCGAACCGCGCCAGCCGCTCAACCAGCAAGTCGTAGAAGCCTTCCGCATCCACCTCGTACGCCCAGTCAACGTTGTGTGGCCGATCGGTCACATGCCAGAAGTCGACGGCCGTGTGTCCCAGCGTCAGCTCCGACGAGGTTTCAACGGACAGGTTGCAGGCTTTTGTTTTAAAGAGATCCGGTGCCAACAGCCAGGCGACGGTGCAAGGGTCATGCAGGGGCGCCCCTTCCGAACCGTATTTTTTCGAATCGTAGCGGTGAAAGAAGCTCAGCATATCGGCCGTCGCGACGGCCACCGGGTTACCGACCTCGCGAATTCGAGCAACACGTTCGCGCGTGGACAAGACCTGGTGCGTAACATCGAGCCCCATGGCTGTCACCGGTTTACCGCATTGGTAGACAATCTCCGCGGCATGCGGATCGACCAGGACATTGAATTCCGCGGATGGCGAGCGATTACCGCCTTCACGCATGGCGCCGCCCATCGAGACCACCCTGTCCACGGCATCGAGTATTGCCGGGTCGCGCTGAATGGCGGTGGCAATATTTGTCACCGGCCCTGTCGGAACTAAGGTGACTGTCCCCTTATTAGAGGAGCGCAGGGTGTCCACGATGAAGTCCACCGCGTGCGTATCCTGCAATGGTGTCTCGGGATCGAATACATCGACGCCGTCGATACCCGTAGTGCCATGAATATACTCGGCCGTGATTGCGTCGAGTACCATTGGTTTCTCGCAACCGGCATACACAGGCATGTCCTTGCAGCCGACGATATCGCACATCATGCGTGCATTACGCTGTGTCAGGTCCAGCGGCACGTTGCCCGCAACGGTTGTAATACCCAGAACGTCGAATTCATCAGGCGATGACAGCGCCAGGAACAGGGCGACGGCGTCGTCCTGCCCCGGGTCACAGTCGATAATGATCTTGCGCGGCGCCACGTCGTCAGAACGTCAGCAGCAGTCCGGCCAGCGCGGCACTCATTAGGTTCGACAATGATCCTGCCAGCACAGCCTTCAATCCCAACTGCCCGATCAGGTCGCGTTTTTCGGGAACCAGTACGCCAAGTCCACCCAGCAGGATGGCGATCGACGAGAGGTTGGCGAATCCACACAGCGAGAACGTCACTATCGCAACCGTGCGTGAACTCATGCCGGCAAGGTAGTCGTTCAAATGCGAAAACGCGACGAATTCGTTGAGGATCAGTTTCTCGCCGAACAGCGCACCGGCTGCCTGCGCCTCTTCCCAGGGAACGCTGAGCAGGTACATGAGCGGCGAGAAAATCCAGCCGAGAATCATCTGCAACGTCAGCTCGTAGCCGAACCAACCGGCGACCCAGCCAACGAGGCCGTTAAAGAGGGCAATCAGCGCGACAAAAGCAATAAGCATGGCACCGATATTCGCAGCAAGACGCAATCCGTCTGTCGTGCCCGACGCCGCGGCCAGGATAACGTTCTTGTGCTGGCTCTTCTCCATGGCGAGCATTTCGTTCGCCCCGGACTTCACAACCAGATCATCGGGCATGACGATCTTGGCCATCAACAAGCCGCCCGGAGCTGCCATGAATGCGGCCGCGAGCAGGTACTTGAGTTCCGCTCCCATCAGCGCGTAGCCGGCCAGCACCGTGCCGGCGATCGACGCGAGACCCGACACCATCACGGCAAACATCTGTGGCTCCGTCAGCCCCTTGAGGTAAGGCCTTACAGCCAACGGTGCTTCGGTCTGGCCAACGAATATGTTGGCAGCTGCATTCATCGATTCGACTGCGCCTGTACCGATAACCTTGTGCAGAAATCCGCCAACCAGTTTGACGATCCACTCCATGACGCGCAGGTGATACAGCACCGACATCAGCGCCGAGAAGAAGATGATGATAGGGAGCACGTTGATCGCAAAACTGAAGCCGATGACTTCGGTATTTGCCAGCGGGCCGAATACCATGTCGATACCCGCTTTGGAGAAACCTATGACAGCCATGACGCCGTTGCTCAGAACCTCGATAAAGGCACGACCTTTATCCCAGTAGAGCACGATCGTCGCGACGACGACCTGCAATGCGAACGCAGCCCCGACGATACGCAGGTTGACCGCCTTGCGGTTACTTGAGAACAGGAACGCGATTGCGAGGATGGCAACTATCCCGGCAATACCGATGTAATTGGACATGGTTTCCCCCAGGTCTTCTTATTCTTGGATAGTCCAAGCATACCGCATTGGGGGTGCCTAGCCGGTCAAAATCTCGCAGATGACGGAGCGTTCAGAGGGCGTCTCCTCAGCCAGCGAGACCGCGGCGAGCAGGTTTTTTTCGGCCTTGTCGGCATCATCCTCAGAGGCCGCGTGGATAATCGCGAGCGGCGTGTCTTTGTCCAGCTCACAGCCAATCGGGGCGATCGCACTGAAGCCCACCGAGAGGTCCAGCTTTTGGCCAACTTCGCGGCGCCCGCCGCCGAGTTCGATGATCGCATTACCAACTGCTCTCGCATTGACCGCACTGACAATTCCCCGGGCATAGAAAGGACGAATCAGTGGCGCCTTGGCCAGGTAAGCGGCGTGTCTTTCCAGGAAATCACCCGGACCGCCCAGGGCTTCCACCATGGACGCGAATTTTTCTGCGGCCCGCCCGCTGCTTACTGCGTCCTCACAGCGGCTGGCCGCCTCGGCCCGATCTTTACAAATACCCGCCACGACCAGCATCTCGGCACACAGCGCGATCGTCACATCGTTGAGACGCGGCTCGCGCACTTCGTTCCGAAGAAAAAGGATCGACTCTTCAATCTCCAGGGCGTTACCCGCCGTATGGCCCAACACCTCGTTCATATCGGTAATCACGGCATGCGTCTTCAAGCCCGCCCTGGCCGCGGTCCCGATAATGCTGGTCGCCAGCTCACGTGCCTGATCCATTGACTGCATGAAGGCGCCCGTGCCGAACTTTACGTCCATAACAAGGCCTTGCAGGCCAGCCGCGATCTTCTTCGACAGGATCGACGCTGTTATCAATGGCACGGATTCAACCGTGCCGGTGACATCGCGAATCGAATAGAAGCGCCGGTCAGCCGGAGCCAGGTCTGGCGTCTGGCCTATGATCCCGCAATTCACGGTCCTGACAACTTCGCGGAACGTATCGAGATCAGGCGTCGCGTTGTACCCGGGAATCGACTCGGCCTTGTCGGTCGTGCCACCCGTATGCCCAAGCCCCCTGCCCGAAATCATGGGGACGTAGCAGCCGCAGGCGGCCAGGATCGGTGCCAGCAGGAAACTGACCTTGTCGCCCACCCCGCCTGTTGAGTGCTTGTCGACGATCGGCGCGTCGTACACCTGCGGGTCCCATTCGAGGACTGTGCCAGATGCCGCCATGGCGAGGGTTAGCTTCGCAGCCTCATCGAAACTCATCGAATTCAGAAAAATGGCCATCGCCAGTGCAGAAACCTGCTCGGCCGGAAGGCTGTCGTCGGCGAGGCCGTCGACGAAGAACTGAATTTCCTCGTCGTTGAGTTCGCCGCCGTCGCGTTTCTTACGGATAACGTCCGTGAATAGCATCGTCTTCCCTATTAAAAGCCACGCAGTGGCATATCGGCGCTGCGCTGCAGCCAGTTCTCCGCCGGATAGTCGCATCTGCCATCGATCACGTGAAGCGTGTACGCATGACGTGACTTCGACGATCGATTCGCGGCACTCAGGTGTGGCATGCGGCCATCAAAAATCACAAGCGTCCCAGCCGGCGCCTCCGCAGCCAGCTTTTGTTCCTCGGGCCATGGCGTGTCGTCGAGCGTCTCAGTCGTCAGTGTGCCATCGGTGTTTCGGTAGTTGCGTTTCTTTAGCGGGAGTTTGTGTCCACCCGGAATAAACTGCATGCACCCGTTTTCAAGGGTTGCATCCTCAAGCGCGAACCAGAAGCCCGCGCATGATTCCGGCTCAGTATAGATATAGGTCGAGTCCTGGTGACAAACGACTTCGCCACCAATATTCGGTGGCTTGAAGATGTACATCGATTGCAGGACGAGCGGTTGCGCGAAACCGATACGCCGAGCGGCCTCGGCCAGCTCCGGTGTGCGTGAAAACTTGTCGAACACGGGATCAAGGTCATGCATCGCATGCCCAATTTTGTTCAGGCTAAGCTCCTTCGCCTGGCGAAGTTCACCATCTTCGTCGAATGCATCGTCTTCGAGAAAGAACCGAATCTTGTCACCCGAGTCGATGAAATAGCTGTCATCCAGCTGCGTTTGCTTGGTGGTGGAGAAAACACTGCGCACCTCCGCCGGGTCGAATCCGGCGACGAGCTCGTTGGCCTGACGCTGTAGCGCTTTGCAGGTCCCGACTGACACAAAGTTTCGTAAGACCAGTACGCCGGCGCGGCGATACGAGGCAACCATCTCCTCCGTCAGTTGCCCGCCCTGCGGGGCGTCGAATGTGGGAATGGCATCGAGAATGTCGGTTTCTGAATCCATCGCCTGTCACCTTAGAGCACCAATACCAGCCAAACAAGCCTGACGATTGGGTATAATCCGGCGTATCACGATTCACCCAGAATCGATGTAAATAACAACATTAACCTTTCCCCGGGGAAACAATAATGAACAATGTAGGGATTAAGGGGCTTTCTTGTGTGTCCGTAATGGCGTCACTGGCATTTTCACCGCTAGCGCTGGCCCAGGACGACGAAGCCCTTATCGAAGAAATCATGGTCACCGCAACCAAGCGCGAGGCAAGCATTTACGAAGTTCCGGTCGCCGTCAGCGCGTTCCAGGGCGACCAGCTCGCACAACAGGGCATTGTCGACATCATTGATATTGGCAAGTTCGTGCCTAACCTCAATATCACGCAGTTTTCGGCGGGCCACAATTCGTCGTCGAATCCGTTTATTCGTGGCATCGGCCTGCAGGATCACCTGATCACCACGGATCCGGGCGTGAGCGTGTACGTAGACGGTGTGTATCTTGGGCGCCAGGTGGGACAAAACTGGAGCATTTCGAATATCGAGCGTATCGAGGTACTGCGCGGACCGCAGGGTACTTTGTACGGCCGTAACTCGATTGGCGGCGCGATCAATATCATCACCAAGACACCGGGTGCCGATCCAGGCGGCAAGGTAAGTGTCGAGGCAGGCAGTCGAGATCGTCTGAACGCTGACTTTTACGCAGACGCCGAGCTGGGCGATGCTGTTGCCGTATCGTTGACCGGTGGCTTCAAGAAGCGCGGCGGTGTCGGTACGTTCCTCAACCTGCCAAACGCGGGTTTACGTGTCGGCGAAAACCAGGAAGTATTCGGCCGCGTGGCGGTTTTGTTCAACGTCAGTGATGACGCTACGATCACCGTGGCAGCAGACGCCAACGACGGCGAGGGTGGGCTGCGTCCGTACACGACGCTGATCGATGAGCTGCCGAATGGTGCCGTCTACGGCGCGGGCTACAGAAACACCGACGTATCCCTGGACCCCTATGACAACAACACGGGCCAGGCCAGCCAGGCCCTGGTTACCAACAAGGCATCAGGTGTTGCTGTCACGCTTGACTGGGATGTGAACGACACCTACAACACCAGGATCATCGCCAGTTCGCGCAAGTCCGAGTACAAGTCGGGCCTTGACGACGACAGCTTTGTCGATGACTTCCTGTCATTCCCGGAAGTCGGCAAAGCCGACCAGATGTCTGTCGAGTGGCAGGTCAGCGGCAGTTTTGATGCCTGGGACTTCGTCTCAGGACTCTACTACTTCACCGAAGATGGCGAGAACAACCAGGACCCAACAGTATTCCTGACGTTCCCGGGCACGTTCTACCTGCAGCAGGATGTGAGCAGCCAGGCGGTGTTCGCCAACTTCGGTTACAACCTCAGCGACAAGACCCGCCTGTCGGCCGGCCTGCGCTATACCGAAGATGAGAAGGATGCAGAGACCAACGTCGGCAACGGCCTTTACACTGACTCGAAGGATTTTGACGAACTCAGCTGGGAAATCGCCGCGAATCATTCGTTCGACAACGGCCTGAATGTCTACGGCACGATCCAGAACGGCTACCAGTCCGGTCAGTATCCGGCACGTCCTTTCTGCCTGTTCGGCGATACAACGCCCATCGACGATGACATCGACTGCTTCAAGGCCACCGATAACATCACGGCCACAAACTACGAAATTGGCATCAAAGGCCAGCCGTTTGATGGTTTCCAGATGAGCGCGGTCGTGTTCTTCACGCAGTACAAGGATCTGCCTTACCAGATCAGCACGACGACTGCGGGCGGATTCGATACACGAAACGAGATAGTCGACCAGGACTCGACCGGTTTTGAATGGGAAAGCACGCTGCACGTTACCGACAACTTCCTGTTCCACGCCACCCTGGGCTACATCGACGTCAGCATCGACTCGACCTCGGGCATCCCGCTGCCCACAGCCGTAGCGCCGCTGACACCGGAGCTAACCGCGTCTATCAGCCCCGAGGTTCATTTCGATTTGTCTAATGGTGGGGAAATCGTTGTTCGCGCCGATTGGTCGTATCGTGACGAGATGTACGGCGAGCCGACGAACCTTCCTGGTCGTCTGACCAAGATCGACAGCCGCGACATCATCAACTTCGATATCGCTTATCACACGGCGGACGGTATGTGGACGACGGCGCTGTACGGACGCAATGCAACCGATGAACGCTATGACAACGCACGTCTAAACTTGGGCGACTACCTGCTGCGTATCCTCAGCAATGACGCCAGTGAGTTTGGCGTACGTTTCGTCAGAAATTTCTGACACACAGCGTAAGCAAGACAAGAGAGCCGGCCCTGCGCCGGCTCTTTTTTTGCTCGGGAATACCGGCATCCCGGTGCTACCGTCTCGATGCTACAATATGCGCCCAACAGGAGGCTCCATGACAATCATAAGACTTTGTTTCCTAAGCTTTTTCGTATGTACTTTGCTACTCGGGTGCAAGTCCGGCGAAGAGCCTGCGGAGACCGCTGCGGACCAGATCGACCTGATCGTTAAAGGCTCACACATCGTGACGATGGATGCTGCGGGTACGGTTATTGAAAACGGGGCCGTTGCGATCGACGAAGGCGTCATTCTGGCCGTCGGCGATGCCGCAGACATCGACGCGACCTACTCCGCAGTAGAAGTCCTTGATGGTGGCAAGCGTGTTGTTATGCCCGGTCTCGTCAACGGTCATTCGCATGCCGCAATGACCTTGCTGCGCGGCGTTGCTGACGATCTTGCGCTCATGGACTGGCTGCAAAATTACATCTTTCCTGCCGAAGTCGAATTCGTCGACCCGGAGTTCGTTCGCATAGGCACCGAACTGGCGTGCTGGGAAATGATTCGGGGCGGCACAACGACGTTTGTCGACATGTACTACTACCCGGACACGATTTCAAAGGTGGTCGACAGTTGCGGGATGCGCGCGTTGATATCGGCAACCGTTATCGACCAGCGCAGTCCGGACGCCGAGAACGCCGACGACTCCATCGCAAAAGGCAATGGTTTTATCGAACGCTGGCAGGGCAAGAATTCACGCATCACACCGATCTTCGGCCCGCACGCGAATTACACGCTAAACCTGGAGCAACTTCAGGCGACACGCGCAGCAGCGATGAAGTACGGGGTACCCATCAGTATCCACGTATCAGAATCACCGTTCGAATTGCAGTACGCGCAGGATACGTATGGCATGACGAGCATCGAGGCGTACGAGTCGATCGGCTTTTTCGACGGCCCGACGATCGCTGCACATGTCGTCTGGCCGACGGACAAGGAAATCCCGATACTCGTCGATCGCAAAGTG
>Ga0265303_10003328_pt1 | contig 10085 bp, 8 predicted proteins | sample Helome_2_FD_192494 | JGI IMG/M metagenome (GOLD analysis project Ga0265303, IMG submission 192494) | Marine sediment microbial communities from subtidal zone of North Sea - Hel_20160317 (Illumina Assembly) | ecosystem: Environmental > Aquatic > Marine > Subtidal zone > Sediment ... | reverse complement strand
TCCGGCGGCCGGTGAGAAAGAGCTCGAGCCGCTCAGGAAAATCGGCACGCCTATGGATGACGGCGTCCGCATGCAGGACTACATGATCATGCAGACGCAGGAAGATGCCGCATTTGGCCATGGTGTCAGGTCTTACATCAAGAGCGGCATGGTCAGCGAGGTCACGCAGGACCTCGTCGACATGATGATCGACTCATATGTCAATGATCCCCGGCTCGCGATGTTCACGCACACGCTGGGTGGCGCCGCCAAGCGTGTCGGCGAATCGGACACCGCATTCCCGCACCGCAATGCTGAAACGATGGTCGGTGTCGGTGGCGGCTGGATGGACCCGGCAGACGATGAGTCCGCTATCGCAATATCGCGCGAATGGTATTACAAGCTCGAACCGCATATGGGCGGCTACTACGACAACATCGATTTCGACGGCGCCGAGGCCGTCGGCAACTACGGCCCTGCCTACGAGCGACTCAGCAAGATCAAGGGACAATACGACCCGGGCAACCTGTTCCGGCTGAACAGCAATGTCGAACCCGGTTAGTCGAGCGATGCGGCCGAGCGGGCCAGCACCAGAACAGGTGCTGGTTGTCTCGGGCGACTGCGCTCAGGTTTCCGGGCTTCCTACCTGAACCCCAGCTGGCGCCAGGCTTCATAGACGATAACCGCGGCGGCGTTTGACAGGTTCAGGCTGCGGCTGCCGCTTCGCATCGGCAGCCTGAGCGTCCGGCCCGGTGGGAGCGCATCGAGCAGCTCTTGCGGCAGACCCCGGGTTTCAGGGCCCAGCACAAAAGCGTCGCCGGCCTGATAGCGCGGCTCGCTATACGCGGTCTTGCCGCGTGTGCTTAGCGCAAATACCCGCGGTGCATCCAGTGACTCCAGACAGGCGTCCAGCGATTCGTGCGTCCGTACGCTCGCGAACTCCCGATAGTCGAGACCGGCGCGCCTCAGCCTCGGCTCGTCCAGCTCGAACCCGAGCGGCTCGATCAGATGCAGGGAAACCCCGGTATTTGCGCACAGCCGGATCACGTTGCCCGTATTGGGCGGGATCTCGGGTTCGTAGAGAATCAGGCTGAACATTGACGTAGAATGCCGCATCCAATGCCCGAGTCTCAAACAAATCCACTCCATGTCGACTTCTGCGGCCTGCCACTGGCCACGCCGATCGTGTTGCTCTCAGGCTGTGTGGGCTTCGGCGAGGAGTACACACGAGTAGAAGGATTTTCGAATCGGGATGTCGGCGCTGTCGTTCTCAAGGGTACGACTCTCGAACCCCGGCTTGGCAACCCACCGCATCGCATATGCGAAACGCCGATGGGAATGCTCAACGCCATTGGTCTGCAGAACCCAGGGGTCGACAAGGTTGTCGACGAAATACTCCCGGGCCTGGACTTCGCGGAGACGCGCTTCATAGCAAACGTCTGCGGCTCGACGATCGATGACTACGTTGCCGTGACAAGACGCTTCGAAGAATCGCCGATCGACGCAATAGAAATCAATATCTCCTGCCCTAACATCAAGGAAGGCGGCGTTCAGTTCGGCAACGTGCCGGAAATGTCGGCGCGGGTCGTCGCGGCGTGTCGTGCCGTAACAAGCAAGCCGATCATCACCAAGTTGTCGCCAAACCAAACCGATATTCGGGAGAATGCCCGGCTCTGCATCGAGGCAGGCTCCGACGCTTTTGCCGTGATCAATACAATCATGGGCATGGCCATCGATATCGAGAAACGCGAGCCCGTGATCGGCAACGTGCAAGGCGGGCTGTCCGGGCCCGCTATCAAGCCAATCGCACTTCTGAAGACAAAACAGGTCTTCGATGTTGCCGGCCCGCACAATGTTCCGATCATCGGCCAGGGCGGCATCATGACAGCAAAGGATGCGATCGAGTTCATCATCGCCGGTGCTGCCGCCATCGGCGTCGGCACATCGTTATTCTACGACCCGCTACTTTGCACCAAGATCAACGACGGCGTATCCGACTATCTCGAACGCCACAAGATGAAGTCGGTTTCCGACCTTGTCGGCTCGCTACGCCTGTAGGGCCGGAAGGTGTTAATCGAGCTGCAACGATTTCATCTTGCGCGTGAGTGTGTTGCGGCCCCAACCAAGCAGCTTCGCCGCTTCCTGGCGGTGGCCTTCGGTCTGGGCAAGCGCGATCTGAATCAGTGTTTTTTCGAATTCTGGCAGCGCCCTGTCGAGTAACGGCCCGCCGTTTTTCGCGCTGAGCTGTCGCTCTGCCCACATCGCGAGGCTCTGCGTCCATTCCTGCGATGCGCGCTGCGACGGAACCTGGCCGCCAAGGTCGACAGGAATGTCTTCGGTGGTGATAACCGCGCCGGGCGCCGTTACGGTGAGCCGGCGCGTAGCATTGACGAGCTGGCGCACATTGCCCGGCCACTCATATTTCTGCAACACATCGAGTGCATCAGCATCTATCGACTTCGTGGGTGCATCGAGTTCTTTGGCCGACGCGGTCAGATAGTGGCTGATCAGGAGCGGTATGTCTGCGCGGCGCTGCCGCAGCGGCGGAGAGTTGATACGTATCACATTGAGCCGGTGATACAGGTCCTCGCGAAAGCGTGACTCTTTTACGGCTCGGGCGAGGTCCTGGTTGGTCGCAGCAATCACTCTGACATCAACCTTGATCGAGCTTTGTCCGCCGACCCGATAGAACTCGCTTTCCGCAAGCACTCGCAGCAACCTCGTCTGCAGGGCGGGCGACATGTCGCCGATTTCATCGAGGAACAGCGTACCGCCGTTCGCCTGCTCGAAGCGGCCAATGCGTCGGGCGTCGGCACCCGTAAACGCGCCCTTCTCATGTCCAAATAGCTCCGACTCGAGCAGCTCGGCGGCGATTGCAGACGTGTTCAGCGCGACGAAAGGCTTGTTCGCTCGCGGGCTGTGTTCGTGCAGCGCGCGGGCGATGAGTTCTTTGCCGGTTCCGGACTCGCCCGTAATCAGCACCGTCATGCTGGAGCCGGCCAGTCTTCCGATTGACCGGAAAACCTCCTGCATTGCAGGCGCCTGGCCGATCAGCGACGGAATCTGCTGATTCGCCTGTTCGTCATTGGCCGCGGCATGGCCATTTTGTCGCGCCGCTTTCCGGACCAGCTCGATCGCTTCGTCGATATCGAAGGGCTTCGGCAGGTATTCGAACGCGCCGCCTTTGTAGGCAGCAACGGCGTTCTCGAGATCGGAGTGTGCCGTAATAACGATGATGGGCAATTTCGGGCAAGTGCCGCGCAGCCGTTCGAGCAATGTGATGCCGCTCATGCCCGGCATGCGTACGTCCGTTATCAAAACGTCGGGCTCGCCGTGTTCGATAGCTTCGAGCAGATGCTCGGCACGTTCGAAACTCCGCGCCGCCATGTCAGCCTGCCGCAGCGCCTTTTCCAATACCCAACGCACCGACTGGTCGTCGTCAACCACCCATACGTCGAGATTCTGCGTCGCCATCAACGTGACTCTTGTTCGAGCGGAATTCGAACCTGGAATACGGTCCGGCCCGGCCGGCTCGCAAACTCGATCAGGCCGCCGTGGCGGCTCAGCAGCTCCTGCGCCGCCGGCAAGCCGAGTCCGGTGCCCTCGGGGCGGCTCGTAACGAGCGGATAGAAGACAGAGTCCTGCAGGTCGAACGGAATGCCCGGGCCATCGTCTTCTACTTCTATCGATGCGATGACACGGTGGCGTACGTCGCCGATCGTGAAGTTCGTCACCGCGCGGCTTCTGAGTGTAATCGTGCCGTGGCCTTCGAGGGCTATCACTGCGTTTCTCACGAGATTCAGCAAGGCCTGAATCATCTGATCCCGATCCAGGTCGATCAACGGCAAACCCGGATCGTAGTCTCGCTTAAAAACGATGCTCTTCTGCTCTTCCGCTTCGATAATTCGAACGACGTACTCGAGCAGCTCGTGCACATTCGCAGGTTGTTTGTTCGGCGGCCCGCCGGGACCGAGCAAGGTATCGACCAGTCCCGCCAGCCGATCGGTCTCGCTGATTACGACGTCTGTGTATTCGGTCAGTTCTTCGGGTCCGTTACCTGTGCCCGCCCGTAATTGCTTTTCGAGTAATTGTGCCGCGCCACGTATGCCACCGAGCGGATTCTTGATCTCGTGCGCGAGCTGGCGAATCATTTGCCGACCGGCGCCATGTTGAATCAGCAAAGCGTTTTCGCGGCTTATTTTCGAGCGCCGTGTCACGTCCGTCATTTCGACGAGCAGAACCGCACTACCCAGATCGATCGGTGATACGCGGCAGTCGACGATCCGATCTTCGTTGTGAACCTCACTTGGACCAAGCCGTAGCTCATTCGCGTAGTGATCGCCCGTTTCGATGACGCGTGCCAGCACGTCGCGTAATTCCGGTTCGTCGTCAACGAGGCGCAATAGCGACTTGCCTCGCGCACGCTGTGCGCTGATGCCGAGGATGTTTTCGGCTGCGGGGTTCATCCGCGCAATCAGGAGATTGGCGTCAAGCAGAACGATGCCGGCACTCAGGCTGTCGAGGATGTGGCGGGATTGTCGGTCGGTCGTGCCGTCGTCGCCGGAATGGCGTCGTGTGCTACCGGTTAGCGGCGTCTCGGGATGACCGTGTTCTGCTGCACATAGAAGCGACTCGGTTCGCTGCGAATCATCAGCTTGCCCGTCTGGTCGACAATCTCTACCTGGATGTTGTGTGCGCCGCGCCAGACCTCCTCGATCTGAAACGTCGTTCCGCCCACCATCCGCGCCTGGCCGTCGAAGTACGCGCGCACCCGATGGCCGCGCTGCAGCCCCGGCGTCAGCGACACCGAGACGTTCAGTATCCCCTCGATATTCCACAGCGTCTGTTCCGAGCCTGGCGATATGATCGAGATGCTCTGATAACTGAAGGGCTGATCTGCGTCCTCTTGATCATCGTCCGCGTCAGCGGGTTTGCTGTCAGTGTATAGCCTGGCCCCAGTATTGCGGGAATACTCGGACAGCTGTACGACCTCCGCCCCTTCCCGCGGTCGATCGGAAAAATGGACGACGCCGTCTTCGTCCACCCAGCGATACGCCTCCGACAGCGCGGGCGCCGCTGCCATAAGGCAGACAAGAGCAAAAATTGGACGCGTTTCCATACAGTTAGCATATCAATTCCAACCACCCGTGGGCCAGCAACCGGGCGATAAAATGTCGCCCGGTTCACACTTTTTGCCCCTAGAGGCTGTAATACATGTCAAATTCGACCGGGCTCGTCGTCATACGGAGCCTGGTCACGTTTTCCATCTTGAGTTCGATATACGCATCGATCAGGTCGTCGGAGAACACGTCGCCCGCTTTGAGGAACTCGCGATCCGTATCCAGCGCATCCAGCGCCTCGTCGAGCGAGAACGCGACCAGCTTGAGCTCCTTTTCCTCTTCGGGCGGCAGGTCATAGAGATCCTTGTCCATGGCGTCTCCGGGATGGATCTTGTTCTGAATGCCGTCGAGGCCGGCCATCATCATTGCGGAGAACGCGAGGTACGGGTTCGCCATCGAGTCCGGGAAGCGGACTTCGATGCGCCGGGCCTTCGGATTCGACACATAAGGGATGCGAATCGATGCCGAGCGGTTGCGGGCCGAGTACGCGAGGATCGTCGGCGCCTCGAAGCCCGGTACGAGACGTTTGTAGCTGTTCGTCGCCGGATTCGTAAACGCATTCAGCGCTCTGGCATGCTTGATTATGCCGCCGATATAGAAAAGCGCCGTCTCCGACAAACCGCCATAGCCGTCACCCGAGAACAGATTCTCACCGCTCTTGCTCAGTGACTGATGCACATGCATGCCGTTGCCGTTGTCGTTGACGAGCGGTTTCGGCATAAACGTTGCAGTTTTGCCGTACGCGTGCGCAACGTTGTGCACGACGTACTTGAGAATTTGCACCTCATCGGCCTTGCGCACCAGGGTGTTGAACAACGCACCGATCTCACACTGGCCGGCAGTCGCGACCTCATGGTGATGCACCTCTGTCTCGACTCCCATGTCTTCGAGCGCCAGGCACATTGCTGACCTGAGGTCATGCAGGGAATCTACGGGCGGCACCGGAAAATAGCCGCCTTTGACGGTAGGCCGGTGGCCCGTGTTGCCTTCCTCGATGCTGCGGTTCGTGTTCCACGCGCCTTCGTCAGAGTCGATCTTGTAAAAGCCGCCCTGCATCGAGTCGTCCCACGATACGTGATCGAAGACGAAGAACTCATTCTCAGGACCGAAGTACGCGGTATCGGCAATACCAGACGACTTCATATACGCCTCGGCACGTTCGGCGAGCGAGCGCGGACAGCGATCGTAGCCGCGCATCGTGGCCGGTTCGATGACATTGCAGCGCAGGTTGAGTTGCGTGTCGTCCGAAAAGACATCGAGCACCGCAGACGAGGGATCCGGCAGCAAGATCATGTCGGACTCGTTGATGCCCTTCCAGCCGGAGATCGACGAGCCGTCAAACATCTTGCCGTCTTCAAACAGGTCTTCGTCGACCGTATGGGCGGGCACGGTTACATGTTGTTCTTTGCCTTTCGTGTCCGTGAAACGAAAATCGACAAATTTGACCTCACTTTCTTTGATGAGGCCGAGTACCTCCTTGGGCTTCATGGATCTTTCCTCCGGTTTCTAAAGCGCAAATGAAGGCCCGGCACATCCGGGCCAATTGCTTCTGTAATTGCACGAAGCGTGCCAAAATGGTGCGCCTCGTAACTCTTTGATTTTACTCGAATGCGTCGTAGCGCCTTCCGGCAACTCGCACCAGTATAGTGCAATCCACCTACAACCTGCACCATTTTTGTGCGGATCGGCGTGGTGCAGTGTGCGTGTTCGCAACGCGGGCGGGGAGCCCGTCATCGGAAGTAAAGCGCAGCGCAGCGAGCCATGCAGATGACGGGCTACCGGGCCGCGATTCATTTCCGGCCGGCGGCCCTGTGGCGACCTCCCACTCTGGCCGAACTCCTATATACTGCGCGGGTTTGAGCCCGGTGAAACAGTAATGAGTAAGGACAACTCGCCCTCAGTGCTCAGTTTTCAGGATCTGATCCTCAAGCTGCAGCAGTACTGGGCCGAGCGCGGCTGCGTCATTCTGCAGCCCTACGACAAGGAAATGGGGGCCGGCACTTTTCACCCGGCGACCTTCCTCAGAGCGATCGGCCCCGAGCCCTGGAGCGCGGCCTACGTGCAGCCATCTCGGCGACCGACCGATGGCCGTTACGGCAACAATCCGTTTCGACTGCAGCATTACTACCAGTATCAGGTGACCATCAAGCCGTCCCCGGCCGACATTCAGGATATGTACCTCGACTCGCTGCGCGCGATCGGTATCGACACGTCGGTACACGACATCCGCTTCGTCGAGGATAACTGGGAATCACCCACGCTCGGCGCGTGGGGCCTCGGCTGGGAGGTCTGGCTCAACGGCATGGAAGTCACGCAGTTCACCTACTTTCAGCAGGTGGGCGGACTCGAGTGCCGTCCGGTGACGGGCGAAATCACTTACGGCATCGAACGGCTCGCGATGTATCTGCAGGGCGTCGAAAGCATCTTCGATCTTGTCTGGACCGACGGCCCGCTCGGTCGCATCACTTACGGCGACGTTTATCATCAGAACGAGGTCGAACAATCAAAGTACAACTTCGAGGTTGCTGACGTCGACGAGCTTTTCCACCAGTTCGATCATGCTGAGCACGAGAGCGCTCACCTCATCGAGCTCGGCCTCGCACTGCCGGCGTACGAGCAGATGCTGCTCGCTTCTCATGTTTTCAATCTGCTCGATGCGAGACAGGCTATTTCTGTCACAGAACGGCAACGGTTTATCCTGCGCGTCAGGACGATGTCTCGCGCTGTAGCGGAAGCGTACTACGCATCCCGTGAGGCGCTTGGCTTTCCGATGCTCGAGTCCGTGAAAGCCGGAGGCTCCGCGGCATGACCAGGCCCGCCGACTTTCTCGTTGAGATTGGTACCGAGGAACTGCCGCCAAAGGCGCTACGCTCGCTGATTATCGCTTTTGGTGAATTGCTCGAGGCTGCCGTCGATGAAGCGCACCTGCGCCACGGTGCCGTGCATACGTACGCAAGCCCGCGACGTCTTGCCGTAATGATCGAGCAGCTCGGGCGCGGCCAGGCCGACCGCAAAATTTCGCAGAAAGGCCCGCCGGTGTCAGTGGCTTTCGATGACGACGGGAACATCACCGCGGCCGGCAAAGCTTTTGCCAGCAAGTGCGGCGTCGACGTCGCGGAGCTCGGGCGCACAAGCTCGGAGAAAGGTGAGTGGCTATCTTGCGACATCGTGGAGCCCGGCAAGAGTACCGGCGAACTGATGCCCGACCTCGTCGAGGCCGCGCTGGCAGCATTGCCCATTCCAAGGCGAATGCGCTGGGGTGGAGGTGAGGCCGAATTCGTGCGGCCAGTGCATTGGGTTGTACTGTTACAGGGCAGCCGCGTCATTAAGTCCACGATTATGGGTCTCGAGACTGGCAACAAATCACAGGGCCACCGCTTTCACAGCGCAAAACCCGTAACGATCAAGCGGCCCGATGAATACCTGACGGCGCTCGAGGAAAAGGGGCATGTGATTGCCGATTTCGACCGGCGAAGAGAGCTTGTCCGTACCGGCGTCGAAGCAGCAGCGAGAGAGGCCGGCGGTACCGTTGTCGATGGCGAGTCTCTTTATGACGAGGTAACCGCTCTTGTCGAGTGGCCCGTACCGATTACCGGCACTTTCGATGAAGAGTATCTGCAGCTGCCTCGCGAAGTTGTCATTTCGACTCTGGCGAGCCATCAGCGCTATTTTCCGGTGGCCGACAAAGACGGTGGCCTGCTACCACGCTTTATTACTGTCGCCAACCTCGAGAGTACGGATCCCGAACAGGTTCGAAATGGAAATGAGCGCGTCATTCGACCGCGACTTGCGGACGCCGCGTTCTTCTGGGAGAACGATTGCCGCACGACCCTGGGCGCGCGCCAGAATGGCTTGCGTGAGGTCGTGTATCAGCGCGGCCTGGGCAGCCTGTACGACAAGAGCCTCCGCACCGTCGAGCTTTGTCGTAGCATCGCCGAGACGCTCGGCGTTGACGCCGGCCCCGCGACGCGCGCTGCAGCCATCGGTAAATGCGACCTGCTGACCGGCATGGTCGGCGAATTTCCGGAGTTGCAGGGCACGATGGGACGCTACTACGCGCTGTCGGACGGTGAACCACAAACCGTTGCGGACGCGATCGGCGATCAGTATCTGCCGCGATTCGCAGGCGATGCTCTGCCGGCCACGATCGATGGCCAGATTCTCGCCATCGCCGAAAAACTCGACTCGCTGGCCGGTGTCTTCTCGATCGGCAAGAAGCCCTCGGGCAATCGCGACCCATTCGGACTGCGCCGTGCCGCCGTCGGCCTCGTACGCATACTGATCGAGTGTGAGCTGGACCTGGATCTCAAGGCGATGATCCACGCCGCTGTCGAGGCACAACCGAAGGGCAAGGACGAAAGCGCCTCGCTCCGTGACACGCTGTACCACTTTGTTACCGAGCGGCTGCGGCGTTACTTCCTGGACCGTGACTCCGGTCTTGCAACCGAAACATTCGATGCTGTGCTCGCACGGCGGCCCGCATCACTGGTGGACTTCAAGCTCCGCCTCGACGCGGTACAGGAGTTCATCAAACTCGAACCTGCTGCGAGCCTGGCCGCCGCAAACAAGCGCATCGCCAACATCCTGAAGCAGGCAGGTCATCTGGACGACGCCCAGGCCGGTGATCGGGGCGACGCACAGGTTAAAGAGAAGTTTCTCACCGACGAAGCAGAGTTGGCATTGTGGGCCGCCCTGACCGACGCTAAAGCGTCGGTCGCGCCGATGCTTCAAAGCCGCGACTACACAAATGCACTTGCCGAGCTTGCCACCCTTCGCGAGCCGGTTGACCGCTTTTTCGACGACGTCATGGTGATGACCGACGACGAGGTGACGAAGAACAATCGCCTGGCCCTGTTGACCGAATTGCGAGCGCTGTTTCTCGATGTTGCCGACGTATCCCGGTTGTCCATCTGATGCTCACATTTCGCGGATTTTTGTTCACGGTCGTCATGTATGGCGCTGCACTGGTCATTTCATCACTGGTCA
>Ga0265303_10003327_pt1 | contig 10086 bp, 8 predicted proteins | sample Helome_2_FD_192494 | JGI IMG/M metagenome (GOLD analysis project Ga0265303, IMG submission 192494) | Marine sediment microbial communities from subtidal zone of North Sea - Hel_20160317 (Illumina Assembly) | ecosystem: Environmental > Aquatic > Marine > Subtidal zone > Sediment ... | reverse complement strand
AGCGCCACATGGATGTGCTTGAGCGTGTCCTGAAGTAAGGTACCACCCACCCTGGGCTCCCCTGCAAGTGAAGGGGCATGGGTCCCGGAGTAAGTGAGGCAGCAGTGGCAGACAATCGAATAATCATTCCATATTTGTCCGGTTATCGAACAACGGTTCGAGTACGCCGTGGTCATGGGAACCGAGCTCCGTTTCGCGGTCAAGAATTGCAACCGTGCGTCTGAACAGTTCATTCGCCTGCTCCGGAGAGTTGCCAATACAGGTCATACCGATTTTCCCATATTGTGAGAGTGCCCCAATCATGTAAAACAAGACACCTGTGCCGCTGTCGGGCTGGTAATGAATTTTGTTACGGATGCTGATATCAAACAGGTCTTCAGGTAACAGACCCCGGTAAGCGGGTGATTTCAGATTATCGGTTGCACTGTAAAATTTTTCCTGACCGGTGGGGGAACAAAATATGCCGGTTTCCGGATTTAACTCGCCTGAAGTCAGAAACTCGAGGGCGTGATATGGCGGTGTTGTACCACCCATGCGCAGGTTGATCTCAATCGCGTCAGATTGCCATTCACCACCCTTCGACCGGGTTAGCAGGAAATCAATACCGAAGCGTCCAATTACGCCTTTCTTACTAAGTACCTCACCGATCCTCTGGGCCTGCTCTTGAATCAGCAGGCGGTACTCCTCACGTGCCGGGAACCGGCAACCAAGGTATACCTGTCCGGTATTGCCGCCCAGCACCTGTTCGTGGCTGGATATGAGAACGGCTTTGCCATCCGGATAGATACGCATTTGTACACTGGGGGAACGGACTTCTTCCGCATCGAGCATTTCTTCAACAATTCCACCCATCTGCTCGAACTTGCGCAGGAAAGAACGGATATTCTCGCTCTCCGAAGACCACTCCAGATGCGACAAAGACTGCAGCACCGCCTGTGGATCGGTTTTTGCATCCGGATAATTGAAAACACCATTGCCCTCGCCGGAGAAACCCTCGTTTATCTTGACCAAAGCGCGTTGAATAGCGGGGCGCTGTTCGGCAAGCTGGCACAGTGCGTGAACTATTTCGTCTTTGGTATTAAGGTCCTCATAACCGGCGGGATGCGGGACCTGTGCGGCAGCAAATGTTTGTCTGCTGCCGGATTTGGTGCCCAATTGCAGCAGCACGGGATCAGCCCCGTTCAAGGGGATTCCAAGTTCCAGTGACAGGCGTCTTTCCAGCATGGTGGTGTTGTAACAGGTCAGGTAACCTGGGCCGTGCTCATTGATCCAGCTGCGCAAACGCTCCAATACACGTGGACGTTCCAGCACTTTTTCAGTCAAGGGTCGTGTACTGGCATCGTAAACACACAGCATTTTAAGGCGCCGTCTCGCATGAGCGGCAGGAACGCCAATCAGCAATTGGAGATAATAATCGATGACATCCGGATGTACCGGTTGGCTGGTCACGTATATCAGCCGGGCATTGGGGTTGCGCAATCGAATCAACGCAAACATCAGGCGCTCTTCGTAAAACGATGCCCCCTGGACTTTGCTGAGTTCCTCCTGGTCAACGCTCAACGAAGGAATGATCAACGAGGTATGTTCAAAGTTGTCATCGGCACGTATCGAGGCCCAAATCGGCAGCAGTTTTTTTTGTAGTTGCGTAAAGTCATCGTTGAGATCAGGCAGCATGTACTTTCACCGTTTCTCCAATCGCATTCATGATGTGCCGTAACGCATCGTAGTCAGGGTGTCTGACACGCATCCAGGCGTTGGCCATATAGCCACCTTCCACGGGTTGAGTCGCTGAACCGGGTGGTGGTAAATGTGATGCGACAATGCAGTCGCCATAGTGCTGTTGAATGGCTTCAAGACCCGAATAACCGGTGATTTGACCATCGCAGGATGGTCGTAGCGCGATCATACCAGCGGCGTAGCGGCGTGAAGGATTACGGTACGGATTGCCCTGGGTAAACGCATTGGCCCACTCAAGGTAGAGGTCAAAATCATTGGCCGTGTTATAGACATCCCATTGCCCCACACCGGGTGGGCGGCAACCAATTTCTGAAAACCTGAGCCCCTTGGGGCTCGCGAACCACTCCATATGGGTTGCTGAAGTACCGATCTCCAGAACCCTGATCACATCGCGCGCCATTTGCCGGACTTCCTGATAACCGGGGGCGTCAATACGATTGGTGGTCACCATCTGCGGCGATATCCAGCGTTCACGCATGGCCGTCAGAACACCGGGATAATAATGGGTGATGAATTCATGCGTGACCTGACCATTAATGGTTAATGTGTCCAGGTAACCTTCGTGCCCCTCGATAAATTCCTCGATGGCCACTTCCGCACCATCAACCACTCCTGATTCCACCAGCACCCGTTCCAGTTCCTGTGCGTCCCGGACTTTCCAGGTGCCTGCAGCGCCCGCGCCGGCGGGTGGCTTGATGATCAGTGGAAATCCAACCTGACGGGCAAAATCCCGCGCGCTTTTTGGGCTATCCGAACGGGTTGACAGGGCGCAGGCAATACCGGCCTTGCGCAACACTTCCTTCATGGCGGGTTTGTCACGGCAAAGATAAGCCGTTTGAACGGATGTGCCCGGAATACCTGTCGCTTCACGCACCCTGGCCGCGGCCATGATATGTGCTTCGACAGTAGCTTCCATTCGATCGACATAAACCAGGCCCTGTATGTGTTGGACCGCATGCAGTAACGAGGGCTCGTGTACCACCGATTGCACCTGAACGTAATGACTCAACCATTGCTTGACGTCATCGGCGAGGTGTTCCTGTGGCCGCTCACCAATACCGATTATGTTGGCGCCCGCCTCAGCGAGTCCGCGTACAAACTCTCGCTGGTTATAAGGGAACGATGGTTCGATAAAAATTATGTTCATTACGCGCGTCCCGTTTTTCGAAGGGCTGGTTCTATTTATCCCTCAGGCGGTAGAACAGATCAATGTAGATTTGACCCTGTTGCTCCCAGGAGTAGTCCATGGCCATGCCATTGCGCATCAGTTTACGCCAAACGGGTTTTTCCGGGTATAAATCCAACGCATAATTGATTGCCCAACCCAATGCAGAGGCGTTGTAATCGTTAAAAACAATACCGGTTCCTTTACGGCTGGATGGGTCGAATTGCTGCACTGAGTCGCCTAAGCCGCCCGTACGCCGGACTAAAGGTACCGTTCCGTAACGCAGGCTGTACATCTGGTTCAATCCACAGGGTTCGAACCGCGATGGCATCAGGAACATATCACTGCCGGCCTCTATCTGATGGGACAGTTTATTGTTGTATCCACGGTAAAAACAGACACGGTCACGATAACGATGCTGTAGCCAACTGAAGAAGTGTTCGTAATGCGGTTCGCCGGTGCCGAGTATCGCCATCGCAAAACGCCGCTGCATCATCATTTCCGGTACTACCTGTTCGACCAGGTCGAGACCTTTCTGGCTGGTCAGACGCGAAACCATCCCGATCAGGGGCATATCGTCGCTGCAATCCAGTGAAAGTTCTTTCATCAACGCCAGTTTATTTTTCTTTTTACCGGCGATGCGGCGACTGTCGTAGGTATGTGGAATCAAAGGGTCGGCAGCGGGGTTCCATTCATTGTAATCCACACCGTTGAGAATACCGACCAGGGATTGACTGCGCTCCCGCAGGATATCCTGTAAGCCCATGCCGTATTCCGGGCCCAGTATTTCCTCTGCATAGCTTGGGCTGACTGTCGTCAGCACATCGGCGTAAAGCAGGCCGGTTTTCAGGAAATTAACCACGCCATTGGAGAAGTCGTCCTGATGCAGTTTGTCAGTTTCGTGCTGCAGACCGAGGTCGGGCACAATGTCAGCGCCGAAAACACCCTGGTAACCAATATTATGGATGGTCAGCACCGAGTGAGTATTTCGGAAAAGCCCGTCCCAGGCGTATCGGGTTTTCAGATACAGCGGCACCAGTGATGTGTGCCAGTCATTACAATGAAAAATATCCGGGGCAAATCCCATGTGCTGGCACATTTCGACTGCGGCCCTTGATAGTAAAATGAATCGCAAGTGCTCGTCTGCATCCGACGTGTAAATACCGTGCCGGTTATATAGCTGGGGGCATCGCAACAGATATATCGCCAGTTCGGTTCCGGGTAATGTGGCCGTATCGATGGAATAATGCAGTTGATGGTCTCCCATTTGAATGGGAATATTCTGCATGTATTCAACCTGTGTTACATCCATGGCCGAGATATCAATGGAAGAATAGAACGGGACCAGAACACGTATGTCGTGGCCTTGCCTGTCAAGAAAGCCGGAAAGGGCAGAAGCTACGTCGGCCAGACCGCCGGTTTTTGCCAATGGCGTCAACTCCGAGGACACCAGGCAGATTTTCAATGGTTCCTGTGGCATGATAGTTTTATCTCTCCCCCTTGTCATTGCATTTTGCCCATGCGGGCTAGGCTTTCCAGTCTACAAACTCTTGCAGGTATTTTGGCAGCATCTTACGCCAGGTAACCCAGTCATGGCGCCATTCAGTCCCCCAGGGATCAACCCGGTTGGGTATACCTTTTGCACCCAGCGCGTTGCCCATTCGCCACGATTCACCGACGTCTTCAAAATCCCCCTCGCCGCTGGGCAACAGGACCAGTCTCTTGCTTAACTGCTCCAGAATTGGACCCTCAAGACCCGGCAAAAAGTGTAGCGGTGAAGCGAAATAAAAATCCTGTATAGAACGTCCTTCGAGATATTTGGACAGGTCGTAGGTGCCACTCATGGCGATCGCGAGACGGAACACGTCAGGGTGCCGGCAGATCGAGGCGACCGCGTTAAATGCGCCGATCGATGCGCCTGCGGTGATGATCTCGATATCCGGCGTTGCACAGTCTTTACGAATAAGTGGAACGATCTCCTGGTAAACGAGCGTGTCAAACCTGTTCTGCAACAAAGAGCAATATTCCGCTGAATGCTGTTTTGATATCCAGGCTTTGCCGGCAATTGAATCGGTCGAGTAGACTTTGATGCGACCACTTTCAATCAGTGGCATTAGCACCCCGATGAGGTGAAAACGTTCTACCTCTTCTGCGTCACCACCGGCAGTGGGGAAAAGCAATACCGGCGTTCCATAGGTTCCCCAGCGTACCAGCTGGGCCTCCTGCTCGACATGTGGTGAATACCACCGGTAGATATGTTTCAAGCGCCTTGACCCTCCTGTAGACGCCATTTCTGCACACGGTTCCAGAACAATTCGACAAATTCATCGATTTCATGTTCAGGGTATAACGCGGTGACCTTCTCCCTGATAGCTTCGTGGACGGTATCAGTTGCAAAAAACTCATTGGCTACTTCGTCAAGCTGCGATAAATGTGTGGCACAGAAACTTTCGAACTCGTCCACGTTGAAATGCTTACGGGCCAGGGCAACATAGGCGGTCATCTTTTCTTCAAAGGGTATATCCTGATCCGCAACGGCAAAGTATGACTGCCAATTGAGGTTTGTCTTCATGGAGCGATCGGTGGCAGCACAGAAAATGGACCAGCGCAGGTTGGCCTTGATCAACCAGGGGAAGTGATAGTGTAGTGAGGTCACCTGTGAATCGGGACAGGCGTTTGCAAAGTCGATCGGGTACCAGACCCCATCCTGTCGCAAAGCCTCGCAGGAATTGAAGTCCCAACCAAAAAATGCGTTGATGACCATGGTCATGTCACCCAGTTGCCGGGCTTCGTCTGCTTTCAGGAAGTCGTGGTCCATTTGGTAGCGATCGTGCAGGGGAGCGCCCGGATCGTAATTGACCATGCGAAACTGGGGACCGAGACCGACGCAGCGCACGAATGCGTCATGGGGCTCTACACCTTTTTGCAGATTCATCACCCGGGTACCGCTACTTTCGTAGGCATTGAGCAGTTCCTGGCGATTATGAATACCGGTTACACCCACCCAGGCACCACCATCGTAGGGTTTCATGTACAGGGGGTAACCGATGCGGTCACCGATTTCACCCAGGTCAAACAGCTTGGCATAGCGACTTAATGTCGGGCGTAGGTCGCCGGATTCCAGGTATCTTTTGGGAGGAATCATCCATGTATCAGGCACAGGGAAACCAAGTCGCATCATGGCCGCGTAGGTCGTTTGCTTTTCCATCGACTGCAACGACCAGGGGTTGTTAAAAACATAAAGGTCGTCGACGAGTATTTTCGTCTTAATCCACTCACGCGAGGTATGGTACCAATGGGTCAGACGATCGATCACCACATCGTATTTGCAGTCCATACTCAGATCGAATGGTTGTATTTCAACCCGTGAGGACTCGATTCTGACCAAACTTCCGTCAATCGGCAGATTGAGATCGAGTTTCTTCAGAAGTTCTTCATAACAAATGGGCCAGCAGATGTCCGCGCCGAGTGATAAACCAATTTTCCGGGTTATGTTTGCCACGATGTTTCCTCTGTCTGCGTTTTGGTGATCATACGTCCTTCAAGTGAATTGAACCAGATGTTAATCATGTGAGATGTCTGGCTATTCGTATACCATCCAGAGCGGGCCGGGGTAAAGCCAGGAAAGCCCATTGCGCAGGCGGTCGCGCCAGTTTTCCCAGTTGTGGGCATCACGGGCCTCCTCAAAATTAACCTGCATGCCCTGTGCCTGTAACAGGGGCAGCAGCGAGCGGTTTTCATAAATCAGTGATTCGTAAACTCCACAGCTCATATAGATTTTTTCGGCCAATGCAAAAGGATTCTTGCGGTATTCATTTACAAAACGCACGACCGGGTCGAATATCGGCCCCTTCTGATGTTGGCCCAGGTCGCTGAACGCGAACGAGCCTGATTGTAAGAGTAACTGGCCGAACCTGTGTGGATATTGACGTGCAATATGCAGAGTCGCCACGCCACCAAGGCTGGCACCCATAAGCCCCCTTGCCCTGTTGCTGTCTATCAGGGGGAATTTTGTATTCAATTCCTGCAGAAGTTCGTCACCGATAAAACGGGCATGCCGTTGATCTCCCGTATATTCAACCAGGCGGTCGGGGGATTGGGTCATGGCAACAATCATGGCCGGAATTTCGAGACGATGAATCAGGTTATCGAGTACTGTTTTGAAATCCGCGTAGCGCAGATAATCTGCACCGTCATGTACGACCAGCAGTGGGTATTTGCGACTGCGTCTGAATCGTGCCGGCAGGTAAACCTGGATATCGCGCTGGCTCTCGAATGCCCCGCTGTTCATCTGAAAACCCGACAGCGTGCCGTTGCGGGCTTCAGGATCCTGCAGTGTCCAGCTGGGACGTTTATAGCCATACCCCTGGCACACCGAATTGGCACCGAAAGGGTCATGTGCTTTCACTTCATTCAATGAATCGAGGACGAGGTCACGTTGACCGCCCCGGACAACTTCGAATTTGTATTCGAAGCGCGATTTATCGGGCAATTCCATCCGTAAAACCCACAGGTCGGTACCTTCCAGTGCCTGCATGGCTTGCGCCGTGCTCAGACCCGAAATCCAGCGGCGCAGGTTTACTTCATCGGCCTGGCCCTGGAAAACAAAAGTGACGTGGCCCGGTTCAGCCAACGGGAACCGGTTGGCTCGTATGAACTCCCCGATTTTCCCGGCTGACGGGGTGCCATCACCAACGAGGTTTTCGATCTGCGTATTCATGCCTTGGTCAATGCCCTTTTGCGTCCCGTTCTCGTCACGATGGAAGACCGCTTTGAGGTAATAAGCTGCTCATTATCAATGTGAATCATCGAGCCATTGTCCAGCGTGCAGCAGGTTGCGGGCGAAAACCGACGGCTGAACAAAGCCATCCTTTTGTGATTGCGCCAGTCCAGGCGGGTACCGGCATGTGGCAATAGAACCCGGCGGCGGACTATGCCCAGGCCGGCATCCAGGAGTTCGGAGTCGCGTTTTCCATGAGGTGCTGAATGGTGAAACAGTACGATGCGCTCGGTCATTGCCATTGCACCAGCTGACCAGGCAATCACGGGCTTCTCTGCCAGTAACTGATCGAGACCAAATAGCCGGATACGGTTCAGCAGCACGGCTACATGACCGCCAGCGATTAAAACCACGCCTGCCTTTTCTACCAACCGATGGACTTTGTCCCTTTGAACCAGCGCCCGCGGCACTTCCAATTCGGCCCGTTGCAGGTTGAATTTCTGATGAATCCCCCGGATTCGACGCAGATGATGTGAATCCAGTGCGCGCAACTGGGAAATTGCCGCACGTTGCTCCAGGTGCAACAGTTCAGATTCAGCCCGTGTCTTCATTAATTTGCGGGCGGCAGTGATGGTCGGTGTCAGTCTGATCCGGTAAAGCCGTTGCAACTCGGTCAGTTTCTTCTGCCGTTCGCGATGCAAGTCGTGCAGGGCGGGTTCATTGGCAAATACTTCCTCGGCCCGCTGGTAAAGCATCAGGTCTTCGAGCGGGTGTCCCGAAATTTCCCGCAATTCGTCAGTTTCACCTTCAGAGTCACGCCAGCCAGCCGTTATCACCACGATGGAGCCATCTGTATTGATGGTTTCAATCGCCTGACTGAGATTGGGGGCCGGGTTTTGAGGGCCAAGCAGAATTTGCATAACCATGGCTCAGGCAAGTTCCACGCGGACCAATCCGACAATCTGTTTCAACGCTTCTTCAACCACGTCCGAGTCCGGGTCGCGGATAATCACGTAGCCTTCGCCTTCATAGCTGTCGGATGCGAATTGTCCTTCTGAAGGTAACCGGGCCTCAACAACCAGGTGACCAAAGCGTCGCTGGGCTTCATCGAGACCGTGAATGGCACGTACACGCGCACCCCCTGCAGAACTTCTTTGACCCCGAAAGTAGGCGGCGCCCACGGCATAGTTGCGGGGTGGCGGTTCGAACTCATCGAAAATCATCAGGCGTGGCCAGGCACTGTAGAAATCCAGGTCATGCGCCCATGACAGAAGGCTGGTGATTTGCGCACCCGGCGGACGTGCACCCACTTCAGATATTGCAATCCGCTGGCCCTCGAGCCGGAACCATTCCATATGGCTAAGGCCGGTCTGAAGACCAAGCGCCTTTACTGCTTTGAAACCGGCTTCACGGATCGGCGCAAACTCCTTGCCGCTGATGTCCCTGGGCAGAAAAACACACCATTGTATCCACGGGTTTTCCAGTACCTTTAGCGGTGCCGGCATGTACCGGGATATTGAATGCCAGACGGGTACGCCCCTGATCATAATGCTGTCGAACGAGTGCTCTGTGCCGGAAACAAACTCCTCCAGCATGGTTGGTTCATGGCCCGATGGGGGATAACGGTTCATTAAAGTGTTCAGATTCTGTAGTGAATCGAGACGGTAGGTTCCTTTTCCACCGGCACCTGCGGGTGGTTTGGCCACGAGTGGGAAACCGGTTTTCTCAGCAAACTCACGGGCCTGTTGCGGAATTTCAGCAAGTATATGCCGGGCGCAAGGTAGCCCGGCTTCAACCAGAACATCCTTCATTCGGGCCTTATCCCGGAAATTCCTGGCGGCTTCGACACCGAGTCCATCGACACCGAGGATTTCACGGGCCTTGGCCAGTGGCACCTGCAACTGCTCCAGCGCACCGATCAGCCTTTTTGCAGTCCCAAGTTTTGATTCCAGCGCGCGTGTAGCTACAACGAGCTGTTCCGGATCAAGTGCATTTCTGACACGCCAATGTCCAGCGAGCCTGGCACGCAGGTCAGGTGGCAGTCTCTCAGCCCCGTCCTGACTTATAAGACTTAGATTGACGCCCGGCAGGCTGGCAGCACCCTTCACGAAACGCAAGGTTGTTTCCATGCAGAAGGGGGCGACAAAAATGACATGCATATTCATAGTTTACCTGGCAAACCAGTAGTTCAGATTATTCGCAATCATTACTTCTATGCCAATAGGTTCAGAAATAATCACGGGCCTTGGGCAGCATTTCAAAATTGATGAATGCTTCCAAACGCAAATGGGCCGGATACGGTGACGGCTTGTCCGTCACCGCCGAAAAATCATGCCAGCAGAAGTAATAAAACTCCCTAATCTTCGTCCTTCGCTTTGTAGGCCTTGACCAGATCTTGCTGAATATTGGATGGCACCGGGTCGTAATGGCTGAATTCCATTGTATAGCTGCCCTGGCCCTGGGT
>Ga0265303_10003326_pt1 | contig 10087 bp, 9 predicted proteins | sample Helome_2_FD_192494 | JGI IMG/M metagenome (GOLD analysis project Ga0265303, IMG submission 192494) | Marine sediment microbial communities from subtidal zone of North Sea - Hel_20160317 (Illumina Assembly) | ecosystem: Environmental > Aquatic > Marine > Subtidal zone > Sediment ... | reverse complement strand
CGGGTGACGAAGAAAATCCCGCAGGATATGTGATCGTGTTCGACGACATCACTGCGTTGCTGCAGGCGCAGCGTGATGCCGCATGGGGCGAAGTTGCGCGCAGACTTGCACACGAGATCAAGAATCCACTGACGCCGATTCAGCTCTCGGCCGAACGAATGCGCCGCAAATACCTGAACTCGATGTCCTCTGACGAGGCGCAGATCCTGGATCGTGCAACGCACACGATCGTGCAACAGGTCGAGGCGATGAAAGAAATGGTCAATGCATTCAGCGACTACGCACGCGCTCCGGACATCGAGATTGGCATCTTTGACATGGACAAGCTCGCGCATGAGGTCGTTGATCTCTACCGCGCACAGGAAAGCGGCATCGACATCGTGCTGACGTCCGATCCGACGATGCAGATGATCGAGGCGGATATTGGTCGTGTACGGCAGATTCTGCACAACCTCATTCGCAACTCGACCGAGGCGCTGGAGACTACGGTCAACGGCCGCATCGACGTGCACGTCAGCGCGGCAGAATTCGACGGTGTAAACGTCCTGCAGATAAAAGTCGAAGACAATGGCCCTGGTTTCAGAGAGGGCTCGTTGAATCAGGTGTTCGATCCGTACGTGACAACGAAACCAAAAGGCACAGGCCTTGGGCTGGCCATCGTCAAGAAACTGGTCGAAGAACATGTTGGCTCGATTCGCGCGTACAACAGCACAGAAGGCGGGGCGGTGATCAGCATTCGTTTGCCACTCAATGAAGCGGCTCGCGAAGCAGTAATTTCGAAGTCGCCGGGTCGCGGTGACAAAAGGAGGGAAAGAGCGTGAATGGTTCTCAGGTACTGGTAGTTGATGACGAGGCCGATATTCGGGCGCTGATTCAGGAGATTCTTTCCGATGAGGGTTATGGGGTTACCGCTGCTGCGGATGCCGGCGAGGCTCGCGATGCTCGCGCGCAGAAAAAGTACGACTTGATTCTGCTGGATATCTGGATGCCGGATACCGACGGGATCACGCTGCTGCGCGAATGGTCCGACGGTGGTGATCTGACGTGTCCGGTCGTGATCATGTCGGGGCATGGCACGGTCGATACGGCGGTCGAGGCAACCCGACTGGGGGCATTCGACTTTGTCGAAAAACCGTTATCCCTCGCGAAATTGCTGCGCACCGTCGAGGCTGCGCTGGACTCGGCAAACAAGCTGCCATCCGGCGGGCGCGGGTTGCTGCCCTCCTTGATGGCGCCGGTAGGCCGCAGCGAACGCATGCAGGCGCTGCGTGAAAAAGTGCAACAGTATGCTGAACACGATGAGAATGTGCTGCTCAGCGGCGAGCCGGGTACGGGTCGCGGGGCGTTCGCGCGATACCTTCACGCGCTGAGCCGGCGCGCCGACGAACCGCTGATCAGTCTGACTGCTGCATCGCTGACAGAAAAGAATGCGGAAGAACAGTTGCTGGGCCGCGAACGCGCGGGCGAAATACAGGCTGGTGCGTTCGAAAGAGCAGGCCAGGGTACCCTCGTAATCGACGAACTATCCGATCTGAATCCTGCCGCACAGAAAGTCATGCTTGCCGTGCTGGAAGACCGCGAATATCGGCGCGTCGATGGCAGCGAACCGACCAAACTGCGGGCCAGGGTCGTTGCAACGACGGGCACAGACTACGATGCGAGAATCGATGATGGTTCGCTGCGTCGCGATCTCGTCGCACATCTCAGTGTTTTGAGCCTGAGGATTCCGCCGCTGCGAGAGTACTCGGAGGATGTGCCGGAACTTCTTGCCTACTACGTCGACAAGCTGGTTGATTCGGAGGGTCTGACCTTCCGTCGCTTCAGCGTTGCGGCACAAAACCGGCTGCGCAATTATCCATGGCCCGACAACGTCCGCGAACTAAAGAACCTCGTGCGGCGGCTGTTACTGTCAGGGACAGAGGCAGACATTTCGCTCGAGGAGGTCGAGGCGGAAGTCAGCTCCGGCGCACCTGCCGACGAACCGCTGGTCAAACAGGACCTCTTGTCGCTGCCCCTGCGCGAAGCGCGCGAGCATTTCGAACGCGCTTACTTGCAGCAACAGCTTGTGCTCTGCGATGGCAAGGTCGGGCGGCTGGCGAAGCGGGTCGGCATGGAACGTACGCACCTTTATCGAAAATTGCGTTCGCTAGGAGTGGATTTCAAGTCCGTAGCGGCTGAGGACTAGACGGTGGGAGGGGTGGCCGTCATCGGAAGTAAAGCGCAGCGTAGCGAGCCATGAAGATGACGGCCGGCCGGACCGCCGGCTAATACTCTGCGCTTTACTTCGGTCAATGAACGCCCCACTCGCGGCCCGGTTTCATCCGGCGTTCAATCGGTACAATTCGACCGTCCGGTTCGAAGCGGATGCCGGGGGTCTCGAAATCTTCGATGCTGAGGCCGCGCATCAGGTTTAGCGCGCGTTGTTGTTCGTCGATACTGGGTCCATCGGGTCGTAACTGTATCGTCGAGATTATTTCGCCCCCGATGAACCGGCCTTCGCCATCGACAGTCGTCTTCAGGATCGGCGCAATTCCCTTGATGCCTGCGACGCTGATGCCATAGTAGGTGGCAAAATTGCCGAGGCTGTAAGCGATCAGTCGGTCCTTGTAACGTTCGATTGCACGAACCACGTGTGGACCATGGCCGATGATGAGGTCGGCTCCGGCGTCCACCATGCTGTGAGCGAATAACACGACGTCCCCACGCGGCTCGCCGTAGTACTCTTCTTCCGCAAACGGCAGATTGGTCGCGTCCACTCCTTCCGCGCCGCCATGAAAAGTTACGACAACAATATCGTGCGAGGCGGCAAACTCGCGAACCGTAGCCTCGGCCAGTTCGTAGTCGAGCATCATGTTCGACTCTTTCGTAACGGCGTAAGCCAGTACCGCTACGCGCAGTTCCCCGACAGTCATGCTTGCGAAGTCACCTTCGCGGCCCGAATGGTGTATCCCGACCGCATCGAGCGCCTGCATGGTCGATGTGCGACCTTCTTCTCCAAAGTCCCGGGCGTGGTTGTTGGCAAGACTCAGGACGTCGAAGCCGGCATCCCGGTAGTACGTTGCGTAGCGTGTCGGTGAGCGAAACAGATAGCACGCACTCGGGTTCTTGCACTTCTTGGCGGGCTCACCACCATCGACGAGCACTCCTTCGAGATTTCCAAAGGTGATGTCGGCGGACGAAAGTACAGGGGTCACCGCGGCGAGAAAGGCCACGCCGTCATCGTCAGGGAGATGGTTGTGCGGATAGTCGGTGCCCAACATCATGTCGCCGACGGATGCGATGCTGATACGCAAGGCGCTCTTGTCGGGCCCGGGCGGCGGCGGTGCCGCGGCGGGTTCAGGGACGCTTGCTGCGGTGGGCTCGGTTACAGTTACATCGGGCGGTGGTGTCTCGATCGGGGCTGTTGAACAGCCGGCCATCGCCAGCAGCGCTACGAGTACGAATTTGTGCAGGGAACTAGTCACCCAGCCTGATTCGCAGCACATCTATTTTTGCCGCGCGCAGGCGGCTACGGAGCATGTTCAGCTTGTCGAGGTCGGACGTCGGACCGATTCGCACCCGATGATAGGTTTTGTCGTCAATCGTCACGCGCTGAATCTGGGATTCGATGCCGTGCAGACCCAGCTCGGCGCGACGCCGATCCGCATCGGCGAAAGCCGAGAATGAACCGGCTTGCAGCACATAAAGGCCGGGCTCGAGAACGGCCTGCGGCTCGACGTCTGCGGCCACGTCCGGTTCCTGTTCAGGAATGATGACTTCGAAGTTCGGCAGCATGTCGTAAAACGTGAAGCGCTGCTCGGGCGGTTCTTCCGTGGCACTCTGGCCCGATGCTGTCTCGTTGTTGTCATCGAGAGCTGTTTGCATGCTCGCAGGTTGTGGACTGGCCTGAGTATTCGCAGGGGCCGGCTTACGATCTTTGACATACACCGCGAACGCGACTGATAGCCCGAGGGACAACCCGAACAGCATCCACAGCCACCCGGGAAAATCCTGCTTCTTCGTCGATCGTGTCGACCTCCGCCGCTTGCGCTTCGCCACTACATCGTCTCCGGCGCCGACACGCCCAGGATAGTCAGGCCGTTCGCGATAACCGTGCGCGTTGCCGCCACCAGTACGATTCTTGCGTCGCGCAGATTCCCGTCATCGACAATGAAAAAATGCGCGTTGTAATAGGTATGAAAGTCGTTCGCAAGATCTCTGAGGTAGTGCACGAGATGCTGCGGGGCGCGATTGTTTGCTGCGAGCTCGAGAACCTCGGGATAGCGGCTCAATGTGGTCATCAGGGCCTTTTCCTGGGGTTCCGCCAGCGAAGTGAGATTGTCGCAACCGTTCGCGGTGTCCCATTGCAGTGAGCGCTCCTCGAGCTGCCGGAAAACGCTTGCGATTCGCGCATGTGCGTACTGAATGTAATAGACAGGGTTGTCGTTCGACTCGGACTTCGCAACGTCAAGATCGAAGTCGAGATGCTGGTCGTGCGAGCGTGAAACATAGAAGAATCTGGCAGCGTCGTTGCCGACTTCGTCGCGCAACTGACGCAGGGTGATAAACTTGCCGCCCCGCGTCGTCATGGCCACTTTCTCTCCGTCACGATAGAGGGCGACGAATTGGATCAGATCGACAATCAGATCCTCAGCGGCATAGCCCATGGCGGCCAGACCACCACCAACGCGGGTTACGTAACCGTGATGATCGGCGCCGAGCACGTCAATCAGCATGTCGAATCCACGCTCTCGCTTGTCGAAGTGATAGGCGATATCGGACGCAAAGTACGTCTTGTTGCCGTTCGCACGAACAACCACGCGATCCTTTTCATCACCGAAGTCGGTTGCACGAAACCACTTGGCCCCATCTTTCTCATAGACCTTGCCGCTCTTCTCGAGCGCTGCCAGCGCCGCGTCGATACGACCTTCTGTCGTCAGGCTCTGCTCCGAGAACCAGCGGTCGAAGGTCACACCGAATTCGGCAAGGTCATCTTCGATGTCGTTGCGGATCGACTCCATTGACTGCTGGCGAACACGATTGAAGCCGTCATCCCCGATCAGGTCCCTGGCGCGGCTGATCAGTGCATCGATGACATCGTCATCGCTTCCCTCGGGCAGGCTCGAGAACAGCCCGTCCGGACCATTGGCAGAAAACCCCGCCATGTCCACCCGGGCGGCTATGTCTTTTATGTAGTCACCGCGATAACAGCCGTCGGGAAAGGTCAACTGCACTCCCTGTGTTTCGAGCCAGCGCAACCACACGCTGACGCCGAGAATGTCCATCTGTCGCCCCGCATCGTTGACGTAGTATTCGCGTTCGACGGGGTAACCGGCGGCTTCGAGCAGATTGCCGACGGTAGCGCCGAATGCCGCAAGTCGGCCATGACCCACGTGCAGCGGGCCGGTGGGGTTGGCTGAAACAAACTCGAGCAGGATGCGGGGATGCTCTCTCGCCTCCTGTCGGCCGTAGCACACGCCCTGATCGAGGATGGTCTGCAATTCGCGATGATAGGCGGCCGGGCTCAGGTAGAAGTTCATAAAGCCGGGTCCGGCTATCTCTACCTTGTTGACCTGATCGTTGTCGTCCAGTTGCTCGATGATGGCTGCAGCGATGTCGCGCGGGCTTTTTTGCGCGGGCTTTGCCAGCCGCATTGCAATGTTACTGGCGAAGTCGCCGTGGCTTGCGTCGCGTGTGCGCTCCACCGTGCTCTCTGCCGCCAGACCGCGAGCGAGCTTTGCGAACTCCGGCAGCTTTGCCAGCGATTCTTCGATGAGCACTGCGACTATGGACTTCATTTGAACGGTGACCGGGATTCGAGAGGCGGCAATTCTACAGTGATTGAGGGATGCTGTCGGCTAAAACAATTCGATGGGATCCACGTCGATCGACCACCGGACCTTGCGCGCCGTGGGTTCATTCTCCATTACGGGGCGAAGATCGCCGAGGACCGTGTGCAGCGCCTTCCGGTCGCTACTCTGCAGCAGCAGTTGAGCGCGATAGCGGCCGGCTCTGCGCGCCATCGGCGCATTGACAGGGCCGAGTACGCGCAGCACATCGGGGCGCTGTGCCTCCACTCTTCGTCTCGCAACGTCGAGAAATGCGTGCGCATCGGTCTGCTTGTGCGCTGCGGACCGAATCAGAGCCAGCCAGGAGTACGGTGGCCAACAGGTTGCTTCGCGTTCTGCAAGCGCATCGGTGGAGATTTTCTGATACCCGCCTTCGATCAGGTGTTGCCAGAAAGGGTTCGACGGGAACGCCGTCTGAATAATCACTTCGCCCTGACGGTCCTCGCGACCGGCGCGGCCGGCCACCTGGATGATGGACTGTGCGAGCCGTTCGCTCGAGCGAAAGTCGGTGCCGAACAGTCCATGGTCGGCGTTGACGATGCCAACCAGCGTCAGCTTCGGAAAGTGATGTCCTTTTGACAGCATCTGGGTGCCGACCAGTATTCGCGCGCCACCTTGTTCGGCACGCGCAAGCGCCTCGTCCATGGCGCCCTTCTTCTGCGTGCTGTCGCTGTCGATTCTCTCGATGGGATAACTCGGAAAACGAGCAAGTAAAGCCTCCTCGAGCCGCTGCGTGCCCTCGCCGAGCGGTGTAACGCCTGCGCCGCAGCTCGAGCACTGCGCATCGAGGGTCCGGGTTGCACCGCAATGATGACAGCGCAGCTGCCGGTCGCGCGCATGCACCGTCATTCGCGAGTCACAGCGGGCGCACTCGGCTACGTGGCCACAGCTCGCACAAATGAGGGTTGGCGCAAAGCCGCGCCGGTTGAGAAAAATCAGCACCTGACCACCGGCTTCAAGGTGACCCTCGATCGCCGTGGCGAGTGGTTCGCTCACGCCATCGGTGCTGGCTGTGCGACTGAGGTCGACGAGCCGAATCGATGGCGGCCTGGCCCCACCTGCGCGCCTGGGCAGTATGACTCGTTCATAGTTGCCTGTCTGGCAGTGGCGCAGCAATTCCAGCGTTGGCGTCGCCGAACCGAGCACGATCGGAATGTTCCGGTGCTTCGCGCGGGCAATCGCGAGATCGCGAGCGGAGTAACGCAGACCTTCCTGCTGCTTGAACGAATGATCGTGCTCTTCATCGACAACGATCAGGCCGACATTCGCCAGCGGTGTGAAGACCGCCGAGCGAGTGCCGATGACGAGCTTCGCCGTGCCCGAGCGGGCCTTGCGCCAGGCTTGTAAGCGCGCCTGGTCCGTCAGTCTGGAGTGGAGGACGACCGGGGCTACACTTAGTCGAGTCGAGAGACGGGAAACCAACTGCGGCGTCAGACCTATCTCCGGTACAAGCACGAGCACCTGTTTGTCGTCGTCCAGTGCATCCTGCATCAGTCGCAGGTAGACCTCGGTCTTGCCACTGCCGGTAACGCCGTCGAGCACATACGCGCCGAATCCCGGTTTCGTGCGTATTGCTTCGAGCGCACGTTGCTGATCGCTGTTGAGTTCGGGGCCGGGCCGGGCGGGTCCGGCGGTTACGACCTCAGCGTCCTCGAGCGTCGCCTCGAATCGGCTGGCAAAGCCTTTTTGCAGCAAGGCTTTGGCCGCCGGACGCCAGTTCGGCAGCAGTTCTCTGAGAGCGTCGACCTCCAGGCCGTTGCCACCCGCGTCACCGAGGGCCTCAAGCAACTCGGCCTGGCGTGGTGCGCGCTTCGCCATGCTCTCCAGGTCCGCGGACGCGCCCGCGTCTGTAATGGCAAAACAGGTCACACTCGGGTCGAGCGCCTTGCCCTGACGCAGCAGGGCCGGCAGGGCAGCGGCAACGACTTCGCCGATCGGATGGTGATAGTAGCTGCTGGTGAAGCGGACCAGCCACAGGTCCTCAGGGGACAGGAGCGGCTTCTCGTCGAGCGTCTCCAGGACTCTGCGCACTTTGGACCCGGGAAGATCGCTCTCGCTGGCGTGCGACATGACGACGCCAACTTCACGGCGCCGGCCGAAAGGCACCAGCACCCGGCTGCCCGGCGCAGCCGCCGCGCCGCCCTCGGGCGGCAAATAGTCGAACTCCCGCGACAGGGGGACGCTGACCGCAACCTTGAGGATATGCGAGCTTTTCACAGGGATTTATTTGACATAATCAAGTGGCGCAGCGCTCGAATCTTGTCAACCGGCCGGGTAGCGAGGCGTTAAATTCATGTGACACGGTAGTTCACCGCGTGGTGGAGTCAAGAGGACTGAAAAGATGGATCTTGCTGGCATGTCGACAAGGAGTCGGACCGTATGAGCGCCTGTACCGGTGTTTTTGCGGTATCTTGCACCCGCGAGCATTCGACAGGGGCAAAGACGCTGCAGCGCGAACGGCAACTCAATCAGTTCCTGGCTGAAGTGGAGCGGCGCGCGCTGCGCATCGCCGAGATCGCAGTGCGTGATCGCGACGAAGCGCTCGATCTGGTCCAGGAGGCGATGATCAAGCTGGCTCGCAACTACGCGGACCGCCCGGGCGAGGAGTGGACGCCACTCTTCTACCGTATTTTGCAAAACGGCGTTCGTGACTGGCATCGTCGTCAGAAGGTCAGAAACCGTGTCATGGTGTGGTTTGGACGCGGCAAGAAGGACGAGGACGAATACGACGTCGTCGCGAATGCGCCCGACCCGGCAGGACGGTCGCCGGATGACCAGCTGCAGACGCAAGAAGCGATGCAGCGCCTGGAGGAGTCGATACACGAGCTTCCGGCCAGGCAACGCGAGGCGTTCATGCTGCGCACGTTTGAAGGACTTGATGTTGCGGGAACCGCGGTTGCGATGGGGTGCAGCGCGGGTAGCGTCAAGACACATTATTCCCGGGCGGTACACGCGCTGCGGGAAAAGTTGGGAGAACACTGGCAATGAATGATCCAGGCAAGAACGAGCAAGTCGAAAAACAGGCGAAAACGCTTTTCGATGACAGCGTCGAGCGTCTCGATGCGGCAACGTTGTCGCGCCTGAACCAGGGCCGGCACAGGGCGCTCGAAGAATTGCGAGAGTCGCGACATTCGGCTCCGTGGTTGCGTTGGGCTCCGGCTGCAGGAGTTGCGGCGGCCGCGGTCGTCACCGTCATAGTGATGCGCGGACCTGATGTCGTCGAAATCGCGCCCGTCACGGCGTCCGACTTCGAAATGCTGCTCGAGGAAGACGGCTTCGAGATGTTCGAGGACCTCGAGTTCTATGTTCTGCTTGACGAAGTAGCGTCGGAAGCGAACGGCGATGTCGGCTAGGAAGACGGCGTTGCTCGGTTCCATGTTGCTGGGCTGCAGCCTCGTGCTTGCGGCCGACGACGAGGTTCCTGATGCGGAGTTTCTGGAATACCTGGGCCTTTGGGAGGAGTCGGACGAAGACTGGCTGATATTTGACGAGCCGATCACGGCCGATGCCGAGGAGCGGAGCGATCCCGTACCGGAAGGTGAAGAATCGACGGAGACGAAAGATGAAAGCTAAGACGATTTTGGCTATTGCGATGATTACGTTTGCGGGCCTTGCCGCGGCGGATGAAACCGGTGTGGCCTGGGACCAGTTGAACGAGGAACAGCAGCGTGTGCTCAACGGTTTTTCGGAGAACTGGGATACTCTGACGCCGGAACGGCAGGCGAGACTGTCGACGGGCGCCGATCGCTGGACCAGGATGACGCCGAAGCAGCGCGACGCCGCACAAACTCGATTCAAGCGCTGGCGGGATATGCCGACCGAGCGCAGGAAGCAGATCCGCGATCGCTACGCACAGTATCGCGACATGTCCCCGGCGCAGCAGAAACGCATTCGAGACAACTATCGCCGCTACCAGAGAATGCCCGCGGAGCGGCGGCAGATGCTGCGAGATCGTTACCGCAATCTGACCCCGGACCAACGCAAGCGGCTGCGTGACAGGGCCAGGGACAAACCGCGCTCGAGCGCCCGCGACTGACGCACACGGTCCCGGCCGCGCCGAGGACAAGCCGGCGCCAATATCCGGCGCCGGACTACGGTTAATACCTGATCGACCCGGAATACCGATATTGATAGAGTACGCGCGTCCTACGGGAGGCTAGTCAATGAAAATCGGTGTACCGAGAGAAATTCATGCGGGCGAGCGGCGCGTCGCGACGACACCCGATGTCGCGGCTCAGCTCATTAAGCTGGGGTTCAGT
>Ga0265303_10003325_pt1 | contig 10091 bp, 8 predicted proteins | sample Helome_2_FD_192494 | JGI IMG/M metagenome (GOLD analysis project Ga0265303, IMG submission 192494) | Marine sediment microbial communities from subtidal zone of North Sea - Hel_20160317 (Illumina Assembly) | ecosystem: Environmental > Aquatic > Marine > Subtidal zone > Sediment ... | reverse complement strand
ATTTTCTCCTGGATGTAATCTTCGGCTTCCCCGGAAACTTTTTTACCGCGGCCGATGGAATTTTTATAGAAAGAATTTACTCTGAGTTTCGGCATGCCGTCATCATTGAGCATAATGACAAACTCGTTTTCAAGTTTATAGACGTAAATATCCGGATTGATATACTGCGGTGTTTCATCACTGTATTGCCTGCCAGGCTTGGGTTCCATGACCTTGATAACGCTAATGGCCGAATTGACCTCATCCATGCTTTTTTTAAGCGCCTTGCAGATGACCTTGTAATTTTTCTTTTCCAGATTCGGCAGATGATCCTCGATGATATCAGTAACGATCGTATTTTCCAAACCCAGGTGTTTTGCCTGAATTAACAAACATTCCCGAAGATCTCGGGCGCAAACGCCCACCGGATCAAATGTTTGAATGCTTGCTAAAATTTCCTCTATTTTCTCATGTGGAGAACCGCTCGTGTAGGCAATCTCCTCGGTTGATATCTGAAGATAGCCATCTTTATTTATATTTCCAATGAGCAGGCTGGCAATTCTTTCTTCTTCCTTATTGGGTTTGGTCATCAGAAACTGCCAGAGCAAGTGATCATTCAAGGACTCTTTATGGGCGATAAAGGATTCAAATTTCGGGGTATCACGATCCTCGGATTCATAATGAACCCGTCCCGGCGTGTTGTACTCATCCAAATAATTGCTCCAATCGATATCCTCTTGAAGTTTTTCTTCTATGGTGACTTCTTTCGTTTCCGAGGTATCGGTGGATGAGGTGTCCGTTTGTTCGGATAACTGTTCGGAGGGGCTGCTCTCCGGCACTTCTTCGAGGGCAGGGTTTTCTTCCAGCTCGGCTCGAATGGTATCCATGAGCTCCAGACGGGACAATTGCAACAGCTTGATTGCCATCTGAAGTTGGGGCGTCATGATCAGCTGTTGGGTTAATTTTAGTTGTTGTCGTAGTTCAAGTGCCATTATATCTGCTGGCCTGGCTTCGTCTCGGTTTGTATTAAGTAATCGGCGATTGGTTCGGCTTCGGCGTCCTGCAATTTGGGTGCCAGTAAAGTTAAATTTCTTTTATTTTAGTTGAGATGATCTAAAATTGCAACCATTACCACATGATTTCATAAAAAGAACGTGTCCTGAATTTTGACGCGTCTTTGCAAGATAGAATCTGGGTTGCTACTGTCGACGGGTACCCATGTTTTGAATTGCTGTGAAATCCCTTGCGACATCAGCCTCGACATTACCGGTTAAAATAATTTTATTATTGTTAAGATCATATTTTATGGAATTAGCCGATAGCTCCATGGCTTCGCCTGAAATTTGGACCGGGTCATTGGAGAAAATGACGCGTGGCCCGTGTTCGTAACTCAAGCGTCTGGTTCTTAACTGATAATCTTCATTCCTTATCACAACATGGCCTGAAAATTCAATGTCATTTGTATCGGTTTGTAATATTCCCTCTTCTGCTTCCAGATGGACTTCTCGATTGTCTTTAAGGAAATAAGTTATCAACAGATTTTTTAAAACAGCTTTTTTATCATTTTCTATATAATGCGCCGAGTCGGCTTCCAGACTCCACTCTTTTTTGCCGTCCCGGGTGGCTGTCTGCCGAATTTTTCCCAGCGACAGATTGGCGCCTTCTTTGATCGAAGAGAGCAGCAGCTCCGGTGCAGTGGATACCCGCTGGTATCCGATAAAAACCGCCGCAATGGTTCCGATGGCTACCAGAATAACCGCCATCAATATAAGGCTAAGTTTTTTATTTTTCTTTAACCCTAACAAGACGATATCCAATTGAAAGGTTTCGGGTGTCAGGTGTCAGGTGTCAGGATTCGCACTGCCGACTGGATCAGGAATAGACAAAACAAAGCATAAAGATAGAATATTCTATTCCTATTTTCTGGTATCAGATCCGTATGTCTGCTGACACCTGGTAATATGAAACCTGACACCTGAAACCATTTATAGGCTTGCTGCACGAGATTATTGCAAACATCTACCAGATTGCCGGACTATTCTCCTAATAACGCGCTATTATCTGATCCCAAAGCCCTTGGGCTCTCAGAAGCGCTTCGCATACCTCTCGTACGGCGCCGTGTCCCCCCGGGGCTTGGGTTGTCCAATCGGCTTTTTGGCGAACAATTTCATGGGCATCGGCCACCGCGATAGACAAACCTGCGCGTTTCATTATCGGCAGGTCCGGCAAATCATCGCCCACAAAGGCGGCGTTGTTCGGGCCTACCCCCGTTTGCGCCGCAATCTTTTCAAGCATGATGGCCTTGTCCGCTATGCCATCAAATAAATAATGAATCCCCAGGTTGTTGCAGCGGTGACGTAGCGCGTTAGAGCTCCTTCCGGTTACGATGCCGACCTTGATTCCGGCCTGCATCACCAGCTTTAAACCGAATCCGTCCCTGGCATTGAAAATTTTGGTTTCGCTGCCGGCATCATTGTAAATAATACTGCCGTTAGTGAGGACGCCGTCCACATCCAGCAAAAGAAGCTGAATGTGCTTTAACTTTTCTAAAGATGCGATATTTTTCATCTTAGCCGATTGTATGGTGAATTGTCTTTAACCGGGAGAGTAGATTATAAATTGTGTCGAGTTTTAGGGAGTTGGGACCGTCACAAAGGGCTTGCTCCGGGTTTGTATGAACCTCCATGAAAACACCGTCGACTCCTGCTGCCACGGCCGCTCTGGCCAGCATCGGGGCAAAATCCCGTTGTCCCCCCGAACTCCTACCGGCCCCGCCCGGCAGCTGCACGCTGTGTGTGGCATCAAAAATGACAGGATAACCGGTTTGGCGCAAAATCATAAATCCGCGAAAATCTACCACCAGATTGTTATAGCCGAACATCGTCCCCCGTTCGGTAATGAGAATACGGCGGTTGCCTGCTGATGTGATCTTTTCCACTACATTGACAATATCCCATGGCGCTAGAAACTGTCCCTTTTTGATATTCACAACCTTGCCGCTTTTAGCCACCGCCACAATGACGTCGGTCTGGCGGCATAAAAAGGCAGGAATCTGGATGATGTCCAGTATCTGGGCAGCCGCTGGAATTTCGCGGATGCGATGGACATCGGAAAGGATTGGAATGCTGAATTCTTTTTTGATTTCTTCCAGTACCCTGAGGCCTTCGGTCAAACCCGGTCCCCTGAAGGCGGTAACGGAAGTACGGTTGGCCTTATCAAAGGAGGCCTTAAAGATAAAAGGTATTTCCAGTTTGTCAGTGGCTTCTTTCAGCTGAGCCGCAATCTCCCGCGTCGTCGCATAATCCTCGATTACACAGGGACCGGCAATGAGCACCAGGGGGCAGCCCCTCCCGATAGTCAATTTGCCTATATTTATTGGTTTCGCCATGCAACAAAGCCTAAAGAAAGAAATGCCTAAAATGCCTAAATTGTCTAAAATGCCTAAAATTAATGTATTCTATCTATTTTTACGACACAAAGGTTCGACATGCAGCATTTTTTTTTACTCTATGCACTCTGGACTCACGCTCCTCATTTCCCATTCCGAATTTAGACCGCTCTGCCCTTTGCCGGTATCAATTTACACTCTGCGGATCGCAACCCACAAATCTCAGTCCACCTCTTTCCAATCCGAGATTCCAAATCACATATCCAAAATCGAGAGACCCGCAACGCGCGCCCCGTAACTCGTAACACGAATATTTAGCCTGCACACCGCCAAATGTCAAGTTACGAAAACAGGCCTTGATTATCAGCAGGTTAACTGGTATTTAAACAGCTTCTAATTTCATAGACCTCAAGCAAAGGATCTAATGCTTTCCCGTGAAAGCGAAAACCAAAAATATAAAATTGCGGATAATCGCTATCGGGTGTCTGATTATCATTCTGCCTGTGACCTGGTTATTACTGGTTCGTTTAGAGGGGGAGCAGCCGACATTGGAATTGGACCTGGTCTCACCTTATATCGGCGTTTCCCGGGACCTCACCATTGCGGTTTCTGATGCTAAAAGCGGTCTGCGTAGACTCTGGGTCGGTCTCCTTAAAGACGGAAAGGAAGTCGTCCTGCAGGAGACGGATTTTCCGTCGGCTGGTCTGCTTAAAGGCGGAAGCCTGAAGGAGGCCTCAATAAAAATTGCGGTAGCGCCCCCGAAACTGGGATTCAGCGATGGTGAAGCAATTCTGCGCATGGTTGTGCAGGATTACTCCTGGAGGGATTGGTGGAAAGGTAACAAAACTTATATAGAAAAGTCGGTGGTGATTGACACCCAACCACCGGAGATAGAAGTGCTGAGCCGTGCCCATAATATCAACCAGGGAGGGGCCGGGCTGGTAATTTTTCGTACCTCTGAAAACTGTTCTCAAAGCGGGGTTCAGATCGGGGATAAATTTTTTCCTGGCCACGGAGGATTCTTCGACGACCCCCTAGTTTATCAAACCTTTATTGCCCTTGGTTATCAAAAGGGGCGCGACACCAACATCCGTGTCAGGGCTGTGGATGCGGCCGGCAATCACGCCGAAAGCAGCTTAACCTATCATATCCGCCGCAAGGTTTTTAGAAAAGATAAAATAAACATATCGGACGGGTTTTTAAAACGCAAACTTCCTGAATTTTCGTCCCAAATTTCCCCGGGCGCCTTAAAATCCCCTGTGGATAAATTCCTTGAAATTAACCGAAATCTTCGAGCGGCCAATTACCAGAAGATAGCGGCTGCGTGTCAGAACCCCGATCAAAAGATGCACTGGCAGGGCAGTTTTTTAAGATTGCCGAAATCGGCTACCAGGGCGCGATTTGCAGATCACCGGACCTACTATTACAAGGGGGACCAGATAGATCAGCAGGTACATCTGGGGATCGATCTGGCATCGGTTTCCAACAGCCCGGTGCCGGCCGGCAATACCGGTGTGGTCGCATTTGCTCAGTCTTTGGGCATTTACGGAAAGACAGTTGTTCTGGATCACGGATATGGGCTATTCAGCATGTACTCCCATTTAAGCCAGATCGCCGTCAAAACCGGGGATCGTGTGTCCAGGGGCGATAAATTGGGCCGCACAGGAAGTACCGGAATGGCCGGCGGTGATCATCTTCACTTTAGCATGCTGATCAACGATACCTTCGTTAATCCTGTCGAGTGGTGGGATATAAAATGGATACAAAACAATGTGACATCAAAAATAGAGTGGGCCCAATCCATTACCAAAAAAGAATGATTGGACATGAAAAAGTATAAAGTCAATAAAACCATCCGGGATATCAACGCAAAAATCAAATCCGGCGATGTTGTTGTCGTCACGGCGGAGGAGATCATAAATATCGTCAAAAACGAAGGGCCTGTTGAAGCCGCCCGCCAGGTGGATGTGGTGACCACCGGAACCTTTGCCCCCATGTGTTCATCCGGTGCATTTATCAATTTTGGCCATTCGGTTCCGACCATGAAAGCTTCTAAAGTCTGGTTGAACAGGGTTCCGGCCTATGCCGGTGTGGCCGCTGTTGACTGTTACATCGGAGCCACAGAAGCTGTTGAGGATGACCCGCTCAATAAAGTCTATCCCGGAGAGTTCAGCTACGGGGGTGGACACGTCATTCAGGATCTGGTTGCCGGGAAAAAGGTTCACCTCAAAGCCACAGCCTATGGTACCGACTGTTACCCCAAACGTCTGGAGGAAAAAGAGATTACCCTGCGCAAGTTGCCCCAGGCGACCCTCTGCAACCCGAGAAATGCTTACCAGAATTACAACTGTGCGGTTAATTTCACCAATAAAACGATTTACACCTATATGGGGGCATTGAAACCCGGTGCAGCCAATGCCAATTACTGTTCTGCCGGCCAGCTCAGTCCCCTGTTTAATGATCCTTATTATAAGACCATCGGGCTGGGGACACGGATTTTTTTAGGCGGCGGAGAAGGATATGTAACCTGGTACGGCACCCAGCACAACCCATCGGTCAAAAGGAATAAAAAAGGAATACCGGTATCGCCTGCCGGAACGCTCTGGGTGATGGGGGATCTAAAAAAGATGAGTCCGAAATGGCTGGTGGGAATGAGTTTGCAGGGGTACGGATGTTCACTTGCAGTGGGGCTGGGGGTCCCAATTCCGATTTTAAATGAAGAAATTGCCGGTTACACGGGGATCTCCGATGAAGATATCGTTACTCAAATCATCGACTACGGCAACGATTACGCCAACGGTGTTGCCAGAAGCTACGGGCAGGTCAGTTACGCCGAGCTAAAAAGCGGTTTTATCAATCTCAACGGGCAGGAGGTGCCAACCGTACCCCTGTCCAGCCTGGTTAGGGCCCGCGAAATAGCCGAAATTATGAAGATAAAGATTTCCCAGGGTAAATTCTTTTTAGGTGAGCCTCAGTTTACCTTGCCCAGTAAGTGAGGGATGCTGGGATGAACTAAAATGACAAATGAAAATTGACGATTGAATATTTGTGGAAGTCGCTTCGCTCTAACGTTTTAAATTATCATTTAATTTTCATTATTAAATATTCGCTATAGTTTTAGCATGTCCGAGACCATACGCACTTTTATCGCATTTGAGCTGCCCCCGTCGGTAATCTTTCTATTGCAGGAAGTGCAGCAGGAATTAAAACGATTAAAAATTCGGGCCCGCTGGGTGCGACCCGAAAATATTCATCTGACCCTAAAATTTTTAGGAGATGTCAACCCCGACGATATTCACAAAATTGGCACTGCGATGGCTTGTGCCGCCATTGATTGCTTGCCGATCACTTTGTCTGTCAGGGGGATCGGCGTTTTCCCGGGAATAAAACGTCCGCGCGTCATCTGGGTTGGCCTTGACGGTGACACCCAATCGCTGTTGGCGTTGCAGAGCCGGCTGGAGCAAAAACTGGCCGGAGCGGAATTTCCAAAAGACAAAAGATCGTTCAAGGCCCATTTGACCATGGGTCGCATCAAACAGACCGCCAACCCGGCTGTGATCCGTCAAATGATAGCGGATTATGCCAAGCTAAGCTCAGAAGAATTCACTTTTAATCAGGTTATATTGTTCAAAAGCGATTTGAAACCGTCGGGCGCTGTCTACTCAAAGTTGAAGCAGACCAAACTCGGAATGACGAATGTCGAATGAAGGAATGCTATCTTTCTTAATTAATTTAAATTTAAACGATGGCGCAAAGCGACTTCCTTAATTCGTCATTCGTCATTCATCATTCTTCACTCCTAAAAGGGAGGAAATCATGTCTATTGCAGAGGATAAAGAAAAAGCCCTGGAGTCTGCCATGACTCAGGTGGAGCGCCAGTTCGGCAAAGGTGCTATCATGAAATTGGGCGACAAGCCCGTAATGGAGGTGCCGGTTATTTCCACCAGTTCCCTGTCCCTGGACAAAGCCTTGGGGATCGGGGGCCTTCCCCGTGGCCGGGTGGTGGAAATTTTTGGACCGGAAGCATCCGGTAAAACGTCCCTGGCCCTGCATGCGGTGGCTGAGGCTCAAAAAAATGACGGGATTGCGGCTTTTATCGATGCCGAACACGCTCTTGACATCGGCTACGCCAAACGTCTGGGTGTCAACTGTAATGAACTATTGGTATCACAGCCGGATACCGGCGAGCAGGCCCTTGAAATTGCCGATATGCTGGTCAGAAGTGGTGCCATCGACATCCTGGTGATTGATTCGGTGGCGGCGCTGGTGCCACGAGCCGAAATTGAAGGCGAGATGGGCGATTCACACATGGGCCTGCAGGCCAGACTCATGTCCCAGGCCCTGAGAAAATTAACCGGTACGATCGGCAAAACCATGACAACGGTCATTTTTATTAACCAGATTCGAATGAAAATCGGCGTGGTTTTCGGCAACCCGGAAACCACTACCGGCGGCAATGCGTTGAAGTTTTATTCCTCGGTCCGACTCGATATTCGACGCATCGGCGCCATCAAGGATGGACAGGAGGTTGTGGGCAACCGAACCCGCGTGCGGGTGGTCAAAAATAAGATGGCGCCGCCGTTTACGGAAGCAGAATTTGATATTTCCTATGGTGAAGGCATCTCTAAAACCGGTGACCTGATTGACGTGGGTGTCAATGCCGAAATTGTCGACAAAAGCGGGTCCTGGTATTCTTACCAGGGCGAACGGATCGGGCAGGGACGTGAAAACGTCAAACGCTTTCTGGCTGAAAACCAGGACATGTACGATGAAATTTATCAGAAATGCAGAGAAGCATTAGGGTTTGCGAAAAAAGAAGCCGAAGAGGTTGTGGAGAAAGGGAAGTAGACGATTTCTGATATCGGATAGGGGATTTTGGATTTTTAATAAGGAAAACTTTCGATTCGAGATTGGGGTCTGCCCGATCCTTCGGCTTGTAGATCCTACACCTCGGAAAGCGCAACGGCTTCGATTTAATGGCACCAAAGCGGAAGACCAGAGGAGTTGCAGCCCTTTTAGACGATCTGAATAAAGCACGTCTGGCCAGGGATTTCAGATTTTAGGGGAATGCGGAAAGTTGAAGGAAGGAAGGGTTTGCGGTCACGCGGCAAAAACCAGACAAATCCGAAATCCACAATCCCAAATCCCCATTCGAAAGACCCGTAACCTGTAACGCGCAACCCGCAATCCGTGCCGGAGATTTTAATGACTGGAAACGACATACGTCAACAATTTCTTGATTATTTTGCAAAGCATAACCATCGGATTGTCCGAAGTTCTTCGCTGGTACCCCAGGAAGACCCCACCCTGTTGTTTGTCAATGCCGGTATGGTGCAGTTTAAGCGTGTTTTTCTCGGGGAGGACAAAAGAGATTATGTCCGGGCAACCACTTCCCAGAAATGTGTTCGGGCCGGCGGCAAACACAATGACCTGGAAAATGTCGGCTATACGGCCCGGCATCATACATTTTTTGAAATGCTCGGTAATTTTTCTTTTGGCGATTATTTCAAGGAAGGTGCCATTGAGTTGGCCTGGGATCTTTTGACCAATAGGTATGGTTTGCCGGCAGATAAATTATGGGCTTCGGTATACCTTGATGATGACGATGCCTATAACCTCTGGCAAAAAAATGTTGGACTACCCGAAGACCGCATTGTTCGATTGGGTGAAGAAGATAACTTCTGGTCCATGGGCGATACGGGACCCTGTGGGCCCTGTTCGGAGATTCTGATAGATCGCGGCGAAGAATTCGGGTGCGGGCGGCCTGAGTGTACCGCTGGCTGTGATTGTGATCGGTATCTAGAAATATGGAACCTGGTGTTCATGCAGTTTAACCGGGATGAGTCGGGGAAGATGACGCCCTTGCCGAAACCAAGTATTGATACCGGTCTGGGGTTAGAGCGCATGGTGTCAATCATTCAGGACGTTCCGACCAATTTTGATACGGACCTTATCCGGCCCATCATCGAGAAGACCGAAGAACTGGCTGAAAAACATCTGGGGGAATCTCATGAAACCGATGTGGCCATGAAAGTTATCGCCGATCACAGCCGGGCGGCCGCTTTTCTTATCGGCGACGGCATCATGCCATCCAATGAGGGCCGCGGATATGTCCTGCGCCGCATTATGCGCCGAGCCATTCGCTACGGTCGCAATATCGGGTTGAACCGGCCCTTCTTATCGGAAACGGCCAAGGTCGTGTTTGAAATTATGAAGCCGGCCTATCCCGAATTATCCGAAGCTTCCGCCTTTATTACCAACATTATCAAAAATGAGGAAGCCCGGTTTTTAGAAACCCTGGATACGGGAATGAAGGTTTTAAATGATACCCTGGTTGATATTAGAGCCCGGGGCCAGAGCCAGGTGCCCGGCAATGTTATCTTCAAGCTTTATGATACATTTGGTTTTCCAGTGGATATCGTGCAAGATGTCGTCAGGGATGAAAAAATGGGGCTGGATATGGCGGGGTTCGAGCAGGCCATGGACGCCCAGCGAGCCAGATCCAGGTCGGTGGCAGCCCTTGACAGTATCAGTGAGGCTTACAGAAACCTGTCGGCTCAGGGTATCAAACCTGAGTTTGTGGGCTATAATTCCCTGAGCGGCGATTCTAAAATACTGGTGATGGTAGCCGACGGTGAAGAGATCACCGAAGCGGTTGAAGGGCAGAAAATAGAAGTCGTCACCGAGACGACGCCGTTTTATGCCGAATCCGGCGGTCAGGTCG
>Ga0265303_10003324_pt1 | contig 10093 bp, 6 predicted proteins | sample Helome_2_FD_192494 | JGI IMG/M metagenome (GOLD analysis project Ga0265303, IMG submission 192494) | Marine sediment microbial communities from subtidal zone of North Sea - Hel_20160317 (Illumina Assembly) | ecosystem: Environmental > Aquatic > Marine > Subtidal zone > Sediment ... | reverse complement strand
GACGAATGGCTGCGATACCAACGGAAGGCGGCGCGACGGCCGATTTGGCCGGCGCATTGACAACCTACACATCGCTATTCGAATTCCTGATGTGGCTGGGCCTCGGTGTTGGCGCATTCATGCTGATAATCTCGCCGATCCTGAAACGCTGGATGCGCGGCATTCACTAGCCGCTTTCGAAATCTAACCACGCGACGGCCTTCGTGCAGATTGAGGTCTTTTCGAATCTGAGACCCGACGAATCGATGGTACGGCCGCCGCACTTGCAAAAGATGGACTGAAACCATGCACAAGAAATTCTTTTTTATCATCACCTTTTTCGCAATAGGCGTACTCGGTTGCTCCAAAGACGACCAGCAGGCGCTCGATACATCGGCATCGACGGCCATGGAAACGGCCGAACAATTCGTGGCTCGCGCCAACGCCGAATACGGCGACCTGTGGGTTGAGCTAAACGCCGCCGAATGGGTACGGAACACGTACATCACGTCGGACACTGCGGTCATCAGTTCATTGGCCAACGAAAAGTATGCCGAGTGGCACACGAACATGGTTGCGCAGGCTGTGCAGTATGATGATCAACAACTCGACCCGAAAACGCGGCGCGCGATTGATCTTCTTAAGCTCGGCACATCGAAGCCCGCGCCGGATGACCCGGCGAAACGCAAAGAGCTGACGCAAATTACGACAGACCTCGAGGGCAAGTATGGCGCCGGCGAATATTGTCGCAGCGCCAACGACTGCCGTAGCCTGCCGGAACTTTCCGATGTGTTTGCCGAAAGCCGTGATTACGACGAACTACTTGACGCGTGGACCGGCTGGCGCACGATTTCGCCGCCGATGCGAGACGCCTATCGACGTTTTGTCGAACTCGCGAACGAAGGCGCGAACGAACTCGGTTATGGCGACCTTGGCGAGATGTGGCGGTCCGGCTATGACATGACGCCAGCGGAATTCGAAGCCGAAGCCGGTCGCCTGTGGCAGCAAGTAAAGCCTTTGTATGACGAACTGCACTGTCACGTACGCGCGAAGCTCGGCGAAGTTTACGGTGAAGACAAAGTGCCGCAGGACGGCCCCATCCCTGCACACCTGCTCGCCAATATGTGGTCACAAACCTGGGGTTTCACGTACGACATCATGGAGCCTTTTCCAGGCGTGGCCGGTCTTGATGTCGACGCGATTCTAAAGACCAAGAATTATTCTCCACAGGAAATGGTGCGCTCTGCCGAGAGTTTTTATGTATCACTCGGCATGGATCGCCTGCCGGAGACGTTTTGGGAGCGGTCGATGTTCGCGAAGCCGACCGATCGCGACGTCGTCTGTCACGCAAGCGCGTGGACGATGGACGGCGCCAACGATTTGCGTATCAAGATGTGCATCAAACAGACCTATGATGAGCTGCGCGTGATTTATCACGAGCTCGGTCACAACTACTATCAATGGGCCTATAAAGATCAGCCGCCGTTGCTTTGGGGCGGCGCACACTCGGGCTTTCACGAGGCCATTGGCGATACGGTAACGCTGTCGATGACACCTGAGTACCTCGCCGATGTCGGGTTACTGGCGTCCGCGGAACAGAGCCGTGAGGCCGTCATCAACCGCCAGATGATGCAGGCGCTCGACAAGATCGCATTCCTGCCATTCGGCAAACTGATCGACGAATGGCGCTGGGGCGTTTTCTCCGGTGAAATTGCTCCTGAAAATTACAATGCTGGCTGGTGGGAATTACGCACGAAATACCAAGGCATCGCGCCACCAGTGGCACGCAGCGAAGACGATTTTGATCCCGGTGCGAAATTTCACATTCCGGCGAATGTCTCGTACACACGTTACTTTCTCGCCCACATTCTGCAATTCCAGTTTCAACGCGCGCTATGTGCTGCTGCCGGACATCAGGGTGAGCTGCAGGCCTGTTCCGTGTATGGCAGCAAAGAGGCCGGCGAGCGCTTGTGGGCTATGCTCGAGTCCGGCGCCAGCGAACCGTGGCAGGACACGCTCGAAAAGCTGACCGGCACGCGGGAAATGGATGCGAGCGCGATCATCGACTACTTCGAGCCGCTCATGGGGTATCTTAAGGAGCAGAACGAGGGCCGCAGCTGCGGCTGGTAAACTAGGGGGACAACGATGTCCGCAGAAAAAGTACAAAAAACCAACGGATCATCTTCAGGCTTTCTCGCCACAGTCGAACGGGTCGGCAATAAACTCCCCGACCCGGCCGTGCTGTTTATCGCGCTGCTGTTTATTACCTGGGTGCTGTCGTGGCTTTTGTCATTCGCCACGTTTGAGGTTGTCGATCCGCGTACCGGACAGCCGGTTATCATCAATAATCTTTTGTCGGGCCGGTCGTTCACTGAATTCCTGTCAGTGATGGTCACCAACTTTTCGCATTTCCATCCTGTCGGCGTCGTGCTCGTTGCGATGCTCGGTATTGGCGTCGCCGAACATACAGGCTTCATCAACACCGGTATTCGTGCATTGCTGAACGTGACCGCAAAATGGCTATTGACGCCGATGGTAATTTTGGTCGGGATTGTCAGCCACTCGGCGGTAGACGCTGGTTATGTGCTCGTCATTCCCCTGGGCGGCGTCATTTTTTATGCGGCCGGCCGGCATCCGTTAGCCGGTATCGCGGCCGCATTTGCTGGCGTATCTGGCGGTTTCTCGGCGAACTTCGTGCCGTCCTCGCTCGACCCGTTGTTACAAGGTTTGACCCAGGCCGGCGCCCAGATTCTGGATCCAAGCGTCATCGTAAACCCGCTGAACAATTATTTCTTTACGACCGCATCGTCCCTACTCATCGTCAGCCTCGGCTGGTTTATTACCGACAAGGTTGTCGAGCCGCGTTTGGCCGGCACCGAAATCGACGGCGATGCCGAAGATCTTCCCGAAATGCACGATCTTAAGGACAACGAGCGAAAAGGACTGCGTTGGGCATTAATTTCGATAGTTGTCGGTGTGGTGCTTCTATTCGGCACCGCACTGCCGGAGGGTTCCGCTTGGCGTGCACCCGATAGCGGTGAACTGACCGTCGGTGCCGCACCAATGATGCGTTCGATTGTGTCTCTGATTTTCCTGCTGTTCCTCGTACCGGGTGTTGTGTTTGGCATCGCGTCCGGTTCGATGAAGAGCTCTAAGGACATGATTGACGGAATGACGCATGCAATGCACATGATGGCGTATTACCTCGTCATCATGTTTTTTATTGCACAGTTTGTGTACGCGTTCAACGTCTCAAATCTTGGCGTGCTGCTCGCGCTTCAAGGTGCCGCCGGACTGAAGGCGCTCGCGTTGCCCGCCGCATTCACTATTGTTGGCATTGTTTTGCTAACTGCATTCGTCAACATTTTTGTTGGCTCGGCAAGCGGCAAGTGGGGCCTACTCGCACCCATCTTCGTACCGATGCTGATGTCTCTCGGTATATCACCGGACCTGACGCAGGCCGCCTACCGTGTTGGTGACTCAAGCACCAACATCATCACACCCTTGATGCCGTACTTCCCTCTGGTCGTTGTTTATTGCCAGCGCTACGTGAAGGGCACCGGCATCGGTACCGTTACCGCCATGATGTTGCCGTTTTCCATGTGGTTCCTGCTTACGTGGACCATCTTTTTGTTGATCTATTACATGATTGGCTTGCCGCTCGGAATTCAGGCGAGTTACACCTATCCATAGCACGGTAATATCCAATGCATGATTTTGAGAAACTTGGCGCGTTCTATTTAGGCAAGCGCTACGACGACGACGCAAACGAGCTTTCCGAAGACCTCGTCCTTTACGACTCAAAAGACCTGACAACGCACGCCGTCATAATCGGCATGACCGGCTCCGGCAAGACCGGCCTTGGCGTCGGTATTCTCGAAGAAGCGGCGCTTGATCATATTCCGGTCATAGCCATCGATCCGAAAGGCGACATGGGCAACCTGCTGTTGACCTTTCCGAAACTCGCGGCAGAAGACTTTCGACCGTGGATCAACACGCGCGCGGCGACGGATAAGGGGCAATCCCCGGATGAATATGCGGCGGCGCAGGCCGCCCTGTGGAAGAAGGGACTGGGGCAGTGGGGCCAGACCGGAAAGCGTATCAAGGCTCTGCGCGACACCGTCGATCTGGCGATTTATACGCCGGGTAGCAACTCCGGTCTGCCCGTATCGGTATTACAAACCTTCGCAGCGCCGGCGCCCGAACTTATCGACGATACCGACCTTTATCGTGAACGCGTACAAGCAACGGCAACCAGTATCCTGACATTGCTCGATATCGACGCAGACCCGGTCGCCAGTCGTGAGCATATCCTGATCTCGCGCCTGCTCGATCACGCGTGGCGCGAAGGCCGCGACCTCGATATCGCCGGGCTGATCGGCGAAATTCAGAGCCCACCCATAACTCGCGTCGGCGTGATGAGCCTCGATTCGTTCTTTCCGGAAAAGGATCGTTTCAAGCTTGCGATGCGTCTAAACAACCTACTGGCCGCGCCTGGGTTCGAAGCCTGGATGCAAGGCGAGCCATTGCGGGCAAAGAACCTCTTGTACACAGCCGACGGTAAACCGCGAATCTCTGTTATGTCGATCGCACACCTCGACGATTCGCAACGCATGTTTTTTGTCTCGATGCTATTGAATGAACTCATCGGTTGGATGCGTGCGCAGCAGGGCACCTCGAGCCTGCGCGCAATTCTGTACATGGATGAGATTTTCGGCTACATGCCGCCCGTTGCAAACCCACCGTCGAAGACTCTGTTCCTTACGCTTTTGAAGCAGGCGCGCGCGTACGGCTTAGGCCTAGTACTTGCGACACAAAACCCCGTCGATCTCGACTACAAAGGACTGTCGAACACGGGTACCTGGTTCATCGGACGACTGCAAACGGAGCGCGACAAGGCGCGTGTCATGGAAGGCCTCGAGGGCGCCAGCGACGGCAACTTTAACAAGCAGGCTATGGAACGCACGCTTGCCGGCCTGGGCAAGCGCCGCTTTCTATTGCATAACGTGCATGAAGACGAAGCGGTCGTTTTCGGCACGCGCTGGGTCATGTCGTACCTGGCTGGCCCGCTGACGCGTGATCACATTCGAACATTAATGAAAAAGGCCAAAGCCAAGCTGGGCTCAGCCGAAAAAGCCACGCTGAAACCGAAACGCAAGGCCGCCGATGCGGCACCAACACTGCCGCCTGCCATTCAGCAGTTCTATGTGCCGGGCCACGCTGAAAACCTGGTGTATCACCCGCGCCTCGTTGCCGCCGGCGATATGGTTTTTAGCAATGCACGCTACAAGGTTGAGGATGAGCGTAGCGTTTTGTTTACTGTCGAACTCGAGGACGGCCCGGTCGATGTCGATTGGGACAATAGTGAACGACTCAACGTCGCTGTCGACGCTTTGCAGAACGACGGTAACGAAGGTGCCGCTTATGCCGAATGCCCGGCGCCGGCCGCGAATCCGAAGTCGTATACGAAATGGGGCCGCAACTTTAAGCGCTGGTTGCGGCAGAACGAAACCATGTCCGTCTATCGCAGCAAGCGCTTCAAATTGACGTCGGCCGGCGGCGAGACTGAAGGCGACTTCCGAGTGCGTCTGCAGGACGCGGCAAGTGAAAAACGCGACCTTGAGATTGCGAAAATCCGAAAACGCTACGCAAGTAAGGCAACAACGCTTGAGAATCGAATGCTGCGTGCACAGCAGTCGATCGAAACACAGAAAGAGCAGTCGACGAAGAAAAAACTCGACACGGCCGTTTCGTTTGGTGCCGCGATTCTCGGCGCCGTGCTCGGCCGCAAGAAGCTGAGCAGCACGACATTTTCCAAGGTTGGGACGGCGATTAAGACGGCTGGTGGCGCACGCAAAGAGGCCACCGATGTCAAACGCGCGATCGAAATCGCAAAGAAGACGCAAGCCGATATCGATGCGCTAAACGCCACACTCGAAGAGGAAATCACCGAACTCGATACCGCATTTGACGCACAAGCGGAGACGCTCGAAGAAGTTGTGGTCCGCGCAAAGACGACCGATGTGCACATGCCGGTGATTGGATTGGCCTGGATGCCGTACGCGGCTGACGAAAAAGGCCGCCTACGGCCAGCCTGGTCTCAATCGCAATAGTTGGTATCCAATCGTACGCATAGCGTCTGGTTGCTTTTTTTTCAAAGCGATCAAACACGACGCTGGCAAAATACGGTCGAAATTCCAGTCTCGTCCTCTTCGTACGGCCCGCATTGCGTCGATTGTTCTTACACTTTTGGTCAACGCCAAAACATAAGCTGTTGATTCTAAAGAAATCCCATTTCTGGTATGGATATTGCAATTTAATAACTACAAATCATCACCACAGAGAACAACCATGAAAATCACATTGACCAGGATACTCGCCGGATTCGGATGTCTGATGGTTGCAGGTGTCGCAAATGCGCTGCCCATCAATGAAGTCGATTACTTCAGCCTGACAGGCGCCGAACTCATAGACTTCGAAAGCTTCGCCGGTGGCGGCGCGCCAGGAACCAATTACGATGGTCTCATCGACGCCGATGGAGCGACATTCGGCGAGCGCTTCGTGGGCCAGACGCTGGGTGCCAGCGGCAACTCCGATACTCTCGCCGGTGCTCCGTCAGGCGGAGGGCTGACTCTAGCGGTCGGCGCTGCCAATCAGAACCTCAATATTTTTACTCGGGCTCCAGACGGGAATGTCCTGACCGGGCTCGGCAACCTTGGCTTCCCGGATTTCAATGCTATCGGTGAAGGGGCAATAGCGATTTTATTCGATAACGATCAGTCCGAGTTCGGCTTTCAGTCCGTCGGCGGTAATCTTGGCGGCGCGACGTTTGAATTTTGGGCGCGTGACGGCTCGTTGATCGCCACAATCACTCCAGTCGGTCTCGGCGTCGACTTTTTCGGATTCCAGCGCGAAGGCGGCGTACAGGACATTGCAGGTATTTCTATCTGGAATACCGATCCTGCCGGCATTGCATTCGATGACATCGTTTTCGATGTTCCCGGCATTGAGCCTGTCGGTGTTCCGGAGCCTGGCACGATCGGCCTCCTGGGCCTTGGACTTGTCGGATTAGGAATAGCGAGACGCCGACGCAAAGTCTGAACAAATAACAAGTTTGAAGAAAAGCCCCGCCTAGTGCGGGGTTTTTTTTGCGAAAGCGTCCGCTCTTTTATTTTGTGCGGTCGTCCATAAAGCTCCCGATCGCTTTTTTATTTCATCGACGCACCGTGTTTGTCGGGCACTCAGCGAATATTGGAGACAGCCTCAGTTCGACGGCCGGGTCCGATAATCAGTTGTACATAATTTGTCATCAAACAATACGCATTAACTCGTATTCGTACTTCTATCTCCTCCCTCAATTTGTGAAGGTTATCGAGGTAATATTGGTAATTGGCGAGTTGGACGATCGCAGGTTGGCGGTCGTGGCCGCGCTGGACAACATGCAGCGGAACATCGGGCAACAACTAACGAGGATGGCGCAGCATGCGTGTACATGATCAGCTCCGATCGAAAATCGATACTCTTGCGAATGGCCGCAGAATCGGACTCGTGTTGAAAATCGGCAAAGCAGATGTAAGAAAACCTGGCACCTTATTGTCGTTGATTGTTTCGGCGATCCTAACCGGACTTCTGGCAACCGCGTGTGGCGGTGGTTCATCTGGCTCGGTACCTCCACCAACGTCGTCAGCTTTGGACGTGTTTGATTCAGTTTGGGAAGATTTCGATCTCAATTACTCGTTTTTTGATCTAAAAGGAATCGATTGGAACGACTCGCGAACTCGTTTTCGATCGCAACTGACTTCGACGAGCACGGACGTCGCCTTGTTCAACGAATTGTCCAACATGCTACTTGAACTTGAAGATCCCCATGTCCGTCTGGAAACGCCGATCGGCGACTCCGTATACACCGGGTGGTTTGACGCATTCCCAATAAATTTTGACGAATCCATAGTTACCGCGTCTTACCTTGGGGCAAATGCGATGATGAGCCCACAGGCAAACATGTTGTTTGGGCCGATCGATGCAGACATTGGCTATGTTCGTGTACACGCTCTTGGCGGTTCCGGGTATGGAGCGGATATCGATTTCATCCTCAACCAGTTGAGCGGAATACGTGCGTTGGTAGTCGATGTACGCGGCAATGATGGCGGCAACGATCAGAATGGCGAGGCGATCGTTGCTCGCTTCGCCGACATGTCTCGGTTATACCGGCGCGTGCGCTTCAGGAATGGACCGAATCACAGCGATTTCGGTCCGTTTATCGATAGTGTTATCTCGCCGTCGGGTGCGCAGTCTTTTTCAGGACCCATTGCCGTCCTAACGAATCGAAGCACGATTAGCAGTGCCGAGAGCATGGTCCTTGCGTTCGATGTTCTTCCGAACGTCACGTTGGTAGGAGATTTTACCGGCGGCGGATCTGCCAACCCGGAACAACGAACGCTGGCTAACGGCTGGCAATACACGGTATCGCGGTGGATTGAGTATCTTCCTGATGGCACTACGATTGAGGGAGTCGGGATAGAGCCGGATATTCGAATAGACATTAGCGCGGCTGATGCTGCTGCTCTCCAGGATACAATTATGGACACGGCGATCTCGGACTTGCGCGCGGCGCTTGGAAATTAGCCTCGCCTTGAGTGCGTTCGCTTCTCGATACATCGTGGCTCGCGGCCGATGGCAGCGAAGTCGCCTGGTCACGCCTGGCTGAGGACGGCGAGTCGACCGACTAAATCCAGCTCAGAGCCCTGGCGATGATCGCCGTCGCCTCAGCCTGTGCGCACTCACCGTGGGCGATTAGAAGTCGCTCCGCCTTCCAGCCGAGCACTTTTTCGCGTGCATCGCGAGCAGGTCTGCGGCGGAGAAAACTCGCCCGCCACTCGCGCGGCGTGCTGCCGTGCTCGCCCACCAGCGAGTCGAGCCGCATCAGCATTCCCTTCCAACCCGACATCGTCGATTCCGGATGCCGCTGAATAAGGTCGCAGATAATCGCGGTGCGCGACGCTCGGTGAAAGAACACCACCTCTTCCATCGCAAGCGAGCCACGAAAGATCACCTGATCAATCTCCGCCGCCCACGCGGGGTCCGGCTCATCGCCGAGTTCCACGTCAAAGCGAAGCTCAGGCTTCCTCCGGGAGAGACCGGGCGGTGCATAGAGGCGTGCGTCGGGCCAACGGTCGATCCACTCGCCGAGGAAAAGATGATGGATCTTATTCGGCGAGACAATGTGGCGCACCGGTCCGACCACTTCCACCGCTGTGACCAGTTCGTCCGTCAGCGCCACCGGCGACCACACCCATGCACTGCCGTCCGAGAGCGCCGCCACAGCCATGCGAGTCGGGTATGGAAAGCCGAAGAACGACACGGTTGGTCCGTCGGCAACGTAAAGAGATGGTGCGAACGGTTCGAGCATGGTGACAGAATACCGGCGCGCCGGCCCGTGCACCAGGCTCGCGGTTTGACGCTTTGATCGGGAATTGGATTGCTCACCCGACGAGGCGTGACGCGCGTGGTTGCGACGACTTTGGCTATGCGCTGCTCATGTTCATGTCGCTTAGAATCTCTGTCGTCTGCCCACTGCATGGAGTTGGACACGGTCTTACCAACTTTTCAGGGGGTGGCTCGTACTTAGTAATGTCAGTGATGCCCACGTAGTGGCTGGGAGGCAGGACAATGGCAAATCACCAAGATAATTCGTCGAAAAGCAAGCGCTGGCTCGTCGGAGGAGCGCTGGCAGTCGCGGTTGCGCTAATCGCTTACTTCGCCGTGCAAGCGCCGGTCCAGGATGAGAACGTCGCCGGGACAGTTGCGCCCGCCACAGGCCAAAAAGCTGGTGCAGATGCGGCCGGATTGGTCGTCGGGCAGATGCCCGAGGAGAGCGTTTTCTCCCGCGTTCTACGCTTTCAAGGCGATGTCGTAGAAATCCTGCCGTCGGGTCAGGCAATTCGCAAGACGGCGATGATCCGGGGCAAGCAGTTCGAATGGGTCGGTGAGGCCGTGGGGCTGGTGGCAGCCGATGAAAACCCTGCCGCCGCCGACCGGGCCCCGGATATCGACAGCATCGGAATAGAGGAATTGGCGGAGAACCTTCGCGGTACCGCGATTTTTCGCGGCCATA
>Ga0265303_10003322_pt1 | contig 10095 bp, 12 predicted proteins | sample Helome_2_FD_192494 | JGI IMG/M metagenome (GOLD analysis project Ga0265303, IMG submission 192494) | Marine sediment microbial communities from subtidal zone of North Sea - Hel_20160317 (Illumina Assembly) | ecosystem: Environmental > Aquatic > Marine > Subtidal zone > Sediment ... | reverse complement strand
ACAGGCCAGATTAGTACGTGACGGCAAGTCATTCGCAACATGTTGCGCAATTAACGATGTAGTCGTGCATGCCAAGCAGATGGTACGCATGATCGAATTGGAGACACGCGTAAATAATAAACATGTAAATACATTACGCGCAGATGGCTTTATTGTTGCCACCCCTACTGGTTCAACTGCTTATGCTTTGTCTGGTGGAGGTCCAATTTTACACCCAGGCATCGATACAATTGTGTTGGTACCGATATGCCCTCATACATTAAGCAACCGACCTATAGTGGTAGATGCTAATAGTAAGGTTGAGATTTTATTGCCAGAGGGAAACCGTCATACCGCACTTGCTTCTATCGATGGTCAAATTGATATGGATTTCATGCCAAATGATATGATTGTGATTGAAAAAGGGAAACAAGCTTTACGGCTAATACAACCCAAAGATTATGACTACTTTGATGTGTTACGTGAAAAATTGCGCTGGAGCACTCCTCCAGACAATAATCGCAGCTAAGTACCAGTAGTTTTCATCAAACATATGCTCAAATCTATTTTTATTAAAAACTTTGCAATCATTGATGAGATAGAGTTGGATTTCTATAATGGCATGAGTGTACTAACGGGTGAAACCGGCGCGGGCAAATCAATAATAATTGATGCGCTTAATCTTACTTTAGGAAATCGTGCCGATCGTTCTGTTGCACGCATCGAGAATGAAAATGTAGAAGTGGTAGCCACCATTAATGCCAGTAGTTCAGCAGAAGCCACTACCTGGCTTAAAGAACACGATCTAGATGATGGTGAAGAATGTGTTTTACGTCGTGTGATTAGCAAGGATGGGAAATCAAAAGCATATATAAACAATAGCCCGTCTTCAGTAACCGCGCTTCGCAGCCTTGGTAATTTATTTATTGACGTCTACGGCCAACACGAACACCAGTCGCTAATGCGTGTAGATATGCAGCGTCAGTTGTTAGATGGTTATGCAGGCAATAACAAGCATATCGAAAAACTGGCTACAGTATTTCGACTTTGGCAGAGTTTAAAGAATCAACTGCAATCGGCTGAAACCAATCAAGCAGATACACGTGCAAAAATAGACTTACTTCGTTATCAATATCAAGAACTGGAAGAACTAAATTTAAAGGCTGATGAATATGATGATATCAATGAAAAGTTTACACTATTAAACAACTCGAAAGATCTAAATGAAAATAGTATGCGCATCTCACAACAACTTGCCGGTGACAGTGAGAATTCGATATACGATTCACTTAGCTCATTAATTAATGATGCCGAAAAATATGCTTCCATTGATAATGACTTAAACGAACCACTAGAAGCATTACGCAGTATTCATATACAAACTAAAGAAGTTGCAAGCAGTTTGCGCAATTACTCAGAAAAAATTTCATCCAACCCTCAAGAACTACAATTACTTGAAGACCGCATCACTGCAATAGAAGAAATTTCTCGCAAACACAAGATTAAACCTAATCAACTGGTTACCATGCATGCTTCAATTAAAGAAGAATTAAACTTCATTGAAAGCGGTCACGATGACCCCGAAAAAATCAAAGCCTCTATGCAAGAAGCTGAGCAGCAATACCGCACTACCGCCAAAAAAATAAGCAGCACCAGAAAGAAAGCTGCAATTGAGCTTAACGCAAAAATAACTGAATCTATGCAAGCACTAGGCATGCAAGGTGGCCGCTTTCATATCAATGTGGAACCCAAAAAGACTTCCGAATTATCCTTAAACGGCTTAGATGAAATTCAATTTTTAGTGAATACCAATCCCGGACAATCATTGCGAGCATTAAATAAGGTGGCTTCAGGCGGCGAACTTTCCAGACTAAGCCTTGCCATACAAATGGCGACTTCAAATAATTTAAAAATCCCCACTCTTATCTTTGATGAAGTCGACACCGGTGTGGGCGGAGCAACTGCTGAAATTGTTGGTAAACACTTACGCAAATTAAGTGACAATGCGCAGGTATTTTGTGTAACCCACTTGCCTCAGGTTGCTGCACAATCTCATCATCACTATAAAGTGAATAAGTTTGAAAAAAACGAATCTATCTCCACTAAAATTTCTCACTTAGCTGAAGATGAGCGCATTAAAGAACTTGCGCGCATGTTAGGTGGGGTGGAACTAACAAAGAACACACAAGAGCATGCCAAAGAAATGCTCCGTCAAAGTAAACTATAAAATATGAAATATTTAAAACTCTTAGCCTACGTATTGTCTTTATCTTTATTACTTGCTTGCCAAAGCAAATTGCTCACAGTGTATAAAATTGACGTGCAACAAGGCAATGCGCTAGATACGGAAATGGTTAACAAAGTGAAAATAGGTATGAATAAAGAACAAGTGCAGTACGCGCTTGGTAGCCCATTAATCACAGATAGTTTTCATCCAGATCGCTGGGATTATATTTATTTATTTATACCCGGCTATGGTGAACAAGAACGTAGACAACTAACACTAACATTTGATCGCGACGAAGTGATTGATATAAACAAACACAACATCGTAGAAAGCGATACGACCGACACAACTATAGACACAGACGATGAGAAGAAAATAAATAAAGAAGAATTAAGCGAAAAAGACCAACAAGAATTAGAAGAGCTTGAAAAGCAAGCTGATACTTTAAAAGAAGTGTTAGAAGAAAATAAAAATCTAGAGAATTAATCTTTTAACCAAGCTACACAAAAAGAACTACTTAAAATATCTTATACAAGATTATTTGCAATCGCCTATACGAGCACCTTGCCACTTAGTACTCATTGTAAATTCTTGGCCATTAAAGTTAGCTTTAATATCCATTCCACCTGTAATTGAATTCCCAGATGATTGCGCATTTCCTTCACCTGTCATCGCAACACCTTCATTTTCACAGCGCAGAGACCACTGCATTGATTTGGCATCCACCTCTGAATCGATAACTTCACAGCCGCTATTATCATCCATCATGCGTTGTGGGCTAATATCCGATTCTTGAATGCAATCTTGAGATACATTTTCATGCGTGCCACCCGGACTTGTTACCTGACTTTTAGTTTCCCACAAACCTGGCTCAACTTTCATGCCACCGGCAAAGACAAAACCAATGAAACATAAATATACTATTCCTGCAGTAATTAATTTATAGGTGATTTTTAGCATTGTTAGTGCCCAGTTTTAGTTTTAGTTTTAAATATTTGACTCAATTAATGGCCAGCAGTTCTATAACCATTAACTTTGCAAGTCTGCTCGTTTGCGACGTGCATGCATCGGATCAATAGTTAACAATCTATAAATCTCAACTCGATCTTGGTCATGCAATATCTGTGTATATTGTACGACTTTCCCATAAATACCAACTGCATTTTTTGTAATGTCGATTTCACTGTATTTTTGCAAAATACCTGACTCATTTATAGCTTGTTCTACAGTACTATTTTCAGGAAGCTTCACAGCTACCAACTCCTGATGATTACTCAATGCGTACGCCACCGTAACTCTTATATTTTGTTCACGAACCATATATCTGCTGAGCTCTTTCAGTAAAGGCAGATACTAATTTATTTGCGACTTGGTTGAAAATCGGTCCCAAAGTAAGTGCATATAAACGATTTGAAAACGAGTACTGCATATCCAATTCGACCTTGCATGAGTGTTCATCTAGTTCATTAAATACCCATGCACCCACTAAGTGCTTAAAAGGGCCTTTTATTAAGCGCATCGTAATTTTTTTATCTGTATCTAATTCATTGCAGGTTGTGACTGATGCATTAATACCTCGTTTAGCAAAGCTCATAGTTGCTTGTTTTTCATTTTCACTTGCACTATGCACATCACACTGAACACACCAAGGAATAAATTCAGGATATGAATCTACATCATTGACTAGTTTGAACATTTGCGCCGCAGAATACGGCAATAATGCACTACGCTGAACATGAGTCATAAAAAACGTTACGTTATATTAAACTTTTCAAAAATACCTAGCACATGTAAAAAGATAAGAATCACACCAATCGGCGTAATATACCTTGCTAAAAAACGCCATAACTTATATGTGCCTTCATGTTTAATTTTTAATTCTTCCCGTCGCGATTTTTCTGACATTAACCATGCAGCAAAAATACAAATTAATATGCCGCCCAAAGGCAGCATAATGTTTGAAGTTAAATAATCCAATAAATCAAAGAAAGATTTTCCATCCAGAAAAGTGCCATTAAATATTTCTATCTTGCTCCAGGTATTAAACGAATAAACCGTTCCTAAACCAACCACCCAAGTCACTACTCCGCAAATAACCGATGAAGTCATGCGAGTAATTGATAATTTCTCAACCAACCAGGCCACAGCAGGCTCAATTAAAGATATCGCAGAAGTCCATGCTGCGAATACAAGTAAAATAAAAAATAATGTGCCGAAAATTAATCCGCCAGTCATTTGGCCAAATGCCAACGGCAATGTGTTGAAAATTAAACCCGGTCCTTGCCCTGCTTCTAAACCATTTACAAATACGATAGGGAAAATGGCTAAACCCGCTAAAATAGCCACCAGAGTATCAGCAAACGCAACCTGAATACTGGTGGTCGCAATCGATGCATCATCAGGTAAATAAGAGCCATACATCATAATGGCACCCATACCCAAACTTAAACTAAAAAACGCCTGCCCCATGGCTTTCAACACGACTTCAGGACTTAGTTTGGAAAAATCTGGTGCAAATAAAAATTTCAAACTCTCTAGGAAGTCTCCATGCAACATGGCATAGCCAATCATAATAAAAATTAAAATAAACAGGGCAGGCATTAAGATGCGAACAGCCGTTTCTAAACCCTTACTCACTCCCCTTACTACGACCACCATAGTGAGAAAAACAAATACGCTATGCCAAAATAATAAACGACGTGGATTAGAAATTAAATTATTAAACACTTCACCTGCTTGCTCACTACTTACATCAGAGAATGTGCCTGTTGCAGTTTCGACCACATACGCTAACGCCCAACCTGCAATCACACTATAGTAAGAAAGGATTAAGAATCCTGCCAAGACTCCCATCAAACCTAGTAAACGCCATACACTACTACGCTTCTCTTCTGCCGCAAGAGTCGTCATAGTATTCACTGGGCTACTCCTGCCGCGACGTCCCAACAATACTTCAGACATCATTACCGGAATTCCAAACAAAGCAATACACAACAAATACAGAAGCACAAACGCACCGCCGCCGTTTTCACCAACCACATAGGGAAATTTCCAAATATTTCCCAACCCCACAGCTGATCCGGCTGCCGCTAGCACAAATGCAAAACGAGAGGACCAGTATCCATGTATTGAGGTTCTTACTGTTGCCATAGCTTTTTTATTTCATTATTACTATTGATCATCAACAAAATTAACACGAAATTACCGTAGGTAATTCTAATAGCTAAAAATTGCCATCGAATGCTCATGCTAAATACACCATAATAGCGGCATGGCAAAGCCTAAGCATAAATCAGATAACTCTATTGCAGTTAATAAAAAAGCCCGACACGATTACTTCATCGAAGAAAAAATTGAAGCCGGACTTGTGTTAGAGGGCTGGGAAGTCAAAAGCTTGCGATCAAAAAGTATACAATTGAAAGAAAGTTATGTGCTGGTGAAAAACATGGAAGCTTGGCTACTAGGTGCACACATTAGCCCTCTACCTTCGGTATCTACACATAAAATAGCGGAGCCAACCCGAACACGTAAACTGCTCATGCATAGGAAAGAACTAGCAAGATTAATTGGCGCAGTAGATCGTAAAGGCTTCACACTAGTGCCCTTAACCATGTACTGGAAAAAAGGTATGGCAAAACTTGAGATCGGCCTTGCCAAGGGAAAACAAAAACAAGATAAACGCGCCAGCATTAAGGAAAGAGATTGGCAGCGTGATAAGCAGCGACTATTAAAACACGGAAAATAATTTAACTATGTTAAATATGTCGCGCCACCAAAATATAAATTAAATTCTATGCCTCATCTTTTAAATGCTTCTTTTAGTTAGTTTTTATTCCGCAGTTAAAAACGCCAGACTTAGACTCTTTTTGTGTAGCCTCTAAACATTCAGAGTAAGAGTCAAATTCACCTACCACAGTTGAAGTCTTTGAGTTAGAGCTTGCATACACTTCTCCCACCCATTTTCCACTTGCAGTACCACCACCATCACCACAAGCTGTAAGTAATAGCGTTACAGCAAATAAAATACATACAAAAAGCTTAGGTAACATTAGATATCTCCACATAGTTGATCTTAGGGGTTGTGCTGGATTGCGCAAACTAAGATTGGGCAAAATGTAACGAAATTCGAGCTGGTCGGCAACCGTTAACAAAATATTCGCATCGATTATTTGGACTTGTCTTTTAGCCAGACACAGCCCACCTCACTTTCCTGCTGAATCTTGTTCAAAAATGCATCATGCGCTTGTAACTCTTCATCACCGGCATAAATTACTTTCAATGCATCACGATTAGTATCAAGTCCAGCTTGCGCACTATTTCTTCTGGCCGCAGAACCTGCATTTGCCGCTAAACTAAGGCTAGTTTGCCCACCCGTTAAGGCAAGATATACATCTGCAAGAATTTGCGCATCAAGCAACGCTCCGTGCAGCTCTCGATGAGAGTTATCAATTTCATAACGCTTGCATAAAGCATCTAAATTATTTTTTTGCCCGGGATACATTTTTCTAGCCATGCCAAGCGAATCAATAACTTTGCAGCAATCATTGATATCTGTAATGCGGTGCCCTGCTTTTTTAAGCTCAGCATTGATGAAGCCCACGTCAAAACTAGCATTATGAATAATCAACTCAGCATCTGTGACAAACTCTATAAAGTCATCAGCGATATTTGCAAATCTTGGTTTATCAGCAAGAAATTCTAGCGATATGCCGTGCACTTCTTGTGCACCTGCATCAATTTCGCGCTCAGGATTTAGAAATTGATGAAACAATTGGTCCGTTGTTCGACGATGCAACACTTCTACACAACCGATCTCGATAATGCGATGCCCTTGTGAGACTTCTAGACCAGTAGTCTCTGTATCAAGTACAACTTGTCGCATAACCGTGAATTCCTGATTTATTTTGATATGTCGCTAAAAGAGTTCTTACTGTACAAGTATGTACAGTATTGCTGCAGCAAATGCTGGCCGAAATGCTCATGCATATAATTATACACTCCGTATCCTCGATCTCTTTCGCCTAATATCAATTATTGCATTAATAAATCAGCAACCCCTTTAGTTACTTCAAACTCTACGATAGCAGATTATCTATCGCATCATTCGCTAATTGATCAACCTGCTCGTTTTCTACATGTCCACTATGTCCTTTCACCCATTCCCAAGTCACATCATGTTGTTCAACTAAATTATCTAATTGTTTCCATAAGTCTTCATTCTTAACTGGTTTTTTGGCAGCAGTTTTCCAACCATTACGTTTCCAATTTACCAGCCATTGTTGAATACCATCCATAACGTAGCGTGAATCGGTGATGACATGAACCACACATGATTTAGTTAGCTCCTCAAATGCGGATATTACTGCCTGCAATTCCATACGGTTATTTGTAGTTTTTTCTGCAGCCCCTTTCAATTGAGTTTCTTTACCACCATAGCGAAGAATAGCTCCCCAGCCACCCGGGCCAGGATTACCCCTGCAAGCACCATCGGTAAAGATTTCAACGCGATTTTCTGACATATTTACTCTGCCTGGCGGTAGGTTCAGTTACATTTACAGGAATCATACGACGTCGTGGTTTCCATGGCTGCGGCGTAGGCGTTAAGGTAAGTTCACGCTTTTTCGCTACAAATATTTGCAACCCACCTAAGCGCCCTAAACCCACTTTCTCTGCTTTATTCAAAAACTGCATACGTTGTTGAAAGCGCAAGTTCTGAATAGGTGGCTGCAAACCCACATGCTCAACCGTCATGACTTTAAAACCAAGTAACGAAAGCCAATCTTTTAACCTTCTTTGCGTGTAGAAATGGGCCGCCCAGGGTGCACGCTGACTGCGTATTAATACCAGTTTACTCAAACCCATCATGCTAAATGGATTAAAACCAATTATTACTAAATGTCCTTCAGCAATAAGTACACGATGAATCTCACGCAGCACTTGGTGCGGTTCAGCTGAAATATCTAATGTATGAGGCAAAACAATTAAATCTAAAGTATTTTGCGGAAACGGCAAAGCTAATGGATTGGCAACAACATTACCTTTCTCAGCATTTAAGGTCATGTATATTTTTTGCCCAATCTTACTGCTAGCAATTAAATCTATCTCATTTGCTAAACCACCAATTTGCAATGCATGATAACCAAACAAACTCGGCAACAATTTATCTAACTTAATTAATAAGTCTTTGTATAAAATTTGTCCTGCAGGTGTTACATACCACTCCTGTAATTGTTGTGTATATTTAGCCGAATTAAAAAGCACAGATTCTTTCATACATTAATTCTACCTTAAAACAGTTGCTTGGAGCGCAAACTTTTCATACTAGATCAGAATCACATTATGGTTAGCAAATATCCCTATAAATTAAATAGTTGATCTATTTATATTGTCTCTTTATGCTTCGCGACCATGAAGGAATGGTTGTTAAACAAGAAAAGTCTAGCTTTATTATTCTTAGCTTTCTCTGTCATAGCCTGTACACACTCTCCAACAAATTCTGATTTTAACAACCCTGTAGATTCCGGCTATGCACATCCAGATGCATTAGCACAAAAAGCGGATTTTATTAGCCCACCACTACGTAGTGATTCTCTTGATAAAGATTTACTTGCCAATGCTAAAAACAATCACCTCATATGGCAACATATTGAAAACAAACTTGAATTAACTGAGTTATACGATCACCCGCGAGTAGTTCTACAAAAACATAAGTTTTTAAACAACAGCAAATACTTAGAGAGAGTAACCAAACGTTCAGAGCCTTTTATTCACTTTGTTTTAAGTGAAATTGAAAATCGACAAATGCCTGCTGAATTAGCTATTTTACCGATAGTTGAAAGTGGTTATTATCCAAGAGCGCGTTCGCGTGCGCGAGCAGAAGGGCTATGGCAAATTATGCCTTACACCGCCAAAGATCTTGGCTTAAAACGTTCAGTAGGCTATGACGGCCGTCATGATGTTTACGCATCCACTTCTGCTGCACTCGATTATCTCTCGCAGATGTACAACAAATTTGATGGCGATTGGCTACTCGCACTCGCTGCGTATAACGCTGGACCGCAGCGCGTCAGCAGCGCACTAAAAAAAACCAATATTCATAACAAAAATGTTTACTGGGATTTGCGCTTACCACGCGAAACACGCGAGTACATCCCTAAAATTTTAGCCTTATGCGCAATCATTAAAGACCAGGAATTCAACAGCACTTTGCTGCATCCAATTGAAGATACTCCATACTTAGAATCTATCGAACTTAGCAAACGCATTTCACCTGCAAAATTAATACTAGCCGCTGAAGCTGACGAAACTGAAATAAAATTATTAAACCCTGCAATACGAAATCTAAGCACGCCTATTCCCGCCGGTTACCATTTACTTGTACCCAAACGAGATGCAGAATTATTAGCCCTTGCTATTGATAACATGCAAGAAGCACCACAACCTACTTGGGCAAATCATAGAATTAATCGCGGCGAGTCGCTTAGTGGAATTGCGAGACGATACGGCACCACCATTAGCGCCTTACGCGAAGCAAATAACATGCAGAACAATAGAATTGTTGCCGGACGTTCTTTAGTAATACCACTTCGTCAAACATCTCATAGACAAAATGTTGCGCAAGCTACACCCAAATCTAACCGTGCACTAGTTGAATCCAGCAAGACCATCGATGAACCTTACGTCTATGTCGTCGCCATGGGTGATAGTTTTTGGAAAATCGCAAACCGCAACAACACCACGGTCAAAAGATTATTTGAAATTAACGGTCGCAGCGATGATCAGCCGCTTCAACCGGGTGAGACCATCTTAGTCGATTAGACTTCTCCGCCTCCTAGAATCCCTTCTCGCTAGCTTCTGTAGCCTTCAAACAGAAGAGATATCACATAATT
>Ga0265303_10003320_pt1 | contig 10096 bp, 7 predicted proteins | sample Helome_2_FD_192494 | JGI IMG/M metagenome (GOLD analysis project Ga0265303, IMG submission 192494) | Marine sediment microbial communities from subtidal zone of North Sea - Hel_20160317 (Illumina Assembly) | ecosystem: Environmental > Aquatic > Marine > Subtidal zone > Sediment ... | reverse complement strand
GCCGCTTTGGGTCACGAACTCCCCCTTCCAGCCCCGACCGGGTCAGTTCTGCAATCAGGGGCAAAGCGGTCGAGACCCGGCCGCTCACCGTCGGCCCCGGCATCTTCGCCTCGAGCGACCGGGGGGGTCGACGGGTCGGTCATCATGGCCGCGACCCTGATGACCTCCGGGCCGCTCCTGATCGCCTTCCTGCTGTTCCAGCGCCAGTTCGTCCAGAGCTTCATGCGCGCCGGGATCAGGTGACGGGGAGTTGGCCGGGGACAGGCCCGCCGGCACGCGCTTTGGAAGTTGCCGCTCATCAATCGTTGTCGGTCAGACCGGCGCCGGCGCCGGCAAGGCGCGATGCCTCGGTCGCCGGCGCGAAAGTGCGGAGCGCGAAGGCGTTGAGGCGGCTCCAGGTCTCGGCGTCGACTTCGCGACTTGGCGTATCCAAAGGAGACACGCCCACAGCGGTTTTGGCGCGCCGGCAATGCACGCTGTCCGCGCCCCGGGCCGTCAGGGCCGCAAGGTCGCCTTCGATCGAAACACCTTCGGGGGTGAAAATCATCACGGCGCCGGCCCAGGATAGTTCGATTGCCGTGCCCGTCAAATCGGCGGCGCCTGCGGCGTAGGAAGCGAGTAGCAGTGGCCGTGCGATCGGCCCGAACTCGATCTCGCGCCCCGCGGCAATCTCAGCCGCCCGATCGCACAGCGCCGCGCCGGAAACCAGCGGGCAAAGCCGGCCGCCGCGCGCGCGCCACACCCCCTCGACGGATTCCGGCACGAGCTCTTCATAGCTCTTGCCGTCGTTGCGAGTCAGGATGTCGACCAGTTCCTCCGGTCCAGGCAGGCCGCGCGCGGTCAGCCATCGGGCGGCCTTGCCGGCTTCCTCGGCGAGTCCCCAGGACAGGCCGGCGCCGCGCGCCGCACGCTTGCCCATGGCCTCGATTTCGTTCAGCGAAAAAGCCATCACGGTGCCTCCGGCAACGGGGGATAGGACCAGTCGTCGGCGTCGCTCCCGGCCAGCTCGTGGGGGAACGGCGCACCCTGGAACATATTGATGCGCACCCAGCGGTCCGAGCGGGGGTCGAAGTGGGTGGCACCGAAGAAAGCCAGCTTGCATCGCAGCAGGTCGATCGGCAGCAACGCGGCCGAAATCGTATTGTCGCGGATCTCGGCGTAGGGGAAGCGCGCCGTGATCTGCGACCGCCGCGCGACATGCCGATGCTCGGGATGGCGCAACAGGAAGGCAGCCACGGTCCGATCGCCCCGCCATGCCACCATATCGCGGTACATGGCGGCCGCGTCGCGTCCGGGCGCCAGCGGCTGCTCGTAGGGTTCGAAGGGCTCTTCGAAACGCTCGCCCAGGCGCGGCTCCAGCTTTTCCTCCGAGACATACCAGACTCGGGCCAGGCTGTCGGGCGAGGACCAGTCGGTCTTCAAGGCCCAGCCGTAGACATCCTCGACGATCGCCTGCAGCCGCTCGAGCGGCATCGCGCCGTCGATGCGGAAGGCCGCGCCCTCGTCGGCGCCCATACGGTCGGCGAGGTCGTCGACAAGTTCGCCGTAGGGCTCCAGCATCAGTGAGACGAGCTGTTCCTGACCCTCGATCGAAAGCCGCGCCTCGGCCCACTCGTAGAGCCGGTTCCACGGCGCCTCGGCGTCAAGCGCGCCGGCTGCCACATGATCCTCCAGATGTGCCAGATCCGCCTTGAGCATGATCAGCTTCTGGATCTGGAGCGAGTGCTCCGAGCGCCATTGCTCGGCGTTGACGCGGGCGCGGGTCAGCATCGCCCGGAACAGATCCGCTTCCGCGGCCCCGGCGCGAGGCAGGGCGCGGATCCGGGCAAGGGCTTCCTCGCGCGCTGCGATCCAGTTGTTGAGCAACAGCGGGTGATTGACGATGAAAGGCGCAAGGCCGAGGCCGGTTGAATTGCCGACCCCGAAACGGCGGCGCAGTGCCGGGTCGATTGGCACCGCGGTCTGCGGTGCGCGGGCGCGGGCCAGGTGCTCGACCAGATCGAGCGTATAGGTGCGGGTCAGGTATACCGACAGCATCTCGGGCTGAAAGGGCCCGGCAAATTCCGGCCGATCGGCGATCGCCTCCCGATCGGCAGCGCCGAACTTGCCCGAACCGTAGACCGCCGTGGTGCGCATCAGATAGCCGACGGCCTCAATCTGTTCGGAATCGGGCTGGTCGCCACGCGCAAGGCTGTCGACCACATGCTTGAACAGACGGACCGAGCGGTTGGCCCGCGAAAGGCTGATCTCCCGATCGCTGACCCGTCCCGCCTCCTGCTTGGGCACGTTCCAGGACAGGCGCTCGATATCGTCGGCCGTGGGCACGCCGTCAAACAGCGTAAAAGTCGAATCCCAGGCATGCGCGATGACACGGTCGGAGCGCTGCTCCGGGGGCAAGTCATGGGCGAAACAGATCAGGCTGTAGCTGCGCTCCGGTCCATGCGCCGAATAAACGGCAACGCCGACACCCTTGCCATCGATCTCGAAGACCGGGCGGTCAAAGGTCCAGCTTTCACGCTTCATGCGCCGCAGCAGTGTGCGCATGAACGACAGGCGGCACTGGTGAAACGAGCCCAGACGCGCAAGCCGCATGACGGCTTCCGGAGACCGCAAAGGCAGCCTTTCCGCCGATTGATAGGACACCGCCATGAGACCCTCACTTACCGAACGATGAATGGGCGGCCCGAATTCCGGTCACCCAAGTCACGGCAACGTTGGGCGCTCAGGCACCAGGCCCCAAAGCACGCGTAAGGCAGATGCAGTACCCCGATGCGCTAAGGCACCGGGGTACTGAAGTTTCTGCCTACTCGGCCGGCTGCGCGCTGGCCACCGCTTTGGCGTGTTTGTCACGCAAAACGTCGCGATAGAGCGCCCCGATCAGCGAGACGCACATCAACCCCATGACTATGGTGAAGGGCAGCGCCCCGATGATCATCGCGCTCTTCAGCGCCTCCATCGGATCGGCCCCGCCCTGGGTCTTACCGGCGATCAGCAGCGTGCCGATCACCAGCGTCAGGATCACACCCCAGACGATGCGGTGCTTGATGCCGGCATGCTGCTCGCCACCGGACATGATGGTGTTCATCACCAGAATGCCCGAGTCCGCGGAGGTGACCAGGAAGGTCAAGATCAGCACGACACACATGATGGTTATGCCGGACAGGAACCCGCCCGAAAGCATCTGGCCCAAGGTCACGAAGAGCTTGGCCGTGTTCGAGGCCCCGATGATGGCACCTTCGGCGCCGCCGGTCAGCTCCAGGTCGATCGCCGTGCCGCCCAGTATGGTCATCCAGGCAAAGCAGACCAGCGCCGGTGCGATGACACAGCCCAGGATGAACTCCCGCACCGTGCGGCCTTTCGAGATGCGCGCCAGGAAGAGGCCGACGAAGGGCGAGAAGGCGATCCACCAGGCCCAGTAGAAGGTGGTCCAGGCCGATTGCCAGCCGAACTGGCGGCCCTGTTCACCGGCCTCGTAGGCAGCGACCTGAATCTCTGCCGGCAGTGCCGCTGCGGCACCGGTCAGGCCGCTCTGAAAGCCCGCAAGCGAGCCCCAGGCATTGGTCGCACCGGCGAAGAGATCGTCGGCCAGGGGCGCGGCCTCGGCAGGCAAAGCCGCCGCGAATTCAGCCGCCGACTCCGGCCCATAGGGGCCAAAGGACAGGGACAGGAAATGGAGCAGATAGTCGTACAGCGCCGTCCCATAGGTCGTCATGGCAAAGACGAAAGAACCAAAGACCACGAATGTCAGCAACAGGATCAGCGACAGCACCAGGTTGAGGTTCGACAGGTACTTGACCCCGCGGCCCACGCCCGACACGGCGGATATGATCGACATACCCATGATCACGATCAGCGCCGAGACCAGGCCGACGGTGCCCGGCTTGGGCGCCTCGCCCGTCATATCCATCATCCATTCCATGCCGGTGACGGCGTAGACGCCGTCCACGAACTGGCTGACGCCAAAGCCGATGGTGACAGAGACGCCCAGAATGGTTGCCACGACGCCCAGCACATCGACGATATGGCCGAGGACTCCGTTCAGGTGCTTGCCGAACAGAGGGGTCAAGGCCGAGCGGATGGTCAGAGGCATGTCACGGGTGTAGGCGTAGTAGGCCAGCGCCAGGCCGGTCACCACGTAGATCGACCAAGCGTGGAAGCCGTAATGCAAGAATGTATAGCGATAGGCACCTGTCAGCGCTTCCTCGCTGTTGGCGGCAACCCCACCCGATACGGTCAAGGGGTTCGAGCCCCAGAGACCCAGCGGCTCGGCGGTCGCAAACACCATCAGGCCGACGCCCAGACCGGCGCCGAACATCATGGAGAACCAGGAAAAGTTGGAGAACTCCGGCTTCTCACCGCGCGTTCCCATCAGGCGCCGGCCGGACTGCGGCAGGATCGCCAGCACCGCCAGAAAGACCGCGAAAAAGCCCACAATGACAATGTAGAAGCCGTTGAAGCCTTGCAACAGCATGCCGTTTACGCTGCCCAGTACGCCATTGGCATTGGCGGGCCAAACCAGCGCCCAGATCACCAGCAGTGCCATTGTTAGCTTGCTGATCAGCGCGATGGGAAGGCTATAGCCTTCATAAAATCCCGCTGGAGATTTCTTGATCTCCAGATCGGTGAACGGTGGTGGTGGTGCCATTTTTCGCCTCCTAGGAGCTGTTCTGTTTCACTTTTGCTATTGGGTATCCGGCCTCGTATCCGTGGGCCGGTGTTTCGTTGGTTATCTCGTGGCTGCCTTCTGGCCGCCTTTCTCAACAAGGCCTTTCGGGCCGAAGCTGCGCTCGAAGAAGTTCAGCCAATTGCCGCCCATGATGGCGGCCGCCTCGCTCGCGTCGAATCCGACGCCGCGCAGTCCGGCTTCAAGGGTGCCGAAGTCCCGATTGTCCTGAAACCAGTCCGGCATATCGGGAAAGCCGGCGGCGGAAGCCGTGCCTTCGCCGTAGTCGATTTCCTTGGTCCAGCGCCCGACCCGCATCCACTCGACCACGGAATCCGGCTGGTCCTGGCAAAGGTCGGTGCCAAGGCCGATGTTGTCCGCGCCCATCAACTCCGCCGTACGCGCGATCATCGAGCAGAAACTCTCCAGCGTGCAGGCGGACTTGTCCCGCAGGTGATGGGGATAGGCGGAAAATCCCAGCATCCCGCCAGATTGGCCAAGCGCGCGCAGGATGTCATCGGATTTGTTGCGCAGCGCCGGATGCCAGAAGGCGGGATTGGCATGGGTGATGGCAATCGGACGCTCGGAAATTTCGATCGCCTCGAGCGTCGAGCGCTCGGCCGAATGGCTCATGTCGACCACGAGGCCGACCCGGTTCATCTCCTTGATGACCTGGCGGCCCATGCGGGTGATGCCTGGGTCTTCGGTCTCGTAACAACCGGTCGCCAGAAGCGACTGGTTGTTGTAGCTGAGCTGCATGAAGCGCGCGCCCAGCGTATGCACCACCTCGACCAGTCCGATGTCGTCTTCGATCGGCGAGGGATTCTGGAAGCCGAAGAAGATCGCGGTGCGCTCGGTTTCACGCGCCCGCCTGACATCGTCGGCCCAGCGGCCTTGGAAGATCAGGTCCGGATAGCGCTCGAACCAGCGGTTCCAGCGCTCGATGTTGTGCACGGTCTCGCGGAAGTTCTCATGGTAGGCGATGGTCACATGCACCGCGTCAACGGCGCCCGCGCGCATCTGGCGGAAGATATTTTCGGACCAGTTCCCGTACTGCAGTCCATCGATCCGGTAGGCATGCGTCATCATGCCGGCTCCGGCTGCCCTGCCGCGATATAGGCGGTCTTGACCGTGGTGTAGAAATCCTTGGCGTAGCTGCCCTGCTCGCGGGGGCCGTAGGAGCTGTCGCCGCGCCCGCCGAAGGGCACGTGATAGTCGGTGCCGGCGGTCGGCAGGTTGACCATGACGCAACCCGTGCGGGCGTGGCGGCGGAAATGGGTGGCGCGGGCCAGCGAACGGGTGACGATGCCCGAGGTCAGTCCGAAGCGGGTGTCGTTGACTGTGGCCAGCGCTTCATCGTAGGAGCCGACCTTGATGACGCTGGCAATGGGCGCAAACATCTCCTCGCGGTTTATGCGCATGGAATTGCTGGTGCTGGCGAACACCGCCGGTGCCATGTAGAAGCCGTCGGTCGGGCGCTCCAGTCGCTCGCCGCCGCACAAGAGCTCGGCACCCTCGGCCTTGCCGATCCCGAGGTATTCGAGATTGCCCTTTAGCTGCTCGGCGCTTGCCACGGGGCCGATCTGGGTTCCTTGTTCCAGCGCGTGGCCGACCTTGAGTGCCTTGGCGCCCGCCACCAGCTTCTCGACAAAGGCGTCGTGCACGGCTTCGTGTACGACCAGCCGCGATGAAGCTGTGCACTTCTGCCCGGTGCCGCCGAAGGCCCCGTTCAAGGCACAGGCGACGGCCAAGTCCAAATCGCCATCGTCCATCACGGCCAAGGCGTTCTTCGAACCCATCTCCAATTGAACCCGGGTGAAGTTCGTGGCCGCCGCCGCGATGCCCCTGCCCACCGGTACCGATCCGGTGAAGGAGATCGCGTCGACCTTCGGGCTCTCGACCAGCCGCTGGCCCACCGAGCGGCCCGAGCCCACCACCAGGTTGAACAAGCCCGCCGGCAGGTCCTGCTTGGCAATGATCTCGGCCAGCGCCACGGCCGAGGCCGGGGTGATGTTCGCCGGCTTCCAGATCACGGCATTGCCGAAGGCGAGCGCCGGGGCGATCTTCCAGCTGGCGGTGGCGATCGGGAAGTTCCAGGGCGAGATGACGGCAACCACGCCGACCGGCTCACGCCGCACGTCGATTTCGACGCCGTCGCGCACCGAATCGGCGGTATCGCCGATCTGGCGCAGTGTCTCGGCCGCGTAATAGGTGAAGAACTGGCCGGCGCGGTAAACTTCGCCTTTGCCCTCGGCGAGCGGCTTACCCTCCTCGCGCGACAGCAGTTCACCCAACTCCGCCGAGCGGGCCATCAGTTCCTCGCCGATAGCGTTGAGCGCGCTGTAACGCCGTTCGATTCCAGTGCCGGCCCACGCGGCCTGCGCCTTGCGAGCGGCGTCAAGTGCGGTTTCCACCTGGTCGTCGCCGGCCTGGGCATAGAGGCCGATCAGGTCGGTCAGGTCGGATGGGTTCCGGTTCTCGACCTCGCTCTCGCCCGCCAGCCATTGGCCCGCGATGTAGTTGGACTTCGGACCCGTCACTTCGCCCCTCCCTGCTCGCGCCCCGCTTCGGGCGTGCTCCACCCGATGGGATCGAACTATGGACGTCCCACCCTATTTCAGTCAAAATCAAACTTCTGAAGTAAATTTCAGGAAAGCTGAAATATGGCCATTAAGGTCGAGATGCTGCGCTGCTTCGCCACGGTAGCGCGTAGCGGCAATCTGGCCGACGCCGCCGACAAGCTCGGCCGGACCCCGTCCGCCGTCTCCATGATGCTCAAGCAGTTCGAGGACCATCTGCGCTCGCCGCTGTTCGAGTCCGAGCGCAAGAGCAAGCTCACCGTGCTGGGGGCCTTCGTGCTCGACGAAGCGGTCGGCGAACTCGACCATTTCGATCGCACCGTCTCCGCCATCGAGAGTTTCGCGCGCTCCGAATCCGGCCTGGTCCGTATCGCCGCCGTGCCCTCGGTCGCGGAAGCGATCCTGCCGCAGGTCGTACGAAGCTTCTTGCGTGACCATCCGGGTGTGTGGATCGATATCCAAGACATGGATTCCGCCGCCGTGCTCCGTGAACTCGAGCGCGAGCGGGTCGATCTGGGCCTTGCCACCGGCGTCGGCAAAACCGCGGGGATCGATCGCGACGCACTCTTCTCCGACGCGTTCGGTGTGGTGTGTCGTGCCGATCACCCGCTTACCGACGAAGACCGCCCTCTGTCATGGAGTGCGCTGGCACCCTGGCCGTTCATCGCCAACGGCCTCTGCCGCCAGATCGCTGACGAAACGTTTCAGCAGATCTTCGCGAGATCGCAGTTGATGGTTCGCAATACCACCTCGATGCTGGCACTAGTCCGCGCGGGTGTCGGTGTGACGGTGCTGCCGCAACTGGCCGTGGCCGGCGCTGAGCGTGAACTCGTTTTTCTGCCGGTCGCCGATTTGACGGCACAGCGGCGCATCGATGTTCTGCGTCGCGCCCAGAGCTCACTGCTACCCGCCGTTCGCAGCTTCGAGGACGCCCTCCGCGGTATCACCCGCGAAATTGTCGCGAGCTGGTGACACGACACCGTCTTCTTGCAGGGTTCACAACGCTTCATGCGCGCCGGGATCAAGTGACGGCGGGTTGGCCAGGGACAGGTCCGCCGGCACGCGCTATCCGATGGCGAGGCGTGCCCTGAGCGCGGCAGGCCCATCGTCGGGCCGGCGCTACTCGTTCGCCGCGACCGCCATCTGCACATCCTTGGTCCGCCTCGCCTCCTGACGTCTCATGGCGATAGCGGCGAGGATGATTCCAGCCGCGACAATGGCGATGATGATTGTCGCCAAGGCGTTCACGTCCGGGCTGACGCCGAGCTTGACCTTGGAAAAAATCACCATGGGAAGCGTGCTCGAACCCGGCCCGGAAACGAAACTGGCAATCACCAGGTCGTCGATCGAGAGGGTGAAAGCCAATAGCCAGCCCGAAACCAGTGCCGGTGAGATGATCGGCAAGGTGATGACGAAGAAGACCTTGGCCGGCCGGGCGCCCAGATCCAAGGCAGCCTCTTCCAGGGAGGCGTCCATGTCCATGAGCCGTGACTGGACGACGATCGCCACGTAGGCCATGGAGAAGGTGATGTGGGCAATCGTGATTGTCGTTACGCCGCGCCCCGATGGCCAGCCTACCAGCTCTTCGAGAGAGACGAAGAGAAGCAGAAGCGACAGACCGGTAATCACCTCGGGCATGACCAAGGGCGCCGTTACCATACCGGTAAAGAGCAGGCGGCCCTTGAAGCGCTTTATGCGCGTGATCACGAACCCCGCGAGCGTCCCGAAGGCGACCGCAAAGCAGGCGCTGACCGCGGCAATCCTCAAGCTGAGGAGGGCGGCGTCGATCATCAGCTCGTTCCTGAAGAGCTCGCCGTACCACTTGGTCGAAAAGCCGCCCCAGACCGTCACCAGCTTCGACTCGTTGAAAGAAAAGACCACGAGCGAGATGATCGGGATGTAGAGAAAGGCGTAGCCGAACACCAAGCAGGTCATGAGGAAGTTCGGGCGTTTGACCGACATGATCTAAGCCTCCAACTCTTTGCCTTGGAAATGCCGGAAGAACATGATCGGCACGACCAAGAAAAGCAGCATGGCTATCGCCACCGCCGACGCAACCGGCCAGTCGCGATTGCTGAAGAACTCGTCCCACAACACCCGGCCGATCATCAATGTATCGGGTCCGCCCAGCAGAGCGGGAATCACGAATTCGCCCACCGCCGGGATGAAGACCAGCATGGAACCGGCCACGATTCCCGGGACCGAGAGCGGCAGCGTGACCACGAAGAAAGTTTTGATCGGCCTGCACCCGAGATCCGAAGCCGCTTCCAAGAGCGTTGCATCGAGCTTCTCGAGATTTGCATAGAGCGGCAGGATCATGAAGGGAAGGTAGGAGTAAACGATCCCCAGATAGACGGCGAAATCCGTCTGCATCATGACGATGGGCTCGTCGATCACGCCAATCCCCATGAGGATATTGTTGACCAGCCCATTGTTCTTCAGGATGCCGATCCAGGCATAGACCCGGAGCAGAAAAGAGGTCCAGAAAGGCAGGATGATCAGCAGCAGCAAAGTGTTGCGATCGGCGGAGTTTGAGCGCGCTATCGCGTAGGCCATCGGATAGCCGATGAGCAGGCAGATGACGGTGGAAATAAGCGCGATCTTCGCCGAGTTGAGATAGGCGAACCAGTAGAGGTCATCCTCCAGCAAGAAAAGGTAGTTTCCCAGGTTGAGGTTGATCGAAACCAGGGCTTCCTCGCCCCATTCGATCAAAGCCGAGTAGGGCGGCTTCGCAATCAGGGTCTCGGCCAGAGAGATCTTCAACACATAAGCGAAGGGAACCAGGAAGAACAGGAACAGCCAGAGATAGGGAATGGCAATGACACCGGTCCGTCCGGTGACCCCAAGAGCGCCC
>Ga0265303_10003319_pt1 | contig 10097 bp, 7 predicted proteins | sample Helome_2_FD_192494 | JGI IMG/M metagenome (GOLD analysis project Ga0265303, IMG submission 192494) | Marine sediment microbial communities from subtidal zone of North Sea - Hel_20160317 (Illumina Assembly) | ecosystem: Environmental > Aquatic > Marine > Subtidal zone > Sediment ... | reverse complement strand
AAAGTCGACTTTCGTCCGACGTCAATTCCTGTTTGTAGATCTCGCCCAGATATTCCATGATTTTTTCTTTGAGGACGCTGATCTGGTCGTCCTTCTTCTCGAGTTCATCGAACTGCCCGACATCGCGGCTCCTTATTGCCGGCCCCACCTGGTCGACCATCGCCAATGCGATCTCGCCCAGGCGGTGCCCCTCGAAGCGCGCCGCCCGCATGGCCAGCGTCGGCGTTGCCAACAGTGCGTCGTCAAGGAACTTGGGCGCGATGATCTCTTTGGTAACGACGACGCGGTCGGGCACCAGTTTCTCGACCGCTCGTGCGAAAAAGCCGGTGAACCAGATGAAGATCGCAGTGTTGGCGACGTTGAAAATCGTGTGGGCATTCGCGATCTGCCGCGGTACTTCCTCAGCCATACGTGCCGCACCGACCAACTCCGGATGCGCTGGCGATGCGGATGTAGCCAGTTGTGCAAGAAAACCGATCAATGGCAGCCACAAGAGCACGCCAAGGACGTTGAAAAGTACATGTGCGGCCGCGGCGCGGCGCGCGGCGACAGGCTTGCCGATCGCGGCGAGTAACGCAGTTGCGCAGGTGCCTATGTTGGCGCCGAGCGCCAATGCAATACCGGCTGGCAGCGACATCAAGCCCTCGGCCGCCATGACGATCGCGATGCCCGTGGTTGCCGCAGAGGACTGTACCAGGGCCGTGAATCCGGCACCGACGAGGATGCCCAGCAACGGGTTTTCCATGCGCGACATGAGGTCCAGGAACGGCGGAAATGATCGCAGCGGATACATCGCTTCGCTCATGATCCCCATGCCACCGAATAGCAGGCCCAGGCCGAACAGCATGGCGCCGCTGTGCTTTGTGCTCTCGTTCTTGCCAAAGAAGATCATGCCGAAGCCGATGGCGATAGGCAGCATCGCATACTGCGTGACATTGAAGGCGACGATCTGTGCAGTCATCGTGCTGCCGATATTGGCGCCCATGATGACGCCAATGGATTGCTGCAAAGTCATGATGCCGGCGGTCGTGAATCCGACTACGAGAACGGTCGTCACGGATGACGAATTGAGAAGAGCGGTCACGAATGCGCCGGTAATAGCGCCCATGAAACGGGTACGCGTCATGCTTCCGAGCAAGGTCGCCATGCGGTTGCCGGCGACGGCTTTGAGACCGTCAGACATCTGATCGATGCCGAACAGAAACAACGCGAGGCCGCCGAACAGCTTCATCATGAGTTGGAACTCGTCGATCGAGTCGGCCGCGGTCGCTTCAGCCGCGAACGCCAGTGTCGCTGCGGATAATACGAATAACAAAACCAGCCCACGAAGCGAAAAACTGACCCTGAAAGTCTTGTTTGTGACCAACATTTAATGGCTCCCTGATGTAGGTGACCAGGCTATGGCTGACGCACCCTGCCTGCTTTTTCTTGTTTGGCGACCGATACTCTCAGAAAGTGCATGGCTTTGGCCAGCGGTCCGCAATCGAAAAAGCCGCCGCCGAAAAGTGGATAATCCATGATGTAGAAAATGATGTCTTGACGTTATAACGTCAAGTCGCTAGGCTTAATTCATGAGTGAAACCGTTCAAAAAAGGGCTACCGTGTACTTCGATCCTCAGCTGCACCGTGCGCTGCGCCTGAAAGCCGCTGCGACCGATCGCAGCGTTTCCGAGCTCGTGAACGAGGCTGTCAAAGCAGCTCTTGCAGAAGACGCCAGCGACATCGAGGCTTTCGAAGTTCGCGAGAAAGAACCTGACTATGCGTTCGAAGACGTCGTCAAGGACCTGAAACGGCGTGGCAAGATATAGCCTGCGAATAAAAAAGTCAGCCCGTAAAGAACTCGAATCGATCGCCACGAAGGCCGATCGACGACGTGTCATCAAGCGTATTCAAGCGCTCGCCGACGACCCGCGACCTCCTGGTGCATTGAAGCTCTCGGGTCTCGAACGGTTTCGAATTCGGCAGGGACGATATCGCATTCTTTATACAATCGAGGATGCGGTACTGGTGGTTCACGTCATCAAGGTCGGCGACCGCAAGAATGTCTACCGAAGCAAATAGGAAGAGATGAGCAAAGGCACGAAAATGTGGAGCAGCTTTGAGCCCCGAGTGTCTCAGGCACAACAACCGGTGATTCGACATAATGATTTTCGCCCTCCGCGCTGCTATCTTTAGAGGTACACGCGGAGGATTTCATAAATGGGCTTACTCGCCAGGTTGACCGGAAAATCGAGCACTCGCTCGAAGACGACGGTGGATCAGGGCGAAGCCCCGAAGCACCCGTTCCGCGGCGTTGAAGTCATTCTGAACAAGAACGGGTGTTGTGAGGTGGCAAAGGCCATTGCCGGCCAGCGATTCCTCACTGCCGAGGCGCCGATCTTGCCCCTGAGTGGCTGCGACGTGCCGGAATGTCGTTGTACCTACCTGCATTTCGACGATCGGCGAACCGACTACCGACGAGCGTCGGACCTGTCATTCGACATGGCAGGCCAGCTTCGCGATGACGACAGAAGATCAAGTACGTCATCCGGCAGGCGACACGACGACTAGGGTCTGCTGCAAAAAACCCGATCCTGAATGCCAACACACGCTTCTCGTTTCGAGATGCAGCGCACCGTTTTTCACACGCGTTGCTGCTAAGCTGTGAAATCGTGTACGGGAGCCTGACTCATGGGATTATTCTCAAAACTGACTGGAAAATCAGCGGTTGTCGCCACGACAACAAGCAGCCAGCCCGAAACAGCCAAGGACAATTATCGCGGTGTCGAGGTGATCTCAAGCCCCGGCGAGTGTTGCGAAGCGGCAAGGGCCATTGAGGGGCGACGATTCCTGACTGACGAGCTGCCGATGTTGCCCCTTCGCGACTGCGACGTCGCGGAATGTAAATGCACTTACAAACGCTTTGAGGACCGGCGCACGGATTCAAGACGGGCGTCGGACGAGACGTTTGACATGGCGAGCCAGTTTCACGACGACGACCAGCGAGAGAATACCTCGCGAGGACGCAGGGCCAACGACTAAGATCTTCTGTCGACAGCTTTGCAGTTCGCCTGGCTAGCTCTGAGGTGTTATTGGTCCGTGCGAACGCTTACCTCGCCCACCAAGAACCAGCAACGCACCAAGGAGCGCCAGCGCCGAAAAGGGAAGATAGTTTCTGATGTGTGGATACACGGTGTTGCTTCGCAGCATCGGGATTTCAGCGTGGAACACGCGTTCGTCGAGATCGACATCGAGTTCCGAAAAGACGACCTTCCCTTTTGGCGATACTACTTGCGACAAACCGTCGTACGCGGGCCGCAACAACCAGAATCCGTTTTCGACGGCGCGCATGACGCCCATCCGGGCGTGTAGATCGGCGATAACGGCCCAGTCGGCAGACGGCGCCAGCATGAGATTCACGTCATTGCGCCCTGCCTGCGCAACGAAGTCTGCAAAATCGAGGTCATGGCAGATGACCAGGCCGATTCGCCCATACGGCGTATCCAGCGTGGCGATATCGTTGTGTCCGGGCGGCAAAAATGGTGCTTCCGATCCCACGATGGGCCGAGCCTTTTGATACTGCCAGGCAACGTCGCCTGCCGATGTGATGGCAACCACCTTGTTTTCCAGCGGGGGTTGGCTACCCGGGTGCCATACGCCAAGTCCCAAGAAGAGATAAACCTGATGCTCACGGGCCAACGCCTGTCCACGTTTGAGCAGTTGTTTCTCCCTCGAAGCCAGGACATGGCCTGCGGTTTCGGACCAGACAACGAGCCGCGCCCCGGCCCTCGCAGCATCTTGGCTACGCACAAACAACTCTTCGTTGAGTTTGCCTGACAGCTCGTCAATGCGGGTCAGGAATGCCGCGTCGATATTTCCCGATTGCATCGCCGCCTGCACCTCTCGAGCGAGCGCTTGTGTTCCCTCATCCGATGGCGTGATACCAGCAACGTTCAGAGAACGGACGCTTTGCGTTTCATCTGTCATGGGCATCTTCGTCAGCCAGACCAGCGCCACCAGCGAACCGGCAAAGAGTGCCGACACGAACAAGCGATGCCTTGCCCGGGTCTTCGCCATCAACAGCCACGACGCAGAAGAGGCGATCCAGACAGTGACGAAAGCTACGCCAGAAACGCCCACCCAGGCAGCGAGCGGTGTCAACAGGCCATGCCCCATCTGCGTGTACCCCGCAGACGACCAACTGCCATAGGGTGTAAGCCGCTGTATGAGAACCTCGACGAGGTACCAGGACAGCGGCAACACGAGCGTGCTCGAGAATCCTGCCATGCGGCCTGATGCAAGACGGTCGATGACATAAGGCAAGAAATAGCACAGGCCGTAGGCGGCGGCGATCGTGTAGTACAGCACGCCCGGCGCCGGGATGACCTCCCACCAAAGGATCAAATAGGCGCCCAGCTGTACCAGTAACAGGATCAGCAGCCCCCGCATGACCGGTTGCGAAAAAAGAAATAGGCGCGCAAGAAAGGGCGACGCCAGTGCGGCGATCGCCAGCTGCCAGCGCCCATTGGAGAACACCAGGAACACAGCAAGCAAAACGAGCCACAACCATGAGAGGCGGGCCCACCATTCACTGTTGGGGTTCGCGATAAGACTATGTCCTGATTGAGCGTGGTTGCCTCTGACTACTCTCCGACCGCCTGAAATTCATAGACGGCCTCAACGATCGGCGACAACGGCTCGCCCGAACGGCCAAACCAGTCGTGGTAGATCCGACGAATCCTCGCATTCCGGTACAGGCTTGCAAGGGCGCGATCGACGACCAGGCGAAAGTCGGTGTCACCACGTTTTAGCATCAGCGCGTACGGCTCGAACGAGAATACGTCCGAAGTAATCGTATAGATTCCGGCGTCCGGTGATAGCAATACCTGGCCAATAATCATCGCGCGATCGGTTGCATAGCCATCTACCTTGCCCGCGTTCAGCAATTCCAGCCCCATCGCATGTGATTCAATGATACGCAGCGTGAATTTGGCCTCGTTAACTTTGCTGAAGCGCTGTAAAGACTCGTGCGTCGTCGTTCCCTTGATGACCGCAATGGTCTTTTTATCCAGGAAGCTGATCGAGGGAATCGGGGCTTTCTTCAGGGATAGTATCGCGCCGCCGGTGATGAACGTCATGAGTGAAAAATCAACACGCTCACGACGCGACAATGTAACGGTCGATGCACCACACTCGATGTCGATCGAACCGTTCTCGATCGCGCTCAGTCGATCCTCGGGCAGGATCAGCGGCACGTAACTGATCTCCATCTCGTCGAGGCCGGTTGCTGATTTAACGGCGGAGGCTACCGTTTCACAAAGTCTGATCGTGTAGCCGGCCGGTTCGCCTTGTTGGTCGACAAAAGACATGGGCGGTGCATCGGGTACAAAGCCGATCCTGAATTGACCGGAATCGGCAATGCGCTTCAAGGTACCGTTCAGTTCCTGTGCCGCAGCTGTGCCACAAAAAAGAAACGAAACAAGTAATAAAATGGGTAAGCGTCGCATCCGGATTTCCTCGTCGATGTCTGTTTCGCGTCTGAGTTTAGCAATTTTCGGGTCGTGCGACTAAAAGCGCGCGCAGCAAAAGGGGCGTCGTGCCCTATCAATACCGCCCTCCCGGTGAATTCCTTTTGTAACTTCGTTGAACTAGTATGGACAGGCCACAGTCAAGGTATGTCAGTGAAAACATTACAAATCTTTATTTCTTCGCCCGGGGACGTAATCGAAGAGCGTGCAATAGCGAATCGGGTCATCGAGCGACTGCAAAGCGAGTACATCGGTAAAGTAGTACTTGAGCCAGTTCTTTGGGAGCACGAACCCCTCGTAGCAACATCCACGTTCCAGCATCAGATCGTCAAACCTTCGGACACCGATGTTGTTGTAGCCATCCTTTGGTCCCGCCTTGGCACCAGGCTGCCGAAAGAGTTTACACGAGCCGACGGATCGCGATTTGAATCCGGCACCGAATACGAATTCGAAGAAGCCATTGAGGGTTTCCGCGAGAACGGCAAACCGGATTTGCTTGTCTATCGCAAGACGGCCCCGCCATCGGTTCGTCTTGATGACGAGAAGGAGCTGCTGGAAAAGCTGGAGCAGAAGAAGAAGCTTGACGAGTTTATCGACAAGTGGTTTCACGATAAAGCGGAAGGCACGCTGGTCGCAGCTTTTCATGCATTCGAGGCTCCCAGCGATTTCGAGACGCTGTTGGAGAATCATCTTCACCGGCTGATCGACCGTGAGATTCCGGCCAGCGTATCCTCAACATCCGAAGCACGCGCCGTATGGAAGAAAGGGTCTCCGTTCCGGGGCCTGGAAGCGTTCCACTTCGAGCATGCACCGGTCTTCTTTGGCCGGACGAGGGCCGTGTCGGACATCTTGCAGGCTCTGCGGGATCAGGATGCCGACGGCCGATCGTTTGTCCTGGTTCTTGGCATGAGCGGTGGCGGCAAGTCTTCGGCTGTGCGTGCCGGTGTATTGCCGATGTTAACCAGGCCCGGCGTTATTGAGGGTGTCGACATATGGCGTCGCGCCGTATATCGACCCACCGACGTGCGTGGCGACCTGTTCACCGGCCTGGCAAAGGCGTTACTGCGTGAAACCGCATTGCCGTCACTCGATGAAGAAAACGAAGGCCCTGAAGAACTGGCACAGGTGCTGCGCGAGTCGCCTCAGGCAGCAACGTCGATGATCAAGGGAGCCCTGTCGCGCGAGAAACAGGCAGATGGCAAGAACGGCAACGCGCGGCTTGCGCTGGTCATCGACCAGATGGAGGAGATGTACACGCAGGAAGATGTCGGGCAGGAAGAGCGCGAGGCGTTTGTGGATGTGCTCGACGCGTTGGCACGCTGTGGTCGTGTCTGGGTCATCGGCACTCTGCGCAGCGACTTTTATCAAGCCGTTGGCAAACTGCGAAAACTCGTCGCGCTCAAGGAGGGAGATGGTCACTACGATCTGCTGCCACCAAATGCCAGCGAGATTGGCCAAATGATTCGCCTGCCGACGCGAGCCGCCGGCCTGCGCTTCGAGGAAGATCCGTCCAGCAGCGAACGCCTCGATGACATGTTGCGCGATGCCGCAGCAGAACATCCGGAAGTCCTGCCATTGCTGCAGTTTACGCTAGAGGAACTTTACCAGCGGCGCACCGAAGATGGCATGCTCACCCTGGCGGCCTATCGCGACCTGGGTGGCGTCGAGGGCTCGCTCGCGCAACGTGCGGAGACTGTTTTCAAGGACCTGCCCGACGACGTCGAGGCGGAGTTACCCAAGGTATTGAACGCCCTGGTCACCATCGAGCGCGAAGGTTTCGAACAGATCGGACGAAAGCGAACGCTCTGGTCGGAAGCCACACAGGGAAAAAGCCGGGAGTTCATAGAGGCTTTTGTAGAGAACCGACTGTTTGTAACCGAGCTGGACGATGACGGCAACGCGACCGTAACGGTCGCACACGAAGCGCTGCTCTGGCATTGGCCGCGCGTGAAAGACTGGGTCGCGCAAAACCGTGAGAACCTGAGGATCCGCAGCCGCATCGTGGCCGCGGCCGAGCGCTGGATAGCCGAGGATCGGCCATCGGATTTGCTGTTGCCTGCCGGCAAGCCGCTGCATGAAGCGGAGACACTGCTCGAACATGACCTGCAACTCACCGACGCTGAAACCGGCTTTATCGATGCCTCCTTCGCCAAGGCGAAACGATTTCAACAACTCAAGGCGGGTGTTGTCTTGGCACTTGCGGTGCTCGGCATCGTCGCCGCCTTTTCGTCATTTCTTGCCACGCAACAACGTGACCTCGCAAACCAGGCGCGTTACCGCGCTGAGGTCGAGGCTGAGACGGCAAGGCGCACAACCGAGTTCATGGTCGACCTGTTCGAGGTATCCGACCCCAGCGAGGCATTGGGAAACAAGATCACGGCCAGAGAGATACTGGATAAGGGCGTCGAGCGCGTCGATACCCAGCTCGCGGATCAACCGGCAATCCAGGCGACCCTGAAAAGCACGATGGGCACCGTCTACACGAGCCTCGGACTTTACGACCAGGCGATACCGCTGTTGCAGTCTTCGCTCGATACGCGCAGGGAAATACTGGGCACAGACGATCCGCAAGTCTTCGACAGCATGGACGATCTGGGACGAGTTTTCGGCAAGCGCGGCGAATACGCGAAAGCTCTCGAGTTCTACAAGGAAGCCTACGACGCAAAGGTCACGACCGGCGAAGCAGAATCACTCGACGCGGCCGTAAGCCTGATCGGTATGGCCGAGATGTTGATGGAGCAGGGTGAGTACGCCGCGGCCGAGCCGCTCTACACGCAGGCCCTCGACGTGCGCAGGCAGCTGCTCGGCGATTCGCATCCGGACGTCGCCGAGTCGATTCGCGAATACGGCCTCAATTTGTTCTTCGAGGGGCAGTTCGAACGGGCCGAGAAAAACCTGCGTGAAGCGGTGAGGATGTTGCGTGAGCTGCACGGCGACGTACATCCGGACCTTGCCGTCGCGATGAACGACCTGGGCTGGGCGCTTCTCGAACTCGACAACCTCGACGAGGCGGAGGCGCTGTACCGTGAGGCCCTGGAAATGAAGAAGACACTACTCGGGGATGTCCATCCCGAAGTCGCGCTGGGCCTCAGCAACGTCGCGTGGACGTACTACTACCGCGGCGATCTGGACGAGGCGGAAAAACTGACCCGGCAGGCGATCAGGGTACAGCAGGCCGCCGTCGGAGATTCGCATCCGAATCTTGCGCAGTACTTGACCAATCTCGCCGCGCTGCTGTACGAGAAAGGAGAAACTGAAGCGGCGATGAGCGCAGCCGACGATGCGCTTGTTTTAAGACGCCGGCTGTTGCACATCAATCACCCGCTGATCGCCGATGGCGCCGCGATGCTCGCCTACTGGTCCATGCAAGCCGGCGATTACGAGCAGGCCGCAGAGCTGCTCGACGAAACCCTTGATATCCGCACGGAAAACCTCGGTGAAACACATCCTGACGTTGCAAGCGCAATGACGCTCAAAGCGAGCGTGCAGCTCGAACTGCGCCGCTTCGAAGATGCGCGCGCAACGGCGCGGTCTGCGCGGGAAGTGCTGCAAGCAAACTTTGCCGAGGATCACTGGCGCGTCGCCGCAGCCGCGAATGCGGAGGGTGCGGCGCTCGCCGGCCTCGGCGAATACGCGCAGGCAGAGCAACTTTTGTTACAAAGCGACCAGATATTGGCGGATGCACCAATGCCGGGCATCTCGGACGAAAGCCGCAAGCGGCTCGCAATACTGTACAACTCCTGGGGGAAGAGAGACGAGGCGCGAAAATACACATCGCTCGAATAACTGCTGCATCTGCTATACTGTCAAGAGATAAGCGCTTGAATATTATGTAAAATAATAGTCAGCCAAACAAAAAACTCGAAAAACAACAAGAACGCCCTCAACCGGCCAACGACCTAAGAGGAACAGAGCGATGAATATCCACGAACTGGCAGGACGTATCGTGAAAGCGACACTCGTACTACCGCTTATTCTCATCAGCAGCGTGGCGTGGGGCCAGGGTGACCAGCTGCTGGCTGAAGGCGCAATCGCGGGATCCGTCGGCGACAACCAAACCGGTGCACAGGGCGTCTTCAACCCGGATTTCGAGTCCATGGTGGGCGAGCCCGACTACGAAACGCTTGTCGCTCCGGCGGGCGGACGTGATCTGAAAGACGTCGCAATTGCGCCAGACGGATTGACAATTGTCCTCGATGGCAACGTTTTACGTGGCTACGACGCTTCGGGGCATCAGAGTCTTGTCATCGACTGTACGGCGCTCGAGTTCACCGGGTTCAAGAAAAACGGGCAACCCCTGCCTGGGCAGACGCTCTCGAGCTGCTCGGCGTTCACTGTACTGCTCGACGGTACGTTTCGTATCACGGGCCAGGCCGGCAACGGCGGCGGTTTCGACCTGATCGCACACAATCCTTCAACCGCACAGACGTGGCTGGCAGGGGCTGGCACGCCGCCCGAAGTCAGCGCAATCGTCGGTGACCTGGCCGAAAAAACGGTTAATGGCCAGGTTTACTACTGGGTCGGCGAGCGCAAGAAGATCGGCAAATCCGACTATAACGAGGTCGACGGCAATCTCGAGCCTTTCGAAGT
>Ga0265303_10003318_pt1 | contig 10097 bp, 7 predicted proteins | sample Helome_2_FD_192494 | JGI IMG/M metagenome (GOLD analysis project Ga0265303, IMG submission 192494) | Marine sediment microbial communities from subtidal zone of North Sea - Hel_20160317 (Illumina Assembly) | ecosystem: Environmental > Aquatic > Marine > Subtidal zone > Sediment ... | reverse complement strand
AATATCCGACCTGGGCCCGGGAAACCTGGTTACGCAACTGCCCACACCCCAGGCAGTGTCGATTGTAAAGGAAATGTCCCGGGATCAGCAGGCCCATTTTCTCAGGACGATTGGTGACAATGACTCTGAGGCAATTCTGGACGAGATCAAACCGCAAAAAGCCGAGAAAATCCGTAAGTTAATGAGTTATCCGGAAAACACGGCCGGCGCTCTGATGATTACCGAATACCTGTCCTATGACGGGAACATGCTGGTCAAAGAGGTGTTGGATGATCTCCGTGCCCAGGGCGAGGAATACTCAGACTACGATATCCAGTATGCCTATGTGGTTTCCGATTCTGGCATGCTCATCGGAGTTCTGCGGTTGCGTGATCTTCTGATGGCTCCCCGAAGCAAGACGATCAGTGAGATTATGATCAAAGAGCCCCTGCACGTAAATGTCAACATGTCGTTGCGTGATTTAAAGGATTTTTTCCTGCAATATTCCTTTCTGGGTGTGCCGGTTGTCCATGACGATGGCGAATTGGTCGGCGTTGTTCGCAGCGCGTCGGTCAGAGATGCCGCCAATCGTCAGAACAACCAGCTGTTTTTAAAATTTGCCGGTATCGTGGGGGGTGAAGAATATAGAACGATGTCGTTGTTTAAAAGATCATCCCGCCGCCTTTCATGGCTCAGCATCAACATCGTGCTCAACATCGTTGCCGCCAGTGTCATCGCCCTGTATCAGGACACACTGGAACAGGCCATCGTGCTCGCCGTTTTTCTACCCATTATATCGGATATGAGTGGCTGTTCAGGAAACCAGGCGGTTGCGGTGAGTATCCGGGAGCTGACCCTCGGATTGGTGCGACCTAAAGAATTGTTGCGCGTGCTGACCAAGGAGTCCGCGATTGGCCTGGTCAACGGCCTGGTGCTCGGGTTGCTGTTAGGGGCGGCCGCCTTCTTGTGGAAAGGCAACCCTTGGCTCGGTCTCATTGTCGGCGGCGCTTTGGCAGCCAACACGCTTTTGGCGGTGAGTTTCGGCGGCCTGGTGCCATTAATTCTCAGGGGTATGCGTACCGATCCGGCCCTTGCCTCCGGACCGCTGCTCACAACCGTAACGGACATGTGCGGCTTTTTCTTTGTGTTAAGCTTTGCTTCAGCACTTCTTCCCAGGTTGTCATGATAGGGGGCTCGATGAAAACAAAGGTATGAACAAGAAAAAATTGAGGATAAGAAAATGTCCGAATTGCTGAAAATATCTCTGTATAACTCTCCGAGAGAAATTTTGCGCAGACTAAAAGAAATTGATAAAGGATAGCGGAAGACGATCAGGTCACCGGCCAATGGAATCATAAACCTTGCAATATGACCAGGCCATGAATATTGTTAGACAACAAAAGGAAGCGTTAGGTAAACCGCGCAAAGTAGTTACCGGAAAATGACAGATGGAAATTTCAGCACTGATTAAAGGAATGATCGGCTGGAAAGCAGTGGTGGATATCGTCCTGATCGCTGCCGGATTGTTCTTTTTGTATCACACCTTGCTTCGCCTTGGCACCTGGAGGATCGTAGCCGGCATTGCGCTTGCCTCATTCCTGTTCCTGATTGCCCATTTAGTGGACCTCAAAGGCCTGGAGTGGATTTTCGGCAACTTCAGCCAGGTGGCCGTCATCGCCTTAGTCGTGATTTTTCAACCGGAGCTCAGAAAAATATTCGAACGGGCCGCATCGGTCAGGCGATCTAAAAACCGCGATGCCGGTGCTGAACTGCCCCAAGTGGTTGTAGATTCCCTTGTCAAACTGGCCGCGCAGCGCCGCGGTGCCATAGTGGTCTTTCCCGGCAAGGAACCCATACAGGAATGGCTAGCGGGCGGCTTCAAACTGAATGCCAGCCCCAGCATGCCGCTGATCATGAGTATTTTTGATCCGAACTCACCGGGTCACGATGGCGCCCTGATCATAGAAAACGGAAAATTTACGCGATTTGGGGTGCGACTGCCCGTCTCCCAGAGCTCAAAGCTTCCGGATGAACTCGGCACCCGCCATCATGCGGCCATGGGTTTGACCGAAAAGTCGGACGCCCTTGCCATTGTCGTTTCCGAAGAGCGGGGAAAAATTTCGATATTTGACAAAGGTAAATTCCGGCAGGTGGATGACCCTGAAAAACTTGTGAAGACCATTCTTTCACAGTGGAAGCAAGCATCTTCGTATTTCTTCGAATTTCCCGAAGATAGAAAACGCCGGTTGGTATTTTTGCAGATGTTCGTCAGTTTGACCCTGGCGGTTTTTTTCTGGTCGTCACTCATGGTAGTTCAGGGAGAAATGCTGGAAAAAATCGTGACGGTGCCGGTGGAATATACCACCTCACCGGAGAATCTTATTTTGGTCGGAGATAAGCAACAGGAAGTCCGGCTCCATTTGGCCGGTTCAAAATCAGATCTCGCTTCTGTCCAGCCTGATCAGATGAGCGCGAAAATAGATTTATCCAAGGCTGTGGCCGGAAAGCAAACCCTCGTTATCACAAAGGAAAATGTGCGATTGTCCAGAGGCGTCCAATTGTTGGATGTGGTCCCCTCATCTGTTGAGCTAACCCTGGCAGAGATCGTTGAGCATGATGTGACGGTCAAGCCGCAGTTAGTCGGTAAGCTTCCAAGGGGTCTAAAAATTCACTCGATCGAATTAAACCCTGAAAAACTGAAAGTCTTCTCCCCGGTGACCGATGGTAAAACCCAAACGGTGAACGTCATAACAACCCCCATCTACCTGGAAAGCATTTATGAAGACACGAAGCTCTACTGCAAAATTATCGCACCACCGGCCATCCATCCGGCAGAAAAGCGTTGGCCGGATATCGAAGTGACAATCACGATCAAAAAATGATGGAATCCGTATCTGAATATCTGTCAAATCGGGGATGAAAATTGCCCGACAAATCGCGCCCCAATAATGAAGTCAAAAGCCAAAAAAAAGATGCCTGGCAAAACCTGCTTCGCAGGGCGTACGAACGATTTGTCAAGATCAGGGGCCGGCCCCGGGAAATTGCCCTGGGATTTGCGCTGGGTGCTTTTATCGGAATGACGCCGACGATGGGTATTCAAATGCCCATCGCCGTTTTTTTTGCCGCAATCTTCAAATGGAGTAAAATTTCAGCTGCCTCTGGAGTATGGATCACCAACCCGTTTACCGCCCCATTTGTCTATGGCACTACGTATTTCTTGGGTGCTCACCTTCTGGGGCTAAAGGCAACAATGATCTTGCCGGAAGAGTTGACCTGGAGCATTGTCAAGAAAATGCTCAAGAATGCGCCCGTGATTTTTGGTGCCTTGACGGTGGGGGGTATCCTGGTCGGACTGCCGCTGGCCGTTTTAGGCTATTATGTGTCCTTCGCGGCGGTCAATAAATATCAGCAGCGCGTCAAAGAGCAAGTGGCAGCCCAAAAAGCCCGCATGATAAATACCAGAGAAAAAGTAAAAAAGAAGATCCGCCAGAGACGGATGAAAAAATGATGGCCCCAAGATAAGGATGGCTTCAAATGGCACCACAGCTGTATGACCTTTTAATGATCTTTCTCGCAGGATTGCTGGTTCTGATAAATGGCTTTTTTGTCGCTGCCGAGTTTGCGCTGGTGAAAATTCGAGAAAGCCGGATAGAAGAAATGGTCAAGGAGAAACGCCCCTTTGCATCGACGGCCAGCTGGCTGGTTGAGCGCCTGGACGCATCCCTGTCGGCATGCCAATTGGGAATCACCATGGCATCGCTGGGTTTAGGTTGGATCGCAGAACCGGCGGTGGCCCATTTGCTCAGGCCCCTTATCTTATCCGCTGGAATTACATCTGAAATCCTGATTCACGGGATTGCGTTTACCATTGCTTTTACAACAATTACGGCCTTTCATCTGGTTTTAGGAGAGCAGGCGCCTAAAATTGCGGCTCTCAGGCGACCGGAAACGGCCGTGTTGTGGTGTGCTTTGCCGCTGAAAATTTTTTATTACCTATCCTATCCTTTCATGGCTGCGCTGAATTCAACCACCGCTTTTTTGCTTCGCAAGGCCGGCATCGAAGGGGGCTCGGAGCATGAAATTCCGCACAGCGAAGAAGAAATTCGTGCTTTGCTGATGCACGCTCACGTTGCCGGAGAGTTGAGCCGATCAGAACACCGCCTGATCAATGCCGTCTTCGAATTTGATGAACTGATCTGCCGGCGCGTTATGCTGCCGCGTGCGGATGTGGTTTACCTGGATACCAGGCATTCGCTTTCGGAAGCAATCGATATTTTTCATCAAACGAAACACACGCGCTATCCGTTATGCGACAGCTCTCTGGATAAAATTGTGGGTGTTGTTCATATTAAGGATCTTATTGGATTGTCCGCTGATACTGATTTTGATTTGAGTTCTGTTATTCGACCCCCGCAGTATGTCCTTGAAACGATGCCGGTGCGGCGTCTGCTGCGCCAGTTTCAGGCAACCCACCAACACCTGGCGTTTCTGGTGGATGAGTATGGAACGGTTTCAGGAATCGTCACCCTTGACAATATTTTAGAGTCCATCATTGGGCCGGTGGAAGATGAATTCGATGATGAGCAGCCGGAAATTTTGAGCGAAGGACCGAAAGTGTATCTTGTCTCAGGCAACACATCGATTGATGCGATCAACCAACGTTTCGATTTCAAGTTGGTGGCGGATGACGTGGATACGATTGCCGGGCTGATGATGGCGCGCACCGACAAACTGCTTGCCCCGGGGGATCAGGTCGAACTATCCGGCGCAACCGCCGAGGTGCTGGAAGTTAAGGGGCCCCGCGTAATTCGCATTCGGCTGACGCTTTCAGAACCGCCCATGGACCAGAGGAAATGACGAATAACATGATAAACGGGACACCCATATCAAAAGCGATCCATTGGCTGTTGAGGGTTGTCAGGACAATGGCAGGGGATCGGCTCTGCCATAGATCAAATCTGTTCGTGGTTTCAGGTGTCAGGTTTCAGGTGTCAGTAAGTAACGAATCCTGAAACCTGAACACTGATTTGGTTGCAACTAAAGACAACCGGTGAAACAAAGCCCATTTAATGTGCGATTGCGACATGGCGGGTCGAATTCGGTTGCTGAAACCTGACACTCGACACCTGAAACCTGAACACTGCAGGTAATGGTAATCGCCCCTATCACCCCTGCGGGGTGGACCAAAGCCGGGCCCTCTGGACCCGGATCTTTACTTAAGCTAAACAAGTTCTTTTAGACATGCAGGAGTGCCACCATGACGGATAAGACGACTTTACTTCCCCTGGTTCAAAAGTTTTTTGAAAATGATTTGAACGCCGCCGCAGGCGTTCTCGAGAGCATGCCCGAAGCGGAGGCCGCCGGTGCGCTAAAATCACTGCCAGTATCTCTGGCAGCCCGAGTTGTGAAGGTTTTACAAATCAGTTATGCCGCTGAGCTGCTCAAGGATGCCGATGATCACTTTATGATCGAGATGACCTCGCACCTCGACCCCCAATTTTTGGCTTCAATCATGATGCTTCTACCTCAGGATGCCCGGGAGCGCATGTCCAAGCATATCTCCGAAAAACTCAAGGACCAGATCAGAGAGCTGCTGGAATACCCGGAGGGCAGCATTGGACGGACCATGACTACAGATTTCGTCGCTCTGAAAAAGAACAATCGGGCCGAGGAGGCCATTGAAAAAATCCGTTCCCTGGCTAAAAGAAAATACCCGTCATCCTATGTTTATGTTGTTGATGAGGAAAACCGCCTCATCGGGGTGCTTAATATGCGGGATTTAATGCTGGCGGCACCCGATAAGACGCTGGATGAGATCAGCCGCAAAGATTTTTTCGCCCTGCACTGCTTCACCGATCGGCAGGATGCCGCCAATGAGCTCGCCAAGCGCAAATTTTTTGCCGCCCCTGTGGTGGACAGTGAGAATCATATCCTCGGCATCGTCAAAGCCGAGCGCATGATTCAAGGGGCTCAGGAAGAAATGACCAAGGACCTTCAACGGATGTTCGGCGCCGGAGCGGATGAACGCGTTTTTTCGACCATCATATTTTCTTTGAAAAAACGGCTGCCCTGGCTTCACATCAACCTGGCGACGGCCTTTCTGGCTGCTGCCGTTGTGGCCCTTTTTGAAGGCATCATTGCCCAGTTGACCATTCTGGCGGTTTTCCTGCCGGTAGTGGCAGGTCAGGGGGGAAATGCAGGGGCCCAGTCCCTGGCGGTGGTCATGCGCGGTATCGTCATGCGCGAAATTCCCAAGGATAAATTTTTTGCACTGGTTTTCAAAGAGGGCAAGATCGGGGCCATCAACGGGGCTGTCATCGGTGCGGTAACGGCGCTGGTGGCCTGGATCTGGTATGGAAACCCTTTTCTCGGTCTGGTGATCGGTCTCGGCATGCTGGTGAACCTAATATTAGCCGGACTTTCGGGGGCATCCATTCCACTGATTATGAAGAAGATCGGCATCGACCCGGCTCAAAGCTCAAGCATTATTTTGACCACAGTGACTGATGTAGTGGGCTTTATTGCTTTTCTAGGATTCGCGGTATTGTTTCAAAAGTATCTGATTTAACTGATTCTACTTGCCCGAAGTGTTGGAAGTGCAAGGGCCTCGAGCCACTCGCATCCGGTTGTTACTTCCGGAACCACCCCCCCGGATCCGAAAGGAGGGAAACATGACTGAAGCTATTCAAAAAATGATTGTTGTACCGGTGGACGGCTCTGAAAATGCTTTAAAATCATTGGATTATATAAATCTTCTTTTTGGCCCGGGGCACAATATAAAAACAACGCTGTTTTATGTTATGCCCCGGTTGCCCCCCATCCTCGTCGAGGAAATAAAAAAAAGCAAGGAAACTATAAATAGGTTACAGGACATCGAAAGCCGCAACGCCGAGATGGCCCAACGGTTGTTGAAGGCTGGCAAGGACCGGCTGGTTGATATGGGGTTCACTCAAGAAACGGTGGAGGCGGTTTTTCGGAAGGTCGAAGTCGGAATTGCACGGGATATCGTCCACTGGTCGGAAAAGAAAAAAGCGGATGCGGTTTTCATCACCACCAGGGGGCGTAGCCGGTTGGAAACTTTTTTCATGGGGGAGATTGCAGCCAAAGTATTGGAATACTGCCAGATATGTCCGGTTTGGATGCTGAAGGGATCTATTCGTAATCAACATGTGCTGGTAGCAATTGATAATTCGAAAAATGCACTGCGGGCGGTGGATCATGCCGGTTTCATGCTGTCCGGAACGGATGCAAAAATAACCCTTTTCCACTCCAAACGGGATGTGAAGCGTTTCATTTCCCAGGCGATGCTGGATGAATTTCCGGAAGTCCAGAAATTCTGGCGACAAAAAGCCGGTGAGGTAATTGCCCCGTTTATGCAAAAGGCTAAAGACAAGTTGATAGCTGCCGGTTTAAAAGGTGATCGCATAGCGATCAAAGTGGTTGATGGCAGTCGCCAGCCGGCGGCCGACATCCTGGATGAAGCCCAACAAAGCACTGCGGGTACGATAATAATGGGGTTGCGAGGGTATTCTGCTGTTGAGGATTATAATATGGGAAGTGTCACCCGCAAGGTATTGAATCAAGCGATGGATATGGCAGTGAGCATCGTACCCTGAATCGTGGGAACGTTTTACCAAAGCTAAATATCGGTATCTCTGATCAGAAGAGATTTTACCATGGTGCGGCTTTCTTTAAAGGGCTTGGGCTATGCTGGTTTATATTTTGTTTATCATCGGATTCCTCTGCCTGATCAAGGGGGCTGGGTTTCTGGTTGACGGTGCCTCTTCCATTGCCCGGCAGCTGAATATATCCGATCTCGTTATCGGGTTGACGGTGGTGGCATTTGGCACCTCTATGCCCGAGCTGTTTGTGAACATCATTGCCAGTTTGAAGGGCAACACTGATATAGCGATTGGCAACGTGGTCGGCAGCAACATTGCCAATGTTTTTCTTATTCTGGGTGTGTCGTCCATCATTTATCCATTGGCGGTTACAAAAGGCACCGTGTGGAAGGAGATTCCCTTTAGTCTGCTGGCGGCGATCGTATTGTTTATCGCCGCCAACGATCAATTGATAGACGGCTCTCAGACGTCGGATCTGACTCGGATCGATGGGTTGGTTTTTTTCTCATTTTTTCTCATTTTTATTTATTACACCGGCTCCATCGCCACCCGCATCGAGGGCATGGAAGCGCATGTACCCGCCAAACAATCTGGCTGGTTTAGATCTTCTCTATATATTATTGTGGGTTTGGCAGGACTGACAATCGGTGGAAAATGGATCGTCGATGGGGCGATAGCACTTGCCACCAAATTCGGTCTGAGTGAGTCTTTGGTCGGATTAACCATCGTCGCGGTGGGCACCTCGCTTCCGGAGCTGGCAACCTCGGCGGTGGCGGCCTATAAGCGCAATGCTGACATAGCTGTGGGCAATGTCGTCGGGTCAAACATCTTTAATATTTTTTTCGTTCTGGGTATCAGTGCCGGCATCAAACCTTTACCGTTTCAGCCAAAAAACAACCTGGATATCGGTATGGTAGTTTTTTCCAGCCTGATCCTGTTTATGTTCATGTTCACCGGGAAAAAGCGTTCTTTAGACAGATGGGAAGGTATAATACTCCTCATATGTTATGGGGGATTCGTCGCTTATCATGTTTTCACGGATTAAGAAAGGAGGGTTAAACCCATGCCACGCTTGATCAAGAAAACCTCTAAGAAGGCAGGGCTTTCCCCGGGGACGCTTGTTCATATCGGTGAAATAAAAGCGGAAACGGCGAAGTTTTCTCTAATAAACTATGACCCGCAACAGATCCAGGAAAAGGAATTAGCAACCATTGACGAATCATTTGCCTACAAAGATACGGCGCCGGTCACCTGGATCAATATCGACGGACTGCATGAAATCGATATTGTTCAAAAGATAGGCCATCATTTTAATATTCACCCCTTGACCTTAGAAGACATCGTCAATACCGGGCAGCGCCCCAAGGCTGAGGGCTATGATAATTACATATTTATCGTTTTTAAGATGTTGTTTTATGATGATGCCAACACCCATATTACATCCGAGCAAGTCAGCCTCATTTTAGGAGCCCATTATTTAATTTCGTTCCAGGAGAAAGAAGGCGATGTCTTCAACTTCGTCAGAGAGCGAATCCGTAAAGCTAAAGGGCGCATACGCAAATCAGGGCCCGATTATCTCACCTATGCGCTGATTGACGCGACGGTGGATCACTATTTTTATATACTTGAGAAGGTGGGTGAAAAATTGGAGCAGATTGAGGAAGAATTGCTCGAGAATCCAGAGCCCCAGACCTTGCAGCGCATTCACAGCTTAAAAAGGGAAATGATATATTTCCGCAAACAGGTATGGCCGATCCGAGAATTACTCAATCGCCTGATGCATGAAGAGTCCGAGCTGGTTCAGGAGTCCAGCCATATTTTTTTCAGAGACATCTATGATCATACGATCCAGGTTGTTGACACCATCGAATCCATGCGGGATGTTCTCAACGGACTGCTGGACCTCTATCTTTCCACCTTGAGCAACAAAATGAACGAGGTCATGAAGGTGTTAACCATCATGGCCACCATTTTCATTCCCTTAACGTTTATCGCCGGAATTTACGGAATGAATTTCAAATTCATGCCGGAGCTCGAGTGGAAATGGTCGTATCCGGTATTATGGGGGGTGTTGGTTGCGATTTTTGTTCTTATGATTTTCTGGTTTAAACGCAAACGCTGGCTTTAAAAAGCAACCACATGCTTCCCTGGAAATTTTTAAGAACAAAAGCCAGCAGCAGACAAGCTCAAATCATAGGAAATCTTTGATTATGGGCAGCGTGGTAATTTCAGATTTAATTTTATGAGGAGGTAACATCATGGCGAGATTTTTCAAGAAACGCGAAGAGACCAAGGGCCTGTCGCCGGGTTCTCTGGTTTTCGTCGGGAACAAAAAGGTCGATAATGTTCGAATTCGGGTCATCGACTACGATGGGGCTCAATTAAAAGAAGACGAGTTAAAAGATATTGCCGCTGGAGCGGAATTTAAACGCACCAACACGGTCACCTGGATCAATGTAGACGGGCTGCATGATCTGGCATTGATGAAAGATATTG
>Ga0265303_10003317_pt1 | contig 10097 bp, 8 predicted proteins | sample Helome_2_FD_192494 | JGI IMG/M metagenome (GOLD analysis project Ga0265303, IMG submission 192494) | Marine sediment microbial communities from subtidal zone of North Sea - Hel_20160317 (Illumina Assembly) | ecosystem: Environmental > Aquatic > Marine > Subtidal zone > Sediment ... | reverse complement strand
GCCTTCATAGCCGGAATCGAACAAAAACCAATTTCAATCGTTACCACTATATGTTGTGGTATTCAAATTATGAAATCTTAAAATATAAGTTATAGATTTTGTAACATAATCGCGACGCACTGATTTCACTGAGAATGATAAAATCTCTAATTTCTAAGAGAACCACAAATTCTTAGGTCTCTCATGGTAGGCAATATGGTTTTGTTCGGTGACACACAATCGATGAAAAAGACTGCTTGTTGCATCCTGGCCTTTACAAATATACTCTATCAACGAGGATGAATGGTCGCAGTGCTCTGTAAGCATTATCGCTCGTCGCTTTTTGTGATGAGATGGATATCACTTACCAGATCGACGGTTATTAGATGCCCCCAGCGCCCAGCCTGAGAGGACTTCGGCTGGTACCTGGCCAGATACGCGCAGCCCCGAACACACTACGCAAAAACAACCAGAATCCTGTTATCCACCATATCAATGTCAGGCTCTGTTTGTTTACAGCCTCTGCCGTGAGGAGCAATGACGATCCGATGATAGTTGCAACTATAACAGCATTTCTTAAGTATCTGAAATCCCCTGTGCCCCAGTGAATACCATCGGTAACAAAGGCGATGGCCGCAATGGGTTGAAACAGTGCTGATACGGTCCAGGCCGGATAGAAAAGAACTGTCCCTGACGGGGGAACCAGGAGCCCAGCGAACAGATTCGAAGAGAGCAGCATTACAGCCATAAGTGCGAGTCCTATAAGCAGGCTCCAAATGCAAACAAGGCGCGCTGCGATACGTGACTTGTCTATCTTACCGGCCCCAAAATAATAGCCGATCAGACTTTGGGCGGTAATTGCCGATGAGTCAAGTAAAAGGGTTGTAAAAACCCAAACCTGACGTATGGCTTGGTGGGCCGCTCCCGAATCTGGACCCAAACGTGTGGCAGAACGTGTGGCGAGCAATAAAAAGATGATCAGCGAACCAGTTCTGAAAAACATATCCTGTCCAATCTTCATCAACTTTTTTGCATCGCCGATATCAATATCAAAGGTGAAGCCTAATTTTTTACGGATAATTGCCAGACAACATACGGCACCTGTCCATTGGCTTGCCGTACTTGCGATTGCTGCCCCGGCGACACCCATGGTGGGAAACGGTCCGTAGCCGAAGATAAGCGTGTAGTCGAGAATTATATTCATGGTGTTAACGGCGATGGCAATGACCATCGGCACGCGCATATTGCCGAGACCATATAGGATTCCGAATGAAGTGATAGTTACAAAAACAGCCGGTACACCGATCACTCTGAATCTAAGATAGGTGCTTGCATGAGATTTGATGTCGCCGTCTGCACCCATCAATGTAGATATTTCCGATCCAAAGATGAATATGGTCATACCGATGACCGTGCCAATCAGGATAGCAATAATCAGGGCGAGGCAACCAATGCGTCTTCCGGTTGAAAGATCCTTGCGGCCATAGGATTGTGAAATTTCTGTCTGGCTACCAACAGCAAGAAAATTAAAAACAGCGAAAACACTCGACAACACCACGGTTCCAACACCGAGGGCGGCGAGTTCCTCTACTCCAAGCCGGGCTATAAATGCCGTGTCTATCAATCCTGTTATAGGCTCGGCGATCTGTGAAAACAACACCGGTGTCCATAACAGGAAAAAGGTCCTAAACGGCACATTCAAGAAACGATCGAACCTGGATGCTGTCGACATGATGGGGCCACTCACAAATTTTTCGCTTTTTTACGTAATTTTCCAGCAGCATCTACCCCGCGGACAACAACCTTATCGCACAATACTTAACCATACAGTTGATAAGTCTAATAATGGGTATAAATTGATTTACTATCGAATGATATTGTACTGAAAGCTATTTGAATTGAGACCTTTGCCAAGTTTAGAAACCATGCAGTTGTCGATTGATTTTTTGATGGCTTTATCATATTTTTTTGGAAAATGATCTGGGAGATGTACTTCCAGCATAACTTCTGATTGGTCAGTGTGCTTCCTGTGCCAGTTCACAGTTTGGCTGATTCTGAAACTTTCTGTTGAAATATTTCGTTTCCGGCAAAATGCCAGAATATCGAAACTTGCTCATAATGCAAACGCAGAAAAAAATATGTTTGCTGGGTTCATTGTTGTTCTCACTGCATTCTTGTCTTCAAAATACTCCGTAACAATAGAACATCCATCGGTTTCAATTCTAACTTGGTCGTTATCAAGATATTTTACTTCAAATTTTGCGTATCGCTCATCACCGCTCATTATTACCTCCAATATAAAGCATTATAAATCTTATTCTAGCAGATAGAATTATCAAGTATTTAAGTACTATTCTATCAATCCAAAACGTCTCTTTCATCATCGGCGATTGTTATTTTTTTACCCATGCCAACTTTTTTCAGGCTAACTCCGAACTCCTATCAATCATAATTTTATCAATGAGCATAACGCGCTTACGGTAGCTGTTTTATGCAAAGCTACCATTATTAAGTGACTAAGTATATAATACTTTATCCGTGAATCGGTATGCCGGAGGCCTTAAACGCCAACTCTCCCATAATTTCGGCCAAGGTTGGATGGGCATGAATCGTGTCCGCAATCTGCCGGGTTGTAAACCCATTTTTTATGGCGATTGTGGCTTCGCCGATTAGGTCTGTTGCGTGTGGTCCAATCAAGTGAACACCAAGGATTTTGTTCGTATTTTTTTCAACAACCATTTTTGCAGCCCCTGCAATTTCATCAATCGCTTGTGCTTTTCCCAGTGTTCTAAAATTTATAATATGCGACTGTGTCACGAAACCCTTGGATTTTGCTTGCTCTTCACTTAACCCAACGGTGCCAATTTCTGGCATAGTAAATATGGCTGAAGGAACTACATCGTAGTCCATCTTCTTTTTTTTCCCATCAATTGCGTTTTCAACTGCGGTAATTCCCTCATGAGAGGCCACGTGTGCAAGCATAATTTTTTCAGGCCCAATTACATCACCTATGGCGAACACCCCTTCAACAGATGTTTCCATATAATCATCAACCTCAATCCACCCCTTGGGTGTTGTCTTGATTCCTATATTTTCGAGGCCAATCCCAATAGAACTAGCAGAGCGCCCAATACACACTAGCATTTTTTCTGCACTAATCTTATTATTTTTTAACTTTTTTGATTTAGAAAGGTCAGCAAAAGAAGATATTTCCAAATCTACACTGAGATCTTCTGATGTTTTTGTAAATTTTTTTACTACAGTGTTGCACAAAATTTTTATTTTATGTTTTTTCATTTCCCGTGCAAGGAGTTTCGATATTTCTTCATCAACAGATGGGATCGGCAATAATCTGGGCATAGCCTCTACGATGGTGACCCTGGTACCCAGTGCAGATAAAATAAAGGCAAATTCACAACCAACGACTCCACCACCGACAATTACTATTGATTCTGGCACGCGATTCAGACACAGAATATCATTTGAGGAAAGAATCCGTTCATGGTCAAAGCTAAAATTGGGAACATCTAATGGCTCAGTTCCTGTGGCTATAATTAACTTGTCATATCCGATCTGGGACTTTTTATCATTATTTTGCAATAATGCCACAGCTCCTTTTCCGATTATGTGTGCTCTAGCAAACTCAATACTTATGTTATTGTTCAATAATAATGATTCTATTCCTTTTTGCTGGGCTTGAATAACTTTATCCTTTCTGCTCATCAAAGCAGCCAGATTTGTTGTTACACAGCCCTCAATATCAATTCCCAAATGAGCTGCTTTTGAAAGCTTAACCAAAAGGTCGGCAGAATTTTTTAAAATTTTTGAAGGAATACAGCCCCAGTTCAGACACGTGCCGCCTAGTTTTTGCTGTTCTACAAGCGTCACATCCGCACCCAGTTGAGATGCACGAACAGCTGATACATATCCACCAGGACCACCTCCGATAATTATAATTTTTTTCTTCATGATTCTCTATAATTATATTACATTGTCATCGAATGCATTCCGCTAAAAAAATTAGGACAAAATACCCCAATGAGTTGCCTCAGGGGTATCTCATCCGTTTAAAAATGACATTTTTTACGCTATCAGGGCTCTCACCTGGTCTGGAGTCATCCCATCAATACCGAGATCTTCTACTTTTAACCCCTCTTCAAAATAATTCACATCTGACATGATAGAAGCGATTTGGATAACCATATCAATGTTAGGCGTGGGTATCCCCCACATACGGCCAATGGAGGACCAAGGCACGAGGCCATAGGGCATATCTTCAGTAATATAGCGAGAATTAACGACCGGAGGGGTCTTGTTAGACGGATGACTGTGAACGGAGCTCTGCCTCAACGTCTCTGACAGGGTTGGTTTGGCCACAGAATACCGGTTATACACATCCTCAAAGATATCCTTAAAAGGCCTCCCTTGTTCACTCACCTTATCGCATACCAACTCGCGGTCACCATCAACGGCTAGCATAACCTTGGCAACGGATTCAGTTGCACCATCGGAGTAAATTCCCCATCCTTCACCGCCGGTTGATTCTATACGCCCAGCATTGAAAAGCACCATCGGAGGATGCACAACCGGATTGAGGTTATTGACACTGGTAAGCCAGACGTTATCCGCTGCCTTAAAGCTCGGGAACACCGGCTTGACTTTATCCAGGAAATCTTGGGTTCGACTGGCAGGCAAGGCTGCAACCGGGAGGTTATCCTTAACACCAAAAACCTCTACTACGCCTGGTTCGATAGCTCTTGTAGCGTATGGAAGTGACACTAACTCCACAGGGGTTATCTTAGTTGTAACATCAGCTTCCTTCTTCCATTTAATAAATCTCAGCGCCCCAAAGTTGGAAGTAAATAGTATGAACTGGCCATCTTCAAAATCATTCATTAAAGATTTGCTGAAGACTTCATGGGCGAAAGCTGATCCTCCAATAATGATTACATCAACACCTTTTATGGCCTGCACTAAGTCCGTTGTAATCATATCCAATTTAGCAAAACCTTCCTTTGCATCTCCGGATATTTTGATTCCTCCGTTTCTTTCGATGGCTCGAAGATTTTCTTCAAATTCCGGAACTTCGGCTAGATTGACTGAATGCCCACTAAGTGCAATGTGGGCAGCATAGGCTTGACCAGAGTTTCCTGTTCCAAGTATTGCGAATTTTACCTTTTCGTGAGACATTTTTATTTCCTTTTTAATTTTAAAGGTTTTAATCTGGTTCCATTAACCTATTATTTTATTGGTTGCAGTCTTGGTGTTTATATCTTTTATTCCATTCCGAGGTTTTAATGCCATAGCTATAGTTATCCCCATGATTGCAGCTACAGCGCCAATATAATGGTTAGGTACAAAACAAATACCTCCAAGTGCGATCAATGTTATCCTAAGTGATGTATTTAAGTTTCGATGTAGCCAACCTTCAATTCCACCATTTAGTAGCAACAATCCGGCAACACTTAGTGATATCGATACAAATATTTCTAATATTGTTCCCTTCATTATCAAAGCTGTATTGTAAACGAAAGCAATTGGGAGAACATATCCTGATACAGCTAGTTTTTGAGCCTGGATACCTGTTTTAAAAGAATCAGCCCGGGCTATGCTGGCTGCAGCATAAGCGCATACAGCTACCGGTGGTGTGACTTCAGCTATTTTCGCAAAATATAGAACAAATAAATGAGCTGCGACAATATCAACGCCTTGTTCAACTAAAACCGGGGCGGCAAGACTTGAGGCCAATATATAGGCGGGAGTCGTTGGCATGCCGATACCAAGGATGATAGACAATAAAGCTGTTAACAAGATCGCAATAAATAAATACCCTCCTGACAAATTCATTATCAGTGACACAAAAGATACACCGAAGGAAGTATGCGCAATTGAGGCAACAATGATTCCTGCTCCAGCGCAGGCAGCTGCGACCATTATGGTATTTTTAACCCCCGTTTCTAACGCTTTCAATATCTTACCGGGAGTCATCCAATTGCTCTTTTGATCTAGATAGCTTCCTATGACAACAATGATTATTCCAAATAGACCTGCGTACATTGGCGAATATCCAATCACTAAAAAAGCTATTATTCCTATCAGTGATGCCAAACAATAACTGCGTTTTAAAATATTTTTCCATGGAATTATCTCATCCTCGCCTACAGCACTCCCTAAATTTCTCTTTCTAGCAGCCATATGAATACAAAAAGCCATCGAAACATAGAAGAGAATAGCGCTCAGGCTAGCATAAAGAGTTAATTTCAGATATGGTATTCCGATTATCTCGGCCATAATAAAGGCTGCTGCACCCATAATTGGCGGCATATACTGCCCGCCTGTAGAAGCAGTTGCCTCAACTGCAGCTGCAAATTCTGGTTCATACCCATACTTTTTCATCATTGGAATGGTGAAGCTACCAGTTGTGTAAACATTAGCCGTGCCCATACCGCTAACCATCCCAAAGAATCCACTGCTCCAAATACTTACCTTTGCAGGACCACCAGGTGAGTTTCCAGCTATACGAAAAGCTAGCTCGTTAAAGAAACTACCTACTCCTGAATGAGATATAAATGCTCCGAATATGATAAACAAAATAAGATAAGACGATGATATGCTTGAAAGCATTCCAAAAATACCTTGATCGAGATTTAAATAAAACATTTCTACCATTCGTGGATATTTAAATCCTGGGTGTTTTAACACACCAAACAAGTAAGGACCTACCAGCACATGAATTATCGATAATCCAACGATGGATGCCATAACGCCATTGACCATTCTCCTTGTGGCCTCTACTACCAATACTATATAAATCGAACCTATAACTACCTCTAAGGTTGTCACTGGATCTGCCAAATATAATCTTGACTCTATATAAGTACTATTTAGTGCTATATATAGAGGGCAAATAAGCGCTATAATGGCTAATATAATATCAATAATTGTTGCTCTGTCTTTTGGTGATTTGGAATTAGCTGGATAGAGTATAAATCCTAATGATAGACAGCTTAGCAAATGCACAGAACAGAGGATGCTAGTCTTAACGTATTCGATTACTGCATAGATGTGAAACAGTGCTGCTAGGACTGTCCATATCGTTATTGCCAGTGCTATTTTACCCTCTAATTTCCTCATAGTTTATTTCACTACTTTAAATTATTTTAAAGAGTATTAGCTGTAATTAAGGAATGCTAATTTCCCGGTGTCGTTCACCTTGCCCATCTAGAGGGCAAGGTGAATTCTCAGACACCCATCATTTTGCCGCTGATAATATTACTGAATATATCCTTTTTCTCGATAATACTTTTCTGCACCAGGATGTAATGGCACCCCTATTAATTTTACATTTCCCGCTTTTTTTGCGGCAAAAGTCTTAAAACGGCTGCTAATTGAATGTATTTTTGCCTCGTTTTCGCAAATAGCCTTGGTGATTCTGTAAACGATGTCATCATCTATATCCTTATTGACAATTAAGGCTAGATCTACCGCTGGCGTAGTATATTCTACATCGACTACTTTTTGCTTATACAAGCCTGGAGAGATCGTCGTTGTTGCGAAACCGTATTTATCTGCAAACACTTTAGCCAATTCAGGATCTTGCGGTAAACTTTTCATTGGTGTAGTCAAAACTATTTCTTGAATAAAACTACTTGGAACGGGCCACATATGAAATAGAATATCAGCCTGGCCATCCTTAATTTTCTTAGACTGATCCATATATTCCAGATGCATAATACGTCCACCCGATTTTTTGATACTGTCATAGCTAATGCCATAATAGTCTAACATCATCCGTCCAAGTTTTTCATCTGCTCGACCTCTTGTTGAAACCACAAGATTAATTGGAAGCTTCTTTTCAGCAATTTGCTCTAGGGAATCTATGCCAGCGCCTCTTATTGCGTAAAACCTGCACGGATGCAGCGTAAAGCCGACTGCAATACCACGAACATTCGGATTAGTCTTTTTAAAAGGATCTTCTCCTTTCACTGCCCATCTATTTATAATTGGCATCGACCAAGCGACCTGTGCTTCATTGTTATTCACTCTTACAACGTTCGCTAATCCTGCTCCAGGCACAGTTTTCAATACAATATCCGGTTCTTCTTCCTGAATAAGTTTTGAGATCGCGGCCATTTGACCAAACCAAGTTCCTCCCGTACCACCTGACGCTGCAGTCAAAGTGACTGTTTCAGCAATTGCCGAGCCAATCACAAAAAATGAAATGATCGAAAAAATTAAAATTATTTGGCCAAATCGTCTTTTCATAATACGCCCCCTTAAAAGTAGTTTATCGTTAGCGGAGACACTTTAGCAAAATCAAAATCGGTTGTTTTTGCCCTGTGCTCCATGGTTATAAAACTATTTCGCTTAAACTCCGTTTTCTATTGGCTGATAAATCCTTTAAGTCTGTTCATCGCTTCTTTCAGACGTTCAACAGGATGAGTTAACGCAATTCGAAAATAACCTTCACCATATTTGCCGTACATCGATCCAGGAATCATCCAAACCGCGATATCATCCAGGACTTTGAAGCACCATTCCTTGGAGTTCGTGACACCCTCCGGCACTTGTGCCCAGATGTAAAAAGTTCCCTTGGGACTATTAATGTCCATCCCACAGTGGCGGAGGCCCTCGATGACGACATCCCTGCGTGTTTGGTACATCTTATTGCGCTCTTGCATGAAGTCCATCGGTCCATTGAGAGCATCAGTGGCGGCCTTCTGCAATGGATAGAACATGCCGCGGTCGGAATGGGACTTTATTTTAGTCATGCCTGCAATAATCTCTGGGTTTCCCACCATAAACCCCGTACGCCAGCCACAGGCGTTGAAAGCCTTGGACAAAGAGTTGAATTCGATGCCAACGTCCTTTGCATCCGGAACTTGGAGCAAGGATGGAGCGCAGTATCCATCAAAGCAAATTTCTGAATAAGGGTTGTCGGAAAGTATAGCGACGTCATATTTTTTCGCCCATTCCACTAGATTAAAATAAAAATCACCAGGCGCATGGGCTGAAGTCGGATTGTTAGGGTAGTTGACCCAAATCAGCTTGGCCTTCTGGGCTGTAACGGACGGAATAGACTCAAGGTCAGGTAAAAATTGGTTTTCCTTCAACAGCGGCACCGGCTCTATTACACCGCCGGCAATCTTTACACCAGCGACATATGCAGGGTAACAGGGGTCCGGAACCAGAGCGATATCGCCCGGATCCAGCAGACAGGTGTGTATGTGAAACAGGCCGTCGGCCGATCCCAGAAGTGGTAGCACCTCATTTTCAGAATCGCATTTCACGTTGTATTGCCTCTCATACCATCCGGCAATAGCCTCCTTCAATGGCATTGGAGAGTAATAACTGGGATAGTGATGACTTTCAGTATGAAAGCATGCGTCTGCCAAAGATTTCCGCATATCCTCAGGTGGTATGACATCCGGATCTCCTAGCCCCAGGTTGATAACGTCCTTACCTTCCTCACGCATGCGGGTGAGGATCAGATTCATTGCTGTTCCTAAATAGGCCTCAAAATCATCTAATCGCTTAGCTGTTTTCATTTTCATATCCATCTGATTCAAGCAGTTTCATCCTCGTATACATTAGCAATGCAACACAGAAAGGTTGCGGCTTCGTCACTGATGTTTTTCATGCCATGCGGTTCCAAGCTAGGTACATAAATGTAGTCTCCTTGCTCTGTTATCTTTTTAAATGCGATTTCTTCGGTTTCCATATCAAACTGCCAGCATTCGAATTTACCACTTAAGATGTACATTGTTTGATGATAAAAGTGGTTGTGGATGGGTATCTGACCACCAGGCTGTATAGTGAAATATCTTAAACCGTATTCTGGATAGCCCGTTCCGTCATCACCAAATTTTGAAAGCCAACGTATGCTAGTACCTATGACATCTCTCTGCTCACCCTTGAATGGAAATTTTTCGATCTTGACATCCTCACAGTCCTTCCAGTTGCAAATTTTCATAATCTCCCCCCTTGCATAATAACTGCACCAACTGGAGATATTGTTAATATAGGATAGCTGGAAACAGTTTATTTTTATCGGGATCACAGGTCCCAATTCTATTCGAATAATAATATACGGGCTAAAAAAATATATCTTAAATACA
>Ga0265303_10003316_pt1 | contig 10102 bp, 5 predicted proteins | sample Helome_2_FD_192494 | JGI IMG/M metagenome (GOLD analysis project Ga0265303, IMG submission 192494) | Marine sediment microbial communities from subtidal zone of North Sea - Hel_20160317 (Illumina Assembly) | ecosystem: Environmental > Aquatic > Marine > Subtidal zone > Sediment ... | reverse complement strand
GAGCAGGAGCAGGAGCAGGAGCCGGAGCAGGAGCAGATTCGGGTTTCGTTGTGGCCGCCGGTGCCGCCGGAGGTGGTTCATCGACCTGGGGACGCAGAGATTCGGCCGCACCGTCGTAGCAACTCAGACGTTTTGCGTCATCGGTTTCGCTGGCGCAGGCCAGGATTCGGCCCTCAGTCGAATCATCGGCCCATGCGGTGCCTTGAAAAACAGCCAGGATAGCGGCGATTGCAACGAGTGTTGTACGTGTCATTGGAGATACCCCGGTTTGCCTTCAGGCACTAATTCTAAACACATCGGCCCGGCATGAGCCCGGCAATTTTCGAAATCGTCATTTTCACCATGCTATTCCGTAGTCGTCGCCGTGGTTACTGGAGCCACCTTGCATCGTGCCGTTTTCCCAGTTGAAGTAAATCGCGTTGATGGGCCCGGAGGTATTTTCATACCCTCCCCATAATCCGACCTCAACCCAGTATCCCATCTTGTGTAATTGTTCTCGTGTGTAGTCGTTCACCGACTCGTTGACGCCCAGTCGCCCGGGTTCTTTGGCATGGTTGCCGAACGACTGGTGCATCTGGTAGCTCAGGAAATTGTCGGCTTCGGCGGCCTGTTGGACGTCCATGCCGAACTCGACAATGTTCAGGAAGAACTGCAGCAACATCTGGTCCTGAGCGTCGCCGCCCTGCATGGCAAAAGACAGGAACGGCTTGCCATCCTTAAGTGCCATACTCGGTGTTAGCGTTACCCGCGGCCGTTTTCCCGGTTCCAGAACGTTGTACGGATTTTGCTCCGGATCCAGCACAAAACTCTGCATGCGCTGACTCATGCCGACGCCAGTCTCGCCCGCAATTACGGCGGGTATCCAGCCACCGCTAGGCGTTACCGAGACAACCCAGCCTTCTTTGTCGGCAGCCTGTATTGATGTCGTACCGCGGAAAAACGACTCATCACTGTCTGAACTGTTGCTTCCGACCAGGTTGTCGAAGATTTTCTTGAACAGGTTACGGTCGTCCTCGACGCCGGGTGGTCGGCCATGGCGAATCTGTGGGTTATTGCGTGCCTGGTTGATCAAGGCGGCACGTTCCTTTGCGTACTCTTTCGACAACAGCCCCTCAATGGGCTCTTCGGGCGGAAAGTACGGATCACCGTAGTAGTAGTCACGATCGGCATAAGCGAGGTTCATGGCCTGGTACACCGTGTGGATGTACCGCACGGTGTTGTATCCCATGCTGGCAAGATCGAAGTTTTCGAGAATATTCAGCGCCTGCAGCAAGACCGGACCCTGGGTCCAGGTCGTCAGCTTGTAAACATCGATGCCACGGTAGTTGATGGACACCGGTTCCTCGATATACACCTGCCATTCATCGAGATCATCCATTGTTACAAGGCCATCCTGCTCTTGCATGGAACGCACCAGCTCTTCGGCAATGTCGCCGCGGTAGAAACGATCGTAGGCAGCATAGATTGCCTCTTTACGGTTGAGTCCGGCATCAATCGCAATGCGCTCTGCCTCAACCAGTTTTTCAAGCGTGGCTTTGAGTTGCGGCTGCCGAAACACATCGCCAGCGGACAGTCCCCGCGTACTGCCATTCTCTGATGAAAGGAAAAGCGCTTTGGAATAGGGCCACTTGATGATCTCGTGAATGTTCTCCTGGATCCTCTGCACGGCACCCGCCTCGATCGGGTAGCCATCCGCCATGTCGATTGCCGGCGCCAGAACATCTGCAAGACTCATCGTGCCGTACTCAGCCAGCATCACCATCAGGCCACCCGGTGTTCCGGGCGTGGTGGCGGCAAGGGGTCCGTACTCGGGCGGATACGGCAGGCTCATTGCCTTGAAGAGTTCCGGTGTTGCGCCAGTCGGCGCTACGCCCATCGCATTGATTCCGATAACCTTTCCGGTGTGCGGGTTGTAGATCAAAGCCTGTGTTTCGCCGCCCCAATGGAGCGTGTCCCACATTGTTGCCGCCGCAGCGAGCATGGCACATGTGGCATCTACCGCATTGCCACCGTCAAAGAAGATTTTGGCGCCGGCCGTCGCAGCCATCGGCTTGCCCGTAATCGCCACCCAGTTTTTGCCGTACAGAACGGGTTTTTCCGTGGCAGCCTGTGTGGATGTTGCAGCCACAATGCCCGCAAACACGGCTGCAATAGTGATCACTCGGAACTTTGGGAATGCGCGCATGGTCTGCTCAAGTCTGCCTCGTGCTTACATCATATTTGAAAATTAGTGAAAACTGCGAGCTGGCGCACACTTTATTGTCCAATGTCGTCAGAAGACGACGCTTATTTCCTTGTTGTCCTCAGGGGCATTTGATTAGCTAGGAGTCTCTCCGGGAACATTGCTGAGGACCTCGGATGAACACTTCAAAATGGGCATTGGCGGCTGCTGTCGCCGCTATCTTGTCTACGGCAAACGCTGCCGGGCCGGATGATGTGATGCTGTCACATTACGAGCCATTGCAGCAGCTAACGCTGCACACGATGAGTTCCGGCGCTGCCAATGCCTCGCAAAAGGTTAGTGGTGCCGCGCCGCTCGTCATGAGTTTCGATGCGCTCGGTCGCCGTTTTGACCTCGAGCTCGAACCGAATAGCCGACTGGTGTCCGTAGCACGTCAGAACCCGTTGCTCGGTGGCGTAGCTATCTATCGTGGCGCGCTGGCTGGCCGACCGGGTTCGTGGGCACGCATCGTCGTATCCGATGGCATGCCAAGCGGCCTGTTCTGGGATGGCAATGAGATGTACGCCATCGAAGCGCCGGGCGACAGCATTGTGCAGTCTAATGTGTCTGTTATTTATCGTCTCGCTGACGCACAGATTGCACCCGGCTCGATGAGCTGCGGCTCAGCGTCAATGGCAACGACAGGCTCGGCTGCCATGGACGGTCTCCTTGACGAGCTAGGCGCAATTTCGCAGGCTCCGGGCGCCGTATCAGAACTCGAAATGGGTGCAATTGGCGACTTCGAATTTACGAACAGCAAGGGCAGTGACGCAGCCGCTGCGACGGCGATCACGACGCGCCTGAACAACGTCGACGGTATCTTCAGTCAGAACGTCGGCGTGCAAATCAACGTGACGACGATTGAGACGTTCAGTGCATCAAATGACCCATTCACCGACGTAGCAGAAGCGGGCGATTTGCTTGACGAGGTGTCAGCGTACCGTTCGACAACGCCGGCACAAAACAGCAACGGGCTCACTCACCTGTACACGGGCAAGGACCTCAACGGCACAACGGTCGGCGTAGCGTGGACCGGCGCCTTGTGCAGCAACTTCTTCGGCGCCGGGCTTAGCGAAGGCAACGGTAGTTCGACCTTTGACAGCCTGGTCGCCGCACACGAGATCGGCCACAATTTTGGTGCACCGCATGACGGTCAAAGCGGATCCGCGTGTGAGTCAGAAACCGGCAACTTCCTTATGGCTCCGCAGTTAAACGGCAGCGACCAGTTCTCTTCTTGCAGTATCACTGAAATGTCGGACGATATTGCAGGCGCATCGTGTATTAGCGCACTGCCATCCACCGACATGGAGGTTGCGTTAAGCGGTAGTGCAACGGTGTTGTTCGGTGCGAGCGCAGAAATCAACTATGACGTCACGAACAATGGCACACTCGATGCGACGAATGTCACTGCCGACTTCACGCTTCCTGCCAACGTGGCCCTGGACTCTGTCGTTGCATCGGTCGGCACCTGCACAAGCGGTGCCGGTACGGTCAGTTGCACACTGGGCGACGTGCCCGGAATGAGTAGCCGCACCGTCGATATCACGACAACGCCAACGGCACTCGGGCAGGGCATGATTAGCGCAACGGTTTCGGCCGATTTGGACGACCGCCCCGGAAACAACCAGGAAACAGTGCAACTGACAGTGGATCCGGCGGTTGACCTGGTCGCAAATGCGCCGACTGGTGCCTCGGTCAAGATCAACAAGAGCACGACAGTCGATGCGACGCTTGAGAACAGGGCGACCCTGAACGCGACCGGCGTCAGTCTGACTGTTGACCTGGGTAACGCGTTGCAGGCTACGGCTGCCAATTGGTCGATCGGATCATGCACGGTCTTTGCCCAGCAGGTGACCTGCCAGGCGGCAAACTTCGCAGCGCAGTCAAATTCGACGATCAGCGTTACTGCTACCGGCATCTCGGCGGGCAACCCGAACATCACAGTTACACTGTCAGCGCTCGAGGCTGACCTTGTACCGTCAGATAACAGCAGCAACGGCAGGATCGAGGTCAAAGACCCAGATGATAGTTCGGGTGGCGGTGCAACTGGTCCGTTTTTCTTTTGGCTGCTCGCCGGCCTTATCGGGGTCCGACGCAGTCGCCGTCAAACTGTTTAAGTAGTTGCGCGGAATCTTCGGCTTCTTCGAAAAAACGGGCGATGTAGCGCACTCGTGCGTCGGCGTCTTCGTCACCCACGGTCGGTGATTGCTCCACAAGCGTCATGATCGACTCGCGTAGTGCTGTGATCTTCTCCAGCGCTGCCGCGACCCGGTCGATCGGCAGTTTGCAGTAACCGCGGTAGACGCGCTGTGTGACGCGCTTTGTTCCGACCGTCGAATTCGGTTTTGCGTAATTCGCATTCACGAGGCCGGAGTAATCAAAGTCGTAAGGCATAGGGTAGAGGCCGCCATTTCTTTCGATCAAGTGAACGTTATGGCAGCATGCTTCTTCACTCTCTGCGCTGACGAATGACCAGTCCGTGTTGCCAATCAAGTACTGAAAAACATAGACGAGAGCGGTCTGATTGTCATTAAGTCGCGAGTACGGGACTCCGCTGATCTCGGACACTTCGCCGTCAATTCTCGCGGCAAGCTCCCGGTCGGACTCGATCAGGAATCCGTAGTAGGGGCGGTCAAGATGCTTGAGCCGACCGTCCGTGTCTTCGTATTGAACCCGTAACAGGCGAACCCGGTAGCCGGTATCAGCAATCAGGTTGAATATGCGGTACGCCATGTATTCTTCGAGCAGGTTGTTCTCGAACTTCTGCCTGTTGGATTTGCAGTGAGTGACAAGCTTGAGTTTGTCCTGGCCCGCAAACACCGTCTGGCCGGCACCCTCGACCGGAAAACGCAGGCGCAACGGGGGAAAACCACAAATGATGGTGCGGCTCTTGCCACGAACCCTGACATCCACCGGGATGTCCGTACCGTCGACGCTGAGCAGGAACGGATATTCAACGCGTTCTGTCTTCTTTTTTTCCCTGGCTAACGTCCTGAGCGGACCACTCAGCCGGATCTCGATGACCGAGTCGTCGTCAAAAAGCGGCGACGAAAAAACGGGACTGGCCAGCGGCCCCAGCGCCAACAGCGTGAGCACCAGGAAACGGCGCGGTAGTACTCGATATTCTGTGGGTCTCATGTAGAATCCCGCTCACCATTTCATTCAGTACATTTAACAGACAGGTAGCATCGTGAGCAATAACGAACAGCAATTCGACAAGATCAAAAACGCCCCTGGATTCATCGCCGCGCTCGACCAGAGCGGTGGCAGCACACCCAAGGCACTGGGCCTATATGGCGTTACACCGGATGCATGGTCGAACGACGACGAGATGTTCTCGGTCGTTCACGAGATGCGCACACGCATTATGACGAGCCCGTCCTTCGGCGGCGATCGCATTCTTGGCGCGATCCTGTTTGAGAACACAATGGACCGCGAGGTAGAAGGGCAGTCGACGGCCTCTTATCTATGGAACGTGAAAAACGTCGTGCCATTCCTGAAAGTCGACAAGGGTCTTGCTGACGAAGTGGACGGTGCACAGGTCATGAACCCGATGCCGGATCTCGATGCCCTGTTGGCGAAAGCCAGGACGGCCGGAATCTTTGGTACAAAGATGCGCTCAGTCATCAAGCAAGCCAATGCGGCAGGTATCAAGGCTGTCGTTGATCAGCAGTTCGACGTTGGACGGCAAATTGTCGCGGCAGGGCTCGTGCCCATCATCGAGCCCGAGGTTGATATCCACTGCCCCGACAAAGCAGCTGCAGAGAATATCCTGCATGCGGCGATTATGGATCAACTTAACAGCCTGGGCGCGGATGAAGTCGTCATGCTGAAACTGACGTTGCCTGAGCAGGACAATCTCTATGCAGATTGTGTTGCACATTCGAACGTCGCACGCGTCGTAGCCCTGTCCGGTGGATATTCGCGCGAAGAAGCGAACGACCGGCTCTCGCGGCAGAACGGCATGGTTGCAAGTTTCTCGCGCGCATTGTCCGAGGGGCTCAATGTCAACCAGAGCGCAGAAGAATACGATGCAATGCTTGACGGATCGATTGGCAGCATCGTTGCCGCGTCGGCAACCTAGCTCGCCGATCCTCAGGTAATTCGGTCACGCAGCGCCGCCAGCGCCGTCTTGGTGCGGGCGGCGTTTTCAGTGCCCATGCGAAGCAGGAATTTCTGCCCGCTCGACAGGGCCTCAAATTCGGGGTTCTCAAATTCGTACAGGACGTGCGGCCTGACCAGCCGCAGTGGTTCCCCGGGATCCGGCGTTTCGAGCAAGTGGTCGATGACTTCAACCACGCGGTCATTGAAATAGCTGTTCGGATAGCCGAGCGATTCATACGCTTTCTGCAGCAACGGATAGTAGCGTTTGTATATATCGGTAACGCTGTCGGGATCAGCAAGCGCAAACACGTCGACCAGCATTCGGTAGCGGTCGAAATTGGAATCGTTCAACACTGATACGCCGTCACCGCGTGCATCAGCCGTGAATGCACCCGAGACTCTGCCAATGGGTCGAACGCGCTCGGCGACATGACTGCGGGGGAGATTGTCGACCGTTGCCACAATTTTGTCGATCAGTGCGTCGGTGACAAGCATAGTGTCGAGTTGCCCGCCGAAACGATCGACCAGCTCGAGGCGCAGAAAGGCATCAATGTCGTTGAGGTTGGGCAAGGACACAAGCTCACCGGCTTCTGGTCCGGTCCATTGCAGGGCTTCAATCGGGTGAACGGGCCCGGTCAGTCGTCGTCCAGCGCCAAGGATGCGGTCGCGCACGATGATGAGAAGCTGTTGCAGTTCGTCGCCGCGACCGGGACCAATATGCCTCCCCTCGGTCCAGATGAGTTCGACATGGTCACGTCGCGCGGCCTCAATTAGCGGTTCCTGCGCCTCGGGTGGCACGTAATCGTCGTTGTGTGCCGCGACAATAACCAGTGGTCGTGGCGCGATTTCAGGAATCCAGCGCCGCGTATCGAACGAACTGCCGTGGACGATGAACAATGCTGTGCGGGCTGTCAGCCGCCGCAAGACATCGTTGTCGATATGTCGACGTGCGTTATGACTGGCCCAGCTGACGTTATCACCGCCGCCATGCAGCATCCAGACGCGACTGAAGCGTTCATCAAGTGCGCCGGCTGCGGTAGCAAATGGTACTCCCAGGCTGACGCCGGCGAGCTCCGTCCGGTCGGGATCAACCCACTCCTGTTGCAATAACCAGGTCAGGGAAAGTGACACGGCAGGCGGGGAATCGAGAAACGCGCGCTGCACCGACGGAATGGCAACTATGGACTTCCAGAATCCGTCGAGGTCCTGGCTGCCATCGTAAGGATAGTCGATCGCCGCAAACGCGATGCCATCGGCATTTCCGACGAGATCTATTGCATCCTTCCCCGTCTCCTGCCCACCCAGGATGAGCACCAGGGGCAGTTTCTCCGTAACGTCGACCTCGGGTCGCAGCATACGCATGTCGACTTCAAGGCCGGTCGACGATCTAAGGCGAACCGTGTAACTGCGATCGGTCGCCCGCTGTTCCTCGATGACTTCGGCGTCGACCAGTGTGCCGGTACGCTCGAGGAAGTAGTCATAGCGAGGAACAGCAAGATAGATGCTGTAGGTGGCAATGACGACCAGCAGTAGCCCGACAGTTAGCGTTACGATACGCCGTATCATTCGCACATCTTATCAGTCGCGCCGCGAATCGCAGAGGTGTGTCCGTGTTGACCACCGCTGCTAGTGGTTTGCCGCAATGGTCTGGAATGAGTCCATTTGCGATCATTCGGTAAGCGAATTAATCCAATATTTAGGCAGCTAAGTCCATGAATAATAACCATGTTTACTCGTTCGCCGATGGCGATGGCCGGAACAGGAAACTCCTGGGCGGTAAGGGCGCGAATCTGTGCGAAATGACCCAGATTGGCATCAATGTTCCACCCGGCTTCGTCATTACGACCGAGGCCTGCCTCGATTATCTTGATCAGGATCAGCTTCCGGCGGGTCTCATGGAGTCGGTCACGGATCAGATCGGCAAGCTTGAAACGGCCACCAACAAGACCTTCGGCACGGGCCCGGACCCGTTGCTCGTTTCCGTACGTTCCGGGTCAGCCATGTCGATGCCGGGAATGATGGACACGATCCTGAACCTGGGGCTTAACGATGAGACGCTGGCCGGCCTGATCGAGCAGACGGGCGATGAACGATTCGCCTATGACGCCTATCGCCGCTTCATTCAGCTGTTTGGAAAAGTCGCACTTGGCATTGGCGATGAGAAATTTGATGAGCATTTCGATGAAGTCAAAAAGCATGCCGGCGTCAAAGCCGATGTCGGGTTGAATGCCGAGCACCTGAAAGACATCAGTGAGAAGTTTCTCGCGGTAGTACGCCGTGAGACAGGCCGTGAATTCCCGCAGAATGTAATGAGGCAATTGGAGCTTGCCGTCGAATCCGTGTTTCGCTCATGGATGGGCAAACGGGCTGTGGACTACCGGCGCGAGTTTCACGTGACGCCGGAGATGGCCAATGGTACCGCCGTCAATATCTGCACGATGGTCTTTGGCAACATGGGCGACGATTGTGCAACAGGCGTCGGTTTCACGCGCAACCCTGGTACGGGTGAGAACGAGATGTTCGGCGAATACCTCGTCAACGCCCAGGGCGAAGACGTCGTTGCCGGCATACGCACACCGAAACCGCTGCAAAAGATGGATGAAGAAATGCCAACGCAGTTCGCGCAACTGGTTGAACTGCGCAACAGGCTCGAGTCGCACTATCGTGAAGTCCAGGACTACGAATTCACGATCGAAAAAGGCACGCTCTATTGCCTGCAAACACGCAACGGAAAAATGAATGCATCGGCCATGGTCAAGACATCGGTCGACATGTTCGGGGAGGACCTCATTTCGAAGGAGGAGGCACTGCTCAGAATTGATCCTGAACTGCTGGAGCAGTTGTTACACCCGAGCCTGGATCGCGCCGGTGCACCGGATCCAATCGCAACCGGTTTGCCAGCCTCCCCGGGCGCGGCAGCCGGCAAATGCGTATTCGATGCCGACCTCGCCGAAAAGCTTGGCAGGTCAGGTGAAAAACTCATACTCGTTCGCGAAGAAACGCGACCCGAAGATATTCATGGCTTCTTCGCTGCGGAAGGCATATTGACCAGCCGCGGAGGCAAGACATCTCACGCCGCAGTAGTTGCTCGTGGCATGGGCAAGCCCTGTGTCGCAGGCGCCGAAGGGATCGAGGTCGATGTCGCATTGCGGATTGCGAAAGTCGGGGAGCGGGTGATTCACGAAGGTGAGGTCATCACGCTGGATGGCGCGACGGGCAATGTCTACCTGGGTGCCGTGCCCACACTGGAGGCACAGTTCTCCGACGACCTGAAGATCCTGCTCGGATGGGCCGACGAGGCGTCCAGGTTGAAGGTCATGGCCAACGCCGACACCCCCGCGGCCGCGGAGAAGGCGCGCGGCTACGGCGCAATGGGCATCGGCCTCTGCCGCACAGAACGGATGTTCAATGCGGGCGACCGCTTGCCGATCGTTATCGACATGATTCTGGCGGATAATCGCGAGGACCGTCAGGTAGCGCTCGACAAGTTATTGCCCATACAGCGCCAGGACTTCATCGAGCTGTTCACGGTTATGGCGCCGGATCCGGTTACTGTTCGACTGCTCGACCCGCCGATGCACGAGTTCCTGCCGACCGAGCGACAACTGCGTGATGAGATCAAGCGCTTGCGGCTCTACCGGGATGTTGTCAGAGGGCGCCAGACAGCGCTGGCTTCGATCGACTCGGTAGCACCCCTGCCGGAAGCTTTCAGCGAGCTCAGCGAAGAGCATGTGACCGATGCGCTGACAAAAAAGGAAAGAATGCTGAAAAAGGTTC
>Ga0265303_10003314_pt1 | contig 10104 bp, 4 predicted proteins | sample Helome_2_FD_192494 | JGI IMG/M metagenome (GOLD analysis project Ga0265303, IMG submission 192494) | Marine sediment microbial communities from subtidal zone of North Sea - Hel_20160317 (Illumina Assembly) | ecosystem: Environmental > Aquatic > Marine > Subtidal zone > Sediment ... | reverse complement strand
CGGGTCGGCTCCGGATCGAGCGCAATAATTGGCTGGTACAGCAATAGAAATCGCCCGTCCGAGAGCGAATCCTGGATATCCTTACGTTGCAGTTTTTCACCCGGGCTGAGGCGCAAGGCCGAATCAGCATTGCTGTGAGCGTGATAACGTCCACGACCCATATCCTTGGCGACGTAACAGGCCTGGTCCGCATCATGCATCAACTGCTTGCAGGTCGTCGTTTCCGCGGTTATCGGCACAATGCCGATGCTAACCCCGACCTGGTAAGTCTTTTGATCCCAGGTGAAACGGTATTCACGGACTACGTCGATCAGCATTTCAGCGACTTTACTGGCCTTGGTTAGCGGACAATTTTCCAGTAACACGCTGAATTCGTCGCCGCCGAGCCGACCGAGGGTATCGCGACCGCGCAATTGACCCGCGAGCAGTGATGAAATCTGTTTCAGCAGTTCGTCGCCGGCCACGTGCCCCGCGTTGTCATTCACATATTTAAACTGGTCGAGATCGAGAAACAACAGCGCATGAGTATTTTCGAAATCCTTGGCTGATTGCAGCGACTGTTCCAGCCGTTCCACGAACTCGGTGCGGTTGGCCAGGCCCGTTAACGGGTCATGAGTTGCCTGGTGCACCATCATTTTCTGCATGCGACGCGAGTCGGTCACATCTTTAAACACCAGCACCACGCCAATGCTGTTGCCCTGGCCGTCGATCATCGGCGCCGCGGTACCCTGGATCGAGTAACGGTCACCGTTGCGGGATATCAGCACATTATCGGTTTTCGGCGCAATCACTCTTTTCTCTTTCAGGCAGCGTTGTGCCGGGTCCGGAATCACCTTCCCGCTCTGCTCGTCTTCGAGATGCAACACCGCTTCCATCGATAAGCCCATCGCCTGGTGGAAGCGCCAACCGGTCAAGGCCTCGGCCACCGGGTTCATATAGTCGATGCAACCCTTGCTATCGGTGGTAATGACGCCGTCACCGATCGAGTGCAGGGTGACTTGCGCACGTTCCTTTTCCATCAAGGTCTCACCCAGTGCGAGCTTTCGCTCCAGTTCGGCGGCGGCGCGCGCGGCGAACAACTTGATCACGTGGATATCACTTTTTTCAAGGTCTAACCGGGTGCGGCTGGTACCGGCCAGCACCCCGATCTGCCGACCGGACGTATCCTGCAGCTTTACCGTAAACACGCCGGAAGCACCGAATCGTTCCCGTAAAAAAGTCGCATCGGGAAATAGCTGGCAGGCAGAATTTTCGAGATACCAGAAGGCACCACTTTCGGCGCAGGGACAGTCTAGTAGGGAAACGCTGTGGTTCATGGTGTAACCGCCGTCACACCAGTAGGAAAGACTCTGATATTCCTGCTGCTCGTCGCCATTGCCCGCAGCCAGGAATACCGTTTCAATTGAAAGGAACTGGGATAATTCCCGGACCAGGGCATAAAAGTAGGTTTCGCCAGTGGTTCCGACCGTGCCTTCGATCAGGTCATGCAGTCTATCCTTACGATTTTGCCTTTGCCGACGGGCTCGATTTGCCGCGAAACCCTTGAGCAAGTACCACGTCAGAGTTGCGCTGATCAGCGCGGCAAGTATGGCTACCAAAATCGTTTCGAACATGAACCAATCGGCTTAAATCTGGATTAGAAGGAGTATAGGCAAGAATCCGGATTATTGGGTTTTGTGAGCCGATTTATTCGCTTGCATCGCCTACCGCCTTTGCCTAACCTACCTCGATTCTCAAATTGCAGAAATTAATCACAATTATGGCTACTAGAAAAACCGCATCTCGCAGGGCTAATCCGCGTAAATACTCGTCGCTGGTCGTCGATGGCGTCGATCGCGCACCCAGTCGCTCGATGCTGCGTGCGGTTGGCTTCGGCGATGCTGATTTCAGAAAACCACAGGTTGGAATCGCATCGACCTGGAGCATGGTGACGCCGTGCAACATGCACATCGATCAGCTCGCATTAAAGGCTGCCGAGGGCGCCAACGCTGCCAACGGCAAAGCGGTGGTTTTTAATACCATTACCATTTCAGACGGCATTTCGATGGGCACCGAGGGCATGAAATACTCGCTGGTGTCACGCGAGGTAATTGCCGATTCAATCGAGTCGGTAACCGGTTGCCAGGGTTTCGATGCACTGGTCACGATCGGTGGCTGCGACAAGAATATGCCCGGTTGCATGATCGGCATGGCACGCCTCAATCGACCCTCGGTATTTGTCTATGGCGGCACCATCATGCCGGGCTGTCACAAGAACAAAAGCACCGACGTGGTTTCGGTATTCGAAGCGGTCGGCGCACAGGCGCAGCGCAAAATCAGCAAGAAGGAGCTCAAGGATATCGAATGCACCGCGATCCCGGGACCGGGCTCCTGCGGTGGCATGTATACCGCAAATACCATGGCCTCGGCGATCGAGGCGATGGGAATGAGCCTGCCCAATAGCTCTGCACAGGCAGCGATTTCGAACGATAAAACCAAGGACTGCATCGAGGCCGGCAAGGCGGCCATGCGTTTGCTAAAGGCCAATATCCGTCCCAGCGACATCATGACCAAAAAAGCATTCGAAAACGCGATCACGGTGGTCATCGCCCTGGGTGGCTCGACCAACGCGGTGCTGCACTTGTTGGCAATGGCCTCGTCTATCGGGGTTAACCTCAAGCTCGACGATTTCACCCGCATCGGCAAGCGCGTGCCGGTGCTCGCCGATCTGCGACCCAGCGGTAAGGCGATGATGTCCGAACTGATCGAAATCGGCGGTATTCAGCCATTGATGAAAATGCTGCTCGACGCCGGCTTGCTGCACGGAGAATGCCTGACTGTCACCGGCAAGACCCTGGCGCAAAACCTGGCCGGGGTAAAACCCTACCCCAAAAGCCAGGATATCGTGCATGCACTCAATAACCCGATCAAGAAGGACAGTCACCTGGTCATCCTACGCGGTAACCTGGCACCCGAAGGTTCGGTGGCGAAGATATCGGGTAAGGAAGGACTGCATTTCACCGGCAAGGCGCGCATTTTCGCCTCTGAAGAGCAGGCGCTGAAGAAGATTCTCGACGGTACCGTTAAAAAAGGCGACGTCATCGTGGTGCGCTACGAGGGCCCGAAGGGCGGTCCCGGTATGCGCGAAATGCTATCACCAACATCGGCGATCATGGGCAAAGGCCTCGGCAAGGATGTCGCCTTTCTTACCGACGGGCGCTTTTCCGGCGGCTCGCATGGCTTCGTGGTTGGTCATGTCACGCCCGAGGCCGCGGTCGGCGGACCCATCGCTTTACTCAAGAATGGCGACATTATCACCATCGACGCAGAAAAACGTGAGGTCAACGTCAAATTGAGCGCGGCCGAACTCAAGCGTCGCGCCAGGGCCTGGAAACAACCGAAACCTCGTTACAAGCGCGGTGTACTGGCCAAGTACGCTCGCCTGGTCAGCTCCGCTTCCGAAGGCGCGGTAACCGATCTGCCGGAGTAACCGGAGACGTTAGATTAACAAGCCATCGCCATATACGTCGCAAAACCGTCATCCCGGCCTCCGAGCCGGGATCCATCCAGGGTGATTCATATGCCTGGTAAACACGTTTTATACAACAATGGATTCCGGCTCGGGGGCCGGAATGACGAACCATGAGTAATCGAATTCCAGACACGCGCGAAATGATCAAGGAATTGATCGCTACCCCTTCAGTGAGCTGTGTGCATGCCGACCTGGATATGAGTAACCGCGGCGTTATCGATCGCGTGGCCGAGTGGAGTGAAGGCCTTGGTTTCGAGATCGAAATCCAGTCGGTAAACAATGATAAATTCAACCTGGTTGCACGTGCCGGCAGCGGCAGTGACGGGCTGGTGCTTTCGGGCCATACCGATACCGTGCCCTGTGACCCGTCCCTGTGGAGCAGCGATCCATTCACCGCCCGCGAGGCAGACGAGCGGATTTACGGGCTCGGCAGCTGCGATATGAAGAGTTTTCTCGCACTCGCGCTCACAGCGAGCAGTGGCGTTAACTTTAAAAATCTCAAAAGACCCCTCACCCTGGTGGCAACCGCCGACGAAGAAACCACCATGAGCGGCGCCAGGTTGATCGCCGATAACGGTAAAAAACTCGGACGCTTTTGTGTCATCGGCGAACCCACGGGTCTGTCCCCAATTCGACAACACAAGGGCAACCTGACGATGTCGGTCGAGTTCGTCGGTCAATCCGGACACGCCAGCGATCCGGGGCTCGGTAACAATGCGCTTGACGGCATGTACCAGTTCATGACCGCCCTCTATGCCTACCGCGATAAAATTCAGCAGCAATACAATGACCCGGCATTTACCATTCCGACGCCGACGATGAACCTGGGACATATTCACGGCGGTGACAATTCCAACCGGATCTGCGGTGCCTGCACGCTGTTGATCGATATCCGATTTTTGCCTGCAATGTCATTCGAAACACTGCAAACGGATCTCGAGCAACTCGCGGCCGAAGTGGCCGAAGCCCGCGGCCTTGGCCTCACCACGCAGACCTTCGGCGATGGCATGCCCGCGATGGATACCGACGAGGCCAGCGAAATCGCGCAGTACCTGACCCATATTACCGGCAAAAAGACTGGCAGCGTGGCTTTCGGCACCGAGGCGCCCTACTACAATTCGATGCAAACCGAAACCATCGTCATCGGACCCGGCTCAATCAACCAGGCACACCAGCCCGACGAATTCCTGCCATTGACGCACATTGACCCTACAATAAAAATGCTCGAGGAGCTGATCGACCGTTTCTGCATGACGTGAAGATACTGGCCGACCAGAATATCCCCTGTGTCGCAGACGCCTTCCAGGATCTCGGCGAAGTTACGCTGATGCCCGGGCGCGAAATCAAACGCGAACATCTCGGCGATTGCCAGTGCCTGATTATCAGGACAGTAACTCATGTTGATGCAGCCTTGCTCGATGATACCCCGGTCGAATTCGTCGGCACTGCGACCATCGGCACCGATCACATCGACCTCGACTACCTGGCAAAATCGGGTATCGGCTGCAGCAATGCAGCCGGCTGTAATGCTGAGGCCGCGTCGGAGTACGTGATCAGTGGCCTGTTCGCGCTGGCGCAACACAAAGGATTTGATCCATTTCAATTGAAAGCCGGTATCGTCGGTTTCGGTAATGTCGGCTCCCGCCTATATCAGAAGCTCGACTCACTCGGCATTGAATGCCTCGCTTGTGACCCGCCGCTGCAGGAGTCCGGGACCACCCGAAGAAACTTTGTCGACCTCGATACCATCCTCAAGGAATGTAATTTCATCTCGCTGCACGTGCCATTAACGAGTGTAGGCAGGCATCCCACTTTCCACATGCTCGATGACGAGCGCTTGCAGCATATTTCTGACGGCTGTCTGCTGGTTAACGCCGCCCGCGGTAAGGTAGTCGACAACCTGGCGTTACTGAATGTGTTAAAGCAGCGTGACGATTTGCTCGTTTTCCTGGATACCTGGGAAAACGAACCCAACCTTTTGCGTGAGCTGCTACCGCGAGTAGACCTCGCGACCCCGCATATCGCCGGCTACAGCGTCGAGGGACGCCTGCGAGGCACACAGATGGTACTCGACGCGGCCTGTAAACATTTCGGGATTTCGACTGGTTGGCACATGTCGCAACAGCTTCCGCTAGATCAAGACCTGATCCTGCAGCCATCGGACTCGACCGCTTCGGCCTGGCAGGATCTGTTCTATCAACATTTCGATATCTGGCGTGATCATGAAGCCCTTACTGCTGGAAGCCGACTCGACGACGCATCTTTTGCCCGGCACTTCGACGCGTTACGCCGCGTCTACCCCGATCGATTAGAGTACGAGCGCTTTATCGTGCAGCAGCAAGATTCTGGCGTACCAGCTGAAGTAATGCAGCAGTTAGGATTTCAAACCGGGGTTTGAAACAGAATCCGGCAATCAGGGGCGAAGCTGCACCACGTTAGCGGGAGATCCCAGGTGTTGTTGGGGATTGCGAATCATCGCCTCGAGCGCACTGGCTTCGGCCGGCTTACTCAACAGGTAACCCTGTATCTCGTCAACGCCATATTCGCCCAGCAGGTCGAATTGCGCCTGCTCTTCGACACCCTCGGCAATCACTTTCATGTTCATCGAATGTGCCATCGATATCAGTGTCTGCACGATTTTCTGGTCATTTTCATCGGTGCACAGGTCACGGATAAATCCACGATCAATTTTTAACGCGTCGATCGGCAACGCCTTCAGGTAACCCAGCGAAGAATAACCGGTACCGAAGTCATCGATCGCAATCGAAATTCCCCGTGCATTCAGCCGCTCCAGCGACTCGAGCGCTTTTTGCATGTTTTCCATGAGGATTGTCTCGGTGATTTCAACCTCGAACAATCGCGGCGGAACCTTGTATTCTTCCAGGTATTGCAGAATCTTTCGCACAATGTCTTCCTGGATCAATTGCTTGCCGGACAGGTTAATCGCGATCTTGCAATCGAGGATGCCGTCATCAAGCCAGATACGTAGCTGCTGACAAGCCTGCCTGATAACCCAGTCGCCGATTTGCAAGATCAACCCGCGCTGCTCGGCAAATTCAATAAACTCGTAGGGCGATACCACGCCACGGGTGGGATGATTCCAACGGATCAACGCCTCGACCCCGACGACTTTTTGTTCACTGATATCCAGTTTCGGCTGGTATTGCAGTACCCATTCCTCGTTTTCGATCGCCTGGCGCAGATCAGCTTCAAGTTGCCTGTGTTTAATCGAAAGTTCCTGCACGTGATGATCGTAGAACTGGTAGCCGACCTCTGACTTGTGCTTTTTACTGTACTGCTTGGCGCTCATCGCATGGTTGAGCAATTCTTCAACACTGTCCGCATCGGTCGGGTACAGGCTGACGCCGACGTTACTGGTGGGGTAGATGGTATTGCCGTCGATCTCGACCGACTCGTTGACGATATCCATCACCCTTTTAACGGCCCAGGTCACCTGTTCCTTTTCGGGGAGATCGGTGAACAGCACCGCGAACTCATCTCCCGCAAAACGCGAAACGCTTAAACGAGATACGCCATCGGTCTTGCGTACAATCGAGTTCAACCGGTAAGCAACTTTCTTCAACAACTCGTCGCCCCCTGATCTGCCCAGGGTTGCGTTGATCTGGCTGAACATATCGATATCGATAATCACTACCGCGGCGAGCTGATCGTGACGGCAACCGCGCTCGATCGCCTGGTGAATCCGATCGTAAAACAGTACCTGGTTAGGCAACCCGGTCAGGCTGTCATAGCTTTTACTGTATTCGAGCTCGGATGAAAACTCGGACGCAATGCTTTCAAGTTCAGTAATGCGGTGCTGCAGGTTGGCGACGCTCGACCCGGCCTGGGATTCCTGTGGATTTTCGGCAACCACCATTTCAGTTTGATCTTCATCGGCCGTCATCGAAGCCCAGCTGACCACGCGGTTACGCCCGGTTTGCTTGGCAGCATAAAGTGCTTCGTCGGCGAGATGATTCAAATTGCCCTGATCCGTCGGATTGTCATGCATGCTGGCAACCCCGAGACTTGCGGTGACACGCGGTCCGTCTTCGTAGCGCTTGGTCGATTCGTCTTTTACGCGCAGACGTATGCGCTCGGCCACTTTTATCGCCATATCGACCGGCATGCCCGGCAACACCACGCAAAATTCCTCACCACCGTAACGTGCGACGAGATCATCCTTACGAGTATTCGCCTTCAGAATTTCGGCGAGCATCTTGATCACTTCGTCACCGGTGGCATGCCCGAAGTTATCGTTGACCAGCTTGAAGTGATCGAGGTCAACCATGATACAGCAGAGCTCGGAGCCATCCGCGAGAGATGCGTTAAACAGTAATTCGAATTCTTCCGAAAATGCGCGCCGGTTCAGGCACCCGGTGAGCGAATCCCGGGTTGCAAGATAGGACAGTTCCTTGTTTTGTTCGTTAACCTGAGCCTGTGATTTCTCCAGGCGTTGCACCATTGTCTGTAGCTCGACGTTGCGTTCCTCGATTTCGGTAATATCGTCGAGGGTGACGAGCACGCCCTGAGGCTTGCCCTCGGGGCTCAGGATCGGTGAGGCATTGATCGCGAACTTATAGATTTTACCGTCTTCGGATTTGAGATTGAATTGTGCACCGATAGACGCCTTTCCGGTCTTGAGCACATCAAGCCAGGGCAACTCGGTTCCGGATTTCTGTTTCGAAACGCGCTCCCAGTTCAACCCGGATGCCTTGTTGCCAAGTAATGAAAACGAATCTCGGCCTATTATATCGCTGAAAGCCTTGTTGGTGAGCAGAATCTGCTCATCTTCGTCGACGATCATGACACCTTCGGAAAGGGTATCGAACGCGGCATTAACGCGTTCCGGGATAACCGCGGATGGATCGAGTTGGCGCAGCGTCCTCAGCATGAACACCAGGTAAACGAAGAAACCGATCAGCAGGCAAAAGACAACCAGCTTGAAAATTCCCTTTTCGACAAAACCAAACAATGAATCGCTTTTAAGCGCCTCGAAGCGCAATTCGACGTTACCCCAGAGTTTTCTTTTTTGCAGCAACGGTACCAATACGTGAGACGAAGTCGACTTGTTACCTGTAAACCCCTCCCATAACTTGTCATGGTTTGCAGATTTAAAAACGAGCTGCCCCGATTCCTTACGGATTCCGGTTGAGAGGATGCTGGGATTACGCTTGGCCACCAGGTTCACCAGGCGCTCCAGCCTTTTGATGTCACGCGTCGGATCCATAGTCGCAAACTGGATTGCCAGCGATTCACTGACTTGCTTGCGCGTCTCCAGTCGCATTTTGTCTTCGTCCGGGGTAAATCCGACCATTTCGGCACCGAGCAGAATACAGGCCGTCAACATCGCCAGCGCAAAACTGATGCGCATCGCCGGAAATAAGAGGCCCACGGATTTACGTAATTTATTCATCAATAAATCCTAATCTCACTCCAACCTTAGCCAATTATCGGGTTGCGAATTCATTGCTGCGAATCCCCTTTTCCAGAGAACATGTTATCCACTTTCCTGGCATGCTCCCTGACCACTGTCTTATCATCGTCATCGTCATCAGGTTCAACCTCTTCCTCGTCTTCCCTGTTCTTAAGTATCGGCAGCGGATCAAAACGGTTGAGTAACGGCACCGTAGACATGAAGCTCGCCAACAGGGCGCCGCCACGCAACACCCAGCTAACGATACCCACGGTAAGGCTGGCGGTTGAACCTACTACGATCTGAACATTGACATCATCAGCGTTCTGCTGCGCAGCCTCGTCGTCCATACCCAGGTGCATGCTATCGATTCTGCTGAGCAGTTCGTTTTCATACTGTTCGTTGAGCGCTTCGTCATCACTAACCTGCAGCGTCAACGAATCGATATTCAAGCTCTGAGGATTCACTGCCCGCGGCTGATCCGGGATCATTGCAGCCTGTTTCTCGCTTTCCGGACCGTAATTAACCGGATCGCTCTCGGATTCATCTGTCTGTGCGAAGCTCGGAGCTTCATCAGGAGCCGGGGGGCTCGCGGCTTGCGGGACTGCAATAATCTCTTCGAGTATCGGATCTTCTTCGGTTCCGCCCTGCTCCTCCTCGACATCATCGGGTGGTTCGTCTTCCGGAGGCTCATCTTCGGGTGGCGGCTCCGGGGGTGGCGGTGGGGGCGATGCTTCTGGTGTCCCGTTTATCGTGATAACAACATCGTGGGTGGTGCCATCCAGAGTGGTCACGGTCAGGGTTTCGGTGGACGAATCACCGGATTGCAGCGCCTGGATATCCGGATTACCGTTATCGGCACTGTAGTTCCAGTTACCCGCCGCGTCTATCGTCAAATTACCGAAACTACCCTGAATGGTCTGACTGACAAAGCTCGACTCGCCCACATCCGGATCAGCAATCGTAAGGGCGCCCGTAGCAATCAGATTTCCCGCCACGAGATCCCGATCTTCGCTAACAGTAGCCGAATCGATGCCACCAATGACCGCTGGATTGTTCATGTTCGCCACCGTTATGGAGAAGGTCTCACTATCAATTAAATTGCCAGTACCGTTGTCAGTTACTGTTATGGTCACTAATGGCGCAGTTCCACCTAGGCCTATTGCTGGGGTCCAGACGA
>Ga0265303_10003313_pt1 | contig 10104 bp, 9 predicted proteins | sample Helome_2_FD_192494 | JGI IMG/M metagenome (GOLD analysis project Ga0265303, IMG submission 192494) | Marine sediment microbial communities from subtidal zone of North Sea - Hel_20160317 (Illumina Assembly) | ecosystem: Environmental > Aquatic > Marine > Subtidal zone > Sediment ... | reverse complement strand
GCCCTTACGGAGATAATTGGTTAAAAAACAAGCCCGGACTGATAGCAGCACATTCTGTCCGCTACTTCTTCTATTTTATTTTACTCTGCAGATTCTGACTGCATTGTTCTTACTTGCTGCTCCCTCTCCTCTCTGACTCTTTGAATGCGTTTGACACGCATTACGCCCCAAAGTATCACAATCAAAATACTTGCCAGCAATGACCCATAGGTAATGTAGGGTGAAGTGGACGTTGCCCAGACTACGATCAAACCCATAAAGGCCAGTGCAAATAGGGCCGTAAGAATGCGATCGTCTAAATACAGCACACTCCTTTTTTGATAGTTTTGCAGCCCATCTTTTTGCGCCATCTGTATACGCGCAATTCCTTCCTCGGCGTTATCACCCATGTCAAATCCTCCATAAGCTAAACAATGAAACCTACGAATACTATCGTAAGCCTAAACCAGTACCTTTTAGCAAACCAATCAATAAATCATATGCGGCTGATCTGGCTATAGATTAATCGCAACATTCAAGAATATGAAAAGCAAGCGGCGGTGTCCCGAATGGCGGACTCTGCAGCGATCCGCTTTTGGGCGTACCATGATTGCCAGCTATCGGTAAAGCAGACACTCAGAAATCAAAGATCAGCGTCCGTAGACGATCCTCTCCGAATCGCATGGAAGTGAGTCATGGCTATCATTAGCGCGGCAAGGAATATCTGTGTGGCCCCCGGCGCTTTCCTCTATCAGCGCCATCGGCGTGCGGCGGTGTTACCATATATGTATGGTATTTAACTAAAGGTAAAAATTATGAAACCAGTTCTGTGTTTGCTGTTTGCTCTCGGTGCCTGCAGTGCCGCCTGGGCCGATGTGCAGATCGAGTACAAGGGTGTGACGGGCGCTAACAGCACCATGTTCAGCAATGGCAACAAGGTTCGCATCAATAGGGTCCAGGTGCCGGGTTATGTGCTGTTCGATGGTGAGACCGAGGAGTTTTTTATAGTCGATACCAAGCGCAAGGAAGTCATTAGGACCTCCTTCCATGAGATTCCCGGCGTTGTACCGGATGGAACGCTGAATGTCAGTCTGAAAACAAGAGGTAACGGGGGCAAAATAGCCGGGTACAGCACTGGTAGATTCGATCTGATCTCCAATGGTATGTATTGTGGCACGCTTAACGGCTCGTCCAAGCTGATCGAGAACCGGGAAATGAAGAATATGCTGCAAGCAATGCAAAGCATACATAAATTGTCGCGGATGCGGATGGCTAAGATTGCCGACGAGTTATCGGAATGCCAGCAGGCTAGTTCGCAAATGACTAACCTGATCGTCGAAAGCGGATTTGTCGTGCGATACATCGACGATCAGGGCAAGTTGATGTTTGAAGTGTTGTCGGTCAAGTTCAACGAGAAGGTAGAGACGAATTATTACCAGGTGCCGCCAGGAATGAAGGTCGTCGACATGAACGAAAAAATGGAGCCGGCGGCTCAGTAGATGCGGGATTATATATGTTTTCTAACCGTCTGAATGTGGCCGAACTACGGGCTTGATATTACGATTTTGAGTGTCCGCTATAGGGAAAGCAGACGCTCAGAATTCCAGGTCATTGCTCGAGAGCAGGAAACTGCCACAAGGTAGTTTGTTCTGGTAGCCGACGAGATCAGTTTGTCTCGGTCAATTCTCCAAAAAGGTGCGAGACAAAGCAGCGCCAGGTGGCCGGTAGGAAGGTACATTATTGGGCGTGTCGGCAGGAATCAGGCAGATTTCGGAGCTGGATTGCGCCGTTGATATCTTTACTTGACTTGTTGGAATAAGGAAAATAGGGTGTTAATTCTTCCTATATTTATCTCGGACCCTGGTGCAGCATAGGGGCTAAAGGAGAACTGTTCATGAACAGAGGCGAAATCAATGCACTCCCGCTAGCTCGACCAACCTCGAGTATGTGCTCAGCAATCAGGGTATCGAGTACGTCTTGGTGATGGGGATCGTGACCGACCAGTGCGTGGAAACGGCCGTGCGCGACGGCTGCGACGGTGGTTACTTAATGACGCTGGTGGACGATGCGTGCGCCACTTATTCGCAGCAGCGACACGCCGAGTCGATCGTTGGTTTTAAGGGATACTGCCGAACCCGCACCACCGACGAGCTAATTGCCGAGCTCGAGAGCAATCGCCATGGACGCCAGGTCGCGTAGTCGCGCTCGGCAGGTCGGAGCCAATCCCAAGCCTTGAACACCGACGATCCACGGATTACCCACATTGAGTGGGGCAAGCTCGAAGGCACGCGGCGTCGGCACGCGGGCAGTAACTCCAGGTCCGGCGAGCACGGCCAGATCGTTCACGTCGGCCTGGCCCGCATAACGACCGAGGACGGTTGCAGTGGATTTGGCTTTAGCGACATCGACGCCGACCACGCCGCGCCATTGCTCGGCCGTCGTTTGAGCGAAGTGTTCTCAGCACAAAGTGGCGTCCTGCCCCCGTATCAAGCGCTGGACTTTCCCGTCTGGGACCTGATCGGTCAAAGGCAAAATCTGCCGGTGTACGCGCTCGTCGCAAACCTCGCCGGCGCTTCGGTGCCCACCTCGATACACCCGCTGTGCTATGACACCACGCTCTATTTTGATGATTTGCATCTTGATTCCACGCGCTCCGCCGCGGAGCTGTTAGCGACACAGGCGCGGGAGGGCTACGAGTGGGGACATCGTGCGTTCAAGGTAAAAGTCGGGCGCGGCGCACGCCATATGTCACTCGAGCACGGCACCGAACGTGATATCGCCGTCATAAGGGCAGTGAGAAAAGCAATTGGCCCGACCGCAAAGCTGATGTTGGACGCCAACAACGGCTATAACTTCAACCTCGCCAAACAGGTGCTCGGTGAAACAGCGGACTGCAATATCTTTTGGATAGAAGAGGCGTTTCACGAGGACGCCGAGCTTTACGCGGCTCTGCGCGACTGGCAGACCGAGCAAGGGCTTCACGTTCTAATCGCGGACGGCGAAGGACGCGCTTCACCAAAGCTGCTCAAATGGGCGCGCGATGGCTTCATCGACGTCGTGCAGTACGATATTTTACGTCATGGATTCACGCCCTGGCTCGAGGTCGGTCGTCGGCTGGACGAGTGGGGCGTTCGCAGTGCACCGCATCACTACGGACGTCATTACGGCAATTTCGCGTCTGGACATCTGTCGACGGCAATCAAGAACTTCACGTTCGTCGAGTGGGATGAGGCAACCACTCCCGGCCTGGACACCACCGGCTATGCGGTCGAAGAAGGCGAAGTGCAAATACCGGACAGCGCCGGTTTTGGCCTGAAGCTCGATAACGTGGTTTTCGAGCAAGCGGTTGCAAGAAACGGCTTTCGCGTATCCATGTCGGGAGAAGGTTTTCGGTCCGAGCGTTTGTGACTCGACGAGCTTAGCCACAGTGCCGTCTGTAAACGCGGGTTTCGTCGATAGAAGAATCGACGTGGTCAGTGTCGATTGAATAAATTTTCTACCTGGGCGACCGTTGTTGGCCGATTTCTGCAGCCTGGTAACTGCTTTTCAGCGGCAGCTTCGGGGATAACTGACCCTCAATTCCATGTAATCAGGGGCGATAGCCGACCCTAAATGGAAACACAGAAAATTTCTTTCACGATCCTCGCGCTACAATCTGAAGTGTTTTTTGTGGATATCGATATTTTGCGAGAAAAGCAAATTAGTCCCGATACCACATTGCATTCGCTAGTGATATCGATTCGAAAAGTAACGCATAAGCATTGGTGATATTCCAGGTAAGATAATGAGATTACTCCTAATCACTGGTCAACATTAAAATAGTTTGAGATAATTATTGTCCTTCACCTTTTTCTGACATAGCTCTAGTGAACGGTCATAGATTTAATATCGGATATCTATTGCTGGTTAACGCAACTCAATTCATCGATGGTGCAGTGTAGTAATTCCAAATAACAGACGAACGCTAAATTCATTCATGACTAAGGAGAGCTTATTATGAAAAATAAACTTCTGTGGGCCATTTTTCCAATGGCTCTTTTGATTTCAGGGTGTTCAAGTAGCCCCAAAGAGCAGAAAGATGAAGCTGAAGCCGAATATATTGAGCAAAAAATGGAGACGATAGAGGAATACAAGTCGTGTATTAAAGACGCTGGTACTGATGAGGCTAAATTGAATGCCTGTGAAAGTCTATTGAAAGCAGTGCCCGGTTTGGCAGCACCAGCGGAATAGCGGATCCTACTACATCTACTTTCCACATCAGTTATAAAGGGAAGCATTCTTTGTTGCTTAGTTAAAGCGGTTTGTTGTCGGCAATGCCAGTGGCTGCCCTGATTGCACAGACCGTTGGTGTTATCGGTACCTGGACGGTGGGTGGCCCTACGGTGTGAAGGATGCTCCCGCCTTTGCTGAAGCGATAATGAAACTGAGTGTCCGTTCCTGGCTGTCGGCTCAACCGGTCGACGCAACACATGCATTAAATCGTTCTGCTGGTGTATCAAAACCTAGTGTCTTGCGGGGTCGTTCATTTAACTGACGTGCCACCGCATTGAGCTTTGCTTGCGAGTGTACCGATAAATTGGTTCCTTTTGGGAAGTACTGCCGCAACAATCGATTGGTGTTCTCATTAGAACCTCGTTGCCAGGGACTTTGAGGATCACAAAAATAAACCTGGATTTTGGTATCCAAGGTAAACCGCTGATGATCCGCCATCTCGCTGCCGCGGTCCCAGGTCAATGACTTGTACAACTCGTTCGGTAGTTTATTCGCCTGTTTGATGAGTGCATTAATCACCGCCTCGGTTTCTTTGCCGGAGACCTTTGCCAGCATCACATAACGGGTATGACGTTCAACCAGTGTCGCCATAAAGCTATTGTTCGAGCCGCAGATGAGATCACCCTCCCAATGACCGGGCACTGCCCGATCTTCCACTGAGGGTGGCCTTTCCCGGATTGATACGGCCCCGGTTATTTGTCCCAGCCCTTGCCCCTTCAAGCTGGTCTTTTTCGGACGACGGATGATCCGTTTGGTCCGAAGATACTGAACCAATTCCTTTCTCAGCGCCCCTCGGGCCTGGATGAACAGACTGCGATAAATGGTCTCGTGCGACACCTGAAGCCTCTCGTTACCTGCATGGACTTTCTTTAGCCAACCAGCAATCTGCTCTGGCGACCAATGACGCTGGAGCTTACCGGCTATGATACGACTGAGTTGCAGGTTCCTTGCTAGTTTACAGAGTTTCGGGCGATGCGCTCTAGCCCAGGCTGCTTTGTCAGCCTGATTGGCACGGTAGCGTTTTTGACCACCGTTTCGATTGATTTCCCGGCTAATCGTTGAGGGAGCTCGGTCAAGTTGACGTGCGATCATCCGCAAGGAAAGTCCAATCACTACACCCCTTGAAATCTCTTCACGTTCCGAAAGCGTCAGCGCCAGCCTGGAACGCTGTCGAACGGCTGGACGGATACCACCGAAGCGAACAAAGTTCTTTGAAATCGCCGAATGACTTGTCTCAAAGGCGCGTGCGATCGTATTAAGTGATTCACCCCGTTGCCAGCGATCCCACATTTCGGACTTTTCCGCTGCCGTATACCATCTTCGTTTTCTGCGTGACATTTCCAACACCTCATCTTTTCATCTAAGGATAAAGTGTTGCGTCGATCAGTTGAGGTCACCACCCAAAGTGGACTCCCGCAGCATGAAAGTGGGAGGCAATCTTCGGTCGTTTCGGTTAATCTCTTATCAACGAAATTACGGGGGAGTAGATCGGAGATGGCATACTACGATTTGGGAACGTACTCGCGAAAAGTCTCGACAAATTCCGATGATGCACAACGCTGGTTCGATCGCGGCCTTGTCTGGACGTACTCCTACAACCACGAACAAGCTATCGAATGCTTTCAGAAGGCGCTGGAGCACGACCCCGACTGCGCCATGGCTCATTGGGGCGTCGCCTACGCAGCCGGCCCGAATTACAATTTCGAATGGTGGATGATGGACCCAACCACCAAGACCGACGCCCTCGGTATGGCCTATGACAGCACCCAGACCGCTCTCACGCTAGTCAATACAATCACCCCGGCTGAGCGCGCCCTGATCGAGGCCCTTCCGGCTCGTTACCCTCAGCGAGAACCGATCGATGATCAGGCGCCCTGGAACGATGACTTTGCCGCAGCGATGAAGAAGGCTTACGAAGATCTTCCTGACGACACCGAGGTCGCTACGGTCTATGCTGAATCAATTCTCAACCAGACCCCGTGGAAGATGTGGGACATCTGGAAGAACTCACCCGCCAAGGGCGCCGGCACGATCGAGGCGCAGAAGGTGCTGGAAAGGTTCGTCGATACCCCTGAGGGTCGCGTCCACCCGGGCATCCTCCACCTCTATGTCCACCTGATGGAAATGTCGCCGACCCCGGAAAAGGCACTCACAGTTGGTGACCGCCTGCGCGAGCTGGTGCCTGACGCCGGCCACTTGATCCACATGCCGACCCATATCGACATTCAGTGCGGTGAATACCGTGACGCACTGCACTGGAACCAGAAGGGGATCGAGGCTGACCTGAAGATCGCTGAGCGCGAGGGGCGGATGAACTTTTACACCGCCTATCGCGTCCACAATTATCATTTCGCCATCTACGGCGCGATGTTTCTCGGCCAGTACGAACCGGCCATGGCTGCAGCAGAAGAGATGATCAGTGAAATTCCGGTAGAGTTGTTGAAGCAGGAGAGCCCGCCCATGGCCGATTTTCTGGAGAGCTATATCTCCATGAAAACCCATGTGCAGATTCGCTTCGGCCGTTGGCGCGACATTATCGCTGAGCCGCTGCCCCAGGATCAGAGCCTTTACTGCAACACTACTGCGTCGCTGCACTACGCAAAAGCCGTGGCCCACGCCGCATTGGGTGAAGTGGCGGAGTCGGAAGCTGAGCGAGTGAAGTTCTTTGAGGCGCGTGCCAACGTGGCCGACAGCCGCTATCTCCACAATAACCGCTGTATCGACCTGCTCGATGTAGCCGAGCAAATGCTGGACGGCGAACTGGAGTACCGGAAGGGGAACTACGACATCGCCTTCTCCCATCTCCAAAAAGCGGTTGAGCTAGAAGATGCGTTGCCCTATGACGAGCCCTGGGGTTGGATACAGCCCGTCCGCCATGCACTCGGCGCCCTGACGCTGGAACAAGGCCGAGTCCAGCAGGCCGAACAGGCCTATCGTGAGGATCTCGGCCTCGCTGGCAATCTACCTCGCGCCTGCATCCACCCGGACAACATTTGGAGTCTCAAGGGCCTCGACGAATGCATCCGCCGACGCGGAGCTGGCGACGCGGCTGAGGGGAAGATGATCCGCCAGCACCTTGAACTAGCCGCAGCCCGCTCCGACCTGCCGGTGGGTGCCTCCTGTCACTGCGCCCAGGCCGCGATGCAGTCAATTGTAGCCTGAGGCGCCAGTCCGCTTTGATGAGAATGCTGCCGCTTTATTGAAGTAGCACAACGGCTGCTTAGTGCCGGAAGTAGAAGTTAAGGAGCAAATTCTAAGCGGCAGCTCCTGGCCGTTTCCTGCCTCTGGAGTGACGTTTACGAACGTCTCCTTTGGGGCAATTAGACGCTCTAACTCAATATGTCAGCGGCGATAAGCGACCCACATGGCAGATTATCGACCTGCCGCCTTCCGAGCCTGTCAGTTCGCGACTTTGCTGCTTTAACCAATGAGTGGACTCGACATTTCCCGCGAATCGCTAGTGGCGTTTTCCTCCTTTGCGTTGCGAAGGTGTCGGAGCATTTTTTGCCACGTAACGGTGGCTCTCCACGAGTTCGAGCAGATCGAATGCGCTCAACATACCGACGACTTGCTTCTCGTGTGTCACCACCACCCGATGTATCTTATGGTTGCGCATCACCCGTGCAGCAATACTGGTGTCGTCATACTGCGGGACCGTATAGACCTTCTCGGTCATGATCTGGCTGATTGGCGAGCTAGGCTTCAACTCCCGGACCAGGTCAGTCGATGACACGATGCCAACAGGATGACCATCACTGTCGACCACTGGTACGGCACTGATGGAATTTTTCTCAAGCATGTTGCGGACATGCTCGACGCTTTGATGCGGTTGCGCTGCGATGACTGATTTAGTCATCAGCTCCTCGACTTTGACGCTCATCTGGGCTCCTGGATCATCGTAATGGATAGTATGGAGACAGTTTCCTTAAACCAGGCAACATCTCCGCTTATGTTGGTTTTTTCCAATCGAAACATAACAATTCTGAAATTTCGCTCGTTGACGCAGGTCAATAGTAATGACCAATTGATTTCCCATTGTCAGTTTTTAATCGAAAGCAATCGAAGGAGTCAGTGTCGATCGATTTCAATATATAAGTGAGCGTCTCTTCATGGCCGAAGATTGCCGCACACCCCAGGTTATTGAGTGTCTCCTTTGGAGAAAGCTGACGCTCAGAATCTATAAGTCTAGCTGTTGCTATTGACGCTGATCTAGAACGATCGATGCTATATCTGCTGGAAGTACCCGGTAACGATCAATTTTGCTCTGGTAGAAATTTATCTAATCTTTACTTGTTTCGACATGTTTCACCTGTTCCCATGGCCAATGACCCTCTACTTCCAAATGAAGTGTGAAACTTAGAAACGTCCGTATGAGGATAATGAGTCCCAATATTGTGACGTTTGCTAAAGTATCCGCGACTATTACAGTGCGAATGATATCCCCTGCAATTAGGAACTCTAAACCAAGGATTATAGAACGTCCCAATTGGCGTCGGAGTACACCATATGCAAATCCTTCTGGCTCCTGGCGATATTTTGAAATAAAGCGAAATGAAGACATCACAGAACCTGCAATAATTACAAGAACCCCAATGGTCTCAATGCCGTAGCCAGCGATCGATATTAGCTCTTTAAAATCCATAATTTCCAGTTTCCTATGTTTGCCATATGGAGAAATTAATTCGGACTAGAGTAGATTGTATGAATATAACCAGCCGCGATACAAGCCGATAATTCCGGTACGAATGTTCTCACTAAACGTCCGCTTCTGGCTGTCGGCTCTGAGCAATCCGGTTTGAACGGCAGCTTTGGAGAAAACAGTAATTCCGGAGACCGTATAGCTATTTTGGTCTCGAGCAAGAGAGCAAATAGGTATACTGTCCCCCCCGATTACTGCAGAGCATCAAGTAACCGGTGTAATGTAGCAGGATTGCCCAACCCGTAGGCGACGTAAAAGATTGGATCCGTTAACCCAGGGTTTGCTCGGCGGTGCGCTGGCGCTGTCGGTCGCAAACAAAAAAGAATCTCGCCTCGCAACAGCGATCGGTTTTACTGCTGCGCTACCGGCAGATGCCGACATCCTGATCGGTACCAGCGATGACCCGCTGCTCAACATCGAGTTTCACCGGCATTTCACGCATTCGTTGATTTTCATCCCCATCGGGGCACTGATCATCGCGTCGATACTCTGGCTGCTGCTGCGCAAACGTATCGGGTTTAAAAGCATTTATTTCTATGCGTTGCTGGGCTATGGCACCAGCGGCCTGCTCGACGCCTGCACCAGCTACGGGACTCATTTGTTGTGGCCCTTCAGCGACGAACGGATTGCGTGGAGCATCATTGCAATTATCGATCCAGTGTTTACGCTGACGCTGCTTATCGGGTTGATCCTCGGCTTCAAGTACTACAAACCAGGTTCGGCCCGCGTCGGTCTGGCGCTCGCCGGTATCTACCTGCTGCTTGGCCTTTGGCAACATCAAAACGCACTCGAATTTGCGCGGGAACTCGCCGCGCAGCGAGGCCACGACGTGCAGCGAATCCTGGTCAAACCGACGCTGGCGAACCTGATCCTGTGGCGCTCGGTCTACCACAGCGGCGATGTGTTTTACGTCGACGCGATTCGGATTGTGCCGGGCTCAAACCGATTTTACCCGGGCGGCTCGGCACGCATGTTCGTGCCCGAGCGGGATCTTCCCGATCTGTCGCGGGACAGCGTACTCGCGCGCGACATCGAACGGTTTTATCGGCTTTCCAATGACTTCGTGGTACCTGACCCCGGGCGTGACAACGTCCTGATCGACATTCGCTATTCGATGTTGCCAACCAGCGTCACACCGATGTGGGGCATCGACC
>Ga0265303_10003312_pt1 | contig 10105 bp, 8 predicted proteins | sample Helome_2_FD_192494 | JGI IMG/M metagenome (GOLD analysis project Ga0265303, IMG submission 192494) | Marine sediment microbial communities from subtidal zone of North Sea - Hel_20160317 (Illumina Assembly) | ecosystem: Environmental > Aquatic > Marine > Subtidal zone > Sediment ... | reverse complement strand
TCAGCTTCCGTTTCGGGTGCCGATACCTCTATAAGCGGCGGCTCTTCTTTTCTCTCTTCACGAATTTCAGCAAGTTCATCAGCCGGCGGCGAGTCGACGATGACCATGCTTACCGTATCATCAGGCTCGATCGTGAATGCCGCCGAGGGCGCTTCGTGCACATTGGTGTCATCAAGCGCCATCTCGACTTCAGAATCTGCGGCAAGCTCGAAGCCCGCATTTGCTTGCTGAATACGCTGCCCGAGTTCGACCGCTGTTCTTACCGGCTTACCCGCAATTATCATGTCACGCATGCGATGCAGCTCATCGATGCTGTGCTGCAGAAGATCCTCGACCGCAGCTGTCGCTTTTACACGTCCCTCATCAAGCGAAATCAGCAAGGTCTCAAGCTCATGGCTCAAATTGCCCATGGCGGTGATGCCAGCCATGCGCGCCCCGCCTTTGAGTGTATGCAGGTGACGCTTGAGTTCATGCATCGGCTGCGCCGATCTCTCCCGAACCCAGTCGATCAACGCTTTGTCGGCTGATTCAAGCAGCTCGGCCGATTCTTCCGTAAATATCGATGCAATCTCGGCATCGTATTCCAGCTCTTCGCCAACGACCTCGGCGATCGGGCTAAGCGGCATTACGTCTGCCGCCTTCGGCTCAGGCTCGGGCTCCGGTGCACTTTCCGCCTCGTGCTCCGGCGGCTCGCCAGAAACCACAGCGTCCGCGAGATCCGAAATGTGATTGATCAATGCAGTGTAATCGGACCGATCGCGGTCCGGGCTGTTGATGTCGCCCACTATGGCCTTTATAGCGTCTGCAGCGGCCTGCAAAGCCTCCAGACCAGCCGGCTGGAATCCTATCTTGTGATCATGGACGGATCGCACGAAACGGTTGAGCACCGCCGCTACGGCTACTCCGCGCTGCACATTCGCCATATTGGCGCTGCCATGCAACGTATGGCATGCCCGATACAGTTTGTCCGTTACGTCGAACGGCGGCTCATGTCCCTCGCATGCGTCAAGGTAATCCGTGATGATCTTCAGGTGCCCGGCCGTTTCTTTCGAGAAAATATCGTAGAGAACCGGGTCCATTTCGAGCGCAGTCTCGACCTCGGCTGGCGCCGCCTCTTCAGGCCGTTGAATCGTCAGCACCGCTGCATTGGGATCGCCATCCGCAAATGCATTCGCTCGTGCAATCAGGAGACTGATGTCGGCTTCCGGCTCAGTTCCGATTTCGAGCTGCTCGATGAGGTCCGGCACAGCTGCCGCCGCCTGCAAAATGAAATCAACCATTGGCGGTGTTCGAACCAGGGTACGATTGATCAATCGGTTAAGCAGGCTCTCTACCGCCCAGCAGTATTCTCCGATGCGCTCCGCGCCCACCATGCGGCCACTGCCTTTCAGCGTGTGGAACGAGCGCCGCACCGTAATGAGCGTTTCCATGTCGTCCGGAGAACCGGCCCACGCAGGCAGATGCCGCTTGATCGACGCAACCTCTTCCTTCGCTTCCTCAATAAAAAGTTCGAGCAGCTCCGGATCGATATGTTCGGCGCCGGGAGAAACAACCGGCAACGGGATGACTTCGGTGGCCTGAAGCCCCTGCTGCCCGGGTTGCGGGCTCAGCCCGGCTGCCGCCACCCCGGCCTCGGCTGCTGCAACGGCCAACCCCGCTGCCGGCGCGAGTCGCTCGCCGTCTTCGGGCTGCGCTTGTAACATGCGCTGCTCGACATCGCGCAGCACCGCAAGACAGGCCTCGGCGTTGTCCAGCATGTACCAGGGCTCGGTTCGACCTGCCTTGACGGTCTCCATGTAATACTCAATGCTGACTATCGCGTCCGCAAGCCGGTCCGTTTCTCTCTGCGTCAATTGCGCCAGCCCGCCGCTGTTTAGCATCGCCGTGACCAGACGACCAATACGCTCCACAACTTCCATGGCACGCGGCTTGCCCAGCATCAGAAGGCCGGCTTTGATGCCTCTTATCAGCGTCGGAACGCTGTCCAGCCCCTGCGAGGACGCTTGCGCCCCAATGCTCTGGCTGATTGTCTCCTTGATACGCGCAAGGTTGATGATGCATTCCCGCATAACGGACTCAGCCACCTGCCGGAAATCCGCGTCGTCATCTGCAGACTCCGCTGCCGACGCACTGTCGTCAGGTTCCTGAGGCATGGTCAAGCGAAGCAGCTGCTGGTCAAGCCGGTCCTCGACGCGCAACAGGGTCGACGCAATGTCCAGGATGGTCTGATCGTTTGCGACACCGCCACGCTCAACGACGGACTTCAGTCGATCAATCTCTCCGTCGATATCGCCGCGGAGTTCACCCAGCCCAAGCACTCCCAGCGTGTCGCTGATCTTTTTCAACAGCTCGAGTTGCGGCACTAGCTCGGACGACTTGTTCATCCCGGTCCGCACGAAAATATCGAGCACGTCTTTGACGCGGCCCAGGTCTTCCTTGATTGCGGAACCGACCGTCTCCATGAGCTTGGCACTCGGCGCTGACAGCGCCTCGCGTGCGCTTTCAACCTGCTCGTCGCCGGGCAATAATTCGGCAAGGTTGAAGGCGGCGCGAATTTCGCTAACGCGCTCGCCCGCATTGCTGGAGCGCGCAACGTAATAAAGCAGGTTATTCAGCAGATCGGTAACCGGGTGCTTTTCGTAGGCGGGCAGGCCATCGTCGATAACGTGCTTGAGCTGCCTGTCCGTCTGCCCCAGCAAACGCTTGATGGCGATTGAGGTTGCGAGGCCACCATTCTGCAGGGATTCGAGCACGCCCCCGACAACCCACCAGAGCTGGTACATGTCATCGCGGGTCGCCGAGTGCTCCAGTGCCGCGGCGACTTTCCCCAGCGTCTCCAGATGACGTTGGTTGTCCCCGCCTTTGATCCAGCCCAGTAGCGCGAGCTGGAATTTGGGTCGCAAACGCTTCGCGACGACAATCGGGTCTTCCCCGTTGCCCTCGCGGTCCGCGACTGTCTTGCCGGAACGGCTCGGTGACAGGTTGAGTAACAGCAGGGTCCCTTCGGACAACAGGGGCTCGCCCCGTGCGGCACGCAGATCATTGAGTATCGGCAACAGCACCAGTGCAACGTCGCGACCTCCGCCCAGCAACCTCTCTATATAGATGGGCAGTTGCACCATCGATCGGGTCAGCGCATCAAGGCCATCTTCGCGGCCTTTGCCTGCGCGCAGATTCGCCAGGTACTTGCAGGCAAGTTCCATCTCCTCGACGAGCAGCGCCGCACCATAGGTCTCCGTGATTTGTAGTGCGCCACGCGCCTGGTGCAGCAATTCTCCGGCACGCGTCAGTGCCGCCGTGCCGCCTCGACCGTCCACACAGTCCTCGAGCGCCAGATGCGCGTTGCGGATGGTCTCCATGAGTTCTGCGCTGACAATTGCCAGCGCCCGCATGGCACCCTGACCGCTGTCGTCGCCGATCATCTGCTCATGAATGCCCGTGTCGCCCGTCATTTAGTCGTCCGTGTCACTCGCGCAAGTCCGAGGTCGATCTGCTTTATCCTGTCTTCGCCTGGGGATTCGACGGTTCTGCCGGCGGCGGCGCTGGGTTGGCCGTTATCCGGGCAAGCGCACTGGCCTGCATCATTTCGGCTGGTAACGCGAACCCCTCAACGGTTTTTCTGAGCTGCGTCGCCAGTTCGGAGAGTTTCGAAATGGAGGCGGCCGTTGCCGTTGTCGCCTGACCCGTCTGGTCGCCGATCTCGCGCAGTCGCGTCGTCCGTCGCGTAACATCAGCCGCCGACCCCGCCTGTTGTCGCGCGGAACTCGAAATATTCTGCACGAGACTCGCGATCTGATTGGATACCTGCTCGATCTCATCGAGTGCCGCGCCTGCGTTCTCAGCGAGAAGTGCCCCGCCGACCACGTCAGTCGTACTGCGTTCCATCGACACAACGGCCTCGTTGGTATCCGACTGAATGGTCCTTACGAGAACTTCGATCTGCCGGGTCGCGTTCGTCGAACGTTCGGCGAGGCGCTGCACTTCATCAGCGACCACGGCAAAACCCCGCCCCGCTTCGCCGGCCATCGAGGCCTGGATCGACGCATTGAGTGCAAGAATATTGGTCTGCTCCGCAATATCGTTGATCAGCTCGATGATATTGCCTATTTCCTGCGAGCTTTCACCGAGGCGCTTAATGCGCTTCGACGTTTCCTGAATCGTCTCGCGAATCGCATTCATGCCGTCGATCGTTCGCCGAACGGCCTCGCCGCCCTTATGAGCGACTTCTACTGAATGGCGAGCAACATCCGACGAGCGCTCCGCGTTACCGGAAACCTCCTCGATGGAGGCCGCCATCGATACAATCGATTCTGTAGCAGCGCTGATTTCTTTCTTCTGGTTGTCCGCCGCCTTGGCAAGGTGCGCGGCCGTGTTCTCTGTTTGCTTGGTCGCGGTGTCTACCATCAGGGCGGTGTCGTTCACTGTCGCTACGAGTTTGCGCAGCTCCTCGATCGCAAAGTTGAACGAATCGGCAATTGTTCCGGTGATGTCCTCGGTAACCGTAGCCTCTACAGTAAGGTCACCGTCGGCCAGGCCGCCCATTTCATCCAGCAAGCGAAGAATTGCCTGTTGGTTACGCTCATTTTGCGCTGCCTGTTCTTTCGCTGCCCTCTCGAACACTGCCGTCTTCGAGTGCAGCTGAAGAAGACCGCCCACAAGCAACAGCGCCAGCAATACAGCGCCAATAGGCAGCCAGGGCAGACCAAGAACACCGGGCAGCGAATCGTTGCGAGCCGACGATTCGAACGCCGATTCAAGCAGCGCCGCAGCGCTTGCTGCCAGCTCCGTCTGGGTCGTTGCAAGGGCGCTGACCTGGCTCCAGTTGGTCGCCAACGTCGAAGAGTTCTCCTCCAGGCTGGTCAGGTGGCCGCTAATCGGTAGCAACACGATTTCTTGTTCCTCGTCACCGAGAGGACCAATGTCGAGATCCGATTCCTCGCCGGCCAAACCGTTCACGACGTTGCGCAGGTAAGCGATGTCATTGGCAATGACGATTGCCGTGCTATCCGCGCCGCCAGGCAAGCTCCCGGCCGTCTCGCGAATCCGGTCGGCGCGTTGCTGGAATTCCTGGATAATCGCCGTCGAACCGGAACGATCGAGAAGTTCGTTCGACAGCTCGACAATAGCGGACGCATCAACGCCGATTCCTTTCGCCGCCGCCTGTACGGCTTCGACCTCGCTGCGCTTGCCAAGGATCGCCGCAGCCTGTGATTCGAGTTGCTTCCAGTCTGAACCTCGACCGGGCGCTGCGCTGCCGCGTAATGCGTTGACTCTGCTGATGCTGTTATCGAGCTGATCGAAAGCGGCATCGTCACCCTCGAGGGCGCGCCCGGCCTGCAGCGGTATCGCCTGTGACAATGCCGCCAGTTCTGTCGCAGGCGCAGCACCTCTGCCGCCTTGCAGGTAAATGAGTGCTGCTGCCAGAATCAGGCAAAATACGATTAACAGCGCAATGATATTGAATGCCGACGAATTGTCAGTTTTGATGGCCATAGCTTTTCGGACCTTTACTCCGCAGCTGCCTGCAGAAACATTTTGCTTTCGACTAGATCGAAGAGATTAAATTCGGGCCAGCGTTCATCGCCCCTCTGATACGTTCCACCCAGGAAATTGTCGCAGCGCACGATCGTCTTCGCCGCCTCCTGGCTGAACTCGTGATTCATGAAGCGGCGAAAGCCCAGCACTTCATCGATAACCAGGCCTGCCGGAACTTCACGATGATTGACAGATATCACTCGAGTAGTGCGCCTGAGCGTCGTTCTACCGCCGCCTAACAATAGCTTTACATCGATGAGCGGCAGCAACTGTCCACGCAAGTTGGCAATGCCGAGTAACCAGCGCTTCGCTCCGGGTACCCGCGTCACAGCATCAGGCAACATCAACACCTCACGGACCTGCTCGCGGCTGGCAACGAATTGCTCTTCGCCGATGCGGAAGCCGACGCCAACCCATTCCGCCGGCAGCGAACCGACACCGTGGCCCGAATGAGCCGCGCGACTGCGGTGCTCCATTTCCTGCAGCAACGCGAACGGTTCTTCAACCAACGCCGCGAGGTCAGCGGAACCGCTCATTCAGTCTGCCATCACCGAGCTGATCGTCGCGACGAGTTCCTTGTCCCCAACCGGCTTCACGACATATTCGACGGCGCCCTGCCGCATGCCCCAGATCTTGTCTGTTTCCTGATCTTTTGTCGTGATCATAATGACAGGGATATCTGCTGTCTTGGGATCCCTCGTCAATTGCCGGGTTGCCTGGAAACCGTTCATGCCCGGCATCACGATATCCATAAGGATGCAATCGGGACGTGCCGTCCTGGCCGCCTTCAGGCCTTCTTCGCCGCTGTCAGCGACGAGCGTCTCGAAACCTGCCTTTTCGAGCATGTTCTGAAACAGATGCAGCTCAGTCGGTGAATCATCGATGATGAGAACAGTTGCCATACTTAATCTTCCCTAGTTAATCTGGTTGGAAATCGCGCCAAGCAGTTCGTCCTTTGTGAACGGCTTGGTCAGGTACTGTTCAGAGCCTACGATACGACCGCGCGCGCGGTCGAACAGCCCGTCTTTGCTCGACAACATGATCACCGGTGTTTGTTTGAAAACCTTGTTGTGCTTGATAAGCGAGCAGGTTTCGTAGCCGTCCAGTCGCGGCATCATGATGTCCACGAATATGAGGTCCGGCTGGTGATCGGCGATCTTCGACAAAGCGTCGAACCCATCGATCGCCGTGAAAACCTGGCAACCCTCTTTGCTCAAGAGGGTTTCGGCCGTTCGGCGAATGGTCTTGCTATCGTCCACGACGAGAATTTTAAGTCCGCTCAACGAGCGAGATGGGTTACTTGACACCGAATTTCCCCACGATCAGAAGCGACTTTTACCATATTGACATAAGTCCCGCTACGACGCTCGCCACGATACGCAAAATCGTCCGCAATCGGGCGCTTACGCGAGTTTTCGCTGTATAGTTGGCCGCGTCTCGCTTAAAGCTGTGAAGTTCAGGTATAGATGGCTGCAAAACCATTAAAAATTGGCATCGTCATGGACCCGATCGACGCCATCGTCCCGAAGAAGGACAGTTCCTTCGCGATGCTGCTCGAGGCCGCCCGTCGCGACGCGGAAGTCCACTACTTCGAACAGCGGGATCTGTGTCTGTTGTCGGGCAAGGCGCTGGGGCACTCGAGGCGTCTCCACGTTCAGGACAATCATGACGCCTGGTTCGACCTGGCGGACCCTCAGGAAATTGAGCTCGGCGAGTTGGACGCGATTCTTATGCGCAAAGATCCGCCCTTCGATATGGAATATGTCTATACGACCTACATTCTGGACAGGACGAAACTCGCCGGTACGCTGATTGTCAACGACCCGCAGGCGCTCAGGGACATGAATGAAAAGGCTTACACGGCCTGGTTTCCAGACTGCACTCCGCTGACCCTGATAACGCGATCGATGGGCGAAATGAAAGCGTTCCTGGCAGAACACGATCGGGTGGTCGTGAAACCGCTCGACGGCATGGGTGGTCGCTCGATTTTTGTCGTGAGAAAAGGCGATAACAACGCGAACGTAATATTCGAAACCCTGACTGACTATGGCCAGCGCTTCGCCATGGCACAAGTCTATATTCCGGAGATCGAGCATGGAGACAAGCGCATCCTGTTGATCAATGGAGAACCGGTGCCGCACGCGCTCGCTCGGATTCCGTCAGGAGACGACAACCGCGGCAACATCGTCGCAGGCGCTGTCGCCAAGGGCCAGGACCTGTCCGCTCGCGACCGCCAGATCTGTGACCAGGTGGGACCCGTGCTGAGAGATGCCGGCGTGCTGCTTGCCGGCATCGATGTGATCGGCGACTACCTGACCGAAGTCAACGTCACGAGCCCGACCGGTATCCGCGAACTGGATCGGCAATTCGATATCAATATCGCCGGCATGCTGTTTGACGCCATCGAGGACAGACTGACCTAAGCGTTTTTTCATGCGTCGATGTATCGACCGGTGACATGGGTCTCATTTGACGCCGTATCATGCGCTTACAATGGCCAGCAACGACCAATTTTCTTGTTTACACAAGCAAAAAGGCGGAACATTCTCCCGCATATGACAAATTTCGCATTGATCCCGAACCCTCTTGACGAACGGCCGCTCACAGGCCGGGTGGCGCCCGACCGGCTGCCCGCCATGCTATTCCTTGCCGCCCTGATACACGGCATCCTGATCATTGGCGTCACGTTCAATGCCTCGTTTGTCAACCAGTTCGCAGATGCAATCTCGCTCGAAGTCACAATAGTGGCCGATCCCGATCAACGCATCGATCAGCCTGACGAAGCCTCTTACCTTGCACAAGCCAGCCAGAAAGGCGGCGGCAACACCACTGAACAGGTGAGGGCGACGGCACCGCTGCAAAGTGCGATGCCGGTCGACAACCGGGGCCGGGAGGACGGCACAGGTCTCGTCGATGCAACGGCTAATGAACGGTCCGCGGATGAAGTTCTGGCCGCGCGGGACAATGCCGATCGCAATGTCGAAATCGACCCGCGCACCGAGCCACGACCAGAGGAGAGCACGGCGATCGCAATGGAAGCGGGTCGCGAAATCACTTTGCCCTTGCCTCAGGAAAACAAGGCATCAATGTTGATTCACGATGACGAGCCGCGGCAGCTCATCGTGAGTGCGGATACCAGAGAGTCGGTGGTAGCCGCTTATCTGGATAACTGGAAACGCCGCATCGAGGCGGTCGGCGAGTCGTATTTGCCGGAGCTCGGCGATATCGGTGGCATATCGGGCAGCCCGACCCTGATGGTCAGTATCGCGGCATCCGGTGACCTTGGTGATGCGGTCATTCGCAAGACCAGCGGATCGACCATTCTCGATCTCGCGGCCCTGGATATTCTGCAACGCGCGTCACCGTTTAACCCGTTTCCGCCCGAGATTGCGGCCGAGTACGACACCGTTCGCTTCGAGTACAAGTGGTTGTTTGCCGAACAGTTGGTCTCGACCGCGTCGAATACCGACTAGCGCCGCGGGCCGAGCGCTTGTACCCAGCGCCGCTTCACCGGATACTGTCTGTATGGGATTTGACAGTTCTCTTGTAAATCAACTACTTATAGCCATGCCGGGTATGGCGGACCCGAATTTCAGCACTACGGTCACGCTGATTTGTGAACATAATGACGAAGGGGCGCTCGGCATCATCATCAATCGTCCGCTGACACTCAGGCTCTCCGGTCTGTTTGAGCAACTCAGCGTCGACGACCCCGACCCCGACGCGGCAAGCGACCCGGTTTTTTCCGGCGGACCGGTGGGAACGGAGCGCGGCTTCGTACTGCACGATCCGCAACACAGTTACGAAAACACGCTGCCCGTGTCCGATGAAATCAAGCTGACACTGTCTCGTGACATCATCGATGCGATGGCAAGCGGCGAAGGCCCGGACAAGTCACTCGTTGCGCTCGGCTACGCCGGCTGGGAAGCTGGACAACTTGAACAAGAGATGCTCGCCAATTCCTGGCTGAGCGTGCCGGCCACGCCGAAACTGGTATTTGACACTCCGTTTGGCGATCGCTGGGATTCTGCGGCCCGCACACTGGGCATCGATATCGCAAGTATGTCGCCGGACGCAGGCCACGCCTGAGTTGTCACGCCCAAGAACGATTCTCTCTTTTGACTTCGGCCTGCGTCGTATCGGCGTTGCGGTCGGCCAGGACGTTACCGGCTCCGCGAGTCCCCTCGGCGTGATCGCGAACCGTGACAACGGCGTCGATCACGTGCGCTTGAATGCGTTAATCAGGGAATGGCGACCAACGGAGCTGGTCGTGGGCATGCCCTCGCATACGGACGGTTCGCCGAGCGAGATGCAGATCCCGGTCAACGCGTTTATTGAAGAACTCAAGCGTTACGACCTGCCGATAGAGACGGTGGATGAACGCTATACATCCGTCGAGGCAGAACGTGTGCTCAAGGAAGCTCGCGCTGCCGGCAGCCGAGGGCGAATCTCCAGGGAAATCATTGACAGTGCAGCCGCTGTCTTCATCGCAGAACGATACCTGGCGAATTCGTAAGCCCACCACCCACCTTTTCGAACGCGGCCCTCATTGATCACGCCGGGGCAGCGG
>Ga0265303_10003311_pt1 | contig 10106 bp, 7 predicted proteins | sample Helome_2_FD_192494 | JGI IMG/M metagenome (GOLD analysis project Ga0265303, IMG submission 192494) | Marine sediment microbial communities from subtidal zone of North Sea - Hel_20160317 (Illumina Assembly) | ecosystem: Environmental > Aquatic > Marine > Subtidal zone > Sediment ... | reverse complement strand
CTTGAAGAAAGGCCTGACAATCCGGAGATTCTGCTGGCACTCGCGCGGGTCGCCGCGGCTGAGCAGGATCGCGAGGCGGCGCTTAAGTGGCTGGAACGCGCGCGCGAAATCGACCAGGACAATATTTCCGCCCGCAAAATGCTGATCCGGTTGCGACTGAACTCGGACGAGCCGGCGGAGGCGGAGGCGGTTGCGCGCGAGGCCCTTGCCACTGCAAAAGACTCAGCCGAGTTGCACAACATGCTCGGATGGACATTGCGAGCCCAGGGCAAACACCGTGATGCTCTGGCAACTTTCCGCAAAGCCTCGCTGCTCGACAATTCCGTCACGGAATATACATTCAACGTGGCCCGAGCGCACGTCAATATGGGCAATCTGAGGCAGGCGGAAGCGGTTCTGGATACGCTGGCGTATGCGAACCCGGACTACCTGGATGCGGCGCTGCTGATGGCTGCGGTCAAATCAGAGCTGGGCCAGGGCCCCGCCGCGGAGACACTGGTGCAGGGTCTGCAGCGACGGTTTCCAGAGCGGCCCGAAGCGCACGCGATGATGGCCGAACTCCTCTACAAGAGACAGGCCGACGTGGATGCGGCGCGGCACTATGACACGGCGTTGAAAAAAGGCGGCAGCCGCACCATGGCAATTCGGGCATTCGGGCTCAGGTCCGAGGCGGAGCTCGACGATCGGTCGGCACCGCTGCGCATTTATCTCGAGACGGCGCCGGACGACGACGAGATCCGGTTGCTACTCGCGCAGGATCTGCAGACCGACAATGCGCAGCCGGCCGCCATACAGGCCTACGAAGAAATTCTGGCGAAGTCGCCGGACAGTTTTATTGCTGCGAATAACCTGGCCTGGGCCTACTTCGAGTCGGGAGACCCGCGCGCGACAGATATGGCCCGTCGTGCCTACGAAATTGCGCCGGCGAACCCATCTGTCGCGGATACTCTTGGCTGGATTCTGGTCAATACCAATCAGGTAGAGGAAGGTATCGAATTGCTCAGGAAGGCCGCGCAAGTGAGCAACGGCTCGCCGGAGATCAGCTATCACCTGGCCCATGCGCTGGCCGCCGCAAATCAACGGGACGAAGCCAGGCAGCTTTTGCAGGACACGCTGTCCGATGAAGAGAATTTTGCCAGCCGCGAGCAGGCTGAGGCACTACTGAGCGAACTACGATGATCAAGTGGAACACCGATTTCCCTGGCAGCGCGTCGATCGTAGCCGTAGCGCTACTGTGGCTGTTGAGCGGCTGCGGCGGTAACCCGCCCGCTGGTAGGACCGTTGATGCGGGCGCCGATCTTGCGGAGATTTCAGAAGATGACGACGATTACGTAATCGGGCCGGGTGACAGCCTGCAGGTCTTCGTCTGGGGACACGAGGATTTGTCGACCGTGGTTCAGGTACGGCCGGACGGCGAGATTTCCACTCCGCTGGTCGAGGATATGCAGGCTGCAGGCAAAACACCGACGGAGCTTGCGCGGGCCGTCGAGGTCGTCCTCTCCGAATTCGTCCGGTCGCCGACGGTTACGATCATTATTCAGGAATTTGTCGGTGAGTACGATCGCCAGATAAGGGTGGTCGGTCAGGCGACCCAGCCTCAGGCACTGAATTTTCGTGAGGGTATGACGCTCCTTGACGTAATGATCCAGGTTGGCGGACTTTCGGAATTTGCATCGGGCAACAAGGCGAAAATCGTTCGCCGGCAGGACGGCGACGAGATCGTAATCAACGTCCGGATCAAGGACTTGCTCAATCGCGGTGACATGGAACAAAACGTGCGGATGTTGCCCGGTGACGTTTTGATTATTCCGGAGTCGGTATTTTGATCGCACTTGTCAACTCCAGAGATTGCTGAGAAATGAAGCAGGAAATCCAAGGCGAACAATTTGTTCGCGAATTGTTGACTCAGGCTGAGGCGTATTTGCGCGGAATGTGGCGCTATCGCTGGAAAGCGGTCGCCCTTGCCTGGGTCGTATGTGCGCTCGGCTGGCTGGCCGTTTATACGGTTCCCGACGTCTATGAGGCACAGGCGCGCATCTACGTGGATACCGAGAACGCTATCAAGCCGCTTCTCGAAGGTCTTGCGATCAGCTCGAACGTCATGAGCGAAGTAAATATCGTAACCCGGGAGATGTTGAGCCGACCGAATCTTGCGGAAGTTGCGCGCAGTACCGATCTCGACGTCCGAACGACCAGCGAGCAGGAATTCGAGGACTTGCTGACATCGCTGCAGGAGCGGATCAGGATCGATGCAAACCAGGTCAACATTTTCACTATCGCATTCGAAGATGTCAGTCGCGACAAAGCGATCGCGGTAGTTGAGTCGCTGGTCAACATCCTCGTGGAAAAGTCGCTTGGCGCGGACCGCAGCGAAACCAGTAAAGCGCAGCAATTCCTTGAAGACCAGATTCGGGAATACGAGCAACGCCTGACTGTAGCCGAGGATCGATTGGCTCGATTCAAAAGAGACAATGTTGCGCTGATGCCGGACCAGCGCGGTGACTATTTCGCCAGAATGAAGGAAGCGCAGCTCGTGCTCGAATCGATTCGCGAGAAGCTGGTACTGGCTGAGGAACGACGAGAAGAACTTCTGCGGCAGCTGGAGGGTGAAGAGCCGGTATTCGGTATTACCGCGGCGCCGGGCGGCAACACTGAAGCTGGCTCGACGTCGGCGCAGATTGTGGAGCTCGAGACTCAGCTCGAGGGCCTTCGCCTGCAGTTCACCGACAAGCACCCGCGAATTGGGCAACTGCTGGAAACCATCGAAATGTTGAAGGCCCAGCAACAGGCAGATTCGGAGGCGCTGCGCAGCGCCGGGGTCAGTACGAATCCGCTGGACCTGAACCCGGTTTACCAGAACATGAAGATTCAACTCAGCAATACCGAGGTCGATATCGCGTCGCTGCGGGTCGAGCTGCGGCGCCAGCAGACCGCGGTGACTAACCTGAGCCGCCGTGTCGACAGTATTCCGCAAATCGAGGCGCAACTGAATCGCCTCAATCGAGACTACGGCGTCGTAAAAACCCGATACGAGCAGTTATTGCTGAAACTGGAAACCGCGAACATCGGCGATGATGTGGACAAGACAATCGACGATGTGCAGTTCAGGATAATCGACCCGCCATTCGCGGATCCGAAGCCATCCGGGCCGATACGACCATTGTTACTCAGTATTGTATTGTTGGGTGCACTGGCGGCTGCTGGTGGCCTGACATTCGTGCAGAATCAGCTGCATCCTGTATTCTACGATTCCCGGTCTGTCACCCGGATTACCGGCATGCCGGTCCTGGGCTCGATCAGTCTGATTCGGTCCGCACAACAGCTACGAAAGGCGAAGAATGATCACCGGCGGCTGTTCGCCGTCGCCACTGTCCTTGTTCTGCTTTTCGTGGCGGTGGTTATGTACGCCGACGTCGGCTCGCGGGTCATGCGTGCGATCGTTAGCGAGATCGGTTGAATGAGCAAGCTCCAGGACGCATTGCAGCGATTGCGCGATGCGCACGAAGCCGACATCGCCAGGAACCCCGACAACAAACGCGAGTGGCCGGGGATGCGGCAGATGCGCCCGGCGGATCAACCGGCCGCCAATATCGATGACGACCGTCGGGCTGAACTGTCGGCGACCCGCTCGAGTACCGCTGCCCGGATGAGTGCGGGCGGCGGCGAGACACAGGTAATCGCCAACAAATTGTCGATCGATCCGCAACGCCTGATCGAAACCGGTCTGGAGTTGCAGGGAGCTGAGAAGGAGCTGATCGCTCAACAGTTTCGAAAGGTCAAGCGCCCCATCCTGAAGCTGTCGTTCGGCGAGCCAGTCGAGGAGGAAAACCCCAACGTCATCATGATTGCCAGCGCGCTGCCCGGCGTCGGCAAGACTTTTTGCTCGTTCAATCTTACGGAAAGCATCGCGCGTGAACGGGATTTCGGCGGCGTGCTGGTCGATGCGGACGTGCTTCGGCCGAAGTTGAGCAAGAGCCTCGGTATCGCAGATCGAATCGGTCTGATCGACTACCTGCTTGATGCGTCGATTTCGCTGGATGACATCCTGCTTGAGAGCGACTATCACGGAATCGCAATTGTACCGGCAGGCAAACGCCATCCCGAGGCAACCGAGTTGCTTGCCAGCAGGAGAATGCGGTCCCTGGTACAAACCCTTTCGCAACGTTTTCCACGGCGCGCCATCGTCTTCGACACGCCGCCGCTCCTGGTAACAAACGAGGCCCACGTATTGTCTGACTACATGGGGCAGATTGTCATCGTAATCGAAGCAGGCGAAACCGTGCAGGATTCCGTTTTGCACGTGCTTGAAGGGCTCAATCCGAACAAGGCTGTGAATGCCATTCTGAACAAATCACGCCGCGTGCGATCGGGCAGCTATCACGGCGGCGAGTATGGATATTACGGATACGGCGAGTGAGAGGTGCGACCCTCATGAGAGTGGAATTGAACGAAAATACCAGAACGCGTTCTGTCCCGGTGGCATTCGCGGTCATTTTGTCGATTGGCCTGCTGAATCCGGCTGGCAGTCGGGCAGATCCCTGGGAATTTGAATTGATCGCCGATGTCGGGGTCGTCTGGACGGACAATCTGTTCCTGGATGCCGATATGGAGCAAAATGAAACGGTCTATACGCTGGCACCCGAATTTGTATTCACAAAAAACAGCCGTCGAATCCTGGATGCCGATATTCGCTACAGACCTGAAGCCTTCTTTTACCAGGATAATTCCGAGTTCAACGAAGTTTTTCATCTGGTCGACGCGAGTCTGACGACCGTGCTCGCCGAGGACGCGTTGTTCGCCTATTTCAGCGCAGTCAGTTTTCAGTCGATCGTTACGCCAATCGCGTCTGTGCCCACCAGCAATCTGCCGATCAGCGGTAACAGAGTCAATTCGCGGGTGCTCGAAGTCCGTCCCTACTGGGAACAGGAGTTCAGACTCGCCGATGTGCTGCTCGAGCTGTCGTATGTCGATGTCGACTACGACGAACCGATCGAAAATCTGACGACCACTGATCTCACACAGCCGAGCAATTCCGGGAGGGCCAGTTTCACGCTCGGCAACACAACCAGGCAGCAGGGCATTGCATGGCAGGCCGATTATGAATATCGCAGGCTGGAATACGAGTTTTCCGAGCCATGGGAGTACCAGGTCGCCTCGTTGAATCTCGGGTACTGGGTGAGCAACTCCGCCAGGTTATTCGTGACAGGCGGTATGGAAACGCCGATCGACGAATTTGAATCGGCGGCGATGGACGCGGACTTCTGGGAGGCTGGCTTCCAGTATCGGCCGAGTACCAGGCTGGACCTGGAAATCGCTACCGGCAATCGCAGCTATGGCGACTCGTATCGGGGCCGGTTTTCCTATCAGCTTCGTCGCGGGCGAACCGAACTGACCTACACCGAGTCGCCGACAAGTCGTGGCGAACTCGTGCAGACGCGCAGCCCGCTCGGTGATTCGGATGACCTCGACGGCACGCTCGATCGGCCCGGCGCCAGTGATCGATTCGTCCGAAAGAGAGCGGAGTGGGCCAATACCCTGGAGCTTTCCAAGAGCACGATTACGCTCAGAGTTTTCGGTGAGGAGCGCGTCAATCGCACGACGGCGATCGGTTTGCCGTTGCCGGACGAGTCGTTCGCCGGTGCCGCGTTCCGCTGGAACTGGCAGGCGGGTGGTCGGACGGCAGTTGGCTTCGGCGGCGACTACACCTACCGGGACCAGCAGATCGGAACGGACGATCTGACTCGTTTTTTCCTCGATCTGACGTATCGGTTCGCCGAGCGGACGAGCGTGCGTCTCGAACTCTGGAATTCAAACCAGGAGTCAACGGACATTCAGACCCTGAACTATGACGAAAACCAGGTCAGGTTGCTGCTTCGATTTACGATCTGATGCATAGCGAGAGTATCCAGACAGACCGCGGTCGATCAGAATCGGATGCGATGGCAGCAGAGGTGTCGACCGCGACTGCATTCGTCGATCGGGCCGAGGCTTATCGTGGCAGGGACCTGCCCAACGCAATGACGGTCGACGTAGAAGACTATTTTCAGGTGTCGGCGTTCGACGGTATCGTATCCCGAGACGACTGGGCGGCGATGCCGCAGCGTCTGGAGCGTAACGTCGAGCGCGTTCTGGCACTGTTCGATAACAGGAGCGTCAAAGCGACGTTTTTCACCCTGGGCTGGGTGGCAGAAAAGTATCCGGGACTGATTCGACGAATTGTCGAATCCGGTCACGAACTGGCGAGTCACAGCTGCGACCATACGCGCGTATCTTCTCTCACGAAGCAACAATTTTCGGAAGACGTTTCGCATTCCCGAAAATTGCTCGAGGACGTTTCAGGCTCCCGGGTCATTGGCTACCGTGCGCCGAGTTTCTCGATCACGGACGCATGTCTGTGGGCACACGACATACTCGCCGAAGCCGGATATCGCTACAGCTCTAGTATCTACCCTATCAGCCACGATCACTACGGATTGCCAAGCGCACCGCGCTTCCCGTTCCTGACCGGTGGCGATTTGCTCGAAGTCCCGCTCGCGACAGTCTCGGCACTCGGCCGTAACTGGCCATGTGCCGGAGGCGGATACTTTCGACTACTGCCATTCAGTTACTCGCGAACAACGTTTCGCAGAATAAATGACACTGAAAAAATGCCGGCCGTGTTCTATTTCCATCCATGGGAACTGGACCCGGATCAGCCGAGGGTGACCGAGGCGTCCCGGAAGGCGCGTTTTCGGCACTACGTCAATCTGGACAAATTCGAAGGTCGACTCGACAGGATGTTGGCGTCGTTTGACTGGTCACGCATGGACGAGATCTTCATACATGGCGGCGGTTGATCGCGAAATTGATGTCCGGCTGGTCGAGCACGACGACATGCGTCAATGGGACAATTTTGTCGGGTCGAATCGCGACTCGAGCCTGTACCATTTGTCGGCCTGGCGCCACCTGATCACCCGGGTCTTCGACAAGGAGTCCTACTACCTGGCGGCGATTTCCGGCGGAGCAATTGTCGGCGTGTTGCCACTGATTCGCCTGCAAAGCAGGCTGTTCGGCGATTTTCTGGTGTCGTTGCCGTACGTCAACTATGGCGGTGTTATTGCCGAAGGCGACGATGCGGCGAGCGCGTTGATCGCACGCAGCGTGGAATTGTCTGTTGATCTAGGCGTAGGTCATATGGAGCTGCGGCACACCGTTGACTACCCTGATCTGCCTGGCGTCAGCAACAAGGTTTCCATGAAGCTCGAACTCGCAAGCGATACGGACGCGCAGTGGCAGAATCTGGGCGCCAAGAAACGGGCGCAGATCAAACGGCCCGTTCGCGAGGGGGCAACGTGCGTAGGTGGCGGCCTCGAACTGCTGGACGACTTCTATTCTGTATTTTCCCGGAAATATCGTGACCTCGGGACGCCCGTATATCCACGGCGCTTCTTTGAGGGGATTGTCGAGGCGTTTCCCGAAGAATCGACGATACTGGTGACGAGAATCGGCGGCGATCCGGTGGCTGCGTGCCTGCTGCTCGGATTCCGGACATGCGTCGAAGTACCGTGGGCCGCGTCGCGGCGCGACGCCGACCGGTTCGGCGTGAACATGTTTCTCTACTGGAACATGATCAAATTCGCCATCGAGCACGGATACACGGTATTCGATTTCGGCAGGAGTACGCCCGACAGCGGAACGTATCGTTTCAAAAAACAGTGGAAAGCCGAGCCGGTCCCGCACCACTGGCATTACTGGGTTCGCGGTAGCGACGAGCTGCCGCAGCTGAACGCATCAAACCCGAAGTACGAGCTGGCGGTCGGCCTTTGGAAAAGATTACCGGTCTGGCTCGCGAACCGGATCGGCCCCCACCTCGTCCAGAACCTGCCGTAGTGAGTTACCACGGAGATGCCAAACCGATGCACGACCCTGGCTGGCCTGATTGCACTCGATACGGGGCCAACGGAAGAAATGTCCCTGATGAGCACCTTGCCGCGCGCAGGCCGGGAATGATCGGGAGGGGCCGCTGAGATGTGTGGAATCGTCGGAATTGCCGCTAAGACCGGCGTGGGCGAGTCGGAACGTGACTGTATCCGGAAAATGGCGGACGTGATCGAGCACCGTGGTCCCGATGACGACGGATTCTATGATTCCGGGCAGGTGTTGCTCGGTATGCGCAGGTTGTCGATCATCGACGTCGAAGGCGGACAGCAGCCGACCTGCAACGAAGACAGGACAGTCTGGGCGGTCTGTAACGGAGAGATCTACAATTTTCGCAGGCTGCGTCAGGAGCTCAGTGCACGCGGGCACCAGTTTCGCACATTGAGCGATACCGAGGTGATCGTCCATCTGTACGAAGAGCACGGACAGGACTTCGTCGATCACATCGACGGAATGTTCGCGATCGCGCTTTGGGACAGCGTGCAGCGAAAACTCTTCGTCGTGCGTGACCGGATGGGAATCAAGCCGCTCTACTACACCGTTCGTAATGGTGATCTCGCGTTTGGCTCGGAGATCAAGTCGCTGCTCAAGCTGCCCTGGCTCGAGGCCCGGCTGGACCGTTCCGGGCTTCGCGACTATCTCAGCGTCGGTTATTCGGTCGCTCCACGTACGATCTTCGGAGACGTCCGGAAACTGCCGCCGGCCACGATGCTGTGCTGGTCATCCGGCGAGCAGAGCATTCGGCGTTATTGGGACATGCCGGTCGATACGCGCGACGATCTCGACGAAGAAGAGTGGACCGGAAGAGTCGCGGACGGCCTTGCCGATGCGGTCGATTCACACATGGTGAGCGATGTGCCGATTGGCGCATTTCTCAGCGGCGGCGTCGATTCCACGGCAATAGTGGCTTTCATGGCCGAGCGCAGCGGGCAAGCGGTCAGTACCTACTCAATCGGCTATGCAGGCGACAAAGCTGCTGAGTACTACAACGAACTGCCGTACGCGAATTTTGCCGCACAGCTTTTTTCCACCGAGCACAACGAAATCGAGGTCCGCCCCGAAGTCGCAAAGCTGCTGCCACATCTGATTTGGCATCTCGAAGAACCCATTTCCGATAGCGCCATCGCCACGACTTTCCTGGTGGCACAACTCGCGGCTTCGGACGTGAAGGTCATTCTGTCCGGCGTGGGGGGCGATGAGTTATTCGCCGGTTACAATCGGTATCTCGGCGATCATTACGGTGGCATGTATCAGCATATCCCTGCCTGGATACGCCGGCGGATTCTGCAGCCAATGGCTGCGATGTTGCCGACCGGCAGGCAGAACAAGTGGATGGACTACTCGCGATATGCCAGGAGCTTCGTCAAAGCCGCATCGATGCCATGGCGTGAGCAATACAAGTATTTCATCGCGATCCAGGAGCAGGCGATGCTCGAGAAACTTCTCGGCGATCCGTCGCTCCGGGAGCCTGACGGATTCGACAGGATCCTCGAAGACGAGAGTGCCGATGACGACCTGTTGCGCTTGCTGCGGGTCGACTGGCAGACCCAGCTCGCCGAGGATCTGCTGCTGCTCACCGACAAGATGACCATGGCCGAGTCCCTCGAATGTCGGGTGCCATTTCTCGATCATCACTTTGTCGAAATGGCAGCGAGCATACCAAAAGCGGTCAAGCGTCCCGGTGGTGAATTGAAGCACATTCTGAAACAGGCACTGAAGCCCCATTTACCGGACAGTATCCTGTATCGCAAGAAACGCGGTTTCGGGGCACCGGTCGGGTCGTGGTTCAAAGGTCAGCTGAGGCCGCTGCGCGCGCAACTGCTGTCGCGGGAGGTCGTCGAGTCCCGGGGTGTATTCTCCTGGCCGGCGGTGTCCGATATTTGCCGCTTGCATGACGAAAGCCGTCAGGACTACACAGACCTCATTCTGGTGCTCATGAATCTCGAAATCTGGTCGAAAATATTTCTGGACGGCCGATCCGCAGCCGATGTCAGCACGGAACTCGTCGAGAGTTAGTTGACGTGGACATTTTCTCCGCCTTTCGCTCTTTTCGATCTGCCCTGATCGGCGATCCCGGGCGTCTCCTGATCGGCACAGTTGTTGTCAGCATGTTGCTCACCATGTTCATTTACCGGCAGAGTATGGCCGGCATGGTCGAGCTGTGGTCGCTGACGACTTACCAGCATTGC
>Ga0265303_10003310_pt1 | contig 10108 bp, 8 predicted proteins | sample Helome_2_FD_192494 | JGI IMG/M metagenome (GOLD analysis project Ga0265303, IMG submission 192494) | Marine sediment microbial communities from subtidal zone of North Sea - Hel_20160317 (Illumina Assembly) | ecosystem: Environmental > Aquatic > Marine > Subtidal zone > Sediment ... | reverse complement strand
CCCTGGCCGATCAGCTCCTGGTTCGGATCCAGCCGCTGCCGGGTACGCGCCGCCATCGCCTTGGCGATGGATATTGCTTCCATGAAACCAATGATCGAAATGATCACGGCTGTTGTAATCAGCTGCACCAGGACATCCCAGCTCAAACCTGTCGGGACGCCTGGCATGGTAACACCTGCCGGTACCACACCAACGACTTTGCCGCCCTGTGATTCGTAACCCATAAAGTATGAGAGCAGGGTCGTGATAACAACGGCAATCAGCACGTTAGGCAATTTGGGGGTGAATTTTTTCATCAGTGCCATAATAGCAATCGCGAGCAGACCCATAGCCAGCGTCAACATGTGTGTCTCTGACATAGCCGCGACAATGACTCGCCAGATGGTGTCGTAATGATGTTCGCCTTTTTCAACAACGACGCCGAAGATCTTGCTCAACTGTGAGGTGCCAATAATGATGGCCGCTGCATTGGTAAAGCCGATAACAACCGGATGAGAGAGGAAGTCAACCAGCACGCCGAGTCGCAGCACACCCAGCAGCATCTGGAAAATACCCACCATCAGCGCCAGCGCGATCGCATAGGCGACATACATATCCGGTGTTAATGCCAGCGGCTCCAGTGCGGCGGCTGTCATTAATGAAACCACGGCAACCGGTCCGGTTGCCAGCTGACGCGATGAGCCGAATAAAGCGGCAACGATACCGGGCAGAAATGAAGCGTATAAACCGTAGTATGGGGGCAGGCCTGCAAGCGAGGCATAGGCCATTGATTGCGGCACCAGGACCAGGGCGACGGTAATACCGGCGATAACATCAGCCGTCAGAACAGATGGATCCTTGCATTTACCGATCCAGGATAAAAAGGGGAGAAAGCGCCACGGATTAGCCACCAATGCCTTGAAATCGTACATGATAGAACCTGTCGTTTAGGAGTACCGGCGATGAAACTGCCTTGAAAAATCGAGCGCGAATATTACCATAATCTAAAGTAGATTCCCATTCAGAAGTTTGATAACTGCTCCAGATCAAGCCCAAACAGGGTGAGTGTGTTAGTATTCGCGCTCTTTTTTCAGACTTACAGCGCTTTCGTCATGCGACCGGTTATCGGTAATCATATCAATAACATCCGAGGCGACATTTATGGTGGCCTGACTGCCACAGGCGATGGAGCTGCCTCTGGCGTTGGCCCTATAGCTGTAATGTACGGTGCTATCTTTATTAGCTTTTTCGCCGCACTGTTTTGGCGGCACCCTGGTTTATATGCTGTTTCTGACATTTAGAATGAGGCTGCATAAAAAGGTGAAAACAATTACAATAGCGGCTTTTTTAAAGCGGCGCTCTGACGAAAACCGGCATATAAGCTGTAACAAGCTTGAATCTTGAGGAGAACCCTATGTCTCACAAACACCCTATCGTTGCTGTCACCGGCTCATCTGGAGCAGGAACTTCAACCGTAAAACACGCTTTCGAGGCGATTTTTATTCGTGAAAATATTACACCGGTCATCATCGAAGGTGATAGTTTTCACCGTTATGACCGTGCAGCAATGAAAGAGGCCATGGCCCAGGCTGAAACTGAAGGCAACACCAACTTCAGTCACTTCGGTCCTGAAGCCAACGTGTTCGACAAACTGGAAGAGCTATTCAAAAATTATGGCGAAACCGGTACCGGTCAAAAACGCCTTTACCTGCACAGTGATGAAGAGGCAGAGCCCTATGAAGGTCTGAGCCCGGGTGAATTCACACCCTGGGAAGATATACCTACTAGCACTGACCTGATGTTCTATGAAGGCCTGCACGGCGGTATAGCCACAGATGAGGTCGATGTTGCCGCACAGGTTGACCTGCTGGTCGGCGTGGTACCCAGTGTAAACCTGGAGTGGATCCAGAAAATTCACCGTGACAATGCCGAACGTGGTTATTCCGCTGATGTAATTGTCGACACCATTCTGCGTCGCATGCATGACTACGTGTATTACATTACTTCGCAGTTCTCCCGTACTGACATCAACTTCCAGCGTATTGCAACGGTAGACACCTCGAACCCGTTTATTGCACGCGATATTCCTACACCGGATGAAAGCTTCATCGTCATCCGCTTCCAGGATCCGAAGAAATTCAACACTGACTTCCCTTACTTGTTGAATATGATTCCTAACTCGTTCATGTCACGTCGCAACACCATTGTTGTACCCGGCGGAAAAATGGGAATGGCTATGGAACTGATCCTGACACCGATCATTCATGACATGATAGAAAAAGCGAAGAAGTCGCGATAATACAAACTGCCATACTGCAAAGAAGGCCGGCTTATACCGGCCTTTTTTTTATTCGTACAGGTATTCAGGCAATGTTACGTCTGACCCAGTGTGACTCACTTATCCATTGTATAAGCGCATCATCCGGCATAGGCTTCGCGATGTGATAACCCTGCCCGTAATCACAGCCCATCTCTGCCAACAAGTCCTGCATGCCCTGTGCTTCTATGCCTTCGGCGACCACATTAAGATCAAGGTTATGCGCCAGATCGATCGCAGCTTTAACGATACTTTTATCTCTTGGATCATCCATCATATTCATTACGAACGACTTGTCTATTTTCATTTCCTTCGCGGGCAGATTTTTAAGATAGGCCAATGATGAATAGCCGGATCCAAAATCATCGATTGATATGCCGACACCTATAGCATCCAGTTTTTGCAGTATATCCATACTCAGTGCCGGATTTTTCATCATCGCACCTTCTGTAACCTCGAGAACCACGCTGGAAGGTTCGATATTCCAGATGTTAATCGCACTCGCGACGACATCGACAATATCATCATCTATCAGCAACGCTGGAGACAGATTAACCGCAATCGTGAAATCCTTGACTATTTTCTGAAATTCGAGACATTTGCGCAGTGACATATTAAGCACCCACTTTGTAACCGGCATCAACAGGCTACTTTCCTCCAGCAGGTCTACAAAATACTGGGTGTCTACCATGCCGTACTTGGAACTGTGCCATCGTATCAACGCTTCTGCACCTTCCAGGCACTGACGTGCAATATCTATCTTGGGTTGAAAACACAAACTGTATTCATCATTCTCGAATGCATAATGAAGTTCATTCTCGAGGATCAACTTGGGCGGCAGTGTTCGGTCTATTTCAGGCTCATACAGCCTGTATCGTTCATTATTTTTTTCCGCTTCCATCAACGCAATGGTCGAATTCTGGATAAGCCCTTCATGCAACATGTGATCATTCGCGATTGAAACACCAACTACCAGGTCTGGCTCGATAAAATGCGAATCAAACTCGAGCGGTTTTTCACTTTCATGAACAATTTTGTTTGCCGCCAGTAAAGCATGTGACACATTATTTAATGATGGCAGCACCATTCCAAACTCACTGTCACCTGTACGTGACAAAATATCATTCGGTCGCATAATATTTCTTAAACGCTTCTCCACGCGGCCTAATATTTCATCACCTGTCTGCAGACTATATGCTGTATTGATATCCTTGATGCGTTTCAACTTGATTACAAGGTACGCAAGAACACCCTTGTCTCTCCTTGATTGCTCAAGCTGAGTATCGATATGCTGTAGAAATTCCTTGCGCATGTACATGAATGATGATGCCCGTGAGACTTTAGCGCGAGGCAGCTAGCCCGGGTATTGCATGAAGGATTTGGATTTTAGGAGCAATATTTTGTCAGGAACAAAATATCGCGTTAGCCCCGAAGGGGTGAGTCTCATGGATGAGACGAACAACCTGGCAAAAAATCTTCTGGAAAGATTTTTCGTAAAACCAAATAGGACAAATTGTAACCGAACAATTAATGCTTGGTTCATGATTAAGTGATTAAATTCTCTATATATCCACAACATTGTGCGTCCGCCTTCGTGCAATATTCGGGCTAAAGATAAAACTCGGTTGGATCGATCCCGTAGGCGCCGGGATCAAGCCCACGGAAAATTGTTAATGGATTTTCGTCATACTCAGATGGCTGATTAATCAAATCAATCACCTGGTATTCAGCATAGGGTTGCTTTTTCTTATCCAGCAATAGCATAACTTGCGGGCTCATACGACGCGTTTTGTTCTGCGCCATGACAATGCAAACTTCGCCAGAATGCATTTCTACCAGGGAACCCGTAGGAAACACACCAAGACATTGCAGGAACTGTTCGACCAGTTCTTCCTGAAAATACTTGTTACGCCAGTTATATATTTCCTGCAGCGCTGCATAGGGTGACACCGGCTCCCCATACGGGCGCTTGCTGGTCATCGCATCGTAACAATCAATAATGGCTGCAATGCGGCCATAAACAGGCGTCTCAGCACGTACTAATCCGCTGGGATAACCACTGCCATCAAAGCGCTCATGATGCGTTAATGCAATATTGATGATATCGATGCTGATTCCTTCTGATTTCTTTAGAACATCTACACTGTGAGCAACGTGGCTTCTTACCAGCCTGAACTCATCTTCAGTCAGAGGCTCGGATTTATTCAGTACTTCGACAGGGATTTTCATTTTGCCGATATCCATCAACAACAAACCCATGGCCAGTGTATTTATGTCTTCCTTGGGCAAGCCCATGTGCCGCCCAAATGCAATAGCCAGTGCGCAGTTATCGACAGAGTGCGAATAGGTATATGAGTCCTTGTTACGCATCTGCGTGAGCCACATTAAAGCTTCCGGGTTACGGATAATACTTTCCAGGATAGGCTCAACCACATCCTTCGCCTGTTTGATGTCGACAGTCTTGCCCGACTTGACCGATTCCATGAGAGACACTACCCGGTTAGATGCCTCATCAATCGCCATTCTGGCAACCGGCATCTCCTCCGTCGCGGTTTTGGTATCAACGTATTCAACCAGCCTGGTTTGATCTACAAGACATTGCTCAAGCCTTTGATTGGTTTTAAGCTTATTGGCCTCATGAATAAACTGCGCGGTATCAACACCTTTATCAGTATCGATATAAACATGCTCACAGTATTTCTTTAGCAACAATATTTCATCATCGTTATTTATGATGAAACCCTGGATCAGGAAAGGCGTATCCAGCCAGGGCCGGTCAAGACTGGATATATACATACCTTGCTCAAGGTAAAGTGTGCTGACTTTTTTCTCTGCTTGTGTTTCCACCTGGATCTCAAAACTCGTGGTTATTAATAAAGTTTTCGGCGTGAAGATACGACACAACCGAAAATTCAGAGTAATTGCTCAATTATAGACGAGGCCTGATGTTTTGGCGGGAATCACATTGATTTTTCCGGGCTGAAAACAGGTACAATCGGGGCATGTATGACATTATCGATAGCCATTGCCACCTTGATTTTGACGCATTCAACGGCGACAGGAATGCGGTTATTGAGCGCGCTCTCAATCAAGGCATCAAACACATCATCATTCCCGGAGTGAAGCGCAATAGCTGGGATCGTATACGCGCAATCTGTGACAACAATAAGCAAATCCACGCCTGCTACGGTTTACACCCCTACCTGGCCGGGGAACACACTGATGAGGACATCACACAACTAAGGTACTGGCTGGATAATAATAACTGTGTTGCTGTCGGTGAATGCGGTCTTGATTTTCGTAATAACCAGGCAGACAAGCAGGTGCAATTAAAATTCTTCAATGCGCAACTTGATATTGCGGATAAGGCAGCCAAACCTGTTGTAATTCATTCTGTACGAGCAACCGAGGATGTCATTAATTCGATAAAAATTTATCCAGCACTGCGAGGTATGGTACACAGCTACTCGGGTAGTTATGAGCAGGCAATGCAATTAATCGATCTGGGTTTCTATATCAGCTTTGGCGGAGCCATCACCTATGACAACGCCAGGAAATCACGTGCCACTGCAAGCAGCATCCCGCTCGATTCAATCCTGCTGGAAACAGATGCGCCCGATCAGCCCGATGCCGACCACTTCAACCAGCGCAACGAACCAGCCTGCCTGGTCAATGTGTTGCAATGTTTAAGTGAACTACGGGATGAGCCCATAGATGAAATTGCCGCGCAGACCACAAAAAATGCGCAAGAACTTTTTGGGATATAACAAACCGCAGAGGCGCGGTGACGCTGATGTTTATTAAGGCACACGGAGCGGCTGAAGCCGCTCCTACGTGTACCTTGATTTACCTCTGTGCTCTCCGTATCTCTCTGGCAAAGAATACTCTTCAACGGTTCCAGCGTGAGGGATCGCTGATCTCCTTCATCTGCCCCTCAATCCAGTCATGCGCGATATTGGTGACTTGCTCCGCTGTTTTGCCTTCTGGATCAATCACAGGGCCAATTCTGAGCGTAATGGTACCGGGCCATTTGAGAAAACTGTGCCTGGGCCAGAATTCGCCAGCATTGTGCGCAATCGGCACAACCGGATGGCCTGTTTTAACTGCAAGAATTGAACCGCCCTGCTTGTAACGCTTCTTTTGGCCGGGGCGTGTACGGGTGCCTTCGGGAAATACGACCACCCAATAGCCGGCATCCAGCATCGGCCCGCCCTGTTCGACGAGTTGCGCCACAGCCTTGTGTCCGGCAGCGCGATCGATTGCTATTGGCTTCATCATTGCAAGACCCCAGCCAAAAAACGGTACCCGCAGCAATTCACGTTTCAACACCCAGCGCACCGGTGGCAATATTACCTGCAATATCATCGTATCCCAGGTCGATTGGTGCTTGGATAGCACCACCACGCCTTCATTCGGGATGTTTTCTGCACCTTCAACAGCATATCCTAGTTTACAGATGTGTTTGAGCAGCCAGAGATTCATCAAGGCCCATGAGCGTGCAAACTTGTATCGCTGATCAACAGGGAAAGGGAAGGTGAGCACCGTAAGAAATCCAATAACAGTCCCTGTCGTCACCATTAGAAACCAGTAGATACTGGAACGGATGTACAGCTCAGCTTTTATAGGTGTTTTTTCAGTCGACATTAATTAACTGTGGTCTTGAAGAATATCATTAGCTACGCCTGCCAGATCATCATAAACAGGTATATTTTTTATCTTATCTTCAGCAATCATGCTGGCTGTTTGTTTGCCTTTACCTGTCTTTACAAGTACCGGCTTTGCACCCGCTGCCTGGGCAGCCTTTATATCATTGATGTTATCGCCGATAAATAAAACATCAGCAAGACTGGCCTGAAACCGGTTACCAATCTCGGTCAACATCCCTGGCCGGGGCTTTCTGCAGTCGCAGTCATCTTTGGGTCCATGTGGGCAGAAAAACATGGCATCTATTCTTCCGCCCAATGGCGACAGCATGTCATTCATTTTAACGCTCATCGCAGCGAGTGTTTCCAGGCTGAAATAGCCTCTTGCTATACCCGACTGGTTTGAAGCTATGGCTACCGAATATCCTGCATGGTTAAGCCGGGCAATAGCATCGAGACTGCCAGCTATAGGAATCCATTCATCGGGGCTTTTGATGTAGTCATCCGAGTCCTCGTTAATAACCCCATCTCTATCGAGAATGATCAGCTTCATTATCAGGTTTTATGTAGACGTGACAGATCAGCCGCACGCATGAATAATGTGCTCATCTTATTCAACAATGCAATACGATTATTGCGCACGTCTATGTTATCGGTCATGACCATTACGTTGTCAAAAAAATCATCAACGGGTTTTCTTAAAGCAGACAGGTCACGTAAAGCGGATTCATAATTACCCGAGTCAAACATCGGTTCAGTTTTGCTTCTCAATGTTTCCAGTTCATTGTATAAAGTCTCTTCCTCTTGCAATTCAAACAAACCCGCATTCACAATCGAATCATCTCCCAGTTCTGCTTTTTTAAGAATATTTCCCACTCGCTTGTTTGCTGCAGACAGGCTTTCTGCTTCTGGTAGTGCACGAAATGTCGACACTGCACTGATGCGTTTATCAAAATCCAGCGGCCGCGATGGCTTTAATGCTGACACAGCATCGAAAACATCGACCGGCACTTCACGATCGAGATAATAAGCACGCAGGCGCTCCAGCATAAATTCAAACACTTCACTTCTGGCATCTGTGGCATCCACCTGATCGGCGAATAGATCAGCAGACGTATCAATCAGCTGCTGCAGGTCGAGATCAAGTTTACGCTCAATAATTGTACGCAGAATCCCCAGTGATGCGCGCCGTAAAGCATAGGGATCTTTTTCACCGGTAGGCTTCTGACCAATTGCAAAAATACCAACAAGTGTATCCAGCTTGTCACTGATCGCCAGTATCTGGCCTGTTGTTGTGGTCGGCGTGCCATCACTTGCACCCCTTGGCATGTATTGCTCATCAAGCGCAGTTGCAACCTCGTCGGCTTCTCCGCCAACCTGTGCATAACGCTTTCCCATAACTCCCTGCAGGGCAGCAAACTCACCGACCATGTCGGTCATCAAATCGCATTTGCTTAAAACGGCGGCACGGCGTGCATACTCAACATTAGCGCCAAGCTGACTGGCTATATTCTCTGCCAGCACTGCAACCCGACTTGTTTTATCCCCAATTGAACCAAGCTTTGCCTGAAATACAACCTTGTCCAGCTGTTTTCCGAACGATTCAAGCGGCTGTTTCTGGTCCTGTTCCCAGAAAAACTTTGCATCAGCCAGGCGGGGCCGTATCACCCGCTCATTGCCCGCCTTAACCTTTTCCGGTGTTTTACTATCGATATTGCTGATAGTGATGAAAAAGTTCATCAGCTCGTTGTCTTTATCAACAACCGGAAAATATTTCTGGTTGTCCTGCATGGTTTTGATCAAAGCTTCAGCGGGCACGCTCAGGTATTCATTTTCAAACTCACCGGCTACAGCTATTGGCCATTCATTCAATGCTGTCACTTCCGCCAGCAAGTCATTATCGATGACTGCAGTTCCACCAAGCGATTTCGCTGATTTGATAACCTGGTCATGAATTGATTGCTTGCGTTCTTCACTATCTGCAATGACATAGCCTTTGGATTTCAACTTATCCGCATATTCACCAGCGTCGGGCAGCGTAATCGCTTTGTTAGCGTGAAAACGATGTCCGCGTGTTTTATTGGAACTGGCAACGCCAAGCACGACACCGTCTATCACTTTTTTACCGTGCATCATTACCGCCCAGTGCACCGGTCGTACAAATTCCGCATCACTGTCACCCCAGCGCATGCGCTTTGGTATTGGCAAACCTGCAAGCGACTGATCTACGATACCCGGCACCAATTCGGACACCGGCTGCCCCTTTTCCTTTGCCTTGAACACCAGCCATGTACCTTTATCAGTCTGCTGTTGCTCAAGTTCACCAACCGTAACACCACATGAACGTGCAAAACCTTCGACTGCTTTAGTCGGATTACCGTCAGCATCATAGGCTGCTTTCAGGCTCGGCCCTTTTCGTTCTACATCGCGATCAGGCTGTGCATCGGGAACATCATTGATCAATACAGCCAGTCGACGCGGTGTTGCATAGGATTGAACATTACCTATCAGCAGCCCAGCATTCTTCAAACCTTCAGCGACTCCGCGGGTAAATGCATCGGACAAACGCTGCAACGCTTTCGGCGGAAGCTCTTCGGTACCAATTTCAATTAATAAATCTTTATTTACAGTCATATTTTTTATTGCCACAGAGAACACAGAGTTCACAGAGAAATTCTTTTTACTCCATCAATCAATTTTTGTTGCCCAAAATTGATGAGTAAACCCCGTTTCAAATTCATTGCGTGTAGATATGAAATCACTTGTGATGTTGCTATGTCTGGCAACTTCTTAAGTGACTTAATCTCAACAATTACTTCTTCATTTACTACAACATCAACTCTTTGACCTCGAATAATAATGTCTTTATATCGAATGTCCGTACTAACCTGTCTTTGTACCGTTAGCCCTACCTGATTCATTTCGTAACATAGAGCAATTTCATAAATACTTTCCAACAAGCCTGGGCCTAGTAATTTATGTACTTCGATAGCGGCTCCAATTATCTTTTTTGTGACATCATCCATGATTTACCTCCGTGTACTCTGTGTTCTCTGTGGCTAATTATGTAATATAGGAAAACCTAACTCCTCGCGTGAATTGTAATAGGCTTGCGCAACAGCCCGCGACAATGTGCGTACACGCAGGATAAAGCGCTGCCGTTCAGTCA